>Ga0209262_10000423_pt1 | contig 19683 bp, 15 predicted proteins | sample Lowcelwee11metaG_FD_187171 | JGI IMG/M metagenome (GOLD analysis project Ga0209262, IMG submission 187171) | Freshwater pond sediment microbial communities from the University of Edinburgh, under environmental carbon perturbations - Low... | ecosystem: Environmental > Aquatic > Freshwater >...
GGCCAGCGCACTCGAAGGCCTGCGCGCGGCCGCGCTGGAGCGCGAGGCCGCGGTGGGCGAGGAGCGTGCCCTGATCGCGCGCGAGCTGCACGACTCCATCGCACAATCGCTCGCCTTCCTGAAGATCCAGGCCGGGCTGCTGCGCAGCGCGGTGCAGAAGCAGCAACCGGAGAAGGTGAACACCACACTGGACGAGCTCGATGCCGGGCTGAAGGAGAGCATCAACGACGTGCGCGAGCTGCTGGTGCACTTCCGCACCCGCACCAACACCGACGACATCGAGGCCGCGCTGCAGGAAACGCTGCAGAAGTTCCAGCACCAGACCGGCTTGCCCACGCGGCTGCAGCTCGAAGGCGAGGGCCTGCCGCTGCCGGCCGACGTGCAGGTGCAGGTGCTGCATGTGCTGCAGGAGTCGCTGTCCAACGTGCGCAAGCACGCGGGCGCCAGCCATGTCAGTCTCGACGTGCACAAGGGCGCGCGCTGGCGTTTTGCCGTGCGCGACAATGGCGCCGGCTTTGACGCCAGCCAGCAGCGCAGCGAGAACCACGTCGGCATGAAGATCATGCGCGAGCGCGCCGAGCGCATCGGTGCCAGCGTCGAGCTGGTGTCTGTCCCCGGTCAGGGCACCACGGTGACCCTGACCCTGCCCCCGTACCCGGTGAGCGCCCAAGGCATCGGCACGCTGGGCCTGAACCTGCAAGAACTGTCACAGACCCTGCCCGCCCCATGAGCCCAACCCCCGCCGCGCCCCGCATCCAGCTGCTGCTGGTCGACGACCACAACCTGTTTCGCCGCGGCCTGCGGGCCCTGCTGTCGCAGGACGAGCGCTTCGAGGTGATCTGTGAGGCCGGTGACGTGGGCGAGGCTTTGCGCTGCCTGGCGCAAACGCCCAAGCCCGACGTGATCCTGCTCGACAACCACCTGCCCGGTGTGCGCGGCGTAGACGCCATACCCGCGCTGAAAGACGCCGCGCCGGGCACCCGCATCCTGATGCTCACCGTGAGCGAAAACGAAGACGACCTCGCCGCCGCCCTGCGCGCCGGTGCCGACGGCTACCTGCTCAAGACGGTGGAGTCCGACCAGCTGGCCGAGACCATCGTCAAGGTGCTGGAGGGCGAATCCGTGATCAGCCCGGAGATGCTGACCAAGCTGGTCTCGGTGTTCCGCGCCCGCCCGGCCGAGACCACGCCGGCCCCGCTGGAACCGGCCAGCGGCCCTTCGCCCGACCTGCTCTCGCCGCGCGAGCGCGAGATCCTGCTGCTGATCGCGCGTGGAGACAGCAACAAGCTGATCGCGCGTGCGCTCGACATCGCCGAAACCACGGTGAAGATCCATGTGCAGCACATCCTGCGCAAGTTGGGCCTGAGTTCGCGCGTGCAGGCCGCGGTGTACGCCACCAGCCGCGGGCTCGCCTGAATTCCTCTTGATCCACATCAAGCCCGGTTGATTCCGACCCCGGGGTAGTTCTTCCGGACGATGCCGCTGCGGCCGGCCATCGTCCTTCTGTTGTGCGCCGGTGCCCCTTCGGTGGATGTTCAGCGCCGCGCGGAAAACGGACAGTCATGCCATGTCTCTGGAGAAAGAACATGGCCTCTGAACTTCGCAATCAAAGAAAAGCCTGGTCGGTGCTGATCGTCAGCACCTTGGCCTTCACCGTCTGCTTCATGGTGTGGATGATGTTTGGCGTGATCGGCATACCGATCAAGAAGGCGCTGGACCTCAATTCCACCCAGTTCGGCCTGCTGATGGCCACGCCGGTGCTCACCGGCTCGCTCATCCGCGTGCCGCTGGGCATCTGGACCGACCGCTTCGGTGGCCGCATCGTGATGGCGATCCTGATGGCGCTCACCGTGCCCGCAATCTGGATGATGAGCTACGCCACCGCCTACTGGCACTTCCTGACCATCGGCCTCTTCGTCGGCCTGGCCGGTGGTTCGTTCTCGGTCGGCACGCCTTACGTCGCGCGCTGGTTCCCCAAGAACCGCCAGGGCATGGCCATGGGCGTGTACGGCGCGGGCAACTCGGGCGCGGCGGTCAACAAGTTCGTCGCGCCGGTGCTGCTGGTGGCCTTTGGCTGGACCATGGTGCCGCAGGTCTACGCGGCCATCATGCTGGGCACGGTGATCCTGTTCTGGCTCTTCAGCCACAGCGACCCGGCGCACCTGGTGCCGAGCAACGTGACCTTCAGGGACCAGCTCAAGGCGCTGAAAGACCCCAAGGTCATCAAGTACTGCCAGTACTACAGCATCGTGTTCGGCGGCTACGTGGCGCTCTCGCTCTGGATGGTGCAGTACTACGTCGGCGAGTTCGGCCTCGACATCCGCGTCGCCGCCCTGCTGGCCGCCTGCTTCTCGCTGCCCGGCGGCGTGTTGCGCGCCATCGGCGGCATCCTGTCGGACAAGTACAGCGCGCACAAGGTCACCTGGTGGGTGATGTGGGTGAGCTGGATCTGCCTGTTCCTCCTGAGCTACCCGCAGACCGACTTCACCATCATGACGGTCAATGGCCCGCAGTCCTTTCACATCGGCCTGAACGTCTACACCTTCACCGGCCTGATGTTCATCCTGGGCATCTCCTGGGCCTTCGGCAAGGCCAGCGTCTTCAAGTACATCAGCGACGACTACCCGAAGAACATCGGCGCCATCAGCGGCATCGTCGGCCTGGCCGGCGGCATGGGCGGCTTCATCCTGCCCATCATGTTCGGCGCGCTGATGGACCTCACCGGCATCCGCTCCAGCGCCTTCATGCTGATGTACGGCGTGGTCTGGGTCTCGCTGATCTGGATGTACTGGACCGAAGTGCGCAAGACCCCCGTCATGGGCGCAGATGCCAAATCTTTTTCCCTTCAGAACTGACCCCCGCGGTCGGGACACACCACCATGAACACCAAAGCAAACCCCCTGTCTGCCACGGGTGCCGCTGCCGGCGACCACGGGGCCGACATCGCCGACTGGCGACCCGAAGACGAGCGCTTCTGGGAAACCAGAGGCAAAAAAGTCGCCTACCGCAACCTCTGGATCTCGGTGCCCGCGCTGCTCTGCGGCTTCGCGGTCTGGGGCATGTGGGGCATCATCACCGTGCAGATGCTCAACCTGGGTTTCCCCTTCACCCAGGCCGAGCTCTTCACGCTCACCGCCATCTCCGGCATCTCCGGCGCCACCATGCGCATCCCGGCCTCCTTTCTGGTGCGCCTGGCCGGTGGCCGCAACACCATCTTCCTGACCACCGCCATGTTGCTGGCCCCGGCCATCGGCACCGGCGTGGCCCTGCAGCACCCCGAGTGGCCGCTGTGGGTGTTCCAGTTGCTGGCGCTGTGGTCGGGCGTTGGCGGCGGCAACTTCGCCTCGTCCATGTCCAACATCAGCACCTTCTTCCCGAAGCGCCTGCAGGGCACGGCGCTGGGCCTGAACGCCGGCCTGGGCAACTTCGGCGTGACGACGATGCAGATCGTCATCCCGCTGGTGATGACGCTGCCGCTGCTCGGCGCCTTCGGTGGTGAGCCCATGACGCTGGTGAAAGACAGCGGCTGGATCTTCGGCAAGATCGCCGCCGGCACGCCGACCTGGATCCAGAACGCCGGTTTCGCCTGGGTGCTCTCGCTCGTGCCCCTGTCGATCCTGGCCTGGTTCGGCATGAACAACCTGAAGACCGTGTCGCCCGAGGCCGGCAGCCCCATCGGCGCCTTCGCCAAAGTCACCTACCTGTACACGCTGGCCTTCGTGCCTGCAATCTTCATGCTCTGGCTCTACCTGCCAGCGCCCACCGGCCTCGGCATCCTGAACATGTGGGTCGCGATCCCGCTGGACATCGTGCTGGCGCTGGCCGTGATGCGCCTGGCCGCCTTCGGCTCCATGAAGGAGAACGTGGCCAAGCAGTTCGCGATCTTCCGCAACAAACACACCTGGTCGCTCACCGCGCTCTACATCGTCACCTTCGGCAGCTTCATCGGTTTCTCGATGGTGCTGCCGCTGGCCATCACCGTGATCTTCGGCTTCCAGCACGTGGCCGATGCGGCCGGTGTGATGACGCACACGCTGAAGAACCCGAACGCCCCCTCGGCGCTCACCTACGCCTGGATCGGTCCCTTTGTCGGTGCCGCGGTGCGCCCCATCGGGGGCTGGATCTCCGACAAGGTCGGCGGTTCCATCGTCACCCAGGTCATCTCGGCCGTGATGGTGCTGGCCTCCGGTGCGGTGGGCTACGTGATGATGATGGCCTACGGTTCGGCCACGCCCGAGCAGTACTTCCCCGCCTTCATCGGCCTGTTCATCGTGCTGTTCTTTGCCAGCGGCATCGGCAACGGCTCGACCTTCCGCACCATCGGCGTCATCTTCGACCGCCAGCAGGCCGGCCCCGTGCTGGGCTGGACCTCGGCCGTCGCCGCCTACGGCGCCTTCATCGCCCCGGTGGTGATCGGCGCCCAGATCAAGGCCGGCACGCCGCAGTTCGCGATGTACGGCTTCGCCATCTTCTACGCCGTCTGCCTGGTGCTGAACTGGTGGTTCTACCTCCGCGCCGGCGCCGAGATCAAGAACCCCTGAGCCCGCGCACAGCCCCATTTCCGGAGACCCCCCATGAGCCATTTTCTCGACCGACTCAGCCACTTTTCCGCGCCCACCGAAAGTTTTTCCGGCGACCACGGTGTCACCACCGGTGAAGACCGCACCTGGGAAGACGCCTATCGCGACCGCTGGGCGCACGACAAGATCGTGCGCTCCACCCACGGCGTGAACTGCACGGGCTCCTGCTCGTGGAAGATCTACGTCAAGGGCGGCATCGTCACCTGGGAAACCCAGCAGACCGACTACCCGCGCACCCGCGCCGACCTGCCCAACCACGAGCCGCGCGGCTGCGCCCGCGGGGCCTCGTATTCCTGGTACCTGTATTCGGCCAACCGGGTGAAGTACCCGATGATCCGCGCGCGCCTGCTCAAGCACTGGCGCGCTGCGCTCGCCGTGGCCAAGAGCCCGGTGGACGCCTGGGCCAGCATCGTCGAGAACGCCGACGCCCGGCGCGAATGGCAGCAGCAGCGCGGCCTCGGCGGCTTCGTGCGCAGCACCTGGGACGAGGTCAACCAGATCATCGCCAGCGCCAACGTCTACACCGCCAAACAATACGGCCCCGACCGCGTGATCGGCTTCTCGCCGATCCCCGCCATGTCCATGGTCAGCTACGCCGCCGGCTCGCGCTACCTGTCGCTGATCGGCGGCGTCTGCATGAGCTTCTACGACTGGTACTGCGACCTGCCGCCGGCCAGCCCGCAGGTGTGGGGCGAACAGACCGACGTGCCCGAGTCGGCCGACTGGTACAACTCCACCTTCATCATCGCCTGGGGTTCCAACGTGCCCCAGACCCGCACCCCCGACGCCCACTTCTTCACCGAGGTGCGCTACAAGGGCGCAAAGACGGTCGCCATCACGCCCGACTACGCCGAGATCAGCAAGCTCTGCGACATCTGGATGCACCCCAAGCAGGGCACCGACGCCGCGATCGCCATGGCCATGGGCCACGTGATCCTGAAGGAGTTCTATTTCGACAAGCGCAGCGCGTACTTTGACGACTACGTGCGCCGCTACACCGACATGCCGAACCTGGTGCAACTCGAAGAGCGCACCCTGCCGGACGGCCGCACGGTGATGGTGCCCGGCCGCTACCTGCGCGCCAGCGACTTCAACGGCAAGCTCGGCCAGGCCAACAACCCCGAGTGGAAAACCGTCGCGATCGACCAGGACGACAAGATCGTCTTGCCCAACGGCTCCATCGGTTTCCGCTGGGGCGCCGAGGGCCGCACCGACGCCGGCAAGTGGAACCTCGAAGACAAGGAAGCACGCGGCGGCGAGCAGGTCAAGCTCAAGCTCAGCCTGATGGAAGGCGAGGGCAGCGAATACCAGGTGGGCGATGTGGCCTTCCCGTATTTCGGCGGCATCGACACGCCCAACTTCAGCGCCAACAAGCAAGCCGGCGCCATCGACGACGTGCTGGTGCGCAAGGTGCCGGTGCGCCGTGTCAAGCTCGGCAAGGCCGGCGAAGAGCGTTATGCGCTGGTCGCCACCGTGTTCGACCTGACGGCCGCCAACTACGGCGTGTCGCGAGGCCTGGTCGGTGAAAACGCCGCCACCAGCTACGACGACGACACCCCCTACACCCCCGCCTGGCAGGAAAAAATCACCGGCGTGAAACGCGACCAGGTGATCGCCGTGGCGCGCCAGTTCGCCGACAACGCCGACAAGACCAAGGGCAAGTCCATGGTCATCATCGGCGCGGCCATGAACCACTGGTACCACAGCGACATGAACTACCGCGGCATCATCAACATGCTGATGATGTGCGGCTGCATTGGCAAGAGCGGTGGCGGCTGGGCCCACTACGTCGGCCAGGAAAAACTGCGCCCCCAGACCGGCTGGACCGCGCTCGCTTTCGCGCTCGACTGGGTGCGCCCGCCGCGCCAGATGAACAGCACCAGCTTCTTCTACGCCCACACCGACCAGTGGCGCTACGAAAAACTGGGCGTGGAAGAAATCCTCTCGCCGCTGGCCGACAAGACCAAGTTCAGCGGCAGCCTGATCGACTACAACGTGCGCGCCGAGCGCATGGGCTGGCTGCCCAGCGCGCCGCAGCTGCAGACCAACCCGATGCAGGTGGTGAAGGACGCACAGGCTGCCGGCATGGACGCCAAGGACTACGCGGTCAAGTCCCTGAAAGACGGCACGCTCAAGATGAGCTGCGAAGACCCGGACAACCCGTTGAACTGGCCACGCAACCTGTTCGTCTGGCGCTCTAACCTGCTGGGCTCCAGCGGCAAGGGCCACGAGTATTTCCTGAAGCACCTGCTGGGCACCACCCACGGCGTGCAGGGCAAGGACATGGGCGCCGACGAGGCCAAGCCCACGGAAGTGAAGTGGCACGACAAGGCCCCCGAAGGCAAGCTGGACCTGTTGGTCACGCTGGACTTCCGCATGAGCACGACCTGTCTGTACTCCGACATCGTGTTGCCCACGGCCACCTGGTACGAGAAGAACGACCTCAACACCAGCGACATGCACCCCTTCATCCACCCGCTGTCCACCGCGGTGGACCCGGCCTGGCAATCGAAGAGCGACTGGGAGATCTACAAGGGTTTCGCCAAGGCCTACAGCGAGGTCTGCGTCGGTCACCTGGGCGTGGAGAAAGAACTCATGCTCACGCCGCTGATGCACGACTCGCCCGCCGAACTGGCGCAGCCGTTTGACGTGAAGGAATGGAGCAAGGGCGAGTGCGATCTGCTGCCCGGCGTGACCGCGCCGCAGATCAGCGTGGTCGAGCGCGACTACCCCAACACCTACAAACGCTTCACCGCCCTGGGTCCGCTGATGGACAAGGTCGGCAACGGCGGCAAGGGCATCGGCTGGAACACCAACACCGAAGTGAACCAGCTGAAAGACCTGAATGGCCGGGTGCTGGCCGAAGGCGTGAGCCACGGCATGGCGAAGATCGAGACCGACATCGACGCCTGTGAGGTGGTGCTGCAGCTGGCGCCCGAGACCAACGGCCACGTGGCCGTCAAGGCCTGGGAAGCACTCAGCAAGATCACCGGCCGCGACCACACCCACCTGGCGATCCACCGCGAGGACGAGAAGATCCGCTTCCGCGACATCCAGGCCCAGCCGCGCAAGATCATCAGCTCGCCCACCTGGAGCGGCATCGAGTCCGAGACGGTGTCCTACAACGCCGGCTACACCAACGTGCACGAATACATCCCATGGCGCACCCTCACCGGGCGCCAGCACTTCTACCTCGACCACCCCTGGATGATTGCCTTCGGTGAAGGCCTCACCAGCTACCGCCCGCCGGTGGACCTGAAGACGGTGGACGACATGATCGACCGCAAGCCCAACGGCAACAAGGAGATCTCGCTCAACTTCATCACGCCGCACCAGAAGTGGGGCATCCACTCGACCTACACCGACAACCTGCTGATGCTCACGCTGAACCGGGGCGGCCCGGTGATCTGGCTCAGCGAGGACGACGCCAAGAGCGCCGGCATCGAAGACAACGACTGGGTCGAGCTGTTCAACACCAACGGCGCCATCGCGGCGCGCGCGGTGGTGAGCCAGCGCGTGAACCCGGGCATGGTGCTGATGTACCACGCACAGGAAAAGATCATCAACACCCCCGGCTCCGAGATCACCGGCACGCGCGGCGGCATCCACAACTCGGTGACCCGCATCACCACCAAGCCCACGCACATGATCGGCGGCTACGCGCAGTTCAGCTACGGCTTCAACTACTACGGAACCATCGGCACCAACCGCGATGAGTTCGTCATCGTGCGCAAGATGCGCAAGATCGACTGGCTCGACGGCCAGGGCACCGACACCGTTCAGGCTTGATCAGCACAGGAGAAAACAAGATGAAAGTACGTGCCCAAATCGCCATGGTGCTGAACCTGGACAAGTGCATCGGTTGCCACACCTGTTCGGTCACCTGCAAGAACGTCTGGACCAGCCGCCCCGGCATGGAATACGCCTGGTTCAACAACGTTGAGACCAAGCCCGGCATCGGTTACCCCAAGGAGTGGGAGAACCAGGACAAGTGGAACGGGGGCTGGGTCCGCAAGGCCGACGGTTCCATCGTCCCGAAACAGGGTGGCAAGTGGTCGCTGCTGATGAAGATCTTCAGCAACCCCAACCTGCCGCAGATCGACGACTACTACGAACCCTTCACCTTCGACTACGACCACCTGCAGTCGGCCGCCGAGACCAAGGCACCCCCGACCGCGCGCCCGCGCAGCCTGATCACCGGCAAGCGCATGGAGAAGATCGAGTGGGGTCCGAACTGGGAAGAGATCCTGGGCGGTGAGTTCAGCAAGCGCAGCAAGGACGCCAACCTCGCGAACTTCGATCAGGTCCAGAAAGACATGGTCGGCCAGTTCGAAAACACCTTCATGATGTACCTGCCGCGCCTGTGCGAGCACTGCCTGAACCCGGCGTGTGTGGCATCGTGCCCCTCGGGCTCGATCTACAAACGCGAAGACGACGGCATCGTGCTGATCGACCAGGACAAGTGCCGCGGCTGGCGCATGTGTGTCAGCGGCTGCCCCTACAAGAAGATCTACTACAACTGGCAGACCGGCAAGGCCGAGAAGTGCATCTTCTGCTACCCGCGCATCGAAGCGGGCCAGCCCACGGTGTGCTCCGAAACCTGCGTCGGTCGCATCCGCTACCTCGGCGTGGTGCTGTACGACGCCGACCGCATCGCCGAGGCCGCCAGCGTGCCCGACGAGAAAGACCTGTACCAGGCCCAGCTCGACATCTTCCTCAACCCGCACGATCCCAAGGTGATCGAGCAGGCCCGGCTCGATGGCATTCCCGAGAACTGGCTCGAAGGCGCGCGCAACAGCCCGGTTTACAAGATGGCGATCGACTGGAAGGTCGCGCTGCCACTGCACCCCGAGTACCGCACGCTGCCCATGGTCTGGTACGTGCCGCCGCTCTCGCCCATCAGCGCCGCGACCAACGCCGGCCAGATCGGCACCAACGGCGAGCTGCCCGACTTCTCGCAGATGCGCATCCCCGTGCAGTACCTCGCCAACCTCCTGACCGCCGGCGACACCGGCCCGGTGGTGCGCGCGCTCGAACGCATGCTGGCCATGCGCGCCTACCAGCGCGGCAAGCATGTGGACGGTGTGCAGAACCTGGCCGTGCTGGAGCAGACCGGCCTGACCGTGGCCCAGGTCGAGGAGATGTACCACGTGATGGCGATCGCCAACTACGAAGACCGCTTCGTGATCCCGAGCTCGCACCGCGAGTACGCCGAAAACGCCTTCGACCTGCGCGGCGGCTGCGGCTTCTCGTTCGGCAACGGTTGCTCGGACGGCGCCTCGGAGACGAGCCTGTTCGGTGGCGACAAGCGCCGCACCATCCCGATTCAATCCGTGGTCTGAAGGAGCGCAACGCCATGAAAAACACCCGTTATTCCCTGCGCGCCCTGGCCCGCCTGCTGGCCTACCCCGACGCCGCGCTGCGCGCCGACCTGGCGCCGCTGATCGCCGCCATCGACGAAGAGGCCTCGGTGCCGGCCGCGCGCCGCGCCGAATTGCGTTCGCTGGCCGCCGAGCTGGTGCGGCTCGATCCGCTGGAGGTGGAAGCGCGCTTTGTGGAGACCTTCGACCGCGGCCGCGCCACCTCGCTTCACCTGTTCGAACACGTGCACGGCGACTCGCGCGACCGCGGACCGGCCATGATCGACCTGGTGCAGACCTACGAGAAGGCCGGCCTGTTCCTCGCCCCGGAGGAGCTGCCCGACCACCTGGGCGTGGTGCTGGAGTTCGCCTCCACCCAGCCGCCCGCGCTGGCCAAGGCCTTCCTCGGCGAGCTGGCCCACATCCTCAACGCGATCTTCAGCGCCCTGCTCAAGCGCGAAAGCCCGTATGCCGCCGTGGTGGCCGCGGTGCTGGAGCTGGCCGGCCAGAAAGCGCAGGCCGTGCCGTTCGCGGCCGACGAGCCGATGGACGAGGCCTGGGCCGAGCCGCAAGCCTTTGACGGCTGCAGCACCCGCGGCCAGGCGCGCCCCGGCGAGGCGCAGCCGATCCACATCGTCCGCAAGACCGCCGCGCAGGCCAGCGCCGCGGTGTGAGCCCCATCGGAGACTTCCATGAACTATCTTGACAACTTCCTCTTCGGGACCTACCCGTACATCGCCCTGGCGGTGTTCCTGCTGGGCAGCCTGCTCCGCTTCGACCGCGACCAGTACTCGTGGAAGAGCGACTCCTCGCAGCTGCTGCGCGCCGGCCAGCTGCGCTGGGGCAGCAACCTGTTCCACGTCGGCATCCTGTTCCTGTTCTTTGGCCACAGCGTGGGCATGCTCACGCCGCACTTCGTCTACGAGCCCTTCATGACGGCCGGCGCCAAGCAGCTCATGGCCATGGTGTCGGGCGGCCTGTTCGGCCTGCTGGGCTTCCTCGGCGTGAGCATCCTGCTGCACCGCCGCCTGAGCGATGCGCGCATCCGCGTCAACTCCAAGACCAGCGACATCGTGCTGCTGTGGCTGCTGTGGGCGCAGTTCGCCCTGGGCCTGGCGACCATCCCGCTGTCGGCCCAGCACCTGGACGGCGGCATGATGCTGCGCCTGGCCGAATGGGCGCAGCGCATCGTGACCTTCCGCGCCGGCGCCCCCGAGCTGCTGGCCGAGGCCGGCTGGGTGTTCAAAGCCCACATGTTCCTGGGCATGAGCATCTTCCTGATCTTCCCGTTCACCCGGCTGGTGCACGTGTGGAGCGGCTTTGGCACCCTGGCCTATGTGGTGCGCCCCTACCAGATGGTGCGCAGCCGCCGCCTCGGCATGACGCCGAAAGCCCCGCTGAGCCAGCGCGACCGCGCTGCCTGAGCACACGAACAGGAGACCCCGTGATGAACACACCCACCACCAACACCGGCTGCGGCAGCAGCACCTGCGCCTGCGCTGGCCTGGCCCAACCCGCGGTGGCCAGCGTCAACGGCATCGCCCTGCACGAGCCGGGCGAAACCCTGGCCTTGCAGGCCCTGCGCGAACGCGCCTGCACCGAGCTGCTGCGGCAAGAGGCGGTCAAGGCCGGTCTGCTGCCGCGCTTCGGTGGCCTGCTCGCGCGTGAGCCCGACGCGGCACAGCGCCAGGTCATCGAGGCCATGGTCGACGAGGTGGTCAGCTCGCCCGAGCCGACCGAAGACGAATGCCGCCGCCACTACGAGGCGCAGAAGAACCGCCTGATCGTCGGCCAGGCGCTGCACGTGCGCCACATCCTGTTCGCCGTGACGCCGGGCGTGAACGTGCACGCGCTCACGCACCGCGCCGAAGCCGCCTTGCTGGAGCTGACCCGCAAGGACGTGGCGCCCGGCCGCTTCGAGAAGCTCGCGGGCGAACTCTCCAACTGCCCGTCGAGCGCGCAAGGCGGCGACCTGGGCTGGCTCACGCCGGAAGACTGCGCGGCCGAGCTGGCCAACGAGCTGTTTTTCCAGAGCGATTCGCGCTGGGGCATGGGCGTGCACCCGCGCCTGGTGCACACCCGCTTCGGCCTGCACATCATCGAGGTGCTGGGCCGCAAGAAAGGGCGCCTGCCCGAGTTCGCCGAGGTGCGCGAGCAGATCCGCGGCCGGCTGTTGCTGCAATCGCGTGCCACCGCGCTGCGCCAGTACATGCAGCTGCTGGTGGGGCAATCCAAGCTTGAAGGCGTTGATCTGATCGGCGCGGATTCTCCTTTGGTGCAATGAACAAGCCAGACGCCGCGCCGGACGACCTGCTGCTGCGTCTGCGCGATTTTCATTCGGACTATTTCCCGCTGCACCAGCAGCGCTTCCAGGATCTGGTGGCGCAGGGGCAGCACCCCAAGACGCTGTTCATTGGGTGCTCCGATTCGCGTCTGGTGCCGTACCTGCTGACGGGCGCGGCACCGGGCGAGCTGTTCCTGGTGCGCAACGTGGGTGCCTTCGTGCCGCCCTACGACCAGTCGCATGGGCTGCACGGCACCATGGCGGCGATCGAGTTCGCGGTGCTGAGCCTGAAGGTGGAACGCATCATCGTCTGCGGCCACAGCCATTGCGGCGCCATCCGCACCGCCTACGAAGGCGCACCCGACGAAGCGGTGGCGCTCAAGGCCTGGCTCAAGCTGGTGGACGAGGCGCTGTTGCCGGTCCAGCCCAGCCGCGAAGCGCTGCGCCGCACCGAGCAGCGCGCGGTGGTGCTGCAGCTGGAGCGGCTGATGGATTACCCCATGGTGCGCCGCGCAGCGGAGGCGGGTCACCTGTCGCTGCACGGCTGGCATTACGTGATCGAGGAGGGAGAAGTCCACGTTTTTGACGCAGAACAAGGTGCGTTTGTACCGGCCTCGTTAGCCTCCCACAGCGGCACGGGCCCCTACCACCCTTATGTCGAACACGATGGGCAAATACTTTCTGATGGATGAAGTGAGGCATATAGAAAGCGGATTGCCTGTTCAAGAGGCAGTTTCCGGGCGCCGGTCGGCCGTTGCACCGCGGTGCAACGGCCGATTTCACTCTGGAAATGGCCGGGCATCGGACGCGTGGTCGTTGAACCGGAGCCGGGCAAGGCAAAATGCAAGGTGGTTTTCACCCGTCCGGTCGCTCGCCGTCCACACGACGGCATGCCCGACCCGAGCCACCCTGCCACCACCCCGCAGCCTGGCCGCCCCCTCTCACTTTTTCCAACAAACACCGAGATGAAACGCGACAACACCATGCGTCCCCAGGACCTGACCGCCACCCAACCCATCAGCCAGGACGTGCTGGCCGAGAAATACCTGAAACCCGGCGAAACCGGTCTGGAAGACCTGTACCGCCGCGTGGCGCGGGCGCTGGCGTCGGTGGAAAAAGAGGCCGACCGGGCCGAATGGGAGCAGCGTTTCCTGGACAACCTGCATGTGGGCGCCATCGGCGCGGGCCGCATCATGAGCGCGGCCGGCACCGACATCCAGGCCACCCTGATCAACTGCTTCGTGCAGCCCGTGGGCGACGCGATCCAGGGCGTGGACGCCGAGGGTTACCCGGGCATCTACGAAGCCCTGCGCGAAGCCGCCGAAACCATGCGCCGTGGCGGTGGTGTGGGTTACGACTTCTCCCGCATCCGCCCCAAGGGCGCCGAGGTCAAGGGCACGCACTCCATGGCGTCGGGCCCCTGCAGCTACATCAACGTGTTTGACCAGAGCTGCTCCACCGTGGAGAGCGCGGGCGCGCGCCGCGGCGCGCAGATGGGCGTGTTGCGCATCGACCACCCGGACGTGATGGACTTCATCACCGCCAAGCGCACGCCGGGCCGCTGGAACAACTTCAACGTCTCGGTCGGCGTGAGCGACGCCTTCATGGAGGCAGTGGGCAACGACCAGCCCTGGGAGCTGGTGCACAAGGCCCGGCCCGGCAAGACGCTGATGGACAAGGGCGCCTACCAGCGCGCCGACGGCCTGTGGGTCTACCAGACGCTGTCGGCCACCGAGCTGTGGGACACCATCATGAAGTCGGCCTACGACTTCGCCGAACCCGGCATCCTGTTCCTGGACAAGATCGGCACCGACAACAACCTGCGTTACTGCGAAACCATCGCGGCGACGAATCCCTGTGGCGAACAGCCGCTGCCACCCTACGGTTGCTGCGACCTTGGCCCCATCATCCTCACCCGCTTCGTCAAGAACCCGTTCGGCTTTGGCGGTGTGCCGGTGTTCGATTTCGAGGCTTTCGAGCAGGCAGTGACCACGCAGGTGCGCGCGCTCGACAACGTGCTCGACGTGACCTTCTGGCCGCTGGAACAGCAGCGCGCTGAAAGCGCCGCCAAGCGCCGCATCGGCGTCGGCTTCACCGGCATGGGCAATGCCCTGGCCATGCTTTGCGTGCGCTACGACCGCGAAGAAGGCCGCAACATGGCCGCCCAGATCGCCGAGCGCATGCGCAACGCCGCCTACCTCGCCTCGGTCGAACTGGGCAAGGAAAAAGGTGTGTTTCCCAAATTCGACGCCGAGGGTTATCTGGCGCCCGGCACCTTCGCCAGCCGCCTGCCCGACGCGATCAAGAAGGCCATCCGCAAAAACGGCCTGCGCAACAGCCACCTGCTGTCCATCGCACCCACCGGCACGGTCAGCCTGGCCTTCGCCGACAACGCGTCCAACGGCATCGAGCCGCCGTTCTCCTGGATGTACCGCCGCAAGAAGCGCGAGGCCGATGGCTCCACCAGCGAGTACGCGGTGGAAGACCACGCCTGGCGTCTGTACCGCGAACTCGGCGGCGACGTCGACCAGCTGCCCGACTACTTCGTCAACGCGCTGGCCATGAGCGCGGGCGAACACATCGCCATGATGGAAGCGGTGCAGCCCTTTGTGGACACCGCCATTTCCAAGACGGTGAACGTTGCCGCCGACTACCCGTTCGAAGACTTCAAGAGCCTGTACCAGAAGGCCTGGCGCGCCAACCTCAAGGGCATGGCCACCTACCGGCCCAACAGCATCCTCGGTTCGGTGCTCGACACCGGCAGCGCCGCGACCGACGCCAAGGCCGCCGCCGTGCCCGCGCCCACGCCGGTGGACCCGATGCGCACCGTGATCGAAAGCCGCCCCAAGGGTGCGCTCTCGGCCGTGGCCGACAAGATCGAGTACTGGACGCAAGAGGGCCACAAGACGCTGTACATCGTGGTCTCGTTCCTGCCGGTGCCCGCCGCCGACGGCGTGGGCACGGTCGAACGCGCGATCGAGTTCTTCATGCCCGTGGGCCAAAGCGGTGAGTCGCAGCAGTGGATCACCTCCACCATGCGCATGCTCTCGCTGGCCGCGCGCGGTGGTTTCCTGGGCCGTGCGCTGTCCGACATGCGCAAGGTCGCCTGGGACCGCGGCCCGGTGCGCCTGGGCACGTACCAGAAGGCCGACGGCACGCACGTGCCGATGTGGCACGACTCCGAAGTCGCTGCCATCGCGTTTGCGCTGCAGAGCATCATCGCGCGGCGCAACCAGCACGCCACGGCCGTGGCCGCGCTGCACGCGCCCGCTGCGCCCGAACTGCCCGGTATGGCCGCACCGTCGGGTGTGATGGCCGGCAAAAAATGCCCCGAGTGCGGCGCGCACGCCATGATCCGCAAGGACGGCTGCGACTACTGCACCTCCTGCGGGCACCTCGGCACCTGCGGATGAGCACCGCCGCGCCTCCCGTTGTACCTTTGCGCCCGGTGGGGCCAGGTCGCGCGGGGCGTGCACAGCCGCCGGGGCCAAATCCCTGGCGGCCCGGGCATTTGCTGCTGGCGCCCCACCGGCTGGCGTTTTTTCTGGCGATGGTGTTGCTGCTGGCTTCGGGCCTGTGGTGGGCGCTGGTGCAGGTGGACCGTGCCACCGGGATGATCGGCCTGGGCTACGCGGTGCCCCCGACCATCACCCACGCCGCGGTCATGAGCTTTGGCTTCATGCCGCTGTTTTTTGCCGGCTTCCTGTTCACCGCCGGCCCCAAGTGGCTGGGCGTGGAAGGCCCGGGGACCCGAGAACTCGTGCCCACCCTGCTGCTGCAGGCTGGCGGCTGGCTGCTCTGGCTGGCCGGGGCGCACACGCACCTGGGCATCGCGGTGGCGGGCGCGGCGCTGGCCGCCGCGGGGCTCGGCGCGCAGTATCTGCGCTTCTGGGGCCTGGTGCGGCGCAGCCCTTTGGCCGACCGCCTGCACGCCACGGTGGTGGCGGTGGCCGGCACCGTGGGCACGCTGTGTGTCGCGGGCCTGGCGCTGGCCCTGCCGGCCGGGGCCTTCGACGTCGCCCGCGGCCTGGTGCTGACCGGCCTCTGGGGCTTCGTGGTGATGACCTACCTGGTGGTCGCGCACCGCATGATTCCTTTTTTCACCTCCAGTGCCGTGCCCATGGTCGAAGCCTGGCGGCCGTTCTGGGTGCTCTGGGTCCTGCTGGGCGCCGCGGCCTTCGAGGCGGCGGCGGTCTGGGTCGCCGCCAGCGGCTGGGCGGGTGCGCCGGGCTGGATGCTGCTGCAGGGCCTGGCCGAGTTGCTGGCCGGCGGTGTGATCCTCTGGCTGGGCGTCGCCTGGGGCCTGGTGCAGAGCCTCAAGGTGCGGCTGCTCGCGATGCTGCACCTAGGTTTTCTGTGGCTCGGCCTGGCTTTCGTGCTGGCGGGGCTGTCGCAACTGTTGGGCCTGCGCGTCGGTGTGCCGGCGCTCGGTCTGGGCGCCTTGCACGCGCTCACCATGGGCTGCCTGGGTTCGCTGCTGGTGGCCATGGTCACGCGCGTGTCCTGCGGCCACAGCGGGCGCACCCTGGTGGCCGATGCGCTGGTCTGGGGCGTGTTCTGCCTGCTCCAGCTGGCGGTGCTGTTGCGCGTGGCGGGCGCCCTGGACGGCGCACCCCTGTGGGTGCTCACGGCCGCCGCGCTGCTCTGGGCTGGCGTGATGGGCGTCTGGGGCCTGCGCCTGATCGGCTGGTACGGCCGCCTGCGCGTCGATGGCCGGCCCGGTTGAGCTGGGCTGTTCCCATGCCTTCGCAACCTGCCATGACCTCCGCCGCAGAGACCTCCCCCGACTGGGCCTTTGTCGTCAGCGAGCTGATCCAGGCGCGCCAGACCGTGTTGCCCAAGCGCCTGATGGATCCCGGCCCGGACGCCGCGCAGACCCAGGCCATCCTGGCCGCCGCCGCGGCCGCGCCCGATCACATGCAGCTGCTGCCCTGGCGCTTCATCCTCGTGCCCGCCGATCAGCGCGCCACGCTGGCCGAGGTGTTTGCCCGGGCCCTGAGCGAACGCGATCCGCAGGCCACACCCGAGCAGCTGGCGCAGGCGCGCGAGAAAGCGTTCCGGGCACCGCTGCTGATGCTGGCGGTGGTGGACGGCGCGCGCGGCGATCCCGAGGTGGACCTGAACGAACGCATCCTCTCGGCCGGCTGTGCGGTGCAGAACATGCTGCTCATGGCCACCGCGCTGGGCTTCGGCTCGGCGCTCACCAGCGGCAAGGCGCTGAAGTCGGACACGCTGCGGGCCTGCTTCGGCCTAGGCGCCAGCGATCAGGCGTTGTGTTTTGTGAGCGTCGGTACCGTGCACTCGCGCAAGCCGGCGCGCGTGCGGCCGGCCGTGGCCGACTATGTGGACACCCTGGGTTCGGACACCTTGTCCTGAACCCCTTTTCCCTCGACAGGATTTTTCATGGACATCAGTACCTTTGACGACCTGCTGGCCGCCGCGCGCGCACAGCCCCAACCCCAGCGCCTGCTGTTCGTTTTCGCCGGCGTCGAGTTGCCAGATGACGCCACACCCGCCGAACGCGCGGCTTTCGAGCAGGGCCAGGGCGGTGCGCTGGTGCCGCAGATGTGTGTGGACAAAAGCCCCGGCGAGCTGGCTTCGTTTGAGCAGCTGAAGCAGGAAGCGGCCGGTTTCGGCCAACCCTGGGGCATGGTGTTTGCCGCTGCGATGTCGGGCGCCCCGGGCAAGGTACCCACCAGCGCCGACGCCGACGCGCCGCTGCAGAAGATGGTGGAAGCGATCCGCCAGGGGCAGATCCAGGCCTACATTCCGTTCGACCCTCAGGGCCGCGCGGTGCGCCTCGGCTGATCGTCATGGCCGGGATTCGTCTGCACCAGATCGGCCAGCCGGGCACGCAAGAGCACGCGGCAACTTTCGAGCAGCCTTTCGACATGCTCACGGCCTGCCACGAACGGGTGGAGCGCATGCTGCGCCTGCTCGACCGGTTGTGTCAGCACCTTGCCGAGAAGGGCCTGGATGAACAGGCCGCCCAGGCGGCGCGCGACATCCTGCGCTACTTCGACCTGGCCGCGCCGGACCACCACGAAGACGAAGAGCGCCACGTCTTTCCCCGCCTGCTGGCCGGCACCGACGAAATCGTCAAAGCGGTGGTGCGCCGGTTGCAGCAGGACCACCGGGACATGAGCGTGAACTGGGCCCGGGCCCGCGAGGTGCTGCAAGGCATCGCCGAAGGTTCGGCCACGGCCTGGCCCGGTCTGGGCGAGGACGACCGTGCCGCGCTGGCGCGGTTTGCCGGCCTGTATGCCGATCACATCCGGGCGGAAGAAGACATCGTCTACCCGGCCGCGTCAACCCTGATCGATGCGCCTGAGCTGCAGCGCATGGGGACCGAAATGGCCACCCGCCGGACGGCCCGGCCCTGAGAGACAAAGCCACCACCATGCCAGTTCAGGAATTGCCCGAATTTGAATGGAGCGAGGGGTTCGACTGCGGGGTGGACATGATCGACCGGCAGCACCGCAACCTGGTCGACATCATCAACCTGCTGCGCGCGGCGATCCTGCGGGACGACATGGTCAGCAGCGCGAACAGCCTGGAATCGCTCCAGGCCTATGTGCGCTACCACTTCGCCTACGAAGAATCGTGGGCGCGCGACCGGGGCATGCCCCAGGCCGCACTGGACCAGCACGCGCGCCGACACCAGGCCTTTGCCGACCGCGTCCAGGCGATGGCCAAGCAGGACAGCCGGGAAGAGGGCCATGGGCGCGCGTTGCACCGCTTCCTGTCCCACTGGCTGCTCGACCACATCGTCAAGGAAGACCGGGAGATGGTCCGCCGCCTGCTTCATTCGGGCGACGCGAAAGTCTGATCGCCCGCCGCCCTCAAGCGGCGGCGGGTTGTTGCGCAGGCGCCGCGCGGCGGAGGTTGTGGCGCTTATTCGGCCGGGCCGACGGTCAACGCGACCTCGGCCACGCCCTCGACTCGCCCGGTGATCCGGTCGCCCGCCACCACGGCGCCGACGCCTTCGGGGGTGCCGGTGTAGATCAGGTCGCCGGGCTGCAGGTGGTAGAACAAAGACAAGTCGGCGATGATTTCGCGGATGTTCCAGATCAGCTTGTCCACGTTGGACGACTGCTGGGTGACGCCGTTGACTTCCAGCGCGATCGCACCGTTGTCGATCACCACACCTTCCATCGGAATGATCTCGGAGCACACCGAGGATTGCTCCACGTCCTTGCCCAGATCCCAGGGGCGGCCTTTGTCGCGCGCCACCAGCTGCAGGTCGCGGCGCGTCATGTCCAGCCCGGCCGCGTAGCCGTAGATCACGCTGTGCGCGTCTTCCGCCTTGACGCGGAAACCGGCCTTGCCGATGGCCACCACCAGCTCCATTTCGAAGTGGTAGTTCTGGGTCTCGGGCGGGTAGGCCACGGTCGCGCCCGAGGGCGTGAGTGTTTGCGGCGCCTTGGTGAAATAGAACGGCCGCTCGACCGACTTGTCC
>Ga0209262_10000424_pt1 | contig 19680 bp, 15 predicted proteins | sample Lowcelwee11metaG_FD_187171 | JGI IMG/M metagenome (GOLD analysis project Ga0209262, IMG submission 187171) | Freshwater pond sediment microbial communities from the University of Edinburgh, under environmental carbon perturbations - Low... | ecosystem: Environmental > Aquatic > Freshwater >...
CCATCCGCACCGTCACAAAAAGATGAAGGAACTGCTAAATACCTACCACCCCCACCACCCCCACCACCATAAGGACCATATATCGGATGTAAGTAAGTAGTAGCGTTTAAAATAGAAGTAGCACCATCTCCTCCTTTAAAAAAACTTCCTCCTCCACCACCACTACTAGCTCCTCCATATCCATAATCACCATTATCCCCACCTTTACCATATCCTGCACAATCACCACCTCTAGCTACTCCTCTGTTTATACCTTTAGGTAAAGTTACAGTATAATTATTAAGTAGACAATAACTAGACATAGAACCAAATCCACCACCCGCACCATATCTACTGGCAAGTCCTGTACCACCACTAGCATTTATTCCACCTGTACCAATATTAAATGCACCACCCGCACCACCCCCCAAACCACCATCAAAATGAACAGCTAATCCTTGATTTACTTGTGGTACTCCGGTTCTACCTCCAAAACCACCTTCGGCTTCTAAATAACTACCAAAAAAACTATTACCACCATTTCCTGCATTGCTTCTTACATTTATAACATATATTCCTTTTACACCCCCTGTACCTAATAAAATTGGAATTTCACTATCAATTATCATTATTTCTCTATCAATTACTTCTCCACCACCACCACCTTGACCTCCAGAATAAGTAGCAATACTACTACTACTATAAGCCCCTCCTGAACCACCACCACCCGCACCTACTAAAACTACTCTTACTACTTCTTCAAAATTATAAGGATCGGAAGGATCAAAATTAGGATGATTAAATCTATCATTTATTACAACATTCAATGCTACATCATTTGCTAATGCAGGAATACTAAGTCTGAATTGAGTAGGTGAAAGTATTTCTTCAATATACGCATATTGCGGTATTACAGAATAAGGGGGAACTCCATCATCCACAATAGACATATATTTTTTCAAAAGGGAAGTATCAGTAGTAGTAACAATAGTAGAATTAATTGTAGTTATACAGGCTATATTTATAGGGGCTGTAAAATCTAAAACAGATTGTTTACCTGAATCACCACCTGAACCAGTCCAAATAGGCATGTTACTATCTCCTTTTACTTAGGTTGTTTCGGAAAAGTGTAATTATTTACATCAAAACCTTTTTTATTAGGCATTGTTCTTAATTCTTCCCAATACTTTAACCATTCTTGCCATGTAGGATCATCAATTTTAGCTTCTACTCTATCTTTATGCCGTTCTCTAATCCAAGCTGTTTCTTTGAATAGTCTATCCCGTTCTTGTTTAAACATTTCCATTTTAGATTCTATTGTAGGTGCTACATTTAATGCTTCATTTGGATTAATAAATATATCATTATGCTTATGAAATCCTACTTTTATATTATCATCTACTGGTATAATTTCTCTTTTTAAAGATTTTTTGTAGAATTCAAGTTTATTTGAATCTATGTCAATTATGGATGTTACTTTATTGGTTGTATCAAGAATTGCAAAACGCATTTCTTACCTCCTTAATAATCGTAATATACTTTTCCATTGATATTTAAGACACGCCAAAAATTACCTGTTGAATGAGTAATGCCTAATAAAGTACAACTATGCCCTAATCGTAATAAACCAATATGTCCGCCTAAAGTACTTTCTTTATATGTATATTTGAATTTGTCTATTATATTGGCATTAGCCCGTAAATAAAAATTATCTGATTCATTTAATAAAGTCAATTTTGCATTTATTGTTACAAGCGGTAATGTTACTACTATATCGGAAGTTGCATACCTGTTTGTTATTGTAACATTACCATACAAATCTGTTTCTTGTACTACATAATTAGTAGTTCTATTCACCAATGTATGATTGTAAACAGGGGCTATATATTGATTTGCATAAAATTCAACAATTGCAGTAGGAGCCAAAGCCAATCCAAAAGTGATTTGATTATCACTATCTTCGCTATATTCAGTAGCAGAAGCAGGACTTTGACTAACTTGTGCTTTTATACCATCGACAAATACTTGTAGGCTATTTGTTCCGGGAACATACCTAAAAGGTAAAGTAAAAATAGGTCCAACAGCACCTAATTGAACATCATAATTTACATTACCCCTTAATACAATTCTATCGGCATCCGTGTTTGTCTTTTGTAAAAAATTGGAACCTGTTGAAGTAGGTTTTATAATCGCCATTTAAACTCTCCTTATATCGTCTTTGAAATCCATCCAATTAAAGGATCATCACTATAAATTAATGTTCTGCCTTCACCATTTGCATTCATAACTACATTAGCGGCAATCCCATCTATTAAATTACCATTTCTATCCATAGTAACATTATTAGTAGCAAAAAAATTAGCTCCATCCCTTACAGATATTTCATCCCCTACTACAGGTGTTGCAGGTAAATAAATAGAAAAAGGAGCTAAAATAGAATTTGCAAGAATACGATCACCATGAAAAGCATAATAATTAGTAGCAATAGTGAACCATCTTCTTAAACCTTTTTCCAAATCGAAAAAAGCATCTATATCAGGATTATAAAGTATTGCCCAACTCCTGATTTCACCTGTTCCTCCTGCGGTAAATTTTAAACGAATATCATTACCGGGGACAGTAAATCGTTTTACTTCATTTAAAGTAGCAATATCCCAAGTAACACCACCATCAGCGGAAACTTCTAAAACAGGAACACCTGTATCATCATAATCCATTAATACCATATATTCATTGGCATTGACTATCCCTGATAAAGCATCAAATAAATTTGTACTAATTAAATATTGAGTAGCTATAAAAGTAAATTTATTTTTACTCTTACTATGAAGCATATTTGTAAGACTTATTAAATTTTGATTATAAAAACCATCAAAAGTACAACTTTTAAATAAAGATGTATTTAGTAAATCCGAATATCTATCAGATTCACTTGATACATCCCCACCCCCACCACCTGAATAATCGGATAAATAAATATCAACCATAATATTCCATCCTTTTTCTTATTTAAAAATACATATACCATTTACCATTTTTTAAACTGCTTTAGTTCCAGTAAAAACCCACCAACTTGTACCGTTGCTTACAATTAGATAGAAATTAGCATCCGCATTGTTATCGTCAAGTAATTTCATCCAACCAGCACCAACAGCGGCGGGACTTGTGTAAATAGCGTCAAGTTCTGCATCAGTAGGCGGGTTGGAAACATCATTTGTATCAATGTCAAGTTTGAAAATGTCTGCAATAGCACCAAATTCAAGATGATCAGTTGTGTTCACCTTGACAATGTTTACGTTTCCGCCGTCAGCATTATTTCTACCAGTAAGGTAAGTATCATTTACAAGATTCGCAACAGCAATCTTAGCTCCAAATTCAAGTACGTTTGTAGCATTAACTTTAACTATATCAATGTTTGCTCCATCCGCCGCATTTCTACCAGTAAGGAATGTATTATTTGTAAGAGTAGCAACAGCGATTTGCGCTCCAAACTCAATTCTATCGGAAGTAGTAACTTTGACGATGTTAATGTTTGCACCATCTGCGTTATTTCTACCAGTAAGGTAAGTATTATTGGCAAGATTAATTACTCCAATTTTAGCCCCCAATACAATCAAATCAGAAGTGTTAGCTTTTATTAATTCAATGTTCCCGTCATCAGCATTATTTCTACTGAATAGGCTTCTATCGTTTCCAAGCCTAGGTCCTTCTTGTATGAACCTTACAGATTCTACACCATCCACCATAACAGTAACATAACCAATACCAGCATCGGAAACTTCAACATGTGAGTTTCCTTGTGATATTTTGTATGCTCCACCTGCTACTAATTCATCAATGGCATCCTGAAAGTTTAAAGATGATAAACCAGAAGTTCTATTATCATAATGATCACCATGATTATTCCAATTACCACCAACAATATTTAAACCCCAACTGCCATTCATACTATTAGAAAAGGTTTCTAACGTTCCAGTTGTAAGAGTTATAGTTGATGCTACGCTAGCTTCAATAACGCAATTTGAAAGTACTAAAACCCCGCCGTCTATTTCAGTATCAGTTATATCAATCTGACATTCCCTGTAAGCTAAGTTAAGTCCTGTATCTATATCAGCAGGGAGTCCCGATATAGCACTTAAATTGAAATCAACGTTACCTGTAGTTGGGTAAGTAATACCATAACCGGAATTATCTATCTTGCATATATTGAAACTCGAATCAGTAGTCAAAACAACAGCACTTGCTACAGGAGTAAAATGAGTATAATGTGCAGATAGTGGTCCAAAAGTTCCACCAATTACTAAATTCGAAAAAAGAAAATTAAACATTACACTTGAAAAATCCCCGGCAACAACAGTACCGTTTGCAAAATAAATTGTTCCATCTGTAGGGGTTCCGCCCATAAGGGAACAAGTATTAAGTTCAATACCCTGCCCCGTACCAAGTACTAAATCTGCAATAGTACAATTGTAAATTACGTATTCGAAAAATCCTGCAAACGCTCCTGCACAATCAATTTGCCCAGCAAGAATAGTTTGATTTGGAGATTCCCCGATTATGTAAACATATGAAGGTAATGTGACATTTTCCGCGTTGGTCCCCGAAACTTTGATTCCCCATATATTAGCCAAGGATGGTGTTTGAGTAGCAATGTAAACCAGAGCGTTTGCAATGGTAGTATAACGTTCCCCCGCTACTTCATCAGAATCAGGGTCAACTTGAACAAGATTGGGGGGCATAGTAAAATTTACGCTTGCTAAGTCATCAACATACTTCTTGTTAGGAATATCATCATCCGCCGTTACTAATGATTCATAATCAAGAGAAGTGTCGGCTGTAAGTAGGGTTCCTATTTCAAGATAATCAGAAGTATTAATCTTGACGATGTTAACACTACCAGTACCGGCGTTATCTAATCCTGTCAAGTAGGTATCATGGTCTAATTGAATTACCCCTATGTTAGCACCAAACTCAATCAAATCGGAAGTATTAATTTTAAATACATTTATGGTTCCTGTTCCTGCATTATCCACACCTAAAAAATAAACATTATTAGCTAATGTTATACCAGAAATTGTAGCACCAAATTCAATCAAATCAGAAGTATTAACTTTTACTATACTTATGGAACCAGTTCCGGCATTGTCCAATGCAGTTAAATAAGTATCGTTATCAAGTTGAATTACACTTATGTTAGCACCAAACTCAATCAAATCAGAAGTATTCAACTTGACAATGCTTATATCGGAACTATCTGCATTATCTCTTGCAAGTAATGGCACATTGTTAGGTAAACGAGTACCAGTAGCAAGAATTTTCATTATTTCAGTAGAACTCAATCTAACAGTAACTTCCCCTGTAACAGGATTGTATTCTATACCATTATCGGCATCACCTATTATGTTTGATAAAACAGTCATTTTATTTCTCCTTTAATAATTAGTAAATGAACCCGTTTGTTCCATCGATGCTTAAAGTAATTGAGTTCCAATTAAGAGTAATGTCCTTGTAGTCCGCACCATTTATTAAACCAGACAAACCCGGAACATTCGTTTTTAAAGATACTCTTATTCTATTGACAGAAGCATTTCCGGCTTCATCTGCGACAATAAAAATTCTTCTATTAGTAGGTGATCCTGTTGCAATGTCTTCCGCTGAAATAGTAACATCAACTGTTCCACCGGAAGTATCACAACCTATATACATATCTGTTGTTAATGCTGATGGGTCATAAGGAACAGCATTACTAGCGGCAATAGCGGGCATGAAATTTGGAGCAATATAATCAATAAATTCCAATCCATCTTCCGTTGCTTTTACAACTACTATTTTTCCACCATGACCTATATAGTCAGGAGGTACATCGGATAATTCTATAAAATTACTAATCCCTCCTAAAGAATTTCCAAGATCCACCCAATCCAAGTTAGTAATACCACCTTGTAATTGGTAATAATGACCATCAGCTTGAACAAATACAAGTATTCCAATTTTACGCTGATTAGTAACAATAGCGTCCCTTGCAGTTGTATCCGCTACTACTCTGTAACCACCTTCTAAATCCGTATCTCTACATACAGGATAATCATCGGATGGATGAAATTTTTCAAGAGTAAATGTTTGTGGCATGACTATTTCTCCTTATTGTTTTGGTATTCTATCTACCCATCTTTTATCAATTTCTTCTTTATCAGCTAAAGTCAATCTATCTGTTATAGGTATATTGGTAAAGTAATTTTTTAAATCAATATTTTCGTGTGCGGTATATTTACCAGAAGCTAAATCAATATGCAAACATTGAACATCGGTATTTACTAATAACTTAAAACCTGCCTTTCTCCATCTATATACAAAAAAATTATCTTCCCCTATAAAAGGTAAATCTTCAATTTTATATCCAATGCAACAAAAAGGAATTTCTGGATCATTTTCTTTTAATTTTTTTAATAACTCTATTGGTATTAAAGCGGCATCTAAACCAGTTTGCCATGCTTCAAAAACTTTACCCGAATCAACATTAGCAGGATAAACATAATCATTTTCTCTAATCATAATCATAGGTGAAGATATTTTTATGTAATATACACCTACTGCCATTGAATTAGGGTTATTTTCACAAGTATTTAGTAATTGTAAAAAACCTTTATAGGGAATAACAGTATCTTCCCCTATAAAGAACATATACTTCGCGCCACTTTCTATTGCGGCTTCGATTAAGTAATTTCTTGCTACATCTACTTTTTGCCCGTCAATATCCACAAATGCATGAGAGTAACCTAACATATCAATATGCAAACCTTCATAACCATCTAATTTTTGCGCCGCTATTTCATTTTTATTTCTTCTTGGTTGTGCAATACATACAAAAGGTTTTACTGTTTTTGCTTCATCATTTATTTCTCGCATAATGTTTATTATTTTATCCCGATTATACATTTTAATACCTTTCTATAACTTATTAAAAAACGAATGACAACAAATACCTTTACTAAACGGATATGCAGATAAAGAATTTATTTTTTGGCCTATGGTTGCACTATATGGTATAAAATGAATATCTCCATTTGAAGAAAGTACACCACCAATATAAGCTAATCCAATAGTATATGGCAAACTATAAGTAGAAACTACGCCATTACTACTTACTTTTTGACCTACTATTGCCCCATAAGGTACAAAATGAATGTCACCATTTGCATCCAATACACCATAATTATAAGCAACACTTGTAGTATAAACTAAACTGTATGTTGATACTACTCCATCCATTGACATTTTTTGACCGACACTTGCACTTAAAGGAATGAAATGAATATCTCCATTAGGGGAAAGTACTCCACCACGGCAAGAAGTAATGCTTAAACTATATGTCGATACTACTCCTAATGCAGAAATCTTCTGTCCTACTACTGCATTAGCAGGTACAAAATGAATGTCACCATTAGGGGAAAGGACACCCCCAATATAAGCATTTGCTAATGTGTAAGCTAAACTATAAGTAGAAACTACTCCACTTGAAGAAATCTTTTGCCCAACAGTAGCATTGTAAGGTATGAAATGAATATCGCCGTTAGGAGAAAGAACACCACCACTATAAGCAAAAGCAGTTGTGTAAATTAGACTATAAGTTGATACTGATCCATTTGCATTTACTTTTTGTCCAACAGTAGCACTATATGGTATAAAGTAAATATCACCGTTTGAATTTAAAACACCACCTTTATAAGCATCTGTTGTTGTATATACTAAAGCATAAGTAGATACTACATCATATTCAGAAATCTTTTGTCCAACTACCGCACTATAAGGTACAAAATGAATATTTCCATTTACATCTAATACACCCCCCATATAGGCACTACTAACGGTATAAACTAAAGAATAAGTAGAAACAATTGTATTGGAAAAACATTTACCACCATAAACACAAATATCCAATAATGATTTTATTTCATTCCATGCAATTAAATCATCCAGTATCGAGCTATCATTACAATAAGGTAAACTTGCTTCACTATCATTAATGCTAATATGCGGTTGTAAGGCTAATTCACCACTACCATTAGTAGTTAAAACATAATTTGCATCCCCATCAGCAACAGGGTATTCCAAATTATTTATAGTATTTACTTCTAATGCGTTTATTTCTTTTGTTTCTTGTATTGACATTTTACACCATATTAAAATTTATTAAAAAAAGCATGACAACAAACTCCTTTACTAAATGGATAAGCTACTAATGTAGAAATCTTTTGTCCTACTATTGCATTACAAGGAACAAAATGAATATCGCCGTTTGGGGAAAGAATACCTCCAATGTATGCAATAGATGTAGTATAAGCTAAAGAATAGGTTGAAACAATTCCGTTTGCATTTACTTTTTGACCGACTATGGAACTATATGGGACAAAATGAATGTCACCATTAGGTGAAAGTACACCACCAAAATGAGAAAGCGCAGTTGTATAAGCTAAAGAATAAGTAGATACTACTCCATATTTATCTATCTTCTGTCCTACTACTGCATTAGCAGGTACAAAATGAATATCTCCATTAGGAGCAAGCACACCACCAAAATAAGAAGCAGTTGTTGTATATATCAAAGAATAAGTAGATACTATTCCTAATGCAGAAATTTTTTGACCTACTACTGCATTAGCAGGTACAAAATGAATATCTCCATTTGGAGCTAATACACCCCCAATATAAGCTCCTATTGCTGTATAAGCTAAAGAATAAGTAGAAACTATTCCATTACTTATTTTTTGACCTACTGTTGCCAAATATGGTATAAAATGAATATCACCATTTGGTGCTAATACTCCACCAAAATAAGAAGCACTTGTAGTATATACTAAACTATAAGTAGATACTATTCCATTACTTATTTTTTGACCTACTGTTGCACTTGCAGGTAAAAAATGAATATCTCCATTAGGAGCAAGCACACCACCTATATAAGCCCCTGATACAGTATATATTAAACTATAAGTAGATACCGTTCCATTTGCATTTACTTTTTGACCTACACTTGCGTAGTAAGGAACAAAGTGAATGTCACCGTTAGGGGCTAATACACCACCCATATAAGCATTTATTATAGTGTATACTAAACTATAAGTAGATACTATCCCATTATTAAATACTTGTTGACTTTCTACTGATCTATTTAATAAAGGTGCAAATTTTTTCCATGCTTTTAATAAACTATCTAATGAACTGTCATCCGCTGTTGGAAGTTTACCTGTTTTTCTATAAGGTACATCAAAAGCTAATTCATAATTTTCATCCACTATAATTATATCAGACGGATCACCATCAGAAGATGGATGCTTAATATCATTTATAGTATCTGATATTAAATTTTTAATATTTCTTGTATTATTTATAGTCATTTATAATCCATATTAAAATTTATTAAAAAAAGCATGGCAACAAACTCCTAAACTGAATGGGTATGCCGATAAAGTAGAAAGCTTTAAACCTACATTTGCATTACAAGGAATGAAATGAACATCACCATTTGGAAGCATTACACCGCTTGCATAACCACTAATAGGTAAACTATAAGTAGAAATTACTCCATTCATTATTTTTTGCCCTATGGTTGTACCTAAAGAAGGGACAAAGTGAACTTCTCCATTATGTGCAAATACACCACCCCAATAATGACCACTAGTATAGGCTAAATTATAAGTAGAAACTACTCCATTTTTACTAACCTTTTGCCCTTTTAATGCATTGTAAGGTATAAAATGAATATCTCCATTTTCATCTAATACACCACCTTGGTACGAATTTAAATCATGGTAAAGTAAGCTGTATGTTGATACTACCCCTAATGCAGAAATTTTTTGCCCTACTGTTGCACTATAAGGGACAAAGTGAATATCACCATTAGGAGATAATGCACCCCCACGAAAAGTATTTGTTGCAGTATAAACCAGACTATAAGTAGATACAATACCAGTAGGAGATATTTTTTGACCTCTTGCGGCACGATATGGAACAAAATGAACATATCCATCCGCTGATAAAACACCCCCCATGTATAAGTAATCACCTGTATAAGCTAATGCGTAAGTAGATACTATACCATTTTTATTTACTTTTTGTCCAACGCGGGCATAAAAAGGAATGAAATGAATATCTCCATTAGGCGATAGTACACCACCACGATAAGCGTAGGTAGTAGTATATACTAAACTATATGTTGATACTACTCCACTTGAAGAAATCTTCTGCCCTACTACTGCATTATTAGGTATAAAATGAATATCCCCATTATGATTTAATACACCACCTTCATATACATCCCCACCTGTATATACTAAAGAATAAGTAGAAAAAATTCCTTGTGAAAAACAGCTTTTACTATCTATGGTTCTATTCAATAAATCTGTAAATTTATCCCATGCAGTCAAATCATTACTTATGGATGAATTATCAGATATGGGAAGTATTTCTTCTCTGTTTAAAATAGGCTGATCTTGAATACTTAAATTTTTTAAACCATCCGTAGTAATAGTTTGTTCTATTTCCCCAATAGATGAAGGATATACAAATCCATTAAGTTTATCAATTTTTATACTATCTATTTTTCTTGTATGTTGAATAGTCATTATTTATTCCTATACATCATCCATAGCAATGAATTCATCTACATAAACAATAGCTCTGATTTCACCCCCTGAAAAGGTATTACTATCAGGAGTTACTATTATATTAGTTACAGCTTCCGTTACACCACCTGCCATACTACTTACTTTTGTATTTTGAGTAAATATTTGCAAATCACAAATTTCAATAGTTAAGCCGCCATCAAATGTAGCAGTCCAAGAAGTAGCACCATCTCCTGATGTAATCAAGGTATCTACTCTAAATTGAATACCTATCACGTAAACAGTAGCAGGTATGTTTAGAGTTATATTAGCAGAAGCCCCGGCCATTGCACCAGTAGTAGCTTCGTATACTTTTCTTATTAACCCACCTGTTGTTCCTTTTACTGTTATACTTTCTGATTCCATCATGTCTACTATTTCATCAATAGCATCTTGAACATTAGTAGAAGTTAATAATGAAGCAGTATTATCATAAAGAACACCTGAATTACTCCATGTACCACCTGTATTATTTACAAGTAAATTAATACAATTATTTGTATTTAAAGTAGTAGTTGCAGGAACAATAACAGTAGTAGTTAAAGGGAATATACAATTATAAAGTTCTATTGTAGAACCATTAGCTAAAGTTCTATCTAACTCTGCTTCCGTAGAAGTAAAAGTACAATCCCACATTTTTGACGAAGTAAGAAGTCTGTTTAAACTCCAATATTTAAAATTGCATGTATAAAATTCTGAATATGTACTTATATCTAAATAATCTAATAAAATGCAGTATTTTAATTCGGCGTATTCACAAGTAACATCACCTATCCCATAAGAAATATGATAAGCATATAAGGATTGACAAATTATATCTAAGGAATAATCACAAAAATATAATAAAACATTTGATAAAGGATCATTTACAACATTCACTTCAAAACAATTAAAGAAAAAGTAGTATCCCCCTATGAGGGATGTACCAGTTATCCCTTTAATAATGCAAGAATCAAAAATAATATCTGAATCCGTATCGACATCACAATTAATAATACAATTATAAATGCAGTCATGCCATGAATGATAATGATCCCCTGCATTCGTTACTGTTATTGTACCTCTTAATTCAGTAGAACCTCTTTCCCCAATTATGGATGTATACATTCTAATAGTAAAATTATCGTTGAATACACCCCCGGCTAATTTAACACCCCATCTATTATTAATGGTAGGCGTTTGTGTATCTATGTATAATAAAGCATTTTCTATATTTTGGTATCGTTCCCCTATTATTTCTGTTTCCAAAGGATCTACCAGTACTAAATTATCAGGCATTGCAAAGGAGGAACCCCCACCACCTAAAGAAGTACCTAAATCATTCCAATTAATATTTTCAATACCTGATACCAAGTTATAGTAATGACCATTTGAAATAACAAATGTAAGCATACCTATTTTTCTTTGATCCATTGGTATTGCATACAATTGAGACAAGTCAAGGATTACCCTATAACTACCTGCCAATATAGAATCATCTACTATATCTTTTTTAAATGATTTTTCATTTTTACTAAATATGCGTGTAGTCATATTAAATCCTTGATTAGGCTAAAGAAATATTAATATTAGTACCATAAGTAGGATATGTACTTCTCCATACATGATAATTGGTTGTAACTAAAAATTCATTGGTATGTGATACTATTCCTACGTAAGTAAAATCGCTTGTCATATCAAAATTACTATCGGGGTTAAATATATGTGTTACATTACCAAAACTTTCAGGAAAACAAAAATATAAATAATTATTACCTGTATTATCTTCAAAGAATAAATCTTCTCTGTAAGTATATGTAAGAACACTTTGTTTTAAAGTCAATATGTCACTTGAAGTTATGGTAGAATTTGAATAGAACCCAAAATATAATTTCCATTTCCATTCTACTATAAATTGTTTTGTAAAATATTCAGGTATGGTATTTTGAGCTGATATCTGCCATATATGCGTAGCAGGAACATCATATTTTATGGTAGCTCCTATATCAATTATTTCTTCTCCTGTATTAGCACCTAAATCAAGTAATATAACTGATGCTGTTATATCTTCTATTTTTATTGTATTAGGAACTATTGAAGAAGGATTAGCTGTATCCCAAATAAAAATTCTTTCATCACCACGTACAATATTACCAACTTCTAAAAAAGCGTATTGACCTATTATTTCAAAATTAGTAAAAGTAGGATTATACAATAACCTATTTAACATTTGTGAAAGGGTTTGACTTGTAAATGTCTCGCCTTCCAATATACCACCTACATCATAAATAGTAGGATTTAGATTTGTAAAAAGATCGCCACTACCTCCTACTAATATATTTGCTACTCCATTACCGATATACAATAATTCTTCATCAGTAGTAAAACATAATTCACAAAAATCTAAAAGGATGGTATCTAACTCGGCTTTAGTACCTCTCCTTATTTTAATAGGTATAAGCTGACCCATATCGAATATCCTTTATGGTACTATTGTTGGCGGATAAGTAAATGTCCATTCATCTTTATCAGAAGAATACTGTAATTCAATCGTACTATAATTTACATCCATAATAATTCTTGTACCTGTACCATTAAATACTTTTCCATTAAAATCAACTGTTATGTTATTTGTTTCAGCATTACCATCAAAGTCAATTATTTTTATACCGCATCCATCAGAAGGTGTATTTGTTATAAGTAAATCAATTGGAGCTATGGAAGTTCTACAAACAACAAGATCACCACAATCAATTGATTCACTTCCACTTACTACTACTGGAGTACCACCAAAAGAGTTTAAGATAGCACGTAAATCAGGGTGTGCATTTGGATCAATATTGTGTTCGGATATTTCTGTTGCTTGCGTATAATTGAAAACATATACACCTGAAATATCCACATTAGCAATAGTAACTTGAAGTCTAAATCTAATACTTCCCGATGGATCATACACTATGGTTATTTCAGGTTGACCTAAAGAAAGTAAAAAATATACTCCAAAATTATCTTGTGCTATTAAGTAAATTTCATTTATATCAATTGTTGATCCATATGACCCCGGCGGAATAGTGCAAATAAATTGTACGGTATTAGGGGGCATGGGATCAACACTTGAAATTGCGGCACGATACCAAGTAGGTTCCATTGAAGCATAATCTCTAGTAGCGGATAAAACCCCCGCTGTATCAGATACAGCAAATTCTATGGGATAAATTTTCCACCCTAAATTACTTTGTGCTTCTATTGATTTTGAAAGCCCTTCATTCGTAATAAGCCCTATTACTGCCATTGTTTATTCTCCTTATACAATAGTACCACCGTCTATTTCAAGTATACTCATTACATTACCTATTAATTGTAAACCTGTTCCGGCTGTAATTGTACTAAATAAATTCCAAACAGTTCCATCCCAATATTTCCAACATATTTCAAGTAAATCCCATACTAAACCACTTGGTTGTTCTGAAACATTATAAGAAACATAAAATTGTGTACCATCATATTCAACTATGTCATTATCTTCTAAATCAGTAATTGTACCAAAATTAACATGTAATGCACTTGCATCTAAAATTAAATATCTATCACCTAAATTTGGAGCTATACCGGGATCAAGCCCTGCATCATACTGTGTTGCTAATACATAGTGTTGAAAATCAAAATTTTCTTCTGTACCTTTTCCACCAATTGCATTCCAAATAATACCATTATCTAAATAAAGTACTTTTTCATCAGTTGCATAAAACCATCTACCTGATATTCCTGCTATGGGTATATTTGCAATTACATCATAAATAACACCACCAACTCCATATAAATTAACTCCATCGCTTATAAAAACTTCAAAAGTATCAGTAGTAAATCCTAATTCACCGGATTTCATTGGATCGATACTACTCATTAGAGCTTCTAATTCAGCAAAAGTACCTTTTCTTATTTTAATAGTTCTAAAAATACCTGCAAAAGTACCACCATCTATTTCCCCCCCACCGGAAGTAATATCAGATACAAAATCCCCTATATAAAGATAACATTCAACTGTACCTGATACAAAATTAATCATTGAAATGGAAGGTTCTTGAACAAATACACCCGATACAAAATCAAAAATCCATTTTGCATTAGAAAACTTTGAAAGTTCTACACCATTATTTTTTATTACAGGTCTATATGCACTATCAAAAAATTCAGGAATTATATCACCCACAAAATCATTAGGCTGATAAGTTAAATTCGTTTTTCTATTTCTTTTACCTATTAAAGATAAAGGTACTGCACCATTTATTTTACAAGCATAGGCAGTATAAGCATTTGCCGCTTTAAAATATGTTCCTACAATTGGTTCCAATACAAATGTAATCAAAGCGGAAGAAACACCATCCGCTTGTGCTATTACTGGATCAGAATTTATATTTTGCGCCCATATATCATTAGCCGTAATAAATATATTACTTCTAAGATTTTCATTATGATCTTCTTTTAAATTGGAAGTATGTGCTTTACCTTTTATTACTTTAAAAGGGAAATTTGCAAGGGTACTTAAATCATACATAATTAAATCCTTTTCACATTGGGATTACTGTTATACTATTTATATAACCTGTCCATAAAGAACTTGCTGTTATTTTCAAAACAATAACTCTACCAGAAGTCATTACTGTTTTATAGCCTAATGTAACACCAATTTCATCAGGTATTGTACTACCAAAATAGGAAGCATAACATCCTATATTTTCTTCGGATGTAAAATTAGTAAGACAATCTTTAAATATAGTAATGCCACTTGAATTTTTAGTAGTAGCAGGAGCCAATAATTCCAAGTATAAATTAATAGCTGATAAAGCAGACGTTTTAGGTACAAATGTAAAATTATTTCCTGTAAAAATAAGTTTAAAATTACTTAATGAAACATCCTCTATATAAAAGAATCTATAATATGTTCTATTACCAGATGCCAAGGAATAATCAGGTTGTCCGGGCAAAGCATTAAGTACCGCTGAAAAAGTTCCATTTACAACTTGTGAAGGTGCAGGAGTATTCGATGGGTAAGTTAATCTACCATTATGAATAAGTAATCCTGTATTATGATAAACATTCAACCCAACTAATGACTGTAAACTTTCCCAATCATAAGGTTGTTCTCCTGTATTCCCTGTACCATAACTTGTATTATCTTTATTGGATTCTATTTCACTTGAAATTCTTCTACCTTCCCCTGAAAAATTTTCTATTAACTTTGTACTGCTTTCAGAAACATTATCCAATAACAATTGAATTACTGAAATGCCTGTTGAAATAGTATCTGCTTGAACGGTCCTATCCACTTCTACTTGAACCGTAATTGGATCAGAATTAAGCCGTGTAACATTATTTTGAATCGATTGTGTAGGTACTATTATTGAATCTGCTTCTGTTGTCATATTGGATAAAGGTAAATCAGAAGCATTAGCCCCATTCAGTATAATGAAATTTATAGCATCCAGTTCATTTGAATATGTATTTCGATAAGCATTGTTTATGGTAATATCATAATTAAAGAAAACAGATATGCAATATTTAACACCTGAAATATATTTAGTACCTAATAAACTCAATGAACCATAGGATTCTGCATAAGTAGTAATTGTAAGATTAGCATCCCTGATAAAATAAATATAATCAGAGTCAATATATAATCCTGCTTTATATTCATGCCTTACACGTATTACGTTATAACCATTTCTTAAATCGAGAATATCTACTATAAATTCTGCAATAGCATATTTCAATTGAAGTAATTCAGAACCGTCTGCATATTTAGGGCTATATCTTACAGAAACATCAAAACCACTACCATTAGCATTTACATCTAATCCGGTTGTAATCGTTAAATCATAGGAATGTACTACTACACCATTGACTTCCAAATGCAAACTTCCTTGATTAGCTAATGAAAAAGATTTATCAAGGTACGGAATTCCAGATATATCTCCTACTACATTACCATTTATAAAACCAGTAATATCTGTAACTGAATCAATGATTCCATAATTAGGATATACAGTTGTGAATAATTGATTTATATCTAAAACGGGATGATTCGTATAAGTAGCTATTGGGTTAGTAGCACCAAAAGATAATTTACCTTCTACTCCAACTATGTCTGAAATTAATGTTGATACTCTTGGTGGAGTAGGGGATAAAGGAAGTAGTACTTCATTAAAACGATCAACAGCCGTTCCTATTGGAGTAAGTACATCAAAATCAATAAATAAACCATCATCATAAGTACCATCTTCGGAAGGTCCAATTACAGTAGCCCCCGCGCCTATTTCTTCCCATGCTGTACCTGTATCAACAAACATTTTACCAGTATCGGTAGCGAAAAACATTCTTTTAGGAACACCAAAAGCAGGTATGTTTACTGCAATATCTAAAATTATTCCACCTAAACAATGAGTATTACCTAATGAGTCTACTGCAAATACTTCATTAGTATCTGTAGCATAGCCTAATTCTCCTTCTATTAAAGGGTTTGCCCCTGCTTGTGCTAATAATAGTTCTGCATAAGTACCCCTTCGTAATTGTATAATAGGGCTTTGAGCTACCCATGTAAATGTACCTAAATCCAAATGTAAAAACTTTTTTAGATCCCCATATTCATATTTATAACTTGTATTAGCTCCTATATCTACTATTTTTATAATGTCTGTATCATTTAATATAGTAGTTTTTTGTGGTAGGTCTGTAACTTTTACATCAGCCATGATTAATTCCTTATATTGAACTTTGTATTAAAAGTTTATCGCCACTTTGTGTTACTACATTATCCCCGCCTTGCGTAATTAAGTATTTAGTATCAACATCCCCCCAAATACAGTCATACTCAAAATCAAAAAATCCTGCATGAACAATATACATAAATACAAACGGACCTATTTCTGATAACCATTCTTTATCAAAAAACCCTGCATTGGTAATTGTTACTTCCGCCAATTCTACTGTATATAAAATAAGAAATTCAGCTAAAGTAGGATACACATAATTTCTTGCAAATGTTACAAACTTACTAATAGTATCTCTTTTTACATTCGATAAATTTAAATCAATAATTAAATTCCAAGTATCAGGTTCCCCTATTGGATCGAGTTCCCACCATTCTTTCATTTGATACGCTATTTTTAAAATATTAAATACTAATTCTAACCCTTGTTTTGTACCTTTAAGAAAATGAATTAGATTAGCATAACCTGTTATCACTTCTAATTCTTCTCTTTCTAAATCTAAAATATCTATAATATATTCATACCCGTTTTCTTGCATAAAAGAATATAATGAATCAAGACTTACTTTTTTCCAATCATGAAATTTGTAAATAGCTGAATCATAATCGGGGGATTTCCATTCATTTATATAATCCAAGTTTTCATATACTTCTACATATATAGGAGCCTTTTGTAATTTTCTTGGTATAAAATTTTGAAATGATACTTTTGATTCCCAAACACAAGTACCATCATATATTCTTTGTTTAGGTCTACTAGGCCAATCTGGTTCCGCTATTATTCTATCAAGAGTAAACATATATGGATTACTATTGTAATAGATAGGACCATATGTAGGGGTAACATTATCATTTAAATTGTAAGTAGTACTTGGTTGCCATACAGGAGTACCAAGTACATAAGGTACAAATTTCCAAATTAATACACCTTCTTTTATATCTGTATTCACTAACCAACTTGGTTCTGTTCTGCCAGATATGCCCCAATCATAGCTTTGACTTTGCCCTGCTACTAAACATTTAAAGTACATACCTTTTCTATTGGAAGGATAAATATAATCCCCTCTCTCATAATCTGTTTCATGTTTCCAATTCTTGAAATTTGAAACGTATGGGTTCATTATTTATTCAAAATCCTTGTAATAGTTCTTTTGAAAATATAATACTCATTCCAAGTTAAAGATGGTATGAAATTAGTAGGGTCATAAGTTCGTAAAAATAATTCACCATTCTCTACTATTTGATTTACTTCCAAAGGCCAATTAGGTTCTGTATATTCTATATTAACTAAACGATATTGGAAACCATTAGGAGTAGTAGGTATTACTACATCATCAATAGAGTATAATGTATCTGTACTCCAAGTGGAAGGCATAGGTATTGTTTCTATTTCTGCTTTCCATCTAAGTAAATCTCGTTCTACTATTTCATCCCCTAAATTAACAGGCCATAAAGGTTCAATAGTAGCGGAGTAACCTTTATCATTCCATTGAGAATAACCCGTTTCTTTTCCAAATTTTGCATAAGCAACTTCATATACAAACCCATTAGCAATAGGTGGATATAGTATATCTGTAACATTATATTCAGTTCCCATTTGCCATACTTTAGATTTATTTTCATCATCAAGTACTACTCTTGCGATATTTACATAATCTAATCTTTCAATAGCATGTTCTATATCTTGTAAGTTAGCTTTATTTTGTGGTATCCTTTCATAAACTTCAAGAATAGAATCTACATCTTCACTAATTTGAATAAGGGATACATTTGAATTTATATAAATAGTAATAGCTAAACTAATCCATACTATTTTTGGGTGTGCCATTGTAGGGGGTTCTACTCCAAAAGGTCTGTATGTTTTTAATTCAGTTAAAGCATTATTAATTTGATATTCATCTGCATCTACTAAATCATAACATTGCCAAGTAACACCACCATCAATTACAGTTTCCCCTATAACCGTAGGAAAAGTAGGTGTTAATGTTCCAGTAGTACCAGAAGATAATGCTTTATAAAAGAAACCTGTTTCCAATAAAGGCAATACAAAAGAATTTATAGCATAGTAAGTATCATTTCTTCTATAAGTAGCGTCATAGCCTTCCAGAAATATAGATTCTATACATGTCCATGTAATACTACCACTTTTTTCAACTACTGTTGCACCAATAACAGTAGGCCAAACTGGTTCTATATCAAAACGTATTGCTCTATACTGAAATCCATTCGATGATATTGGAAGTACTACTTCTTGTAATTTATATTCGAATACTGGTTGCCAAGTTGGAGGTAAGC
>Ga0209262_10000425_pt1 | contig 19657 bp, 13 predicted proteins | sample Lowcelwee11metaG_FD_187171 | JGI IMG/M metagenome (GOLD analysis project Ga0209262, IMG submission 187171) | Freshwater pond sediment microbial communities from the University of Edinburgh, under environmental carbon perturbations - Low... | ecosystem: Environmental > Aquatic > Freshwater >...
TACCCGGAATTGTCAAAATATCCCGCCTGCATTGCTATTGAAGTAGCGCTGCAGCCGTAACACCAGTCATACGCCGGTATGTTATCCAGCCAGTAAGTAATGCCTTTGATTTTATTCTTCGGCGGATTCGGATTCGGCGCCGGCAGAATTTTAGGCGGTCTTCCGTCAATGATTATTTCGTCGATCAGATCACCTTTTTCATCAATAATCGTTCTGTTCACTTTTACCGCAAACAGGTTGTTTGCCGCTAACATAACAAGCAGCAGTAATAAAATTTGCACAATTACGGTCTTTTTCATAATCCCCTCCATTTTGTTTATAAAATCTAATATACTCAAAAAAAATGTTCCGGAAAACAAAAATATATTATTTTTTATCGTTTCTTTTTGTTTTCTCACTTGCAAAAAATCCTTTGATTAGGTATATTTTCAGTCCGTTTAAAACAAGCGAAGGCAGATCGTGAGTTATCTTGTTATAGCCAGAAAATACAGACCGCTGACATTCGAGGATGTGATCGGACAGGAACATGTCACGACGACCATTATTAATGCTATAAAGAATAACAAAGTTCATCATGCTTATCTTTTAACCGGACCGCGCGGTGTCGGCAAAACAACAATTTCAAGAATACTTGCAAAGTCTTTAAACTGCGAAACGGGAGTGACCCCGAAACCCTGCTGTATATGCCGGAACTGCAGAGAAATTGATCTTGGTATAAGTCTTGATGTAAAAGAAATTGACGGCGCATCCAACAGGGGAATTGACGAGATAAGGGATCTCAGGGATGATATAAAATTCTCTCCGTCTTCGAGCAGAAAGAAAGTTTATATTATAGATGAAGTCCACATGCTTACAAATCAGGCTTTTAACGCGCTTTTGAAAACTCTCGAAGAACCGCCCGAGCATGCCGTATTTATTTTCGCTACGACTGAAGCGAATGAGGTACCTGCAACAATTTTGTCTAGATGCCAGAGACATGATTTCAAAAGAGTGGAAATTGATGTCTTAAGCAAAGCTCTGAAAAACATCTGCGATAAAGAAGGCGTTGCGATAGATGAAGAATCCCTGATAATGCTTTCAAAAGCCGGCGACGGTTCCGTAAGAGATTCGCAATCGGCTCTTGATCAGGTAATAGCTTATGCCGGAAACAATATAACAGCAAAGTCAACTTATGAAGCTCTCGGAATCCCCGCTCTAGAACTGTTTTTCGAATTTACAGATATTATCTTGTCTAAAGATACAGGCAAACTTCTTTCGTTCATAGACAGAATATTCGGAAAGGGACTTCATATAATTTCATTTATAAAAGGTCTTATGGAATTTCTCAGGGATCTATTGATTTTAAAAACCGTCAAGGATGCCAGAATTCTGGATATGACGAAAGAAAATATCTCAAAGATGGATAAATACCTTCAGAAATTCGGTGAGAAAGACATACTGCTTTTTATAGATATACTCAGTCAGTCAGTTTCAAAACTTAAATCATCGCCTTTTCAAAGAATGGAGTTTGAGCTTATTTTATTAAAAATACTTCACCACGATCCTGTAACTGATATTGAAAACATTCTTAAAAAATTAGCGGCGGTCGAAGGCGATTATGAGATTAATATTGACGATTTAATAAACAGCATCTCCTCAAAAATAATTTCCGCCACTCCGCAGCTCACCGTAGCAGAGGTTCAGTCCGAAGATAAAAAAAAAACTCTAGAACCTGATATTTCTGAATCCGCAAAAAACGGCTCAATTCCTACCGGAGAAATTTTTGATATTAAAACAGTCACCGATAAATGGGCTGAATTTATTAAATCCGTTAACAGCAAAAATTCAAGATTAAATGTATTGGAATTCGGTGTCCCTGTCCGCATCAGAGAAAATAATATTCTTGAGATAAAATTTGATCCTAAACACGCCGTTTACATGAACCTGTGCGATTCAAAAAAAGATGAGATCGAAAAAGAGATTAATACATTTCTCAAAACTGAAAATTTAGGAATAATATTCATCCAGTCTCCGGTTGAATCCAATGAAAGAATTATTGAAATAAAAGAAAAGAAAATTAAATCTTTTGATGAAAAGAAAAATGATCTATTAAAAGCTGCCCCGCAGCTGAAATTTTTATTCGAAGACCCGTTTAACTGCAAATTTGTTGATTAACTTTAGGAGAAAAGTTTATGGCAGGTATGAATATGGATATGAGTTCTTTGCTTAAGCAGGCTCAGAAAATGCAGGAAGATATGCAGAAATCCCAGGAATTATTGGAAACGCAGGAAGTTGAGGGATCAGCGGGAGGCGGGATGGTCAAAGTCCGTATGAACGGCAAAAAGAAGGTATTGTCGGTTAAGATAGATCCTAAAATTATTGACCCTGAGGATGTGGAAGGACTTGAAGATCTTATCCTGGCAGCTGTCAACCTGGCTACCGAAGAAGCTGATAAATTATCTAATGATGAAATGACAAAGATCGTACCTAAATTACCTAACGGTTTTAAAATCCCCGGATTCTGATGAATGACAGTTCGGAAATACTCGAAAATCTGATTGATTCTTTCGCGAAATTACCCGGGATCGGCAGAAAATCCGCAAGAAGGCTTGCCTATTATATTATAAAATCAGAAGATAAAACCGCCGGCAGTCTTGCAGATTCGATATTGGAAGCTAAGAAAAAGCTCGGATTATGTAAAATCTGCTTTAATCTGACCGAATATGAGCTGTGTGAAATTTGCCGCGATACAAACAGAAACGCGGGAATAATCTGCGTTGTGGAAAATTTTAATGATCTTTATTTGTTCGAAAAACTTAAGATCCACAACGGAACATATCATGTGCTCGGCGGTCTGATCAGCCCTCTGGACGGAATAAACCCTTCTTCTCTAAAACTCGATCAGTTCTTTAAAAGAGTTATCAGCAGTCCGGTAAATGAGATCATCATCGGATTGAACCATTCTGTCGAAGGCGATACAACCGCATTGTATATAGCTGAAAAACTAAAAAATATGAACATTAAAATTACACGGCTTGCAACAGGCATTCCGATCGGCGGTGAAATAGAATATACGGATGAAATAACCCTTAAACAGGCTTTCAGAGACAGAAAAGACATCTGATATCAGCTGGTTTTCTTTGTAATCTGATTTCTTGACTTTGTTCATGTTCGTAGTTATTTTTTCGGGTATTGAAATAATTTTAAAACGGAGTTATAAAATGGGTAAACTTACAATCTCTTCAAGAAATGCCATAATGCAGGAAAGTCCGATCCGAAAGCTTGCGCCTCTCGCCGTAAAAGCAAAAAGCCAGGGCGTGCATGTTTATCATCTAAATATCGGTCAGCCTGATATAAAGACACCACAGATAATGATCGACGCATATCACAATATCCCGCCTGTTATCGAGTACGGACCAAGCGAGGGATTGCATTCTTACAGAAAAAAACTTCTTCAGTATTATAAAAAAGTGAATATTAATGTTCATGAGTCGGATATTTTTATTACTACAGGCGGAAGCGAGGCGATTATATTTACTCTGTTGTCCGCGCTTTCTCCGGGTGATGAAGTTATTATACCGGAACCGTTCTATACAAATTATAACGGATTCGCGGTAATGGCGGGTGTTAATGTTGTTCCGATTACGACAAAGATCGAGAACGGATTCGATCTTCCTTCAATGAAAGAATTCAAATCAAAACTTACTCCAAAAACAAAAGCTATCGTAATATGCAACCCAGGCAATCCTACGGGAGCCGTCTTCTCAAGAGAAAGACTTCAGGAGCTTGTAGATTTCGCGCGTAAAAATAACCTTTATGTGATTTCAGACGAAGTTTACAGGGAATTTACCTATGGTTGTCAAGCGACTTCTATACTGGAATTCGACGATTTTGAAGAGAACGGAATAATGATAGATTCCACTTCCAAAAGATACTCCGCATGCGGCTCCAGGATCGGGTGTATAGTAACAAGAAACAAAGAATTATTGAAGCTCGTTCTTAAATTCGGTCAGGCGAGATTATGCCCGCCGAGCGTTGATCAGGTAGCTGCGGAAGCCGCTGTGGATACTCCCGATTCATACTTTAAAGAAGTAAAGATCGAGTATCAGAAAAGAAGGGATGTCGCCTATAAAGAACTGTCAAAGATACCCGGAGCGGTCGTTCCTGATCCTAAAGGCGCGTTTTATATGGTAGTGGGGTTACCGGTAAAAGATGCTGACGACTTTGCGAAATGGCTTCTGACGGATTTCAGGCACAAGAACGAGACAACTATGGTAGCTCCCGCATCGGGATTCTATGCAACTGAGGGTTTAGGTAAAAATCAGATACGAATTGCCTATGTTCTAAAAACAGCCGATCTCAAAAAAGCAATTCACATTATAAAACTAGGTCTTGATGAATATAAAAGCAGGAAATAAAGGACAGTATGCTCGGTAATTCTCAAGAGAGAAGACAGTTCTCATATACAACAGCCAAAAGTCTTAAGATCGAAAAAGATAAGCCTCTTAGGGAAAGGATCAGAGTTTCTTCTTATTCCTCTCAGGAAATAAAATTCAGTAAAAAAAAGATGATATTTTATATAGTATTACTTTTGTTGTCTTTAGGGATTATCATTTATTTCGGAATAACTCCCGTATCTGAAGAAAACAGCATTAAAATTGAAGATACGCAAATTGAGAAGGTAAATGGACAATAACCAGTATTATTTTGACGCCTATTTTGATTTTATTAAATATGTTGACGAAAGCATTTCTCGTCTTGAGAAAATCCATCTGGGCAGTCTAGCGTGTACAAAAAAATGCTGTTCGTGCTGCATGGACACTTCAGTACTTCCTATCGAGTTCTTTTCTATAGTTTCATCTCTTAAAGAAATGAAACTTAAACCAGAAATTACTAAAAATCATTGTTCTCTGCTCAAGAAATCACTTTGTCAGATATATCAGCTCAGACCGCTTATCTGCAGAACTCACGGACTTCCTTTAGCCTACGGAGAAGATGACGATCCGCGTGCTAAAAACATTTCTTTCTGCGAGCTGAACTTTACGAAAAACATCCCTGTATTTGACGAAAGCAATATACTGGATATGGATGAACTTAATATCGAACTCGTAAGATTGAACGAGAAATTTTTAAAATCCTTTGACGGCGAACTGCCCGAGAGAATGGATCTTAAGGATATTGTAAATTATCTTTAGAAATTATATATCTTTTTCTACTTCCACAGTTGTATCGCCCTGACCTTCAAGCACTGTGAACCCTCTTTTCTTAAAAAGTGAGATCATTCTATGATTGTCGGCCGTAGTTTGGGCATAGATCTTCTTTAAACCCCATTTTTTTGCAATATCAATACAGTAGTCTGTGATTATTCCGCCAAGATCTTTATTCTGCCATTTATCAGTAATAAGAATGGCATATTCTACAGTCTGATGTTCCGGATCTGATATCAGTCTTCCGACTCCGATGAGTTTCTTCTTTCCTTTATCTTCGGTCTCGGCAACTATTGCTATCTCCCTGTCGTAATCAATGTAGCAGTATCTGGTGGCTACATCATGAGATGACCACTGAAAGAAATATCTGAACCTGGAATATATAGATTCTTTGGAACAGCTTCCTAAGAGTTCAAGCCACAAAGGTTCATCTTCCGGTTTAATCGGCCTTAAAATAATTTTCTGACCGTCAACTGTCATTTTTTCGCTGACAAACTCTTCCGGATACGGTTTTAAAGCAAGATGTGAATATTTCTCAGTCTGTTTCCCTGTTATATCAAGATCGATTACAACTCTTGAATCAAGCGCAAATACACCTTCCGCGCTTACAAGAAGAGGATTGATATCCAGCTCGGTGATTTCGGGATAATCTGCCGCAAGATATGACAGCCTGATTATAACTTCGATCAGTTTATCGAGATCGACCGGGGATTTGCCTCTATAGCCTTTTAGCAGAGGCCATATCTTAAGATCTTCAAGCATTCTTCTTACCAGCCTTTCGTTGAGAGGAGGAAAGCCCAGAGATCTGTCGCCGAACAGTTCAGCTGTCACTCCTCCAGCCCCGACTAAGATAACAGTTCCGAAAACGGTATCCTTTTTAATTCCAAGGATCAGTTCGATCGAGTCCTTCATTTTTACCATTTTCTGAACTGATATTCCATCAATTACAGCATCGGGTCTTTTATGCTTTGCGCTGTCTATGATCTTATTATAAGACAATATCGCGCTTTGATCTGAATTAATATCAGTTACCACACCGCCGACATCTGATTTGTGAGTGATATTCTGAGAATTGATCTTAAAAACTACAGGATATCCTATTTTATTGGATATTCTGACCGCGTCACTTTCATTATTCGCGCTTACAGGCATCGAAACATCTATATCATAAGCAGCCAGTAATTTTTTGGAGTTTTCTTCAGATAAAATCTTTACTTTATTCTGAACTATTGATTTGAACTCATCTCTTATTTTTTTTCTGTTAAAGGAAAATTCTACAGGAATGTCTCTTGGAGTTTCATAAAGTGTTTCTAAATTCCTTGAATATTCCACCAGAGTCATAAATGCTCTTACAGCCTGCTCGGGAGTTTTATAGGTCGCTATCCCGAAATCGTTCAGGATTTTAACCCCTTCGCTCATATTTTTCCCTCCCAGCCATGATGCAAGAATTGGTTTTTTTGTGCCTTGCTGGAGTTCTCCTATAGTTTTTGCCGTATTGGTGGGATTTGTCATTGCCTGAGGTGTCAGAATGACAAGTACCGCGTCAACATTTTTATCGTCAAGAACGATTTTTACAGCTTTGGCGACTCTTTTCGATCTCGCGTCCCCAAGCACATCAACCGGATTCCCGTGCGACCACTGCTCAGGCAGGTTTTCATTTAAAAGAGCTATCGTTTCATCAGATAATTTTGCGAGTTTACCTTTTGATGCGATCAGAGCATCTGTAGCCATAACTCCCGGACCGCCCGCGTTTGTAACTATACACAGGCGGGAGCTTTTCGGGATTTTATTGCGCCCTATTAATTCCGCACAGTCGAATATCTCGCCGATATCGTAAACTCTAGCGAGGCCTGTTCTTCTGAATGCCGCGTCATATACATAATCTTCTGACGCGAGAGCGCCGGTATGGGATGCGGCGACCGCAGCAGATTCCGGGAATCTGCCCGCCTTATAAACTATGATCGGTTTAGTTCTGGCGAATGCCCTTGCCGCGGTCATGAACTTTCTTACATTCGTAATGGATTCAATATACAAAATTATAGACCGTGTTTTATCGTCTTCTCCGAAATAGTCGATTAAATGCCCGTAATCAACATCAATCGTATTGCCGATTGATACAAAACTTGAGAATCCGATCTTCTCTTCTTTTGCCCAGTCAAGAACTGATGTGCAGAGCGCGCCGGACTGTGAGATAAATGCGATCTGACCCTTTTGAGGAGTGTCGTTTGCAAAACTGACATTCAGGTTCATTTCCGGAACGATTATGCCCAGGCAGTTCGGGCCGATTATCCTCATGTTTTTAAATCTTGATTTTTCAAACTTGATCTGATCTTCAAGCTTTCTGCCTTCTTCGCCTGTCTCTTTGAACCCGGAAGACATGATAATTATTCCGTTTATTCCTGCTTCCCCGCATTTTCTTACCCACTCGGGAACCTGTTTCGCTGCTGAGCATATTACGGCCAGATCAGGTGTTTTAGGCAGTTTTTCAAGATCCGGAAAGCACGGTATTGACATGACTGCTTCATAGTCAGGATTGACTGGGTAAACAACCCCCTTGAATCCGCTGCCTACAATATTAGTCAGAACTTTACCGCTGACGCTGTTCGGGTTTGACGAAACTCCGATCAGAACTATTCTGTTGGGTTTGAAAATACAATCCAGATTATGAACATTCACTTTATTGCTCCGGTTGAGTTTTGTTTTAAAAGACAAAAGGCTTTGATTTCTCAAAGCCTTTATTGTCTTTTGGTGCCTCCTCGCGGAATTGAACCACGGACACAAGGATTTTCAGTCCTTTGCTCTACCGACTGAGCTAAGAAGGCATCAATTATCGGCACGGGGTCAAATATACAATTATTTCAATACCTTGTCAAGCGACATTTCTATGCTCTTCAAGGCTGTCTCTGCTAATTTCTGTAACCGTCGTCTTCCACTTCTTCCTCTGTAGTTTCCTCTTCGAACATATTTTTTACTTTGATATAGTTATACTTCGCAAGACCTGTTCCGCAAGGCAGCAGATTACCCATAATAACATTCTCTTTCAATCCTTCGAGATAATCGGTTGAAGATTTGATCGCGGCATCAGTCAGGACTTTTGTTGTTTCCTGGAACGACGCTGCGGAAATGAACGAGTCAACCTGAAGAGCGGCTTCGGTAATTCCTAAAAGAAGCGGTTTATATGTCGCGGGTCTTGCCGGCCTGAAAACAATAAGTTTTTTTCCTTCGTCGAAAAGTTTTTTGTTTCTGTTCTCAACTTCGTAAGTAATAAGCATTTCTCCGGCTTCGAATTTTGAATCTCCGATATCGGTTACGATTACTTTATCATATATCTCGGAATTATTTCTGGATAAAACAAATTTACTTACTTTATCGCCTTCAAGGAAAGAAGTATCGCCCGGATTAACGATCTGAACTTTCTGAAGCATCTGCCTTACGATAACCTCGATATGTTTATCGTTCGGGTTCACTCCTGATCCTCTGTAAACTTCCTGTATCTGGTTCACAAGGAAATGCTGAACTCTTGTAGTGCCGAGGATCTGCAGGATGTCGTCAGGTTTGATCGAACCTTCAGTCAATTTTTCGCCGGCATAAATTATATCGCCGTCATGAACCAGAATGTGCTTTCCTCTGGGAACGCTGTAGGTTCTTACTTCATTTCCGTTAAGATCTTCAACCGTCAGTATCTGAGAAGTTCCTTTAAAATCCCCGTATCTTACAATGCCGTCTATTTCCGACAGAATTGCAGGATCTTTAGGATCTCTGGCTTCGAAAAGCTCGCTTACTCTGGGAAGACCTCCGGTGATATCTTTCGTTTTTCCCTGACTTCTCTGCATTTTTATAAGAACCTGACCCGCTTTAACTTTATCGCCGTCGTCTATCTGAAGCGCACCGCCTGAAGGCGGAAGGTATTTTGCGATCTCGTTGCCGTCTTTATCAACGATAAATATTGTAGGTTTTAATGTTCTTTCTTTAGGCTCGATCATAATTTTGGATTTTACACCGATCTTTTCGTCGAATGAAGTTTTAAATGTGCTTCCCTCGATAATATCTTTAAATTTGATCTTACCGTTTTTATGAGATATTATAACATAGCTGTACGGATCCCATTTATAGAGGATCTGACCTTTTGTCACTCTTTCTTTTTGCTTAACGAGTAAAGTAGCGGAATAAGGAATGTTCTCGGTCATCACTTCCTTGCCGAAATCGTCGATCAGCCTTAATACTCCGTTTCGTCTAATCACAACGGTAGTTTTCTCATAGGTTACTGTTTCGATATCATCGAGTTCAATTATCCCGTCGTATTTTGCGAATTCTTCTGATTTAATAGTTGCGATATCCGCAGAACCGCCGACATGGAATGTTCTTAAAGTCAGCTGAGTACCGGGCTCACCGATCGACTGAGCCGCTATAATACCTACGGCTTCTCCGACAGATACAAGATTTCTTGTAGTCAGATTCTGACCGTAGCATTTTGCGCATATTCCTTTCTTTGATTCGCAGGTTAGAACCGACCTTATTTTTACTTTCTCAACATTGTGATTTACTATTTTTTTAGCTATGGCTTTATCAACTAAAGTACCCGCTTCGCAGATTATTTCCCCGTCAGAATTTTCGCTGAAATCAACAACATCTTCCGCAAGAACCCTTCCGTAAATTCTATCTTCAAAATTTTCAAGAACCTTATCCCCTTCTTTCAGATCAGCAATATCTATACCCATAATCGTATGGCAGTCTTCTTCAGTCACAACGACATCATGAGCCACATCAACGAGTTTTCTTGTCAGGTATCCGGCATCAGCGGTTTTCAGAGCAGTATCCGCAAGACCTTTTCTTCCTCCGTGAGTTGAGATAAAGTAGTCAAGGATAGTAAGACCGTCAATAAAATTCGATTTGATCGGATTTTCGATAACTGAATCTGAAGACACCTCGATATTTTTCTGAGGTTTCTGCATAAGACCTCTTATACCGCATATCTGTTTGATCTGAGTTCTGGACCCCCTTGCTTTGGAATCCATCATCATGAATACAGGATTAAATCCGCCTTTATCCAGCCTTAAGTTCTCATACATATCGCTTTCGATCTTATTTGTGGCTTTAGTCCATTCGTCAACAACTTTATTATATCTCTCGGTATCGGTTATCTGACCTTCTTCATAAGATTCTTTGATTTGTTCAACTTTTTTCTCTGAAGCTCTCAATACTTTATCTTTGAGAGGCGAAATCACAAAATCATCCAGTCCGATTGATATTCCCGATCTTGTAGCATAATAATAACCGAAATCTTTCAGTCTGTCAAGGAACAGCGCTGTCTGGCTGAACCCGACTTTTTCGATGGCTTCCTCGATGATCTTTTCAACATTTGAACTGATCATCAGGTCATTAAAAAATTTGTGCGCAGTAAGCTCTTTGGGAAGAACTTCGTTGAAAAGCACTCTGCCCGGAGTCGTATCTACGAACTGACCTTTGAAGAGGTATTTGATGTCGCTGTGATAATCCAGCGCGTTAAAATCAAGAGCCAGTTTTATTTCGTCAATATCAGAATATATTTTTACATTTTTTTCTTTTTCGACTCTTCTTTTTGTCATATAGTAAATACCTAAAACCATATCCTGAGTAGGATAAGTAATAGGTCTTCCTGTAGCCGGGTGAAGCAGATTATGGGAAGCCATCATAAGGAGCCTTGCTTCTAGTTTTGCCTCGGGTGATAAAGGTAAATGAACGGCCATCTGGTCACCGTCAAAATCGGCGTTGAATGCTTTACAAACCAGAGGATGCAGCTGTATCGCTTTGCCTTCTATAAGAACCGGCTGAAATGCCTGAATACCGAGCCTGTGAAGTGTAGGAGCCCTGTTTAACAGAACGGGATGCCCGTCAACCAGCCCTTCGAGTAATTCCCATACCTTATCGGTCTGCTTTTCAATTTCCTTTTTAGCATTTTTTATTGTTGTTACATTCGGATCGTATTCTATTAGTTTTCTGATCAGATAAGGTTTATATAATTCAAGAGCCATCTCCTTTGGAAGACCGCACTGGTGAAGTTTTAATTGAGGCCCGACGACGATCACGGAACGACAGGAATAATCAACCCTTTTACCAAGAAGATTGCTTCTGAATCTTCCCTGTTTTCCTTTTAACGAATCTGAAAGCGATTTTAATGCTCTTTTACCGTCGCTTCTTACAACATTGTTCTTTCTTCCGTTATCGAAAAGTGAATCCACAGCTTCCTGGATCATTCTTTTTTCATTTCTGACAATAACTTCAGGCGCTTTGATCTCGAGCATTTTTTTCAGACGGTTATTTCTAATAATGACCCTTCTGTATAAGTCATTAAGATCGGAAGTTGCAAATCTTCCGCCTTCCAATGGAACAAGCGGCCTTAATTCAGGAGGAATAACAGGTATTACATCCAGAACCATATATTCAGGTTTGTTCGTTTCCATATTATTCTTAAATGATTCAACAACATTGAGCTTTTTAAGTATATCGGTCTTGTTCTGTTCGGATTTCTCTTCGGCGATCAGTTTCCTCATTTCGCTTGAAAGAAGCTTAATATCGGTATCTTTCAGCAGAAGTCTTACTGCTTCAGCTCCGATTTCCGCTTTAAAGTTATCCTGTCCGGAATATTCATCTTCGTACAGCTCAACTTTCTCGATCAGAGAATTGTAGTCGCTTTCTGACATCAGAGATTTATATTTCAGATCTTTTACAGTGCTTACGAACTTAAGATTGACAACATCTCTGATCAGCTTGTCAAAAATAAAAACCTCTTTCTTTTCTTTGACAGGTATAGCTTTGATATCCTTATCGTGATCAACGAAATGAGCCAAAATCTTCATAAAATCGTAATCATCGTAAAGAATGGAATATATCCTCTCTCTTATGTCTTTTTCTCTGTATTTGTCAATTACGAATCTTTCGATCATTTCAACAAGCTCGGATACTCTTTCGGTCAGGCTTGCAAAGACTTTTTTTACATGATCGTTTTCTTCAAAATTGGAATAAAATTCTCTGAGAACCACATTTATAGCTTCTTTTTGCGAATCGTCCTTTATTGACAGGTAAAGCAGCTTTTCAAGCTCGGTAATAAATTTATGATATTTTTCCAGATAGCTTTTTAGATACCTGTCGACAAGAAGCTGATAATCGGCTACGATCTTACCCGGTTTGATAACCACATATTTCTCATAATAAATTATCTGCTCTAATGTTTTTACCGTATAATCCAGAAGATTTCCGATCTTTGAAGGTAAAGAACGGAAGAACCAGATGTGTACTACCGGAACGGCGAGTTTAATATGACCGATCCTTTCTCTTCGTACGCTTCTGCGGTTGACTTCGACAGCACATTTATCGCAAACAATTCCTTTATATCTCGAACCTCTGTATTTTCCGCATGAACATTCCCAGTCTTTTTGCGGCCCGAAAATCCTCTCGCAGAAAAGTCCGTCTCTCTCAGGTTTATATGTTCTGTAATTTACGGTTTCCGCTTTTGTAACTTCACCTTTACTGGTTTTTAAAACTTCCTCGCTTGAAAGAAGTTTTATCGAAAACTTTGAAAAGGCTTTATGAAGTACATCTCTTTGACGCAATCTTGACATTATTAACTCCTGTTTTTAGTACCGATTGAGTTTTTTTTGTTTTCCTGATTTCACCGGATCTACTCCAGTTTAACATCAAGATTTAACCCGTAAAGCTCTTTTATCAGCACATTGAAAGCTTCAGGTATTCCAGGTTTCGGAATTTCAAGTCCTTTAACTATAGCTTCATAGACTTTTGTTCTTCCGTTAACATCGTCTGATTTATATGTTAACATTTCCTGCAGTATATGTACGGCGCCGTAAGCTTCAAGAGCCCAGACTTCCATCTCTCCGAATCTCTGGCCTCCGAATTGGGCTTTACCGCCGAGAGGCTGCTGAGTGATCAGAGAATAAGGCCCGATCGATCTGGCGTGAAGCTTGTCTTCCACCAAATGAGAAAGTTTGAGCATATAAGTTACACCGACCGTAATTTCCTGATGGAATCTTTCGCCTGTTAAACCATCGTGAAGAATTGTTTTTCCTGAAGAAGGTAATTTTGCTTCCTTTAATTTTTTCTTAACATCGTCTAAGCTGGCACCGTCAAAAACAGGGGTAGAATATTTTTCTCCCAGGTTTCGGCCTGCCCATCCTAAATTCGTTTCAAATATCTGTCCCGGATTCATCCTTGAAGGAACGCCCAGAGGATTTAATATGATATCAACCGGAGTTCCGTCTTCCATATAAGGCAGGTCTTCAACAGGTACGATCCTGGAAACAATACCTTTATTTCCGTGCCTTCCGGCCATTTTATCGCCGATCTGTATCTTTCTTTTTTTGGCAATATATACTTTTACAAGCTGAATAATTCCCGGCGGAAGCTCATCCCCGTAAAGCATTCTCTGCCTGTCTCTCTGATAATCGACATTCAGCTGATCAACTATCAAAGAATAATTCGTTATGATCTGGGATATTTTTTCATTGATCTCGTCGTCGTCGGTCCATTCGGTTGTGATATTCGCGTCTTCGATATTCAGTTTTAAAAATGTTTTCGGATTAACTTTATCGCCCTTACTGAAAACCACAACTCTGGTGCCTTTTTCTTTTTGGAGACAGACGACATCGCACAGGATGCTTTTATCTTTTAAAAGTCCGTAAAGCTCAGCCGCTCTTTCTTCTTCCAGTAAAGCAAGATCGTCATCGTATTTTTTCTTAAGCTTCTTCATATCGTCTTTTTCTTTACTTTTCCGCACGGCGTCCTTTTTCTTTCTGGAAAAGATCTTTGTTTCTATTACGATACCTTTGTCGCCGGGAGGTACTTTTAGCGATGCGTCTTTTACTTCGCCGGCCTTTTCACCGAAAATAGCTTTAAGTAATTTGTCTTCGGGGGTAAGATTTACTTCTCCTTTTGGAGTTACTTTACCTACAAGAATGTCACCAGGATAAACTTCAGCTCCTATTCTTATGATCCCGCCGTCATTTAGATTTTTAGTGGCTTCTTCACTCACATTAGGGATTTCTCTAGTTAGCTCTTCCTCGCCTCTTTTTGTTTCTTTTACGCTTGTTTCATATTCTTTTATATGTAATGAAGTAAAAATATCCTCTTTTACCATTCTTTCGCTGAGTATTATAGCATCCTCAAAATTATATCCGTTCCATGACATATATGCAACCAGCACATTCTTTCCTAAAGCAAGCTCTCCGTTGTCGGTTGCGGCGCCGTCGGCTAAGATATCTCCCGGCTTAACTTTGTCGCCGACATTTACGATAGGAACATGGTTTACGCATGTATCCTGATTTGTTCTGAAGAACTTGATAAATTTGTAATATATTTCATCAGGATCTTTAAGATCTTTCTTTTTAGTAACTTTAACCGTACAGCCTTTTGCATCTATTTTGGTAACCACGCCTTCTACTGTAGATTCTACCATAGCTTTTGAGTCTCTCGCGATCTTGCTTTCCATTCCTGTTCCGACTATGGGCGCCTCTGTTTGAAGAAGAGGAACTGCCTGTCTCTGCATGTTGGAACCCATAAGAGCTCTGTTGGCGTCATCGTTTTCAAGGAAGGGTATCAGATTTGCCGCTGCGGATACTACCTGAGTCGGAGTGCAATCCATGTAATTGATCTTGTCGCTGTGTTCTATCGGAAAATCCCCTCTATACCGTGTTAATATAGACTCTGGAGTAACAAAATTTCCTTTTTCATCTAACGGAGCGTTAGCCTGAGCGATAATATTCCTATCCTCTTCGTCTGCGGTTAAGAATTCAATCTCGTTTGTCACTTTACCTTTTTTAACTCTCCTGTAAGGGGTTTCTATAAATCCCATCTCATTTACTTTTGCGTAAGTCGCAAGAGATGATATCAATCCGATATTTGGACCCTCGGGAGTTTCGATAGGACACAAACGGCCGTAGTGAGTGTAGTGAACATCTCGAACTTCAAATCCGGCTCTGTCTCTAGTCAATCCCCCTGCTCCTAATGCCGAAAGCCGTCTTTTGTGGGTTATTTCTGCAAGCGGATTAACCTGATCCATGAATTGAGAAAGCTGGTTCGTTCCGAAAAACGCGTTTAATACGCTTGAAAGCGTTTTGATATTTATCAGGTCGGCAATAGCTAATTCTTCTTCCGGCTTTGCAAGCGACATCCTTTCCTTTATTGTTCTGCTCATTCTGGAAAGAGCTATACCGAACTGATTTGCGAGCTGTTCGCCGACAGTTTTAATTCTTCTGTTCCCGAGATGGTCAATATCATCAACGATCTTTTTGCCGTTTTTGATCTCAAGAACTTCCTGAACGATCGATACAACATCAAAATCGGTAATTAAAACTGTAGCTAAATATGTTTCTTTGATCATTTCGAGAAGATCTCTCTTTTCTTTTTCTGTATCTTTACTTTTCTCAAGAGCTTTAACTACTTTATCTATGGGCATGAGCTGATAATTGTCTGCGGATACTTTGAGCCTTACCATTCTTTTTTTATTCATTTTTTTAAAAAAATTCAGCAAGGCTTCTACTCTGTGGTCCATCTTCTGATTGATCCTGTACCTTCCCACGTCACCCAGGTCATACCTTTTATCGTCAAAAAACATTCTTTCAAAATGTTTTCTGGCTGTTTCTATATCGGGAGCCTCTGTCGATCTCAACTGCTCATAAATGAACATCAGAGCATCGTCCTGATTGGTAGTAATATCTTTACTGATAGTATTGAAAAGAAGGTTGAATTTCAGCCTTTCTTTAGGTTTAACAATATAAATACTGTTTAATTCATTATCATACAATAAATCCAGCTGCTGGGCGGTAAGTTTAGTTCCGACAGGTAATATCATAGGCTGACCGGATTGCCCTTTTTCAGTTGATTTTACACTGGTTAAAATTATTTCTTTGAACAGAATTTTTCCGACTAATTCTGAAAGAACTTTTTTATTCAATTTGATTTTTTCATGCAGGTCGAACATTCCGTAGATATCTTCATTTGATGAAAAACCCATTGCCCTTAAAAATATAGTCACAGGAAATTTCTTTTTCCTGTCAATATATACCTGAATTGAATCGGTGATCGTAGTCTCAAACTCAAGCCATGATCCTCTAAAGGGTATTATTTTGGCGGAAAACAGCGTAGTAGAGTTCGGATGTACTCTGGATGAAAAAAATGCTCCGGGGGATCTGTGCAACTGTGTAACTATTACCCTTTCAGCGCCGTTGATAATAAATGTCCCCTTCGGGCTCATCATCGGAACCGTACCGAAATATGTCTCGGTTTCAATTGTCTGCTGATATTCATCGGAGTCATCTGCTTTTTTTGATAATCTCAATCTGACTTTTAAAGGAGCATTATAAGTCGCTCCGATTTCCTGACATTCAACAACGGAATATTTTGGCTGTCCGACTGAGTAATCTATATACTCAAGAAGATATCGTTCTCTTGTATCCGTAATTGGAAAAGTGTTTTTAAATGATTGATGAAGGCCTGAATTTTTCTTCTTTACTCCCTTGACGCTTTTTTGTATGAATCTGTCGAAAGAAGCTAACTGCAGTTCGAGAAGATCCGGCATTTCCAAAACTTCGTTGATTTTTGAAAATGATATTCTTTTACTTATTTCATTCTTTTTCAAATTTAGTCCTCCTGCTATTTTTGATTTAAATTAAAGGACTTTCGCGTATAAATAAAAAAAAAGCCCGACATACTTTTTGAATTTAATATGTTTGGCTTTGATTTAATGAACATTTCACGCTCGATTTATTTATAACCATGCAAATGCATACTCTATGATAAAAAACTCGCTTCGAATAAGACAGAAAAAGTTATTCCCGCAAAACGAGAATAACTTTCCCTAATTAAAGGTTTACATCTGAAACTTATTATTTAAGATCAGCCTGTCCGCCTGCTTCTTCGATCTGAGCTTTCATTTTGAGAGCTTCCTCTTTCGGAACAGCTTCTTTTACTGTGCTCGGGCATTCGTCAACTAGAGCTTTCGCCTCTTTAAGTCCCAAACCGGTCATCTCTCTGATAACCTTGATAACCTGGATCTTTTTATCTCCTGAAGACAGCAGCATCACATTAAATTCAGTTTTTTCTTCTTCCTGAACTACTTCTGCAACAGCTCCCGCTCCGGCAACCATCGTTGGCGCAGCCGCAGTTACTCCGAATTTTACTTCAATCGCTTTTACAAGCTCAGACAGCTCCATTGCCGTCATTTTCTCTAATTTACTTAGTATTTCTTGCACGAAATCCTCCGATACGATTTTATTATTAATTAATTATTTTCTTTTGCTGCTCTTAATGAATCCAGAGTACGGGCCAGCTTTGCCATTGGTTCGTTTAGAACGCTTGCCAGCATAGATAACAGCGTATTTTTGGTAGGCAGATCTTTAATTACCGACATTTTATCAGCACTGTAAAACTCATTTTCGAACAAACAGCCTTTGATCTCAAGTTTTGCGTTCTTTTTTGAAAATTCAAAAAGAATTTTTGCCGGAGTGGAAGGGTCTTCGTAAGCAAAAGTAAGCGAATTTGGCCCTTTAAGTATTTTCGCAAAATTGTCGCTGTACTTTGTTCCTTCCAAAGCTTTTTGAACAAGCGTGTTCTTGAACACCTTCATCTCAGCCTTTGTAGCTCTGAGTTCTTTTCTTAAACGGGAAATGTTTTCAACATCTATTCCGTCATACTTAGTAACATAAAAAGCAGAAGCCGATTGTAATTTTGTTTTAATCTCATCAATTACTTTTTGCTTTTCCAGAACCTGTTGCTTTACGATTGTTGCTTCAGTCATTTTTTTTCTCCGATAGTGTAAATTCAATCAGATCAGAACTATCCGATCTGAGAAGTTAGCGAGTTTCTGTCTATTTCATAACCCAGTCCCATAGTGGAGGACAATGTAATTTTTTTCATATATGTGCCTTTAGCGGCGCTTGGTTTTAAAGATATGATCTTTTTTATGAATTCAAGCAAATTTTCTTCTATCTGCGTTTCTGTAAAAGAAGCTTTACCAATGCCGACATGAACGATTCCTGTTTTCTCGGTTCTGAAATCGATCTTTCCCGCTTTAACTTCTTTTACTGCCTGAGCTACATCATTTGTTACGGTGCCGCTCTTAGGGTTAGGCATTAAACCTCTTGGACCCAGCACTTTCCCGAGACGGCTGATTTTTGCCATCATATCAGGTGTGGCTATAACTACATCAATATCGCTCCAGCCTTCCATAATTTTTGTCATATAAACTTCAAAACCCGCATAGTCTGCTCCTGCTTCGAGAGCTTCTTTTGCTTTTTCTTCCATCGCAAAAACCAGCACTCTGACTGTCTTTCCTGTTCCGTGCGGTAATGATACAACGCCTCTTACTATCTGGTCGGCGTGTTTAGGATCCACACCAAGGTTTACTGCAACCTCAATAGTCTCGTCAAACTTGGCCGTAGCGTTTGCTTTGCAGTATTTTACGGCGTCTTTTATCTGCAGACCCCTTCTTTCTTTTACCGCTTCGAGCATTTTGGTTATTCTTTTTGTTTTTTTCATTTTTTCCTCATAAATCTTTGGTTACGGCATATTTTTCCGTGCTCCGGCTTTATCGCACGCTTAATTCTGCCTATTTCTTTACTATAACGCCCATGCTTCTGCAGGTACCGGCGATGATATTCATAGCCGCTTTTACATCGTTGGCGTTCAGATCTTCCATTTTTTTCTTAGCTATTTCTTCCAGTTGTTCCTGAGTTATCGTTCCAACTTTTTTTACATTCGGTTCGGGAGAACCTTTTTCCAGCTTCAAAGCTTTTCTTATCAGCATTGAGGCAGGAGGAGTTTTCATGATAAAAGTAAAGGACTTATCCTGATAAACCGTAATTATAACAGGTATAATATCGCCTTTTTTATCCTGCGTCCTGGCATTAAATGTTTTACAGAACTCCATAATATTTACGCCTTTCTGACCTAATGCAGGTCCGACTGGAGGAGCCGGAGTTGCTACGCCCGCTGGCAGTTGAAGTTTTATAAAACCGATTATTTTCTTAGCCATTTTATTTGCCTTCTATTTTAATTTTCTATTCGTATTTAACCTGCAGGAAGTCGAGATCCACAGGAGTGCTTCTTCCAAAAATCGTAACCATGACTTTTAATCTCTGTTTTTCTTCATTGATCTCGCTGATAGTTCCGCTGAAATCGGTAAAAGGTCCGTCAACGATTTTTACAAAATCGCCTATTTTATAAATATTTTCGACTTTTTCTTTGCCTAAGGAAGCTTTTGCTTTTTCGAGCATTCTCTCAACTTCTCTTTTTGACAGTTCCTGAGGTTTGTTTTTCGGTCCTACAAAATTAAGCACTTTTGAGTTGCTTAAGAGAAAATGTTCGATAGTTCTGCTCAGATGACAGCTTATAAAAACATAACCCGGATAGAACAGCCTTAATTTTTTAACCTTTTTTCCGTTCCTCATCTGAACTATTTCTTCGGAGGGTACAAAAACTTCCGG
>Ga0209262_10000426_pt1 | contig 19615 bp, 17 predicted proteins | sample Lowcelwee11metaG_FD_187171 | JGI IMG/M metagenome (GOLD analysis project Ga0209262, IMG submission 187171) | Freshwater pond sediment microbial communities from the University of Edinburgh, under environmental carbon perturbations - Low... | ecosystem: Environmental > Aquatic > Freshwater >...
CCGCCGGCGCTGGCCGCCTCGCGCGACATCCTCGATCGCTTCGGCAACATGTCCTCGGCGACGGTGATGTTCGTGCTGCAAACCATCGCCGCCGCCGCAGCGCCCGGCGAGCGCGGCTGTGCGATGTCGTTCGGGCCGGGGTTGACGGCGGAGACGATGCTCTTCACCAAGGTCTGAGCCCGCCATGACAAATATCGACTTCTCCTCCCGATCCACGCTCCCGGAGCTGATGGACGGCGATTCCGTCGGCTTCGAGGAGTTTCGCGCCTGCCTCGTCGATCTTGCGCGGGTGAACCGCTTGACGCTGGCGTACCGCCCGACGCTGAGTTTCCTCGACCGGCTCGCGGAGCGCGGACTGCCTGTCGGTCGCCCGCTCGAGGTGCTCGACGTCGGCAGCGGCTACGGCGACATGCTCCGCAGGATCGACGCATGGGCCGAGCGACGCGGCGTCGACATCGCGCTCACCGGCGTCGATCTCAACCCGTGGTCCCGCGTGGCGGCGTCCGCGGCGACGCGCCCAGGCCGGCCGATCCGCTGGGTCACCGCCGACGCCTTCGCCTACGCGCCGCCCGATGGCGTCGATGTGATCGTGAGCTCATTGTTCGCCCATCACCTCCCGGACCCGCTCGTCGCCCGATTTGTGCGCTGGATGGACGTGACCGCGCGGCTCGGATGGTTCATCAATGATCTCCACCGCCATCCGGTGCCGTATCACTTCTTCCGCCGCTTCGCGCGCGTCGCCAATTATCATCACTTCGTCCAGCACGACGGACCCGTGTCGATCGCCCGCGCCTTCGACGGTGCCGACTGGCGGCGCCTGCTCGGCGAGGCGGGCATCGACCTCGCGGATGCCAGGGTGGCCTGGTGGCTGCCCTTCCGGCTGTGCGTCGAGCGGCTCAAGGAGCCGCGATGATCGACGCGGTCATCGTCGGCGGCGGCCTGGCCGGTGCGGCCGCCGCGACCCGGCTGGCCGCGGCAGGGCGCGAGGTCATGGTGCTGGAGCGCGAGCAGGGCCCGCACGACAAGGTCTGCGGCGAGTTTCTGTCCGGGGAGGCGGCGCGGTATCTCGGCGCGCTGGGCATCGATCTCCCGGCGCTCGGGGCCGTGCCGATCGCCGCGGTCCGGCTGGCGCATCGCGCGACGCTGGCCGAGGTGCCGCTCCCGTTCCCGGCCTACAGCCTGTCGCGGCGCGTGCTCGACGAGGCGTTGCTGGTGCGGGCCGCCACCGCGGGTGCGATGATCCGACGCGGCGCCCGGGTCGCGGAGCTGACGCGGTCCGGAGCGGGCTACCGCGCGCGGCTCGTGGACGGCGAGGTCGTCGCGGCGCGCTCGGCCTTCCTGGCGACCGGCAAGCACGACCTCCGCGGCTGGAGGCGCCCCGCCGGGCTGCAGAACGACCTCCTGGCCTTCAAGCTGTACTATCGCCTCGCAGCCGACCAGGCCAGGGCGCTGGATCGGCACGTCGAGCTCGCGCTGTTCGACGGTGGATATTGTGGGCTTTCGCCGGTGGAGGGGGGCCGCGCCAATCTCTGCCTGCTGGTGCGCCGCCACCGATTCACCGCGCTGGGGCAGCGCTGGGACGATCTGCTCGCGGCGATCCGCGCAGGGTCGCCGCACCTCGAAGCGCGCCTGCACGGCGCCGAGGCCTGCCGGGACCGGCCGCTCGCGCTCTCGGTGATCCCCTACGGCCACGTTCGGCGCCGCGCTGACGGTCCGTTTCGCCTGGGCGACCAGGCCGCGGTGATCCCGTCGTTCGCGGGCGACGGCATGTCGATCGCGCTGCACTCCGCCGAGCTCGCGGCCGCCGCGTATCTGGCCGATCGCGGCGCGGAGGCCTTCCAGCGCCGGCTCGCGGGCGACGTGATCGGGCAGGTGCGACTCGCCACCGGCCTCTCGCACGGCCTGGTGCGGCGACCGACGCAGACGGCCCTGAGCGCGCTGATCCGCCGGTTCCCCGGCGTGATGGCGACGGTCGCCGCTTACACCCGTGTCCCGGACGCCGCGCTCGCGCGCACCCGCATGGACCTGCCGTGATATGAGCACCCCCTCCGCCCCGCTAACGACCCGCTCCGGTGTCAATTCGTCCGCCGCGGCCGCCGACGGCGAGGCGTCGGCGAGCGTCGACCCGCTCGACGTCCGCGACTCCGCGCTGATCGCCCGGCTGCTCCCGTTGATGCGCGCGTCGAATCGCAGGTATCTGCGCCTCCGCATCCAGGGCTTCGATCGCCTCCCGAAGGGCCCCGCGCTCTATGTGGGCAATCACAATGGTGGTATCGCCGGGCCGGATCTCTGCTGCACCCTCGCCTCCTTGTGGGACGCGCGCGGACCCGCGGCACCGCTCTACGCCCTCGCACACGACTTCGCCATGCGTCACGTCAAGCCCCTCGGCGCCCTGCTGCGGCGCTTCGGGGCCCTCCGCGCGGCGCCCGGCAACGCCCTCCACGCCCTGCGCCGCGGCGCGCAGGTGCTGGTCTATCCCGGGGGAGACATCGACGCGTATCGGCACGCACGCCGCCGCGACGAGGTCGTCCTCGGCGAGCGCACCGGCTTTGTTCGGGTGGCACAGGCCGTCGGCGTGCCCATCGTGCCCATCGTCGCGCACGGGGCCCACCGCAGCGCGTACATCTTCTCGGAGGGCGAGGCCCTGGCCCGCCTCTTCGGCTTGAAGCGTTGGGCGCGGCTCGAACGCTTCCCGCTCGCCCTCGCGTTGCCCTGGGGCCTCGCGGTGGGCCCGTGGCTGCCCTATCTGCCGCTCCCCTTCCCCGTCCAGCTGCGCGCGCTCGACCCGATCCCGGCCCCGCCGGACGCGGACCCCGTGACCATCCGGGAGCGGGTCCGCGCGACGATGCAATCCGCGCTGGACGACATGGCGCGACCGATCGGGGCGGGGACATGACCGCGGTGGAGACCGGCCTCGCCCGGCTCCCCGACGGCGGGACGATCGCCTATGAGACCTGCGGCCCGCCGCACGCCGGCCCTCCCGTGCTGTTGCTGCGCCCGCTCGGCGGATCGATGGCGCTGTGGGGCACCTTTCGTGCGCGCCTGGCCGAGACCCACCGAATCGTCGCGTTCGATCACCGTGGCTCCGGACGCTCGAGCGCCGCGCCGGTCTTCACGACCACCAGAAGCCTCGCACGCGACGCGCTCGACCTGCTCGATCACCTGGAGGCCGCGCGCGCGCAGGTCTTCGGCATCTCGCTGGGTGGCATGGTCGCCACCTATCTCGCCATCCTCGCGCCGGCGCGCGTGGCCAGGCTGTGCATCGCCGCCGCGCCCGCCTGCGGGCTCGCGCTGTCGCGTGCGGGCCTGGGCCGCGGCCTCGCGCTGGCAGCCTGTTTGGCTCGACCCCGCGGCGAGATCGAGGCGAGCCTGATCGACCGCATCCTCTCGCGTCAATTCCGCGACGCGCACCCGGAGGCCCTGCGCCGGATCGAGGCGCTCGCCAACGCCGAGCCGAGCTCGCGTGTCGCGCTCGCACAGCTCGCGCTGGCGGCCGCGATGCACGACGCGCGCGGCTCCCTCGCGCGCATCACATCGCCGACGCTGGTGCTCGCCGGGGAGCACGACGCGCTGCTGGGGCTCGCGGCCCCGCGCGCGCTGGCCGCGGCCATTCGCGGGGCAACGTTCGCCATTGTCGCCGGCTCCGGGCACGACCTCACGCTGGAGCAGCCGCTGACGACCGCGGCCAGCGTGGCCCGTTTCTTCGCGGCGCGAACAGAGTGACCCCGGCCGGCGCAAGGGCACGGCTGGGTGCGGAGCCCGTCGCCTACCTGTTCGAGCGAACCGCCCGGAAGTGGGCCTACGAGAGTGCTGCGGCGCACCGCTGGCGCGACCTACAGCTCTTCAGCCTGGACGGGACGACGCTGCGTATCGCCGACTCGGACGAGAACCGCGAGCATTTCGGGCTGGCCAGCGGCGGCCATCGTGGGGACAGTGGATATCCGCTGGTGCGGCTCGTGTGCTTGATGGCGCTGCGATCGCACCTGCTCGCGGATGTGCGCTTTGGGCCGATCTCCGGTGCCGGCGGGTGCGTCGAAGTCGATGGTGTCTTGCAAGAGCGTCGGGGGGTCATGGGCGCACACAATTTGCTGCGGCCGGCACGTCGGTGGCAAGCGCCATTCGCAGGCGCGAAGCGAGCGCTGCCAGCCCGGCCGGTCTTCATCGGGCATTATGGCGCGCCCCATCGGCGCGCAGCCCCGGAGACCGGTATGCGCGGAGATCCGGGAGTCGGTACATTGTCGGTGCATTGGGCTCGCCTCGTGTCGTTATCTCGAGACCGGGCCGAGGCGCGATGCGCCGATGATGATGGCGCGCGGCTCAGCTGCGGCCGATGCGGTCGCGCAGCTCCCGGGCCCAGCGCTCGAGGTCGGCGAGGGTGGGCTCGGCGATCGTGGGGCCGAGGGCGCGCAGGCCCTCGCCGAGCAGCTGTCGGGCGCGGCGCAGGCGGCTGCGCACGGTGCCCTCGGGGACGCCCAGGATGCTGCCGATCTCGGTGGCGGGCAGGTCCTCCCAGTAGAACAGCTCGAGCGTGATCTGGAGGTCGAGCGGCAGGGCCTGCAGCGCGGCGTAAAGGACCTGGAGGTGCTGGCGCTTGTCGACCAGCACGCTCGGCGTGGTCGCCAGGTCGGCGACCGAGGTGCTCAGCTCGTCGAAGTGACGGCCGTCGCGGTACTCGTCGCGGAAGCGGCGCAGCAGCAGGTTGCGGGCGATGCCGAAGAGGTAGGCGCGGACCGGGACGCCAGCGGGCAGGTCGCCGCTGCGCTCGAGCAGGGCGAGGAAGGTGCGCTGGACCAGGTCGTCGACGCCGGTCTGGACCTTGCTGAAGAAGAAGCGGGAGATGCGGTCGACGTGGCGGGCGAACAGGGCCCGGCCGGCGCGGCTGTCTCCTCCGCGCCAGGACGCCAGCAGTGCCTCGTCGGAGTCCACGCGCGGCACTTTAGCCGGGGCGGCGGCGGGCGCGGAAAAAATTCGTCGGGTGGTCGTGATCGGTGGGGGCCGTGGTGGAACGTGGCAAACAGAGGTGACGACGATGCGAGCGGATGCGATCCTTCTGGCCCAGGCGATGGTGACGACCTCGAAATCTCTGGAGAGCGACCCGACGATGGCCCAGGGCCTGATGCCGCTCGACCAGGTGCGGCGTTCGGTGGAGGCGGCGCTGTTCGGGCCGGCGGAGCCGGTGGTGCAGGTCGGTCGGTTTCAGGTCCAGAAGCTGCTCGGGACCGGCGGCATGGGCGTGGTGTTCGCGGCCAGCGACCCGCAGCTGGGCCGCACGGTGGCGCTCAAGCTGCTGCAGCCGTTGATGGCGGGCGAGCGGGCCCGCGAGCGCCTGCTGCGTGAGGCGCAGGCGATGGCGCGGCTGCAGCACCCGAACGTCGTCGGCGTGCACGAGGCGGGGGTGTACGGCGAGCAGGTCTATCTGGTGATGGAGTACGTCGAGGACGGCACGCTGGCCGAGTGGCTGCGGGTGCGTCCGCGCGGCTGGCAGGAGGTGGTCGGGGTGCTCGCGCAGGCGGGCGATGGCCTGGCGGCCGCGCACGCGGCGGGGCTGGTGCACCGCGACTTCAAGCCGGCGAACATCCTGATGGGGGCAGGTCGGGCGCGGATCTCGGACTTCGGGCTCGCGCGCACGACGGCGATGGTCGAGGACATCGAGCGCACCAGCGAGGACGACGGCTTGTTGCTCGGCTCGCCGCTGACCCGCACCGGGGCGCTGCTCGGCACGCCGGCCTATATGGCGCCGGAGCAGATCCGCGGCGAGCCGGCGACGGCGGCGAGCGATCAATTCGCGTTCGGGGTGGTGCTGTACGAGGCGCTCGTCGGCCACCGTCCATTTCAGGGCGGATCGGTCGCGGCGCTGCTCGCGGCGATCGAGGCGGGCAAGATCGCCGCGCCGGTGCGCAGGCCGCCGCTGCCGCCCGCGCTGCTGGCCGTCATCCGTCGCGCGCTCATGCCGGATCCCGCACGACGCTACCCGGACATGCCGGCGCTGCTCACGGCGCTGCGGGGCGTTCGGCACACCCGCGCGCGACCGCTGGCGACGGCGGCGGCAGGCTCGGCGGCGTTGCTGGCCGGCGGTGCCTTGCTCGCGTTCTCCGGGGCCCCGTCCGGGGGCAGCTGCGGCGGCGACGGCCTGCGCGGCGTGTGGGACGAGGAGCGGCGCGCGCAGGTGGCGAGCGTGCTCGCGGACCCCGTGGGTGGTGAGGCGGTCGCGGCGATCGATGATTATGCGGCGGACCTGCAGCGCCAGCTGAGGGAGCGCTGCGAGGCCGGCAAGCAGGGCGCGCAGCAGTGGACCGACACCTGCCTCGCGGACCGTCGCACCGCGCTGGCCGACCTCGTGAAGGCGCTCGTCGAGGCGCCCGCAGCGGTCCACCCGGGGGCGCGCGCGGCTGTCGATATGTTGCCGTCGCTGACCGACTGCGCGGTGACGCCGAGGTACACCGCGCTGGTGAGCGAGGGGGCGCCGGAGCTCCGCGCGCTGGTGTGGCAACATCGCCTCTCCATCGCTCCCATGTTTCAGCCGCGGGCCGCGACTCGTGCGCCGCTGCGCTTGCCCGGCCCGGCGCTCGGCAAGGATGTGTTCGAGCTGTGGCAGCAGGACCGGCGCGCGGTGCTCGAGGCCAGCTTCGCCGAATCCGTCCTGCAGTTGCACCCGCGCAAGGATGAGGAGGAGCCATCGCTGTTGAGCGGACTCCAGCTGATGGCGTCCGGCCTGAAGCCGGTCTCGGTCCGCCCGCGCGACCCGGTCCCGGGTCTGCTGCTCCTCGGCGAGGAGGCAACGGGGGCTGGTTATGCCGACCTCGCCGCGCGCGCGTGGGTCCTCACCGCCGAGCTGCTCGAGGCCCGTCCGCACGCGGATCGCCAGCGCAAGCACGTGTGGGCGGAGGCCGAGCAGGCGCTCGGCCGGCTGCCGGAGGTTCATCCGCTGCGCCGCACGCTGCAGCGCGACCTCGCCTATCTGCAGCTGACGCACGCGCGGCATGTCACGGATGTCGGCACGTGCACGGGGGGTGGTGCGGACTTCGCGACCTGCGACGCGCTGTTCTCGGCGACGAAGTCACTGGCCGCGGTCGCCGCGACGGACACGGCGACGGCGGTCGACCACGAGCTGCTGGCGCGGGCGCACGAGCACGCGGGCAACGAGCAGGCGGCCGCGACGGCGCGGGTCTTGGCCGGTGCGGTGGTGCTCGACGAGGGCGCGCTCGGTTACGTCGACTTCAGCGCGGCCGAGGTGGTACCGGACGGGCCGACGGCGGCCGAGTCGATCCGCTGCGACCTCGAGGCCACGTCCTGCGAGATCGACCGCGCCTTCGCGCTCGGCTTTCAGCGCGAGCCTTCGACCCTGTTCGGCGGGGCCCGCCTGCTCCCGTCGATCAAGGACGGCGCCTACCACGGGCAAAAGCTCTACGGCATCCGCCCCGGCGATCCGATCAAGGTGCTCGGCTTCAAGAACGGCGACATGATCACGGGGATCGACGGCGTGCCGGTCGGCGAGGCGACCTTCATGGCCCAGATCAAGCGGCTGCTGGACCGCGGGGAGGGCACGCTGGAGTTCGTGCGCAAGGGCGTACAGGGGAGCCGACGGATCTCGATCCGTTGATGGCGGTCAAGCTCGAGCCGTCATCGCGTCCGCGGGACGCAAAGATCATCGCCCGGCGAGCAACGCCGGGCGATGATCTTTAGAACAGTGGAACAGCAGATCAGCGGATCAGCAGATTCGCATTGTCGACAGGCTCAGGCGGATACGCTGGCGGGTTCGTACTTTCGCAGGTATGCGGCGCCGTGGCGGGTGATCTTGATGCGGCGCTTGAGGCCGGTGCCCTCGACGTGGATGAAGCCGCGGGTCCGCAGGTTGCGGAGGATCAGGCGCACCTGGTCGGAGGCGAGGCCGGTCGTCTGCAGCAGCTCGGTCTCGCGGCGGCCGGTCTTCTGCTTGCTCAGGGCCGAGAGCAGGCGGACGTCGCCGTCCGGCACGTCCGCGCGGCGGCGGATGACCGCGGGGCCGCTGTCGAGGTCGAGGTAGGGGTTGCCCTCCTCGTCGAGCAGGACCTCGCCGGTGCTGGCGCTGGCGCTGGCCCTGGTCTTGGCCGCGAGGCGGGCCGCGACCTCCGAGGGCTCGCCGCGCGGGCGCTCCTTCGCGAGGTCGATGAGCTCCTGGACCGTGAAGTGCTCGAGCACCGGCGCCAGCTGCGGATTGCTGCGGGTGGCCCCGACCAGTTCGCCGAGGGTCACGTGGCCCGGGAGTTGTTTGATCACGTCACGGAGGACTTCGCGGAGGCTCTCCGCCCAGGTGTCTTCGACCCGGTCGTCCTGTTCGTCCAGATTGTTCACAGGTGCACCTCAGTGCAGGTTGTCATCGTGTGGGGCCGCATCGACCCGCCGTCGGTTGTGTTCACGTCGCCGGTTTGCGTCGGTTGTTGCGGCGAGGCAGGGATCTGGCCAATGGCCCAGATATGTCCCACTGGGCAGATATGCCTCGCGGGGCTGGCCCATCGGGTACTTACCCAGGGGTGGGCCAGGGGCCATCGGGTGACCGTCGGCGGTGGACTCACCGTGAACGGTCCCAAGCTTCACCACGTACGCCGCATCAGGATGCAGCGCGGGCGCGGGCCTGTCAAGCCCGCTGGCGGACCTGGCGCGAGTCGCCGTCGGCGCGTGCAGGCAGCGCGGGCGGCCCGCGGCGCCGGTCTGTCACCGGTTCGGGCGCGCTGGCAGTGTGGAAGGGCAATCTCTACGCGGTTGACAGGGCGGGGAGCGAAGGGCAGGAAGACCCCCGTGTCCGCATCGCCCGCCGCGAGCACCGAGTCCAGCGCATCTCTCTGGCGCCTGGAGATCACCGCACGCCCCGAGCTGTCCGACGCTCTGGCGAGCGCGACCGCCAAACGTCTGAAGGCCGTCCTGGGGCTGACGCCGACCAGCCTGCGCACGCGCAAGCTCTACCACCTCGACCTCGGCCTCGACGCGGGCGAGGCTGCGCAGGTGCTGGAGGCGCTGGTCGACCCGGTCAGCGACGTGGGGGCGCTCGGCTGCCTGCCGGACCCCGCGGACGCGCTGGTGCTGAGCGTGGGCTTTCGCCCGGGCGTGACGGATTCGGTGGGGCGCAGCGTGCAGCGGGCGGCGGAGGACCGGCTGGGCCGCGCGCTGGCGGGGCAGGTCCACACCAGCACGATGTACGTGTTCACGGGGCTGACGCGGGCGCAGGTCGAGGCCGCGGCGCGCGAGCTGCATAATCCGCTGATCCAGCGGGTGCGCATCGAGGCCTGTCCGGCCGGGGCGCCCCCACGTGAGCCCGCGCTCGATGTGCCACACGCGGGCACGCCGACGGTGCCGGGTGTTTTGACCGTCGCCCTGGGGGCGGCAGACGACGCAATGCTCGAGCAGATCTCGCGCGCGGGCATGCTGGCGCTGTCGCTGCCGGAGATGCAGGCGATCCGCGACCACTTCCGATCGATCGGCCGCGACCCCAGCGACGCCGAGCTCGAGTGCATCGCCCAGACGTGGAGCGAGCACTGCAAGCACAAGATCTTCGCGGCGCCGATCACCTACACCGACCCGCGCGGCGAGACCCGGGAGATCGAGCGCGGCCTGTTCAAGGACTACATCCGCGGCACCACCGAGGCGATCGCGGCGGCTCGCCTCGCGGCGGGGCAGGACCCGGCCGGGGAGCCGTTCCTGGTGTCGGTGTTTCACGACAACGCCGGGGTGGTCCGCTTCAGCGCCGCCGACCATCTGGTCTACAAGGTGGAGACCCACAACTCGCCCTCGGCCCTCGACCCCTACGGCGGGGCGATGACGGGGATCGTCGGGGTCAACCGCGACAGCCTGGCGACCGGCCTCGGCGCGGAGCTGCTGACCAACGTGTGGGGCTATTGCTTCGGTGAGCCCGACCACAGCGCCCCGCTGCCGCCCGGCCTGATGCACCCGCGGCGCATCCGCGAGGGCGTTCACCAGGGGGTCATCGACGGCGGCAACCAGTCGGGCATCCCCTACAGCCGCGGCTTCGAGCTCTACGACCCGCGCTACGCCGGCAAGCCGCTGGTGTATTGCGGCACGGTCGCGGTGATGCCGGTGCGCTCGGCCGGCGCGCCGACGGAGATCAAGCGCACGGCGGTCGGTGACCTCGTGGTGATGCTCGGCGGCCGCATCGGCAAGGACGGGATCCACGGGGCGACCTTCTCGAGCGTCGAGCTCGACGAGTCCTCGCCGGTGCAGGCGGTGCAGATCGGCGACCCGATCACGCAGAAGATGATGGCCGACCTGCTGCACGAGGCCCGCGAGCTCGGCCTCTACTCGGGCATCACCGACAACGGCGCCGGCGGCCTGTCCAGCTCCGTCGGCGAGATGGCCGGCGCGACCGGCGGGGCCCGCATCGACCTCGCCCGCGCGCCCCTCAAGTACCCCGGCCTCGCCCCCTGGGAGATCCTGATCTCCGAGGCCCAGGAGCGCATGACCCTGGCTGTCCCAAAGGCCAGCATCGAGGCGTTCCTCGCCCTCGCCCGGCGGCGCGAGGTCGAGGCCAGCGTGCTCGGCGAATTCACGGACTCCGGCCGGCTGGTCGTGACCCACGGCGACACGCCGGTCTGTGACCTCGAGCTCGAGTTCCTCCACGATGGCCTGCCGCGCTGGCCGCTGCGGGCGCGCTGGAGCCCGCCGCCGCGCCCGCTGTCGGCGCCCGCGCGGGTGGCCGCGGCGCTCGCGGAGGATGCCCTCGGGGCGACGCTGTTGGCGATGTTGCGGCGCCCGAACCTGCGCTCGGGCGAGGCGATCGCGCGCCACTACGACCACGAGGTCAAGGGCCTCAGCGTGATCAAGCCGTGGGTGGGCGTGCGTCAGGACGTGCCGGCGACGGCGACGGTGATGCGGGCGCGGCACCTGCGGCCCGAGGGGGTGGTGCTCTCGGAGGGCGTGCACCCGTTTTATAGCGAGCTCGACACCCACGCGATGGCGACGGCCTGCGTCGACGAGGCGGTGCGCCGGGCGCTGTGCGCGGGGGCCCGCATCGACCGCCTGAGCGCGCTCGACAACTTCTGCTGGCCGGACCCGGTGCAGGGCCCGAAGACCCCGGACGGCGAGCACAAGCTGGCCCAGCTGGTGCGCTGCTGCGAGGGCCTGCGGGCGGCCTGCGAGGCCTTCGGGGTGCCGCTGATCAGCGGCAAGGACTCGATGAAGAACGACGCCCAGCTCGGCGGCGTGAAGATCTCGATCCCGCCGACCCTGCTGGTGTCGGTGATGGGCCAGATGGACAATGTCCGGCGCGCCCTCGACCTTGTGCCGGTGGCCGCCGGCGACCTGTTGTTTGTGCTCGGCGAGACCCGGGCCGAGCTCGGCGGCAGCGAGCTGGCCCGCGCCCACGGCCTGGTCCTCGGCGGCGTGCCGAACACCGAGCTCGAGCGCTGCGCGGCCCGCTACGCCGCCTTCGCGGCCGCACGCGACGCCGGTCTGGTCCGCTCGGCCCACGTCGCCGGCCGCGGCGGCCTCGCCGTCGCGCTCGTGCACCTGGCGCTCGCCGGCGAGCTCGGGGTCGCGGTGGACCTCGCGGGGCTGCTCGGGCCTGAGCTCGGGCACATGTCCGAATGGGCAGGTACGGCGCTGTTCAGCGAGTCGACCGGGCGCATCCTGTTGACCTGCGCGCCGCAGCGGGCCGCGGCGCTCGCGGCGGCGCTCGCGGGGCACGGCCTCGTGCGCCTCGGCAGCATCGAGGCGGCGCGGGGCGGCGACGAGGGTCCGGCGGTGCGCGGCGGATTGGTGCCGCCGACCGGCGGATGGTTGCAGGTGCGGCGCGGCTCGAGGGTCTTGCTCGAGCACGGCGCGGCGGAGCTGCGCGCGGCGTTCAAGGGGGGAGCGGCAGATGTCTGAGGTCATGCGGCCGATCGACCCGAAGCAGGCCCGGGAGCTGCGGGTCCTGGTGCTCACTGGTTATGGCCTCAACTGCGAGGCGGAGACGGCGGCGTGTTTTCAGGCGCTGGGGGTCCAGGTCGACCTGCGGCACATCGCCGACGCGCTGGCGGGCGGACCCGAGCTGCTCGCGCCGTATCGCCTGCTCGCCTTCGTCGGCGGCTTCTCGTTCGGCGACCACATCGCCAGCGGCCGGGTGCTGGCCAATCGCCTGCGTTATCGCATGGGTGAGCGGCTGCAGCGCTTTGTCGCCGACGGCGGCCTGTGCCTGGGGATCTGCAACGGCTTCCAGACGATCGCCAAGCTCGGCCTGCTGCCGGGCGGCGAGGCGGGCGCGCTGCGCCAGAGCGTGACGCTCACCCACAACGACCGGCTCGGCTACTGGGACGAATGGGTGCGCCTGACGATCGACCCGGCGAGCCCCTGCGTGTTCACCCGCGGCTTGCAGACGCTGGAGCTGCCGAGCCGGCACGGCGAGGGCAAGCTGGTGTTCGCCGACCCGGCCCAGCGGGCCGCGCTCGAGGCGGCGCATCAGGTGCCGCTGCGTTACGCCGACGTCAAAGGGCAGCCGACCGAGCAGTGGCCCGACAACCCCGACGGTTCGCCGGGCGGCGCGGCCGGGCTCTGCGATCCGACCGGCCGTATCTTCGGCCTGATGCCGCACCCCGAGGCGTACCTGTATCCCGAGAACCATCCGCGGTGGATCGCCCAGCGCGAGGCGGGCTGCTTGCCGGAGACGGGGCTCGGCCTGCAGCTGCTGGCCAACGGCGTGCGTGCGGCGCTGGCGGGCTGAGGCCGCCTTGCGGCCGTGAGACCCCCTGTTTGGCGCCTGTGACGCCCGGCGCCAGCGGCGGCGTGGCAGTCGCGGAGGTGGGGCCACGCCGCGTCAGGACCGACATCCGGCCGCCCTGAGCCCCGGGATTGCGCCCGGGGCCCGGGGCCCTTGCTCGCGCTCACGACCGGGGCCACGAACCCCACGCGCCTTCGCGGCGCAGGTCCGCGGCCGCCACCCCCGGCGGCCAGGCGAGGAGCGGCGAGATGGCGACGCAGACAGAGCAGCGAGAAGAGTTTTCCTGGCCCGATGAGACCAACGTCCACCCGATCGAGCGCATGTTCTCGACCGGCCTCGGGCTCAGCTTTATGTTGATGGCGCTGGTGCGGCGCGGGCTGGTCGGCGCGGGCCTCGGCGGCCTGGGTGTGGCGCTGATCCACCGCGGCATGACCGGTCATTGTCCGCTGTACTCGGCGCTGCGGGTGAGCACGGCCCACGGCGTGCGCGGGCCCTCGGCCAGCGTGCCGCACGGGCAGGGGATCCGGGTCCGGCACACGGTGACGATCGGCAAGTCACCGGAGGTGCTGTATCAGTTCTGGCGCAAGATCGAGAACCTGCCCCGGTTCATGCGTCACATCGAGGCCGTCACGGCGCTCGACGAGAAGCGCTCGCGCTGGCGGATCCACGGTCCGGCCGACACGGCCGTCACCTGGGACGCGGAGATCATCAATGATGTGCCCAACGAGCTGATCGCCTGGCGCTCGCTGCCTGGCGCGCAGATCCCCAACGCCGGCTCGGTGCGCTTTCATCCGGCGCTCGGCGAGGGCACGCGGGTCACCGTCACCTTCGAGTACGACCCGCCCGCCGGGATGATCGGGGCCGCGATCGCCAGGCTGCTCGGCTCCGACCCGCAGGCGCAGATCGTCGAGGACCTGCATCGCCTCAAGGTGATGCTGGAGGGCGGCGAGGCGCCACACGTCGGCGCGCAGTGGCGCGGGCGCCTGAGCGAGTTCCCGGACCTCGAGACGGCGCGCGAGGTGCTGCAGTCCGACAAGAAGACCGAGGGGCCCAACTGAGTATCGTGCGCCGTCGCTGCGCCGATCGCTGTGCCGATCACTGTGCGTAGATATCGATGGTCTCGCGATAATCCGGGACGCGAACCTTCCAGCGCAGCTGCTCCTCGATGGCGTGGCGCAGCGCGTCGGAGGCGGCGGGTTCGCCGTGCACGAGGTAGGTGCAGCGGGGGGCGTCGCCGTGCTCGAGCCAGCCGAGCAGCTCGTCCTGGTCGGCGTGGGCGGAGAGCATGTCGAGCTGCACGACCTCGGCGTTGACGGGGACGTAGCGGCCGTGGATCTTGAGCTTGTCGGCGCCCCCGGCCAGCGCGGCCCCGCGGGTGCCGCCGGCCTGGAAGCCGGCGAGGATGATCGCGCTGTTGGGGTCCGGGGCGAAGCGCTTGAGGTGGTGCACGACGCGGCCGCCGGTCGCCATGCCCGCGGCCGAGATGATGATCGCCGGGCCGCCGCGCTTGTCGAGCTGCTTGGAGCCCTCGGCGTCGCGTACGTACTCGGCGACCGCGAACGCGGCCTCGCAGAGCTCGGGGCTCAGGCGATGGTCGCGGGGGTGCGCGGCGTAGATGCCGGTGGTGGCGATCGCCATCGGGCTGTCGACGTAGATCGGCACCTCCGGGAGCTTGTTGGCGCGCCGCAGCTGATACAACAGCAGCAGCAGCGCCTGGGTCCGGCCGACCGCGAAGGCCGGGATCACGATCGTGCCACCCCGCGCGACCACCCGCTTGATCACCTCCACCAGCGCCTCGGCCGGGTCGTCGCCGTCGTGCTGGCGACCACCATAGGTCGACTCCATCACCACGACGTCGGCGTGCGGGCGCGGCTGCGGCGGCGCCATCATCAAGTCCTGCTCGCGCCCGAGGTCCCCCGAGAACAACACCTTGCGCCCGCCGTCGTCCACCAACAAACTCCCCGCCCCGAGGAGGTGACCCGCGCGCGTGAAGCTGCCGGTCAGTCCGCCAGGGAGGTCGAAGCGGGCCTCGAACTCGACGGTGCGCAGCAAACCCAGCGCGGTCTCGGCGTCCTCGACGCTGTAGAGCGGCTCGGCCGGCTGGTGCTTGCTGAAGCCCTTCTTGTTGGCGAAGCTGGCGTCGAGCTCCTGCAGGAAGGCGCTGTCGGGCAGCAGCAGGCCGCACAGGGCGGCGGTGGCCGGGGTGCAATAGACGGGGCCGCGATAGCCGGCGCGGACCATACGCGGGAGATAGCCGCTGTGGTCGAGGTGGGCGTGGGTGAGGACGATGGCGTCGGGCTCGGCGACGGGGAGCGGGGCCCAGTTGTGCAGGCGCAGCTGCTTGAAGCCCTGGAACAGGCCGCAGTCGACGAGGACCTTTTCGCGGCCGGAGGTGAGGAGGTGCTTGGAGCCGGTGACCGTGCCGTTGGCGCCGAGGAAGGTCAATTCGAAGGAGCGGTCGGCCATGATGGGCTCGGAGCGATAGCACGGCGCGGCGCGGCGGTCATCCACATGCGCCGTGGGAGAGTCGGCGATTACTGCGGGACATTCGTCCGCTCGCGGGACACTCGCGCGGGATCGAGAGCGCGGTCAGCTCAGCGAGTGGACGTAGTCGGCGATCCGCGCGGCGAAGTCGCGGGGGCGGTCCATGTAGGGGCAGTGACCGAAGTCCTCGGGCTCCTCGAAGATCACGTGCGGCGGGAGGGCGCGGCGGAAGAACTCGAGCGAGGCCGGCGGCAAGACCCGCTCGGAGCGGCCCCACTGCAGCAAGGTCGGCGCACGCAGCGAGGCGACCTGCTCCGCGGTGAACATGTGCTCGGGCGCGAAGGATTCGAGCACCGCGCGCAGCGGGCCGCGACCGAAGCGCCACAGCATGTCGGGGACCAGCAGCGGGTTGTACCAGGCGGGCTGATGGGTGAGGCTGTCGATGAGCCGGCGGGCGTGGCCAGGGGAGCCGACGCGGAACAGGTCGCGGAGGTTGGCGAAGTCCTGGGCGTCGAGGGCGGCGCCGGCGGGGGAGGACAGGAACAGGCCGTGCACGCGCGCGGGGTGCTCGAGGGCGAAGCGCAGCGCGAAGGCGCCGCCGAGCGAGTTGCCGAACACGATCGCCGGGCGGTCGAGCTTTTGCAGCAGGAGCTCGGTGAGGCCGGCGTAGGCGAGCTCGATGGTCATGGCCGAGGGGCGCGCGTCGCTGAAGCCGTGGGCCGGGAGGTCGGGCACGAGGATGCTCCCGACCCTGGTGCGCAGGTGGGCGAGCACCCGGGCGTAGGAGGTCGCGTTGGCGCCGAAGCCGTGGACGATGACCAGCGGCGGCGCGTCGGCCGGGCCCTCGACCTCGTAGTAGTGCAGGTCACCGACGGCGGTGGTGAGCTCGCCGCTGCGGACCCCGAGGGCGTGCAGGCGGCGACGGATCATGCGTTCGGCCAGAGTCAGGAGCATGGCGTGCGGTCCGTGAAGATGGCTGAAAGGACAGGTTGCGCGGAGCTCGGGTTGCGCGGGCTTCAGTAGGTCGCGCAGGTCCAGGCCCTGGGCGGACAGTCGGTGCAGCCGCGCATGCACGCGCCGCCGCAGGTCGAGACGACCTTGAGGTCGGCATCGTTGACGTAATAATACGGGCCGTCGACCGCGGCGTCGCAGTCGACCCCGAGCAGGCCGCCGCAACTGCGCTCCGGGCGGCACTTCTCGCCGAAGCGCTGCTTGACCCGGGCGACCAGCGCGGGGTCTTTCATGGCCGCCGGGACCTCGGGCGGCGGGCTCGGCTCGGCGACCTTCGGGTCGGCGAAGCCGCCGTCGTCGTGCTCCGCCTCATTGGCGGGGGCGGGCTCGGGCTCGGGCGTGACGTCGGCGACCGCGGGCGCCGAGCCGGACTGGGCCGGCGGGGCGGAGGGCGGCTGCCCCGAGCAGGCGGTGGTCACGAGCGAGAGGAGCAGGAGGGCGGGGCGCAGCATGGCAGGAGAGGATGGGCGAAGCGGACCGAGGCGCCAGGTCATTCGCCGGCGACGCGGTCGATGGCGGCGGCGAGGTCGAGGTCGCGCTGGCTGAGCCCGCCGGCATCATGGGTGCTGAGGGTGATGTCGACGCGGTTGTAGACGTTGAACCACTCGGGGTGGTGGTCCCGCTGCTCGGCGAGCAGGGCGACGCGGGCCATGAAGCCCCAGGCGGCGTTGAAGTCGGCGAAGCGGAAGCTGCGCTGGATCGCGTCGCGCTCGGGGTGCATCTGCCAGTGGGTCAGACGGGCGAGGCCCTCGCTGCGGGCGGGGTCCGTGAGTCGTTGGATCGTGGCGGCCATGCGCTTGCTTTACCCCACACCTGGTCGACAGGGCGTCGTGCCGTCGATCAGAAGTAATCGGGGTCGTCGGGGGAGAGGGCAGGCATGATGTTCTTCGCCTGCTCCTCGATCTTGTAGCCGAGCTCGCCTGGCTTGGCCGGCGGAGCGGGCGGCGGCGACTTGACCGGGGCGCGCGCCTCGACCCGCGGCGGCGGCTGTCGCGGTGGTTGAACCGGGGGCGGTTGAACCGGGGGCGGCTGAACCGGGGGGGGCTGAACCGGGGGCGGCTGAGCGGCGGGCTGAGCAGAGGGCTTGACCGGCGCGGGCGGCTTGACCGGCGCGGGCGCGGGCGCCGGCGGCTCGGGATTCGCCGCCTGCTCCGACAGCGCCATGAAGCTCGCCAGCAGCGATGAGGAAGACGAGGATTGACGTCCGCGCTGCTCCGGGGCCGCGGGCTCGCGCCGGGCCGGCGTGCTGGCGGGCTTGCGCGGCGTCGGCGGGTCGGGGTCGGGCTTGAGCGGGGCGCCGCCGAAGCCGGTGAAGTTGCGAGGGCGCGGCGGCGGGGTGTTGCCGGTCGAGTTGCTGCTCGAGCTCGAGCTGCTGGCGCGGCCGAGCGCGGCGAAGCCGTCCTCGCTGCGCGAGAAGGCGCTGAAGCTGCCACTGCGGCTGGCGCGGGGCTCGGGTGTGGGCGGGGCCGGGGCGGCGACGTGGAGCAGGGCGACGGTGGAGCTGCGGCTGGGGATCTCGACCAGTTCGCGCAGCTGCGGGACCTGGGCCGACCACAGCTCCTCCCAGGCGATGCCGAGGAAGCTGCGGGCGATCTTGCCGCGCTGGAAGGCCTCGGAGGTGACCTCGAGGGCGGCGCCGAGCTGGTCGGGGGTGTCGCGGGTGATCTGCAGCAGCGCCGAGGAGATGATGACGCCGCTGATCAGGTTGCCGGTCTGGCCGATGTAGTACGCCTGCAACGCGAGCTCACCGAGCGAGCTGGCGTCGTACTCGGTGATCAGGTGCAGCAGCGGATGTGTCATCCGCACGCGCTCGGCGAGGTAGGCCGCGGGGTCGTTGAAGTCGATGCGGCGCGAGGGCGTCGGCGGGGCCAGCTTGCTGTGCCGCATGTAGCGGGCGTACTCGTAGCCGAGGGTGCCCTCGCCGAGCGCGGAGAGCCGGTCCAGCGGCTCGGGCTCGGGCATGTAGCGGCTCTCGAACAGGGCCCGGACGCCGGGTTGCTCGAGCAGCCGGTCGGCGGGCAGCCTCATGCCACGCAGGTCCTTGAGACTCAGCCGGCCGAACAGCTCGGAGATGTCGAGGCCCTCGGCTGCAGCCGCGCCCTCGTCAGCCACGACGCCGAGGAAGGCGCCGGCGAGCTTCAGCTTTTTGAACGGGTCGAACATCGACGTGTTGGATGGTACCGCACGTGCTACCGGGGAGGGAACCTCTTGCGCCAGAACTTGGGGCGGCGCCGCGGGCGAGATCTCAGACGAGGACGAGGCCGGGTGGGCGCCGGCTCCGCGCCGGGGCGGGGCGGCCCGGGCGGGGGTTCTCGGGCCCTGGAACCGAGCCCAGCTGGCCACAGGCGGCCATCCGCTCGTCGCCGCGGGTGGCCCGGATGGAGGTGTTGAGGTGATGGCCCTGAAGGGCGGCCTTGAAGGCGAGGACCCGCTCGGGGGCGGGGCGGCGAAATCCACTGCCGGGGTGGGGATTGAAGGGGATCAGGTTGAGCTTGCAGGGGAGGCCGGCAACGAGCGCGGCGAGACGCTCGGCATCGGCAGGGGTGTCGTTGAGGTCGGCGAGCAGGACGTACTCGAGGATGATGCGGTCGTTGCGGGCCAGCGACAGCGCGCGCAGGGCCGCGAGCAGGGCACCGAGCGGGTACTTGCGGTTGACCGGCATGATCCGGTCGCGGATCTCATCGGTGGTGGCGTTGATGCTGACGGCCAGGCGCGCGGGTGACTCGGCGACGAAGCGCTGGATCGCCGGGATCAGGCCCGAGGTCGAGACCGTGACCCGGCGCGTGGACAGGCCGATGCCGTGGTCGTCGCACAGGATCCGGGTCGCCGTGATCACCGCGTCGAGGTTGTGCAGCGGCTCGCCCATGCCCATGAAGACGACGTTCGAGATCCACGTGTCGGGGAACAGGCGGCGGGCCAGGATCACCTGCTCGACAATTTCGGCGGCGCTCAGGTGGCGCAGCAGCCCCATCTTCGCGGTCAGACAGAACTGGCAGTTCATCGCGCAGCCGACCTGGCTCGAGATGCACAGGGTGGCCCGCGACGGATCGCCGAACACCGCGGGGATCACCACGGACTCGATCACCGCGCCGTCGTCGGTGCGCAGCGCCAGCTTGCGGGTCCCGTCGCTCGCCGTGTGCACGTCCTGCAGGGTGAGGGCGTCGACGCGCGCGCAGGCGTCGAGGCGGCGCCGCAGCTCCGCGTCGAGCCCCGGCAGCTCCATGGCGGTGGTGGCGAGGTGGCGGTGCAGGCCGGCCCATATATTTTCGGCCTGGGCCGGGCGAGCGCCCAGCGCCTGGCGGGCCCAGGCGAGCAGCTGCGGGCGGGCCATGGCCTTGAGCCACACCCTTCCGGCGCCATCGAGCGGAGGCGAGTCGAGATCCCCGAGAGCCATGACGCTTCGCTCTTAGCACGGCGGACCCGGCCAGGGGACCC
>Ga0209262_10000428_pt1 | contig 19501 bp, 19 predicted proteins | sample Lowcelwee11metaG_FD_187171 | JGI IMG/M metagenome (GOLD analysis project Ga0209262, IMG submission 187171) | Freshwater pond sediment microbial communities from the University of Edinburgh, under environmental carbon perturbations - Low... | ecosystem: Environmental > Aquatic > Freshwater >...
AATCTGAGCCCGCATAGGCTGAAGTGTTCTTGGTGGCGATCGGCATATACTGCCCCAGCAAGTTGGCGTTGGCGCTGCCCAGGCCGGGAAGCTTATCGATGAATTTTCTGATGCCGCCCGACAGGACGCCGCCGATGGTCGCCGTGGCATCGGCGTCCACGCCGGTCAAATCCATGATCAGCACGATGGGCGCCGTATAGTTGCTGCCGGCGTTGGTCAGGGTGATGCCCCTGATCACGCCTCCGGCGTCGATGGTGGCCGTGGCCATGGCCCCGACACCGGTGCCGTAAATATCCTCGATGCTCACGATGGGGGCGGTGTAGCCTGTTCCGCCGGCGTTCAGGGTGATGGCCGCGATGCCGCCTTTGGGCATGGGGCTGTTGGCGTAATTGGCGTACGGTCCGAAATAGTGCGGCACGCCGCCGGGATCCATGGCCAGGCGCGGCAGGTTGTCCGTTTTCGCAAAACTGGCCGTGAGCTGTTTTTTGAAGCGGGCCGCGGCGGCTCTCCTCTGCTCGGTGGTTATCCTGGACGCAGGGTTCTGCGCGCTGGCGATTTTGCTTTTGTTCTCAGCTGGTGCGGCCTGGCCGGGATTGAACCCTAAAAAGAATACGATCAGGGCCAAGGCCAGACCCGCGAGTACCAAGGTCTTTCTTTTCATCTTCCTATCCTCCTTTTTTATTGAAGAAACCATAACCTCAAAGATTTGAAACCAATGCGGTTCAGTTTCATCAAAATACCCAATGCATATAGCATGCCAACCGTTTGAGGTCCCCCGGATGCGGTGAAAGCCGTTTTTTTCGCGGCAATCCCCATGGATCGTGAAGCGGACGCGGAATTCACCTGATGTTTGTCTTCAAAAACAGGAAGATTCCTTTTATTTAATAACTTTTCTCTTTTTTCATGGAAAAAAGCGCGGGCGGATCAATGATTGGCCAGGATCATTTTGGCGACGATTTGATCCAGGCCGATGGAATCATTTTTTAACTGGGTTATGAATCGCGGCCGCAACAGATGGGCCAGCCTGATGGTGTTTTCCTGCCAGTCGGGCAGCACCAGGATGACGTAGACGTCCATCACCATATCGTGAAACTCCTGCATTTTCCGCAGTTCTTCCCGGTCGGCTGCCACCAGGACCGCGATGGATTTAGGCTCGACGATCCGGCGCAGCCGCTCTTCCAGGTCGGCCAGATTTGAAAACTGTTCGATACTCTGCCCCGTGGTCGCGGCCTGGAATGCCGCTTTGATCCTGATTTCGTCGTCGCCGCATGAGCTGGCATAAAAGAGGAACTGCATGGTGTTACTCCTTGCTCTCAGAAAATTCATTCATTAAACATGCCAAATCAAAAAAATGATCCGTTCGGATCGCGGCCGGGTCATTTGGAGGGCAGCCGGAATTTTTTCAGCAGTGCGTACAATCGCGATCGCGACAATCCCGAGATCCTGCAGGCCTCGGCGATGTCTCCGCCGGTCGAGGCCATCAGGTCGGAAAAATATTCCTTCTCGGCCGCGGACAGGGCGGAGCGGTGAAACTCCTTCAATGAGGGCTTGGCCGAGGGAACGGCGGCGCTGCTCCCGGTTTCTTCCCTGGCCTCGGGTCTGGCGCTGAAATTCTTGCGCGCCACCTGGATGCGAATGTTCGTCGGCAGGTCCTTGGGATAGATCATGGGCTCAGCGCCGGCGGAAAGCAGCGCTTTTTCCAGGGCCTGGATCAGTTCGCGGATATTGCCCGGCCAAGGATAATTGTTGACGGCGCTCCAGAAATCGGGAGAGAAGCCTTTGGGTTCGAGCCTGAACCGCCGGCACAATGAACCCATATAGTGCAGGATCAACTCCTTGACATCGTCAAGGCGCTCGCGCAAGGGAGGCAGTTCGATCACCAGCGAGCGCAGCCGGAAAAGCAGGTCTTCGCGAAATGCACCCTGCCGGACCATCAGGTCGAGGTCGCGGTTGGTCGCCGCCACCAAGCGGAAATTGCTGGCCCGCTCCTGGTTCCCGCCCACCGGGCGGAACTTATGTTCCTGGATGACCCGCAGGAAGCTCTTTTGCAGCGCCAGCGGCAGTTCGCCGATCTCGTCGAGGAATAACGTCCCTTTGTCGGCCTGCTTGATCAGCCCTTCCTGGTTGACGTAGGCCCCGGTAAAGGCGCCGCGGGTATGCCCGAAAAGAATGCTTTCCACGAGCGTATCCGGAAGCGCGGTGCAGTCGACGATCACGAAATTTTCCCCGGCCCGCGGGCTGTTGTGGTGGATGGCCTTGGCGAAAAGTTCCTTCCCGGTCCCGGTTTCCCCGGTGATCAGGACGTTGACGTCGCTTTGCGCCGCCTGGGCCAGGAGGGCCAGACTGGGATCGAGCCGGCTCGAATTGCCGATGATCTCCTTCCTGTCCAGGTTGACGGCGGTCTTCCTGAGCCCCTTCTCGGCCTTGTATTCCAGTATCTGGCTGACATGGAGCTTGATGATCTCCGGCGCGACCGGTTTGTCTATATAGTCCCAGGCGCCGTTGGCGATGGCGAATTCCGCCTCGTCGGGATCGCCGCGGCCCGCGACCACGACGATCTCCGGGGATTGCGCTCCGGATTTGATTTTTAAAATACCAGCCTGGTCACCGGCAGCGGGCGACTGCGCTTCCAGGAAAACGATGCCGTAGGTCTCAGCCTGGATTTTCCGCAACCCTTCGGCCAGCGTATTCACGCAAACCGTGGCATGCCCCATCAGGTTCGCCGTGTTGGTTATGGTCCGGCAAATGGCCTGATCCGAGTGGATGACTAAAATATTTCCCGCTAACTGCACGAGCGCCTCATGCCGAGATTTTAATGAAAACCAATTTTATTTTCAATCGCCCGCGTCCCGGCGGAGCTCCGGCATGCGGGTCAGACGAAGCGACCGTCATGCAAGGTGATCGTGCGCTGGGCCAGGGCGGCCATCAGGGGGTTGTGCGTCACCAGCAGCACGGTCACCCCTTCTTTTTCGTTCAGGGTCCTGAGGATGCCTCCGATCTCCTGGCCGAGGTGGGAATCGAGGTTCCCGGTGGGTTCATCGGCCAACAGGATCTCCGGTTTGTTGACCAGGGCGCGGGCGATGGCCACTCGCTGCATTTCGCCTCCCGATAGTTCGCCCGGGCGGTGCTTGAGGCGCTTCTCCAGGTCCAGGAAGCGGATGATCTCCATGGGATCGGCGGCGCCGCCCGGTTTTTGAAAGAAGGCGAAAGGCATGACGATGTTCTCATACAGAGTCAGGGTCGGCACCAGGTAGAAGCGCTGGAAGATATAGCCGAAGACGCGGCGCCGAATCCGGGTCAGCGCCGCCTCCGACAACCCCCGGCCGTTGCTCAAGACCTCTTCGCCGCCCACGCGCATGCTGCCCGAGGTGGCGTTGTCCAGGCAGCCGATCAGGTTGATGAGCGTGCTCTTGCCCGAGCCCGACGGCCCGATGAAAGAGATGAATTCCCCCTTCTTCACTTGCAGCGAAATGTCGTCGACGGCCACGATCTCTTCCCGGCCGCGGCGGTATACCTTGCGCAGGTGTTCGGCCTCGAGGGCCAGTGTGTTTTCGGCCATGGTCAGTCTCCTTCGCTGCGGATCGATTCCAGGGGCCGCACCCGCGCCGCCCGCCAGGCCGGGTAAACGCCGCTGATCAGGCCGATGCCGAGCACGACCGTGAAGGTCGTGATCATCAGGCCGGGGCTGATCAGGATCAGGCTGCCGGTCGGGGTATAGGGCAGGAGGCGGCGGATGAGCAGGTCGGTCACCTTGGCCAGGCTGAAGGCCATGGCCAGTCCAAGGGTGCCGCCCAGGAGGCAGAGGATGATGGTTTCGGTCCAGATCATGCGGAACACGTCCGCGGGCATCGCTCCCATGCTCTTCATAATGCCGATCTCCTGGGTGCGTTCCAGGACCGACATCAGGATGGTGTTGATCACGCCCAGCATGGAGATCAGAATGGCGATGACCGCGATGGACAGCACCATCACCTTGGCCGTGGCCACCAGGCTCATGATCGTATTCTTGACCTGGGCCATGGAGACGACCTGCACGTCCGGCAGTTCATAGAGGCGGTTCTCCAGCGCGGCGGTGTCCGCCTTGCGCTCCACCTTGATGCCCACCGCCGTCAGTTTGCCCTGCTGGCCGAATTCTTTCTGCAGCATGCGGATGGGGACGAAGATCGTGCCGTCGTCCTGGGTGCCGGAACGCTCCAGGATGCCCACGACCGTGAGCTCGATGTTCTTGTCGGGGATCAGCAGCTTGTCGCCGACCTCACGCTGCTCGAGTTCCGCCGCCTCGTAACCGAGAACGGCCACGTGCGCATCGGGGTCCTTGAACCAGCCGCCTTGTTTGAATTTCAAGAACGATTTCATCTGGGGGTAAGTCGCCGGGTCGATCCCGAGGTATGCGTCGATGGCGCCGCTGTCGCCCCGTTCGGGATCGAAAACGGCCTGCATCAGCATGGGCGTCACGCTCTCGACCTCGCTCTGGCTGAGGATGTCCGCGACCACGGTTTCGTCCATGTAGCGGAGCCCGGTGCCCCCCTTCAGCATCAGCGTCGCCGCCTCGTAAGGGCAGCCTTTGGCGGTGAGCAGCACCTGAAAGCCCATGTTGTCGATGTCCTTTTTCAAGGCCGAGTCATAGCCGCGGTTGAAGCCCAGCAGGCTGGCCAGGACCCAGGCCGACAGCCCGATGCCGACGAGGGTCAGGGCGCTGCGCGTGCGTTTGCGCAGCAGGTTTTTCGCGGCGATCTGGTAGATCGATATTTTTTTCATTGGCTCTTCTCCCGCTCAAGGAATTTGTTGCCCAGCAGGAACTCGTCGCAGAGGATCAGGTTTTTTTTGACCGCGCGCAGGGTGGCGCGGAAATCATCCTCGGCCCCGGGGGCCGGGTTGCGGATGGCCGCGATCCTGCCGCCCGGATCGGCGTGGCCGGATGCGGGGTCATAGGCGTCAAAATCGCGCAGGTTCAGGCCGGTGAACTGGGCGCCGAACGCCGGGTCGCGCAGGAGCCGGGCACTGCTGTTTGTAAGCCGCTGGTAGTAGAAAGCCAGGATACGGCCATCGACGTCCAGGGCCAGAACGGCCTGGATGCCGCCGTAGCGGCCTTTCTGGTTGACGCCGTGAATGTAGCCGATCGTTTCCTGGCCCTTGAAGATGTGGTACAGGGTATAAGGCACGTCGGCGGTCTCGAACAGCCCCTTGAAGCGGTCGCCCAAGCGCTGCTCCACCCGTTGCAGCAGCGCGGCGCCGCCGCGGCCGAGGATCGAGGCGTAGATCGTCCTGTATCCGGTGGATTGCGGGAATAGGCGCTTCACGTCGCGGTCGGGATCGTTGAGTTCGCAGCCGACCGCCGCCAGCAGCGGCAGCGCGGCCACGGCCAGGAGCATGACCAGAACAAGCCGTTTTCTCATCGGACCTCGGTTCGCTTCATTTTTGTTTGCCCGCATCTTAGAACTCGATGCCCTTATAAAAATAGATCTGGAACACGAGCTGCGAATCGCGGAAGCGCCGGTCATACAGGTACATGGCCCGCAGGGTCCAATCGGCATTGGCCAGAAAGGTCAGGCCAGCGGAAAAATTGAGGTTGCGGCGGTCCTCGTCCATGAGCAGGGCCGGCTGCACTTCCAGCTTGAGGCGGTTTTCGCTCAACAGGTTCAAACCGAGGCGCCACAAGACCGCCAGCACCGGTCCGAGCTGCCTGTCGCCAAGGGCGAGTTCGATGCGGTTCTCCCAGTTGTTATAGACCCAGGTCATGTCCAGCTCGGCCATGCGGATGGGCAGCAGCGTATCTGAAAGAAGGTAATTGCCCATGACGTCCAGGATCTTGCCGAAGCCGAACGAAAGGCCGATATTGAAATTGTCCTTTTCGAGGACGCCCTTGGCCAGGCGGGCTGCGACCAGCCAGTTGCGTTTCATGCGCAACGACATCCCCGACCCCGCGGTCAGGGAAATGCCGAAATCGCCTCCGGCCGCGTCGCGCTGCAGCCCGATCCCCCAATCGCGGTCGAAGCTGAAGCCGTTCATTACCAGCGGCTGCAGCAGGTGCGCGTGCTGGTCGAATTTTGAGGCCAGGCCGAAGTGCGGCCGGTTGTGCCCGATCCAGATGTCGAACGGCCGCGTCTTGAACTTCAGGAAAGCATTGTAGATCTGCAGGACCGGCTCGACCTTGTTTTCGACGCCGTAGAACAGGCGCGACTGCTCGGAGAGGATATCCAGGGCCAGCCGCGCCTGCACGGAAAGTACGGCGATGTCCCGCTTGGCGATGGTGAAGCGCTGGACGTAGTCGAAGCCCAGGCTGGACTTCTGCATGGTCTCCAGTTCATTTTGAGAATACCAGATTATATCTTTCTGCCTGAAAGAGTAGCCCCCTATTCCCTGCAACTCAATGAAGAACAGATGATCGGCGGCGGCCAGGGGCAGCAGGAAACATGCGGCCAGACATACGGCCCAGAGCAGCCTGCTTTTAAACATCGAAGCGAATGACCGCGCGCAGCAGGATCGTTTCGCCCTCGCTGAAGACGAGTTTCACCGCCCAGTCCCCGGGCATGACCACGTTGACCGGCAGCAGGTAATTCATCTTCTTGTTCAGCTTGAAGGCGACCTCGCCGGTATCGTGGCTACCGGGCATCGAGGGCATGCCGGAATCGCCCGTGACCGAGAGGGATGAAATCTTTTTGTCGTCTTTGTCGAAAAGCTGGATCTTCAGGATCACCATGCCGATCTGCGGCTTCTGGCTGAATTCCCACTCCCCGGTGATCCCGTCGCTGACCGCGAAACGCTCGCCGGGTTTCAGAACTTGCATCTCCTCATCCGGCCCCTGCGGCCACGCCAGCGCGGCCAGTAAAAAAATCGCGACGAATAACAGTTTCCTGCTTATTTTAATCATGCTTCTTCCTCCTTGCATTTAGACAAAACCTCTGACAGAAACTTGTGTTTTCAGCGACGCGCTCCGGCTTGAAGCCGGCTCAGTAGCGATAGGTCAGCGTTACGATGAACCGCCGCCCGGGCTCGTAGACACGGGCGCCGGTGCGGAACGGGTCGCGGGCGTTGGCCAGGTGCTCGGTGTACAGCCGGTCGAAGACATTGTCCACTGCAGCCTGGATGCGGAAGCCGCTGAACGAGGCGCCGAGCTTGAGGTTCAGCGTTTCCCAGCCCGGAGTGGCGTCCTCCAACAGGTCCCGGTCCACCCGGTTCTGGGCGCCGGTGATGATGCCCTCGCTTTCGGCATAGAAGCGGCCGGTGTCATAACGCAGCAGGATCCTGGCGCTGAGCGGCGGCACTTCGCCCAGGATGGGCGAGGTGATGTGGCGGGCGGGGTTGATCTCTTTTTCGCCCTGCACCCAGGCGAGGTTGCCGGCAAGGAAAAAGCGCCGCAGCGGGGCGTAGCTGAACTCGACCTCGGCTCCCCACATGCGCGCGTCGGTATTGGCATAAGAACGGGCCATGGTGTTCATCACCCCGGGTTGGGCGACAATGCGCGGCTGATTGATCAGGGCGACCCAATCGGCGAGCGATTGATAGAAGACCGTGCTGCTGAGCGACCCCATCTTGAAATGCCAGGTCGCCTTCAGGTCGGCCCCGGTATTGCGCGTTGGCAACAGTTCAGGGTTGCCGACCCAGTCGCTGCCCATGCGCTTGAGCGCGAAATAGCGCTCCGCCGGGTCGGGCACGCGCACGGTCCGGCCGCCGCTGGCGGAAAACTCGAAGCGCGCCGTAGGCTTCCAGGTCAGGCCGACAGTGGCCGAAGGCAGGGTGTCCGTGTTGCTGGTGGCGCGCGTGGACTGGTAGGCGAAATAGAGATTGGTATTGGCCAGGGCGGGATCGGCCACGGTGCGGGTCCGGTCGATGCGCGCGCCGGCCCGCAGCCGCAGGTCGGAACCGAGATCCCATTGCCGCGAAACGAAGGCGCCGATCATGGTCGAATCCACGTCCGGGATGGACGATTGGGCGGCGTAGTTCATCTTGGCCATCATGGTCTGGGTATTCCAATTGCGCAGGATGCCTTCGAACCCGACATGCAGGCCGTTCAGCGTCACTTCCGCCTTGAGGCCGAGCGCCCGGGTTTGGGCATCGGTGCCCATGCTGTAGCCGCGGGGCGTATTGAGCCCGGTGACCCTCATTTCGTCGGTCATCCAGTGCTTGACCTGGGAGGCATAAGCGTGGATATGGAAATCGTCGACCAAACCGAACATGTTCGTCCGCGACCAGTTGAATCCCAGGCGGTCGGCATGGTCCCAGGGAGAATCCATGAGCAGCCCCGGATAGTATATCAGGTCGGCCTCCTGCCGGGTGTAGGCGATCTCGAGGCTCTCGCCGAGGCGCGGGGTCAGGTAGAATTTGGCCCATGCCGTGCCGACATTGAAAGCCCGGTCATCGAACCTGGCCGGGATATAGTTGGCGGTTTGGGTGAACAGCCTGCCCGCCCCGTCGCGATAAGGGTCGGAGCGGCGCAGGGATAGCCCGAAGGACCCCGAGACCTTGTTGCCCCCGTAGGAAAGATTGAGCGAGGGGTTGATGTAAGCTGCCGATCCTCCGCTCACGTTCGCAGAAACGTGAAAACCGGATTCAGGCTTGAGGGTCACGATATTGACCATGCCTCCCAGGCTGCCCTGGTTCTGGATGTCGAAGGGCCCCTTGGTCACTTCGATGTGCTGGATCTCGGAAAAATCGACGTGAAAGGAGGGCGAATCCATGCGGTTCGGGCAGGCGCCATATATCCTGCCACCGTCGATCAGGACGTTGATATTGTCGCGCTGCAGGCCGCGAACCACGATATCGTTGGCGATGGCGCCCTTGCGGACCTTGGCCAGGCCGGGCATGCGCATCAAGGCTTCGCCAAGGTCGACCGAGGCGCTTTCTCTGACTTCGGGAATGGACAGGGTTTCAAATCGCCCGCGCACCGTGACCGTCTCGATCAATCTCACGAAATCCACCGCCAACGTGGTCTTCAGGGTCTTGCCCGATTGGACCACGATCGGGATCTTGCTCGACGTCATGATCCCCTCGAGCGCTGCCGAGATCTGGTAGTCTCCCGGGTCCACTTGGGAAAAATTGAATTCACCGCCGTACCCGGTGATGGTTTCCCGCGGTTTCGCTCCTTCGCGGCCGATGGTGACGGTGATGCCGGGGATGCCTTCGTTGCCGGGTCCCAGGGCCTGTCCGGAGATCTTCCCGAACGGCTCCGGCGGCGTTGCCTGCGCGCTCGCCGCCAGCAGCATCAAACCCAATAGTACCGTAATGATTGACCGATCCATGCGTTTCATCTTCTCCTCCTTATCTCCCCCGGTCCGGATTTCTTCCGAAATACGGGTTTTTTTAAAATATATTTCCTTGAAAGTATCCGCAGTTTTCTACATACAAGAATTGTGCCAAGTGGCCAGATAACGAAAAATCGCTTCGAATTGCAGGAATTCGATGCCTGAGACCCGATTAATCCGCTTTCAGGTAGTTTTTTGTCCTGAAAAACAAGACTGTTTTTTCAAATAATGATCCATCTTTATTTTTGCAGGAAAAAGATGAGATAAACTTTGCGGCAAAATTCTGATCTTGACGCATTCTGATCCACGGTCCTGACGGCTTTACTCGGTCCGGCCTTTGTATTATAATCCGCCCATGAACGCCCGGCAGCTGATCGAGGAAGAAAAGCTACAGAACATACTGAACCCCCGCAAGTCCAACCGTGAATTCAAGATTACCATCCGCTTCCAGAAACACCTTTCCAGGAATTTTGAACAGGCCATGGCGCTGGCCAGGAACAACAAGTATTTCATGGAGGAGGGCGAAGGCGATTATTACAAAGCCTACGCCAGCTTCTATCCCGCCGAAGTGGAAGACCTTTTCAACCTGTTCGAACTGGTCAAGGACCGCGAGACCACGAAAATTTATCTGAACAACAAGGCGATCCCCTATATCCAGGACCTGTGGCTTTTTCTGCTTTGGTTCTACCGGGTAAAATAAAATCGCCGAAAATTTACTTCGACAACTTGACTTTTTTTCATATTTAAATTATAAAGTGTTCTTGTTTAGGAGGTTTTTATGAAAAAATTTTGCTCTCTCCTGCTCATAGTGTTTTTGACCGCATTGATCGTTACCAGTTTCACCGCGTGCGACAAGCTGAAAATAACCAATCTTAAAGCCAACAAGCATTTTAAATCGGCGAACAAATTCTATACCGAGGAAAAATTCAAAAAGGCGATCACCGAGTACGAGGCGGCCCTGCAGCTCAATCCCAAGCTGAATGCCGCTTTTTATTATCTCGGCTCCAGTTACATCATGGTCTATAAGCCCGGCGATGACTCCGAGAAGAACAAAGAATACGGCGTCAAGGCGACTGAATATCTGCAGAAAGCCCTGGAGATGGACCCGGAAAACAAGAATATCATCCAGGCGCTCGGCGACATCAACGACAAGATGCGCAACTTCGAGTTGGCCGAGAAGTATTACCTGCAGGCCCAGAAATTCACTCCCGACGATCCGAATTCGTTTTACACCCTGGCCGGCTTTTACAACAATAACGCCAAGTATGACAAGGCCATTGAAATGTATGAAAAAAGGATCGCTTTGGATCCTGCCAACCCGGATGGTTACCTGTACCTGGCTGACTTCTTCCAGAACAAGCGCAAGTGGGACGATGCCATAAAGAACCATGAGCTGCGGATCGAGAAGATCGGCGCGCTCGATATGGACGAGAAGGAAAAGACCGAACTCCTGGCCGAAGCGTATTACCGGCTGGGCGTCGTCTGCTGGAACAAAAGCTACCAGACCCCGCCCGATGTCATGGGCTCTGTCGAGCGTCTGCAGGTCGTCGAGCAGGGCTTCAAGGCCCTGAACAAAGCGACCGAGCTCTCGCCCAATTTCCCCGACCCCTGGGCCTACATGGGCTTGCTTTATAAGCAGAAAGTAGTGGCCGCGCCCCTGAACCAGGCTGAGTACGACAAGCAGTATGCCGTCATGATCCAGAAGTTCCAGGATCTCCGCAAGCGCAAGCTGGCTTCCGAGCAATTCCTCAAGGACCTGGCCAAAGAAAAATAATTCAAGAAAAACTAAAAACCCCTTGTTTTCTCCCGGAAACAAGGGGTTTTTTTTTATCCGGCTTGGCGCAACCCGGAACGGGCTAGCAAAGATATTTGACAGCTTGTACTGAAAAGGTTATATTTCGAGGCATGAAAGTCAATACCAAGATCCGCTATGGTTTGCGCATGCTCATCGCCATCGCCCAGGGTGAAAAATTGGTGAACACGACCGAACTTGGGAACCGCATGCGTGTTTCTCCCAAGTATTTGCGGAAATTGGCAGGCCCGCTTGAAAAAGCCGGGTTGATCCGGAGCGTCCAGGGCATCTATGGGGGATACGAGCTCAACAAAAAACCCGAGGAGATCACCCTGCAGATGCTGATGGACGCGTTCAATGAGCGGATCTCGCTGGCGGATTGCCTTTTGGGAAAGAAATGTGCGCTGAAGGACTCCTGTTTGGCCAGGCAAGTGTGGGAAATGCTCGAAAAAACCATAGAAAAACGGTTTTTGCCCATTTCGTTGCGCGATATCCTGCAAAACAAGGTGGTTATTCCCTGATTTCCCCGAGATTCAGCCCGGAAGGCATTCCGGAGCCCGGCCCAGGTTGACAGTACGGCTGAAATATAGTATATACCGAAGCAGGAAAGATGACCAAACACGCCGCTATTTTACTGATTTGCCTGTTTCTTTTTTTTAGCAGCGGTTTTTGCCAGGACGAGTTTTTAAAGATCGAGTGCGCCGTGTCCCCGCGTCAGATCCTGCAAGGCAACGATGGGCTGTTGAAGATCAAGATCGTGGTTCCCAGCGGCATAAAAATATCGGCCAGCCCCGAATTCCTGATCCGCCTGGACGAGAACGAGAGCCTGTCATTCGCCAAAATATTTTTTGCCGGTTCGGAAATGAACCTGCCCACCACCCAGGAAAAGGAAGGCGTGTTCCTGGATCCGCAAAAGGAGATCGAAGTCCCCTTCAAATTGAATGAAGGCGCGCTGATCGGCAATCTCACGGTCAGTGGCGAAGTCATTTTCACCATGCTGCTGCAGGATAATTGGTCGGTGAAGACCACGCAGAAATTCTCGGCCAATTTGATCTCCCGCCGGAATTACAAGCTCAAGAAAAAATGATCCTCGCTCACAACATGTCCCGTTCGCGGTACCAGTCGATCGTTTCCCGCAAAGCGTCCTGCAGCGGGGTGCGCGGTTGGAAATGAAGCCGACTGGCGATCTTTTCGGCCGAACACACCCAGGACGGGAATCTCATCTCATTGAACTTATCGCGGTTGAAGATCGCTTTCTTCCCGAACGCCCGGATGCGCAGTTCGGAAAACTCGGCCAGGGCCCGGCCCAGGATCTCGGGTATCACGACCTTCCTCATTTTATTTCTACCCAGCAGGCGGGCGACCTGTTGCAAAAATGTCCGCCACTCGATCGCTTCCGGATTGGCGACATAAAAAATTTCGTTCTGGCAGGGGCTGTCGGCGGCAGCGACCATGCCGCGGACTAGGTCTTTGACATATATCACGGAATACCTGCGTTCCTTCCTGCCCAGAACGGGCAGAATGCCCCTGGCGACGATGCGGAAGACGTCGAGCATGTCCATATCGCCCGGCCCGAAAACGATGGGCGCGCGGATGATGAGGTATGGCGCCGGGCAATGGGCCGCGAAGATCTCTTCCTGGGCCAGCTTGCTTTTTCCGTATAAAGAGATGGGTTCGGCCGGCATTTCCTCGCTCAGGCACGCGCTCCCGCGGGTGGGGCCGGCCGCGGCCAGCGATGAGAGCAGAACGACCTTGCGCAGGTGTTTCAAGGCCTTAAGTTTTTCCAGCAGCGAACGGGTGCCCTCGCTGTTGACCTGCGTGAACTCGTGCTGGAGAACGATCTTGGTCACGGCGGCCAGGTGGAAGACCAGCTCGGTGTCCGCCGGGAAGGGCTCGGAGGCGAACAGGTCGCCCCGGACGATGGTTATCTTGTCCCGGAAAGAGCAGGCGTTGAGCTTGCCGCCGTCCCTGACCAGGGCCGCCACCTGGTTCCGGTCTCCGGCGAGCAATGCTTCGACCAGGTGGCTGCCGACAAATCCCGTGGCCCCGGTTACCAGTATTTTCATGGAGCAATTTTATAGAATCCCTTTTAAATATGCAAACGAGGAGTGAAACATGGATGTTTTTAAAAAGTGCTTTGAATTCACCCGGGCGGAAGAATACAAGAGTTCCGGACTCTACCCTTATTTCACCGAGATCGAGAAGGTGGAGGGGAACCATGTCTGGGTCGGCGGCAAAAAGATCCTCATGGTCGGCTCGAACAATTACCTGGGGCTTTTCGATGACGCGAAGATCAAGGCCGCGGCCATAGCCGCGATCGAGAAATACGGCACCTCCACCTGCGGTTCCCGTTTTCTGAACGGAACCTATGCGCTGCATGTCGAGCTGGAAAAAAAGCTGGCCCAGTTCATGGGCAAGGAAGAAGCCTTGACCTTTTCCACCGGCATGCAGACCAACCTGGGCGTGATCTCGGCCCTGGCCGGCCGCGACGACGTCATCGTCCTGGACCGCATGGTCCACGCCTCGATCATGGACGGGGTGCGCCTCTCCTACGCCCACATCGCCAAGTTCAAGCACAACGACATGAAGGACCTCGAGGACAAGCTGGCCCACCAGCCCGAAGAAAAGGGAAAGCTGATCATCGTCGACGGCGTTTTCAGCATGGAAGGCGACCTGTCCAACCTGCCGCAGATCGTCAAGCTGGCCAAGAAATACCACGCGCGGCTGATGGTCGACGACGCCCATGGCGTCGGCGTCATGGGCGAAAAGGGGCGGGGTACGGCCGAGCACTTCGGCGTGGTCGACGACGTCGACCTGATCATGACCACCTTTTCCAAGTCGTTCGCCTCCCTGGGCGGGTTCGTGGTCGGCGACAGCAAGATCATCCAGTATATCAAGCACCATGCCCGGGCGCTGATCTTTTCCGCTTCCATCACTCCGGCCGCCCTGGGCGCCGCCAGCCAAGCCCTGGAGATCATCCAGAACGAACCCGGGCGGCGCAAGCGCCTGTGGGAGATCACGCGCATCATGAACAAGGAGCTGACGGCCATGGGCTACCATACCGGCAACACCGAGACGCCCATCATCCCGGTCTTCATCAACGACATGGAAAAAACGTTCATGATGTGGAAGTTCCTGCGCGATTACGGAGTGTTCACCAACCCGGTGATCGCCCCGGCCGTGCCGCCGGAAGATTCGCTGATCCGCACCTCGTTCACGGCAACGCACACCGATGCCGACCTGGAATTCATCCTGGCGGGCTTCAAGCAAGGCGGCAAAATGCTGGGGCTGATCTGAGTTCCGGCGGCTGACCGCGAATTCAGCTGCAAAGTGGATATCAGCGCGGTTGTCGTCAGTTACGATTCCGCCCGCTTTCTTGAGCGGAATTTCCACTCGCTTTTCCGCCAGACCGTCGCCTTCAAGCAGGTGGTTGTCGTGGACAACGCTTCCCGGGACGGGTCGCGGGCCGTCATGGCCTCGTTTCCCGGATTGGAAAAGATCCTGCTCAGCGAGAATGTCGGTTACGCGGCCGCGGCCAACCTGGGCATCGGGCGCACCGCTACCGAACTGGTGCTGGTGGCCAATGCCGATATTTTTTTGGATCCTGAATTCAATCGCCGCGTGCTGGAGTTTTTTGCCGCCCGACCGCAGGCGGGCTTGCTCTCCCCGCTCATACTCCGTTTTGACGGCGCGACCATCGATTCGGCCGGACAGGCCTGCTCATGGGCCATGTATCCGCGCGAGATCGGCTACAACCTGCCGGTCGCGCGCGCGCAGCTGGAGGAAAGCGAGGTTTTTTCCGTTTGCGGCGCGGCGACCGTGTTTTCCCGGCAAGCCCTGGAGAAATTGAAGATCGGGAGCGAATATTACGACGGGGACTTTTTCATGTTCTGGGAGGATTTCGATATCGGCTGGCGCGCCAACCTCCTGGGGCTGAAAATCTTTTTTTCGCCCCGAGCCGTCGCCTATCATTTCCGCAGCGGCACCCTGGCCAAGACCGGCTGGTCGCGATTCTCACTGGCGCTGGCGCGGCCCGCGCCCTTGCGGTTCCACCTGGTAAAAAACCGCTATTTGACGTTGATCAAGAACTTTCGCCTGGGGCGCTGGTGGTGGACGCTGCCGTTCGCTCTCATGAAGGATCTGCTCTGGGTCGGCGCATTGACAATCCGTTCGCCCAAAATTATAATCGCCCTGGCCCGATCCGCTGCCCTTTTTAAGAGGGCATGGGAAAAAAGGAAAATAATAAAAGATCATGAATGAGATCATCCTGGTTTTTTCGTTCATCCTTTCTTTTTTATTGACCCTGTACGGCACGCCGTTGGCGCAAAAGGTGGCGTTCCGTTACCAGATCCTGGACCAGCCCGACGGCAAATTGAAAAAACACTCCCAACCGGTGCCCTACATGGGCGGCGTGATCGTCTATTTCGCCTTCATTTCGCCGATCAGCCTGGTCTTCGATTTCAACCAGCAGATGCTGGGGATCCTTTTTGCCAGCTCTATTCTGCTTCTGGTCGGCCTGTTTGACGACCTGAAGGCCCTTACTCCGGGGATCAAATTCCTTTTCCAGATCGTGGCCACCTATATCCTGCTCAAAAGCGGCATCGTCATCGACCTGGTCTTTTTTCCCGAGTGGCTGGATTTCGTCCTGTCATTCATGTGGATCCTGACGGTGATCAATGCCTTCAATATCATCGACATCATGGACGGGCTGGCCGCTTCCGTCGGCGCCATGAGCGCCCTGACCATTTTCGTCATTTCCCTCTATTCCCAGGATTTCCTGATTTCCATCCTGACCCTCAGCCTGGCCGCCTCGCTCCTGGCTTTTTTAAAGTTCAACTGGGAGCCGGCCCGCATCTATCTGGGCGATGCCGGCAGCATGATCCTGGGCCTGATCATCGGTTCCCTGACCATGATGGTCAGCTATACCCGCTTCAACAAGCTCGCCTTCCTGTCGGGCCTGTTCGTCCTGGGCATTCCTCTCTTCGACCTGGTCTACGTGATCCTCCTGCGCGCCATCAAGGGGCGAATGCCGTTTCTGGGCAGTCCGGATCATTTCGCCCTGCGCTGGCGCAAGAAGATGAACTGGTCCGCGCGGGAGACCGTCAGCGCGATCCTGGCGGTGCAACTGCTCCTCTCCGTGCTGGTGGTCGTCAATTTTTTCTCCACGCCGCGCGTCACCCTGCTCAGCAGCGTGCTGGTCGTCGGATTTTTCGTCGTCCTGGGCGCTGTCCTGGCCGGCGTGAAGATGGAATGAATCTGGTCATCGGGGCGGGGATATCCGGCTTGAGCGCCGGCCAGGCGCTTGACGGGGAGTTCGTGATCCTGGAAAAAAGCGCCGAGGCCGGAGGCCTCTCGGGGCAGTACCGGGCCGGCGGTTTTGCTTTTGATCACGGCGGCCACTATTTTCATTTTCAGGACAAACCCGGGATCAAGGAACATGTCAACCGCTTCCATGCCTTCCGTGAGTACCGGCGCGACAGCAAGCTCTTCCTGCAGGGGCGTTTCATCCCCTATTCCCTGCAATATCACCTGGCCTACCTGCCGGCGCGGTTGCGTGACCTTATCTTGGCGGAGATCCTCAGCGGCGGCGGCGAACCGCAAGCCGACCTGGGAAAATACCTGCTGGCCAATTTCGGCCAGCGCTTCTTCCGCTTGTTCTTCGAGCCTTACCTCTTGAAGTTCTACGGCAGGCCCTTGTCCGGCATGATCGCCGGCATGGACAAGGGAAGCATCCCCGTCCCCAAAATTGAAGAGGTCCTTGCCGGAGCGCGCGGCAGGAAACGTTTTTCCGAGGGCTATAACCCGGTTTTTTATTACCCGGTGCGCTCGGCGCCGGACTTCATGCAAAAATACAGCCGGCCCGTGCAGGACAAGATCCGCTTCAGCGAAAAGGTCATCCGCGTCGAACCGCGGCAAAAAAAACTGTTCACGACCGCCGGAACCTACCGCTATGAAAACCTGATCAGCACCATGCCCCTGAAAGAGCTTCTGGGCATGATCGCGCCGCCGGCCCCCTTTCCCCGCCGGCAGTTGCAGAACATTTCCACGCTGGTGATCAATGCGGTGTTGTCGCGGCGCCGGCGCCGCTTCCACTGGCTTTATCTGCCGGAGCGGCGCTTCCCATTTTACCGGGTCGGCTATTACCCCGGGTCGGGAACCGTGGCCGTCTACCTGGAGAGAACGATCGCCTGCGAGGCCGCGCTCGACGGACCGCAGTTGTTTCGCGACCTGGGCTTCACCCTGCGCCAGGTGGGCATGGTCGACCGCGCCAGCGAGATCCTGTTCCATGACCTGAAAACGATTCCCGTATCCTACGTGGTCTTCGACCGCAATTGGCCGCGCCTGGTGCCCGCGATCCTGGAGTACTTGTCCGGACTGGGCATCCATTCCATCGGGCGCTACGGCAGCTGGAACTACAGTTCCATGGCCGACGATATCCAAATGGCCCGGGAGACGGCCGCGAGGATCAACCGGGCATGAGCGGCGCCAGGATCACCGTCGTCCACCTGGTCACGCGCCTCGAGCTGGGTGGCGCTCAGCTCAATACGCTTTATACCGCCGAGCATCTCGACCCGCAGCGCTTCGATGTTTTCTTGCTCTGCGGTCCCGGGGGCATGCTGCGGAGCCGCCTGGACGAAGCGGACCGCTCGATCGTCGTCCCGGCCCTGGGGCGGGAGATCCGCGTTTTCAAGGACCTCCAGGCCCTGGTGCAGCTCATCCATCTTTTCAAACGTATCCGGCCGCAGATCGTACACACCCATTCGTCCAAGGCCGGCATTCTGGGCCGCCTGGCCGCAACCCTGGCCAAGGTCCCGGTAGTGGTGCACACGGTGCACGGTTTTTCCTTTTCCCCGTTCCAGCCTTTTTTTAAACGCAGTTTTTACCTGCTCGCCGAAAAGCTGTGCCGCCGCCTGACCGGACACTTCATTTTTGTCGCCCGCGGCGACATCGACCTTGCCCGCAGGCACAAGCTGGTCGGTGAAAATTATTCACTCATTCGCAGCGGTTTCCCCCTGGAGAAATTCCTCGCCCGGCCACACGACGCGGCGGCCTTGAAAAAGAAATACGACCTGCCGGACGGGGCGTTCGTCTGCGGCATCATCGCGCCCTTCAAGCCGCAAAAAGGCCTTTTGCACCTGGCGGCCATCGCCGCCATCGTCATCCGGCGGAACCCGGCGGTCATTTTTTTCATCGCCGGGGACGGCGAACAGCGGCAGGAACTGGAAGCCGAGCTGCGCCGGCGCGGCATCGCGGCGAATTTCCGCCTGCCCGGTTTCATCCCCGACGTGGAGAATGCCATGGACTGTTTCGATATCGGCGTCTCCACCGCCCTCTGGGAAGGACTTCCCCAAAGCCTGGTGCAACTGCGCTTGAAAAAAAGGGCGGTGGTGGCCAGCGATATCCCTGGCAACCGCGAAGTGGTCCGCGATGGCGAGAACGGCTTTTTGCTGCCGGCGGGCGAGCACGAACGCTTTGCGGAGTCCATCCTGCGGCTGGCTGCCGATGCCGGGCTGCGTCGCAAGCTGGGGGATTTCGCCGACGAGGATTTCAGCGCCTGGTCGGCCGAAGCGATGGTGGCCCGCCAGGAGGAATTATACCAGCGCCTGGTGGTGAACAGCTGGACCAAGAGCTGAGCGCCCGGCGCCGGCCGTTGGGGCGAATTCCCGGCTATCCGCTTTACATTTCATTTTTCACCGGGTACAATAGGGCCAACCCGGGGAGGATCCCCATGGGTCAAATCCATTGACGGAGGTCAAGATGAAAGGAAACAAGAAACTGATCGAAACACTGAATGCGCTGCTGGCTGATGAGCTGACGGCCGTCAACCAATACATGGTGCATTCGGAAATGAACGCCAACTGGGGTTATGAGAAATTGCACAAGTATCTTGAAAAAAGGGCCATCGACGAGATGAAGCACGCTGAAAAGCTGATCGGCCGCATCCTCTTCCTGGAAGGCATTCCTGTTGTCTCCAACCTGAAAAAAATCTCCATCGGCGCCGACGCGGCCAAGCAACTGGCCAATGACCATGCGTCCGAGGCCGAGGCTATTGTGTCCTACAACAAGGCCGTCAAGCTGGCCGGCGATCTGGCCGATTTCGCCACCCGGGAGATCCTGGAAAAGATCCTCAACGATGAAGACGCCCATATCGATAAGATCGAAGAATTACAGGACCAGATCGGTCACATGGGCATCGGGATGTTCCTCTCTACCCAGGTCTGAGATCGGAAGCGGCTCGCTTTAAACCAGGCGCATGGCCCGCAGGCGGGCTACACGTTCCTCAAGCGGCGGATGGGTCGAGAACAAGGCCAGCAGGCTCTTGCCGCTCAAGGGCGAAACAATGAACAGATGGGCGGTCTGCCGGCTGCCCTGCAGCGGTATCTTCCGGGCATAGGCGGTCAGTTTTTCCAGCGCCGTGGCCAAGCCTTCGGGATTATGGGTCAGCCGGGCGGCGCCGGCATCGGCC
>Ga0209262_10000429_pt1 | contig 19471 bp, 16 predicted proteins | sample Lowcelwee11metaG_FD_187171 | JGI IMG/M metagenome (GOLD analysis project Ga0209262, IMG submission 187171) | Freshwater pond sediment microbial communities from the University of Edinburgh, under environmental carbon perturbations - Low... | ecosystem: Environmental > Aquatic > Freshwater >...
CGGCGCTACATGAAGGCTGTTTATTTTAAGAAAATGTTAGAAAGTGTCGATGAGTTTCTTTCGGTGAGTGATACAGATGTAATTTCTGCTTTGAATAAGGCAGCAAAAGACAGTTCGCTGCCAGGACACAAAGATGCAGAATGTGTGATTTTTCGACAGCACCGGTTTAGAGCAATTTCTCTTCCTGAAGATATGGACGTAAGTCATTTGCGGAATTTTAAAGAAAAATATAAACTCACGGATGCGGATATCGATTGGGAATTCCATAAAGCAGAACAGCCTCTTGAAGGGTTTTCGTTTCCTGTATCCCGTCGTCATGTGATTATTAAAAAAGCGCGCGACTGCTCAGATTTTCTTGTAAAAACATTTTCTAAAAAATCAAATTGGGTCTACATCTCTCCAGAGCATGATTTGCATCTTGTCGAATTTCTGGAGAAAAGATTATTGTGACTTCTTTTTCTCGTCGTGAAAAATTGTTTGTCTTTTTTTCGATGCTTGTAGGGTTTTGTATCGCCGCTGAATATGGGATTACGAGGCCAGCAAGTCACTCTATTTTTCTGACCGTTTTTTCCTCCCAACAGCTTCCCTGGCTTTGGTTTGCAACAGTTCCTGTAAATTTATTGGCAATTGTTCTGTATAATCGATTTTTGCCAAAAATCGGTCCTTTAATAATGTTTGCGATTGTTGGCTGTAGTGTAATTGTTGTTAATTCGATAGCGGCATTGATACTTCCTATTTTCCCAGGCTATATTTTCTTTCAGTGTCTCTGGAAGGATATTTATATTTTGCTCATGTTTAAGCAATTATGGTCAATGATTCATAGTACAATTCATTCTAATAGGGCGAGCTATCTCTATGGTCTGATTTTTGCCATGGGGACGATTGGTTCCTGCCTCGGTAGTTGTATTCCGAGTTTTGGGGCAGTTCCTTTAGGATCGGAAAAACTATTTTTTTTCACCCTGCCTCTATATGTGGTTTTGTTTTTTGGTTATCGAAATGCTTTCCATAGAAGTGTTTTGTCTAAAGAGGGGTTAAAAAAAGAATTGATGCCCAGTCAAAATGCTTCTGAGGGGTTTTCTTTAATTCGGCGTAATCGATTTTTAGTAGCAATTTTGTTTCTTGTTGTTGCGATGCAAGTATCAGCAGGATTTCTTGAGTATCGATTCAATGTGCATCTTGAGATGCATATTTTAGATAAAGATTTGCGAACAGCCTATTGTGGGAAACTTTTTGGTTGGATGAATCTGATTAGCGTAATTTTGCAATCTATTGGAAGTTTTTTAATCGTTCGAATCATAGGCCTAAAACAGACTCATTTTTTAATTCCGTTGATGTTATTAGGGTCAGCCATGTGTTCTTGGATGATTCCTAGTTTTGCTCTTCTTTCTTGTTCTTATGTCTTCTTAAAAGCAATTGATTTTTCTTTGTTTTCTGTTGGGAGAGAAATGCTTTATATTCCTTTTGGGTTGGATGAAAAATTTCGAGCAAAAGCCGTCATAGATGTTTTTGCCTATCGTTCATCAAAAGCTTTAGTTTCTTTGAGCATACTCTGTTTGCAAGCGATTGCAGGAGTCTATCTTTTAGAAGTTGCAGTCTATGTATCGATTGCGATTTTTATGTTGTGGATTGGTATTGTCTTTTTTATGTTACGCCATTTTCCTTCTCAAGTTCGATCTCCTGCATCAAGATAAAAACGGCGCTTTTCTTATATTTTGAGAATAGACCTCTTTCGAAATTCAGGGTTCGTCGATGTTCGGGATTATTTTGGCCGATTTTCGACAGAACCTGAGTTTCGAAAGAGGTCTAATGTTTTATTCCACGCCTAAGATGAAGTAGGCTGGGAAAGCAAAATGATTGTTTGGTCTTGGACTTGCGATCAAAGAAACTGTTTTCCCTTCATATTTTTCCAAATCGATATGAGTGCTGTAGACATATGCGATGGGAGTATCTGTATTTCGAAGGATAAAATTCCCGGGTCTATCTTTTATTTGATTTGTATAAGACTCGAGAGTTCCTGAGATTATGGTTGCATTCGCTCGTTGTTCTGCATAAAAGTCATCGACTTTTTTGCCAGAATGAAATGCGGTCCAGCTTAAGTAGAGAGATTCTTCAATAGTATCCCAAAGATGCATGGATTGGGTGAGTTCTTTTTTCTGATTGCGTTTATTCCATAAAGCAGATTTTGTCTGTTCGGAAGTGTCTATAAAAAGTTCTTTGCTTTCTTCTTTATGTTTGGCGATGAGCTCTTCTTTTGCAAATGGGGAAAGCTCAGCTTTAGATTCTAGGAAAGCAATTTTCTTATTGAGATAAGTTTCTTTGAGAAGGGCTAAGCCCTCCTTTGCTTGCGCAATTGCATCGGGAAAATCAGTAAAGTTTCGTAAAATCGTTTGGAACTGTTCTGTTACTTGGGCAAGAGATATTTCTTCGTAAGGTTTTCGGCATTCAGTCTCGGCCATTAAATAAGAAGCATTGAGCAATCCATCTACTTGTTCTTTTCTTTTTTCCATTGTAGACAGGTATTCAGGACCCCCGGCAGAAACAAGGAACTCTTTGGAGACGTAAAAATGCGTATCTTGAGGAGCGGGGATCTCTAGCCATTTGTGATTGATCGAGCAGACTTGAGATTGTACCTTCATTCCGTTTTGTAATTGGCCAATGATAGGAGCGTCAGCATGAGGTTCTAAGCGGACATTGACACGGTTTGCTTCTACAATATCATCGATGATATAACTTCGAAAAACGTATGCTTTTGTGTCTTTAGGAGGTGCTACAGCATAAAAATCCCCCTCCTCCCCGACGACGAGAAGAAGATCATTTTTATTGATTTGTCGAAGGATGTGACTGTCCATATCAGGTTTGACGCGAACTCGTACTTTGTTTGCCGTGACTTTCCCTGTAAATGATTTAAATATTTTGGGCTGCATTTGGGTTTTGTTTGGCGCGGCTATTTGCTGAGGGCCGGCATACCCAATATTAATTAAAGATGAGCACAGACTAAAAGTTAAAAACATAGAACGTATCATAAACATGACTCCAACCATTCAAATAGAATAGTAGAACCTCTGTCTTTAAACGCCAAGAGTTTTTTCAGGTATTTAGTACAGCGCGAATGTGTTCGCAGTTTTTTTGCCCGCAAGTACATCCGATTGGATCTCCTAAAAAGACATCGTAGTATTCGTTTTTATCTAATGGATTCGTAACATGATAAAGTTTTTCGTCTTTTTGATCGATTTCCCAATCACGGAATTGCAATTCCTCGATAGCAACTTCCTCTTCAGGTTCTCCTTGAAGGCCCCGTGTGAGCTGACAATAAACGCAGTTGCAGTTAGGTTGAGGTTTTCCTAAAACAGAAGCGTCCTCTAAGCCAAAAACGCGTACAATTGCGGTGATTTTTTCTAATACTTCAGGAGGGAGGGGAGGCATATCCGATTGTTCTGGATTGTGTTGCATAGCGGAACCTAAAGAATCGATCATGGAGCCTTCAGATTTTATGGGTAAGCTAAAGCTAAATGCATTTTCGAGGATGTCTTTGGTAAGGTGTTTTTCTGTTTCAGAAAACTTGGCGTGTGCTTCGAAAATTGCATCCAAATCGCCTTGATTTAGGTGAGGGATTTCGATCTGATTTCCACCTTGGATAGAGATGATAAGAATCGGTTCTTCTTTCTCTCTTTTAATATGTAAAGAAGAGATATTGACCCAAGTGGTTGATATAAAGGGAGGTATACTGAGCAGCTTAGGAGTGATCTTCATAGATAATTCCATCCTTCTTTTCTCTTATTATAAGGTGGCCTTTTCTATATGTCAACTATAAATTAGCACTCAATGTTTGTGAGTGCTTGTTTTCGGGTTTCTTGACAGAGATTCTTTGAAAACTTATAAGGAAATTTTTTGTCGAACAATAATAAGTAGGGCAGGTTTTAATGACAGTTTCCGATATATCAAATGTGTGCAATCAGACAACATCTTTTGAGGGGAGAAAAGTGAGCCGAAAAACGTTTGTAATTGATACCAATGTTCTGGTCTATGACCCATCAGCGATTCGAAAGTTTAAACAAAATGACGTTGTTATTCCGTTATCTGTATTAGAGGAGTTGGATAGTCTGAAGCGTAATTCAGATGAAGTAGGAAAAAATGCAAGAGAAGTCATTCGTTATATCGACTCTTTAAAGACAGATAAAATCGGAGATTTGCATATCGGAGTGGAAATTCCTGAGGGGCCAAAAGTGCGGATTCATTTAGATGCTCGATCTGAGCGCATTAATGGGTTCCCTTTGCCTCTCGATCGTAGTAGTAACAAGTTTCTCTTGATTGCTTATTTCTTAAAAGAAAAAGGGGAATCGGTGGTTATTGTGTCTAAAGATTTTGTCACGCGTGTTAAGGCGGAGGCAATGGATTTAGAGGCGGAAGATTTTGAAAATCCAAAGACTTCGTATGACGAAATCTATAAAGGATTCCGTAAGATTGAATCTACAAAAAAGGAAATCGATCTTTTTTATAAAGATGGAATTCTTCCTTCTTCGGGCGAGGGTTTTCGTCCGAATGAATATGCATTATTGACATCCCCTGAAAATGCATCCGCTGTTTGTAAATTTAGCCCAAAAACAAGAAAGCTAGAGCCCTTATTACAGATTTCGCGAGATATTTGGGGTATTCAGCCTTTAAATATTGAGCAAAGATGCGCGATAGATCTTCTTCTTCGTGATGATATTCATTTGGTGACTTTGATAGGCTCTGCAGGAACAGGGAAAACCTTATTAGCTTTGGCTTGTGGACTGAAGAAGGTGTTTGATGATAATATTTATTCTCGAATTTTAGTATCGCGCCCTATTGTCCCCTTAGGAAAAGATATTGGATATTTGCCAGGAACAAAGGAAGAGAAACTCTATCATTGGATGCAGCCTATTTATGATAACCTTGAATTCCTTTGTTCGATAACAAATGGAGAAAGCAATAGTGCGGCAGCTTTAGGATTCATTATGGAAAGTAAGAAGGTGGAGATGGAGGCGGTCACTTATATCCGAGGTAGATCTTTACCGAAGATGTTTATAATTATAGATGAAGCGCAGAACTTAACGCCACACGAAATAAAAACTGTTATTTCTCGGGCGGGGAAGGGAACGAAAGTGATTCTTACAGGAGATCCAACGCAAATTGATAATCCTTATTTGGACAAGGATTCCAATGGATTGACTTATGCAGTCAATAAGTTCAAAAATCATCGGATTTTTGGTCATATGTTTTTGGAAAAAACGGAACGTTCTGAGTTGGCTTCTTTAGCTGCTGAAATTCTTTAATCCTGCATGCAGCGCCCTCAAAAAGATGGGGGCGTATTTTTCTTTTGTTTTATACTGGTGCCATTGAAGTGGAAGCGCTATATACTATCCAGAAGAGAGCGTCTTTATTTTCCATATGTATTAGCTGGCAGTTTTTTTCTTCTGCTCTTCGAATGAACTGATTTTTTAGCGCGCTTTCTTTCTGATGGAAATTCTTTCCCTTCTTTATAAAGAACGTCAGGGCATAGATCTACCCCGTTTGGCCAAATAATAGTCCCATAATCGCATTTTACTTTCTTAAAGAACTCAATGTCTTTTAAGGGAAGAAACATATTCTTTGCTTTTCTTAAAAGATCTTCCATATCAAAAATCTTAATTTTCCCATTGGTGAAATACAGCTTTAGTTTGTATTCACTGACATATTCTACTTTTTTTATTTCTCGAATCATGGTTATTCCAATGGTTTGATCTTAGTAATTTCTTTTTCAAGCTCCATGGCTTTCCAGTTTGCTAGGAGTTCTTTTTTTCGAAGAATTGCTCATGCGATTACAAGAGAAGTCTGAGATTTAGGGAACTTTCCTTTCACTTTTTCTCCGGTTTCTATAGAAAACGCAGCTTTTTTGCCCTGGTATTCTGCATGAAAATGAGGGGGCGCGTGGTCGTTATAGTACATTCTGATTATGATGTGTAGAAATCGGCAGATCTCAGGCATATTCTTCTTTTATACACAAAATATATAACAATGCCAATAAGAAGGAAGTGTTAAAAAAATTTATACATCTTTTCCGCGCTGTTTTCAGAAAAAGGAGAAAGAAAACCACTTTTTTGGGTGCTTAAGAAACCAATTTATTTCTTGCAAATGGTATAAATTTCTATTTATTAGGTATTTGTTATCGCCTTGCGAAGAAGAGATCAATCTAGTACTCTAGTGTCAATTTTTTAGGAAAAAGACATGTTGATTCGAAAAATACGAGCTTTTTATACACTGAGAAAATCAAAAAAAGTTTTGCGTCAATTGCATTGCTTATATCGTAAAAAAGGCAGTCAGCTCGAATCTCATCTTCAGGAAAAATTCGTCTCTCAGTTTGCATATTTGCAAGCAGCGATCACCCATAAACATGCTGAAGCGGCGGCCTTATCAGCTCGGCAATTACAAGAGATGGCGCATCAGATTATGCCGCGCTCGAGCTGGGATAAATTACGTGATTTCGTCGTGGCTATTTCGTTTGCATTGATGGTAGCTATCGTAATTCGTCAGATGTGGTTTGAGTTATATACGATTCCGACAGGATCGATGCGTCCTACACTTAAAGAGAGCGATTTCCTTGTCGTATCAAAGACTGATTTTGGGTTGAATATTCCATTGAAAACTTCTCATTTTTATTTCGATCCTTCTTTGGTGCAAAGAGGAAGTGTTTTTGTATTTACCAGCGAAAATTTAGATGTTGCAGATTCAGATACTGTTTATTTTTATTTGTTCCCTGGAAAAAAACAGTTTGTGAAGCGTTTGATTGGAAAACCGGGAGACACGCTCTATTTTTACGGTGGAAAAGTTTATGGAATTGATGCAAAAGGCGATGAGATTAAAGAGCTGCGAAATTCTTCTTGGAGTCAGACGCTTGAACATATTCCTTTTATTCATTTTGATGGCAGGGTTGCGGTCAATGGATTGCAAGGACAAGGTATTTTTAGTTCCGTGCTTTTTCAACAGATGAATCAACCGATTGCTAAATTGAATGTGAATTCATTTGGGCTCATTCAAGAAGAGATGTTGCCGCAAAATGGAAGAGCGGCTTTACCTCATTACAGCGATCTTTGGGGTTTTAAAAATTACGCGATGGCGCGTCTTTTAACACAACAACAGGTGGATCAAATGCATCCGGGTGCTGGGTTTGGGGGGCTTTTATACCTTGAATTGACCCATCATCCAAGTTTGAAAGAAGCTCGTCTTGTTCGCGATGAGATGAATCGGATGCGTCCAGATTTAGGTACGAGCGTTTCTCTTATTGCTTTGCAGCAAGAACATATCGATTGCATTGCGAACAATATGACGACTTGCCGATTTATCGTAAAAAAAGGGATGGCCTACCGTCTTGGTTTTGAGGGAAAGGATCCTGTTTATTCTAAGTATTTCCCTAAAATGACAGATGTTCCAGATGGTACTTATGAGATCCAAGATGGTAAAGCTTATGCTGTCTATTGGGGGGGTATAACGAAAGAACTGCCAGAGAATCATCCTTTGTATCGTAAAGATCCGGAGAGAATTCAGCTTCTTTATAATTTAGGGATTGAGTTTTTGACTCAGTATCAACCGAATAAGCAAAATAGGGCTTATCCTTCTCGCTATGCATATTTTCGAGATCAATCGCTTTATCTTCTCGGTGCACCGATTCTGAAGAAAGATGACCCAGCATTGATTTCTTTTTTGAAAACGGAAAATGATCGACAATTAGCTTCGACATCGGTTCATCCGTATCTCCCTTTTGAAGACATGGGGGCTCCTATGACGCAAGATGGTAAAATCGATGTTGAATTCATCAAGAAATATGGTCTTGTGATCCCAGAAAAAATGTATCTTGCTCTAGGAGATAATCACGCGATGAGTGCAGATAGTCGTCAATTTGGGTTTGTTCCAGAAGAAAACTTGAAGGGGAAAGTTGGATTCCTTTTTTCGCCTCCAGGGTCAAGATGGGGTTCTTTGCCACAGCCAACATCTTCTCACAGCTCTTTTCCAACTCTTTTTGTTTGGGGGACAGCGATTGCGATTACAGTGGGGTATTCATTAGTTCGAAGAAGATCTGATGCGCAAAGATCTTTGAACTTGTCCTCATAACCTCAGTAACCTCAAAATTATTTCCAATAAATGGTATTGTTAATTAAATGAGGGAATTGCAAAGCTCGCTTTGGAGCGAGGTTTTGATGATTTTGATGTTATTTTGGATTTTCGTAAATCGACATAACCTTTTGGGCCTTAGGCGATTTACGAAACTCCAAAACAACGTCAAAAGAGCGAAACCTCGCCCAAATGGAGTTTTGCAACTCCCTCAAATACTAGAATATTACTGAGAGAGGTTCATGTTCACTCGTACAAAGATCGTTGTTACAATTGGCCCGGCTGTGGCGTCTTATGAGAAAATGATAGAGCTTATTCACGCTGGAATGAATGTGGCTCGTTTGAATTTCAGCCATGGAACTCACGAGGAACATGAACGAAATATTGCGAATTTAAAAAGGGCAAGAGAGGAAACACAGAAACCTTTGGCTCTTATGTTAGATATGAAAGGGCCCAAAATTCGTGTGGATAAGGTTCAAGGTGATGCTCTTTCCTTATCTCCTAAACAGAGAATTTTTCTTGTAGAAAAAGGGGATGGAACAGCTTTTAAAATTCCTTTTCATCCGATTGAAGCAATTTCTGCTCTACGTCCGGGAATGAAAATCTTGTTCGATGATGGGTATATTATAGGAATCGTGATTGAGGTTGTTGGGCAGTCTGCAGAGATTGAAATTCAAAATGCGGGTATTTTAAAAAGTGGGAAGGGAGTGAATATTCCTGGGGCCAATTTACCTCTTCCTGCGATGACAAAAGAGGATTTAGAAGATCTTAAATTTGGCTGTAAACTTGATATTGATTTTATTGCGGCTTCTTTTATTCGTTCAGCGGACCATGTTTTGGCGATCAGAGAGTTTCTTTCGAAAGAAGGGGCTCCTCATCTTCCTGTTATTGCAAAAATAGAAAGTACGCAAGGGATTGAGAATTTTGATTCAATTCTTGAAGTCTCTGATGGGATCATGGTCGCTCGTGGAGATCTTGGTGTTGAGCTGGACCTCGCAAGTGTTCCTCGTTTACAGAAAATGATGATCCGTAAATGCTGCGATCAAGCAAAACTTGTGATTACAGCTACGCAGATGTTAGAGTCAATGATTGTTAATCCGCGACCCACTCGAGCAGAGGTATCTGATGTTGCCAATGCAATTTATGATGGCACTTCTGCTATTATGCTTTCTGCAGAAACAGCCGTAGGTAAATATCCGATTGAAGCGGTTTTTTGTATGAAACAGATTGCAAAAGAAACTGAAAAAGATGTTCTGTATGAGGGTTTTTGTAATAGGAATGCAGAGCTAGGGAGTCGAAATATTTCTTCTTCAGTAGCCCTTGCAGCTGTAAAAACGGCCTATGGTATTGGCGCAAAGGCAATTTTTTCAATGAATGGGGATCCTTTTATTGCTTCTTTTCGTCCTAAAATGCCTGTCTTTGCTATCGCTTCATCAGAGAAACAGTATCATCAGTTAGGAGCATGTTGGGGCGTAATACCGATCTTATATTCGAAAGATCAAGATGCTAAGAAAGTATTTACCTTTGTCAGTCAGTTTGTGCTTTCCCATGGATTTGTTTCTTCTGGAGACATAGTAGTTGTCATAGCAAATGCTTTATTGGGAAGGGAACGCGTAGCAAACACAATGATTGTGGAAATCATAGGGGATTCGACAAAAAATTGAGGATCGAGTAAGAAGAGTCTTCTATACCGGTTGTGGTATATTAGGAGTTGCGTATGATTTCCTTAGTTATAGCGAGTGTTCTCGCAATGGCACAGCCGATCCAGGCAAATAAAGTGCAAGTTGATCAGGTAGATACCATTCGAGTTCTTCCTGTTTCAAGAACGCCTGAGTCGAACACTGTTGTGTTGGCGATTGCTTTGCCAAAAAATGGGGACATGAGGTCGGGGAATCGGGTTTGGGTCCAGTTTCGGCTTGATGGATATTCTCTTGGTACAGGCTCTCAATTTGATCGGGCAAGTGAGGTGGGGGTTAGTAAAATGGGGCAAACCATTCATGTTGTGGTTGATAATCATCCCTATTTTGCGGTCAATGAACCTTCTATTGACCCCTTTAATGAAGATGGATTTTATTATGACACAAGTTATAAATTTGAAATTCCTTATACACTTAGCCCCGGAATGCATACCATTCGAATGTTTCCAGCTCGCTCTTTTGGAGAGAGTTTGAAGGGGGAGAATGTTTTTCAGACGGCTTATTTTTATGTAGGAAACACCAGTGGGGGAGCTCCTGGAGAGCTCAATCAACCATACATTACCTATAATGAGCCAAGCGATCAAATTCCTCTGAAGGCAAGTCAGCCTGTATTGCTTGATTTTTATGTGAAGAACTGTGAGCTAAGTGCAGATGGATACAAGGTTCTTTTAACTGTAGATCATAATATGAAGAGAACATTGACATCCTGGCAACCCTACTATATTTACGGATTGCAAAAAGGGAAGCACACGATTCGATTGGAATTGGTCGATTATAAAGGAAAAGTCGTGCCAGGACCTTTTAATGATGTACAACGAACAATTCAGATCAATTAATAATCTGAGTTTTGGGTTTGTCCGTCAGGAGATTCAATGTCTTTCCGAGAGGATTTTTGCCTTTGAGGTGGAAGCGCTATAGATCAAGCCCATCCAGCCGGAATTATGGTGTTCTTCTAAAAGATCCCAGCCCCATTTTTCTGCTTGGCTGAAGTACTCTTCTTTTTGTTCCGCAAGAATGCCAGATATAATCCATATGTTCGCATGAGCATTAAATCTGGAGGGGTCAAATCCTTTTTGTTCGGGGAAGATCATATTCATAAGGAAGACGTTTTGCGGGGGCAATTTATTCGGTAGTTTTTTAGAAAATAAAGCCTTGTTTTCAAGGTGATTGAGTTTAGCATTTGTTTTGGCATGAATGATCGCGTTCAAATCAATATCGATGCCAAGGCCTGTATTCGCTCCAAGCATGAGGGCTGCTAAAGTTAGGATACCGCTTCCAGTTCCGATGTCAATGATGGTTTTATTTGCAACGCGATCCTGCATCATCTTGAGCATGAGTTGTGTTGTTGGATGTGAGAGGTCTCCGAATCCGGGTCCGGGATTGAGAAGAAGGGTTGTGTTGACCCCAAAGCGGGAAAGGTCAATGTGAGCTTTTCCTTCTTTAAAACCTTCAGCAAATAAAGCCCATTGCATGGTCCAGTCAACAGATGTATAAGGCATGCGTTTATTCAATTCCAAGAAGAGCGTTGAGATAATGGTTCATGTCAAAAGGGATCAAGTCGTCTTGTTGTTCTCCGAGGCCGACCCACAGGATAGGGATTTTGAGTTCTTTTTGAATGGGAACTGCGATACCGCCCTTTGCTGAACCATCCAGTTTTGTGAGGATGATTCCTGTAATTGGAGTGAATTGATGGAAGATTTTGGCTTGGTCAAGGGCGTTTTGACCTGTTGTGGCATCAAGAACAAGTAGTGTCTCGTGGGGGGCGCCTGGAATTTGTTTATCGCAAATACGACGTAGTTTGGCGAGTTCTTGCATGAGGTCTGTTTTTGTTTGGAGTCTTCCTGCTGTGTCAATAAGAACAATATCACAGTTTCGGGCTTTTGCTGCAGTGATTGCATCAAATGCAACGGCAGCGGGATCACTATGAGATTGCGATTTCACAAGAGTGGCATTGCACCGTTTTGCCCAAGTTTCGAGTTGTTCTACTGCAGCGGCTCTAAATGTATCTCCAGCAGCAATGAGCACGTTTTTGCCAAGCTTATGATAATGAGAGGCGAGTTTTGCGAGGGATGTTGTTTTCCCACTTCCGTTGACGCCGACCATGAGGATAATGTGGGGCTTATATTCGAGTACTGGAGGAGAGGGAGCAAAAAATTTTTGGAGTTCTTTTTTGAGGAAAGGGAGGATGCTATTGGGATCGGTATTTTTGCTCATATGAGTACGTAGCGCATCTACAAGATTTGCAGCAATCGATGGACCAAGATCAGCTTCATAAAGCAGTTGTTCAAGATGGGCATACGATGCTTCATCGATGTCCCGAGAAAATAAGCTTCGGATTTTTTGCCCAAGCGCCGACTGCATTTTGGCAAAGGGTGAAAAAATTTTTTTAATGAATGAGAACATAAATATGTACCGAAAGAGAGATTCTATCAGATAGGGGACTCTAAAACAATAAAAGTTCTGGCTTATTTAAAAGATCTTGTTGTTCCCATAAAAATGGGAAAATAGGTATTGTTGCCCGCTCATGAGCATTCTAATTTAAAAAAAGGGAGGCAGTTGCCACTGCTTTAAAAAGGAACAGATGATTGTTATTCCAGGAAGAATTCCGATTGCTATACACCCCTTTTTTTGGGTGCTTGCTGCTTTTATTGGTTGGATGAATAGTAGGTCCTTGCTTCTTACATTGATTTGGATGGGGATTATTTTTGTTTCTGTCCTTGTTCATGAATATGGGCATGCGCTGACCTCTATTATGTTTAGGCAAAAACCGCGCATACAACTTGTTGCTTTAGGTGGACTCACTTCTTATGAAGGACCAAAACTAAAATTCTGGCAGCAATTTATTATCGTCTTCAACGGTCCCTTATTTGGTTTTTTTCTTTTTATTGTGGCGACAATTTGTCTGCAAGCTGATCTTTCTCGTTTTCCTCTTTTGTATTTTTCTTTGAAGGTTACTCAAGTTGCGAATTTATTTTGGAGTGTTGTGAATCTTCTTCCTGTTTTGCCTTTAGATGGAGGGCAGCTTTTGAGGATTGTATTGGAGGGGATTTTTGGATTGAAAGGATTTCGTGCCTCTCTTTTAGTAGGAGCTGTTGTTTCTGTTCTCTTTTCGTTTTATTTTTTTATGGTGCAGGAGTTTTTAGCGGGAGCTTTATTTTTCTTATTTGCATTTCAAAGCTTTGATTCTTGGCGTAAAATGAGTAAAGCTAATGTAGAAGATAGAGAAGAAGATAATAAGCAGCTTTTAACGCAGGGAGAGCTTGCTCTTCGAGCAGGGAAAAAGGAAGAGGCAAAAATAGTATTTTATCAAGTGTGTGAAAAAGCAAAGGGTGGAATTTTATCAGCGACAGCTGCGCAATATTTAGCTGTTCTTTTAATGCAGGAGGGGAAGAGAAAGGAGGCGTATGATTTGCTTCTTCCGATCCAACAGCATTTGGCCGACGATACTCGGTGTCTTTTACACCAATTAGCAGAAGAATATCAAAATGATGTTATCGTGGCTGAACTTTCTAAAGAATGTTATCAGTTTCTTCCTAGTCCAGAAATGGCATTACGTAGCGCTCGTGCATTTGCTCGGTTAAAAAAGCCCAAAATGGCAGGAGGATGGCTAATGACTGCTGTACAGTATGGAGGCTTAAATTTAGAAGCGATTTTGCAAGAAGAACCCTTCATGGCTTTAAAGGGAAATTCAGAATTTGAAGAATTTGTTAAGAAGTTAAGATAATGCGTAAAAAATATGTATTGCTAAGTCTTTTGTTGAGTGGGTGTTTTTCGGGTGGAAATTCTTCTCTTGGGGATGATGGGGTTTCTCAGCATGTCATCCCTGTTTTCAAACAAAAACAGAAAATTGCGCTTTTACAGAGAAAATTAATGATTGCTGAAAAAGGGCAAACAAAAGCGGAAGAAGAAGTTGCTCGTTTAAACAAGGAGCTTTGTAGAGCGCAGCTTGCTTTGATTGACAGACAGATTGAGAGTTTTGAAAAGCAAATGCAAAAGGCAAGAGGTTCTCCCTTGGGTATTCAGTCCCTGGTAGGGGAGGGATCTACTTTGTTCTTACAAGAGCGAGAAATTCTTCATGAAATGATGCAGCAGGGTCCTTCTCCTTCAGCTTTTGAGGCGCAAGTGGTTTTAGATCGTATTTTGCAAATGATCACAGATTTGCGAAATGTGGATAATCAGACATTATAGGGATATCCCTAATTTCCCTTCGGCTAAACTGTAGTGTTTTTGACAGAGGGTAGCAAGATCAGGATTGTGAGTGACTAGAATCAGTCCTTTTTTGTGTTGTTCTACAATTGATAAAAGAAGTGATCCGATCTTTTCTGCATTGGAGCTATCGAGATTCCCAGAGGGTTCATCAGCGAGAATGAGGTCAGGATCATTGCAAAGAGCGCGCGCAATAGCTGCTCGTTGTTTTTCTCCTCCAGAGAGTAATTTTGCTGGAAAATAGGCGCGGTCGGCAAGTCCAACTTGTTCGAGAAGATGAAGGCCGAAATCGGGCTTTTTAGGAGTTCTTGCGATCAGGGCTGGCATGAGAACATTTTCTAATAAAGTAAAGTCTTCCAGTAAATGAAAGGATTGGAAAATAAAACCAATATTTTTTCTTCGGAATTTGGATCCGTTCGCTGGGGTGAGAAGCTGGCCTGCGACATGGATCTCCCCACTGTCAGCTTCCTCAAGAGTCCCAAAAATATGCAGCAACGTAGTTTTCCCAACACCTGATTTGCCCGTGATTGCAACAGATTGCCCTTTTTCCAATTCGAGAGAGAGGTTGGAAAATAGAGTAGTCTTTTGAGGGAAAGGGAATGTTTTGGAGATATTTATTGCTTTGAAGATCATTCGGACCTCAAAGATGAAGAAGGTCTGATGCGGCTTGCTTTTATTGCGGGAATGAGTCCTGCAAGAAGAGAGAGGATCGGTGTTGCAATAAGGACAAAGAGAAAAGCTTCCCAGCTGAGTTGATTAGGAAGAGAATTTCCAAAGAAAGCTGGGTTAAATGCTGCGCGTCCCTGGATTTTACTTAAAAAAGAAACTAAAGAATCTAGATTGTGTAGTGTAAAGACTGCAAGTAAGGAGCCAAGCAAACAGCTAATAACTCCCATCGCAATCCCACAAAATCCGAAAATGGCTGCGATACTTTTAAATGAGGCCCCCATTGATTGGAGAATTGCGATCTCTTTTTTCTTATCGTTTACAAGAAGAACTAAGAGAGAAATAATATTACAGCAAGCAACCATGAGAATAATGACAGCGATCAGAAGCAGAAGTGTTCGGTCGCTGCGAAATTGTTGTAAAAGATCTTTGGCGAATTCAAATTTTTCATATGTCGTAACTTTCCAGTAGGAAGAAATGCCAGCTTCTTCAAGTAGAAGGGTTATTTTTTTGCTAATTTCCTCGGCCTTAGAGAGTTCATTGATCCAGACAAAAATACCGTTCGTAGGAGTCCCATCTGGAGAAAAGGTTTGCGTCGATCCATAAATATCACGGGAGACCTCCTGGGGAACAAGAATGCATTTATTCCCAACAGAGAGGATTCCGGGATCATAAAACCCCGCAACGCGAAAGGGAAGTCTTTGTTCTTGAGTGGATCCTGCCGAGGGAGTTGTATAGCTGAGTGTACCTCGATCACCGAACTTGGCTCCACTGTCTTTATAATTCTTAGGTAAAATAGCTGGGATTTCAGGGCCAAGATCGGGGATTTGGAGTTTTTTTTGAACAAAATATATGTAGGGAGGAGGTATTTCAGGAGGAAGATCAAAATCAAGGGGGCCTTCAGCAGGAGGGAGACAGAGATCGTGAAAATAAGGATTTTGATCGGGAATAGAAAGAAGATAGGACATTTGAGAAAGAGAAGAGGATGAAGATGTTAGGAAAAGATGCATTAAAGCGCCTCCTATCTCGTAATCTTGGAAGGAGAGGCTTGGAATTTCTTTTTGCAACATGGTCAATGAGCGTATAGCGTCTTTGACAGGGTCTCGGATCATTCCATTATTCAGGCGATCAGCGGGGGGGAGATAAGGAGGGAGCTCGGCATCCACATCTGGGAAAAAAGGATCGGATATCTGGCTTTCATATTTTTCTCCGATGGTTTTATACGTGTAATGAGAAGCGGCAGTCAGAGCATCGATTTGATAGAAATAAGAATTGTAATAATCCTGCGTTGGGGAAAGTCGAATGGGAGCATGGAGGGATGTTAATTTTTTGATCCAGTTTTTTTCAATTCCCGCGGTTACGGAAAGGAAAACTAAAACAAGCCACACCACTAGAGAAATTACAAGGATAGACATAGCCGAGATTAATGTAGTCGAAAGCGATCTTTTTCTCGGCACTAAATATTTGAGAGCTATGGTTAGCTCAAACACAAAAGCTATTTCGCTTCTTTGAAAATCACATGACGACGAAGGGTGGAATCATATTTTTTGAGCTCCATTCTTCCTGTCGTATTGCGTTTATTTTTAATTGTCCAATAGCAATCTTCTGATTCTGTACTTTTTAAACGGACTTTTTCGCGTGCGCCTTTTTTTGCCATAAGAATTCCTTAAATTTTCCAGAGACATGTTATCCGAAACCAAGAGATTTAAGCAATATGATTGCTAAGAGTGATTGGAATACGTGCGCAGGCCTCTAGATCTAGAGGATCTCCCTGTTTGTTGTTTTGTCTGAATTTATGGAATCCTAACCCGGCGATCATAGCAGCGTTATCGAGGCTTAAGTCTTTGGGGGGCCAAAAAATTTGTAGATGGGGGAATCTCTCAGCAAGGAGTTTTCGGAGCCTTTGGTTATTGCAAACACCCCCACCAAGATAGATTGCAGAGCAAGAAAATTGTTGAAGAGCTAACGTTATTTTGTTTGCAATATCAGAAAATGCAGCTTCCTGAAAGGATGCAGCTATATCGGCTTTTTCTATATCTGATAAAGGGAGGCCTTTGATGGCATATAAAACACTTGTTTTGATTCCGCTAAATGAAAAATTCAGCGGATGTTTTTTCACATGTCCTGCTTTAAAGGAGAATTTTTTGGGGTCGCCCTGTTTAGCAATGAATTCGATATGAGGACCGCCCGGATATGGAAGATTGAGGAGAGTGGCTACTTTGTCAAAGGCCTCTCCAATTGCATCATCTACAGTTGTTCCAATAAATTCATAAGAACCGAGGTTTGTGATTTGTACAAGTAATGTATGTCCTCCTGATAGGACGAGCCCAAGGGCGGGGAGACAAGGAGGTTTTTCAGATCCCATCATTGCTGCGTACAGATGCGCCTCTACATGATTGACACCAATTATTGGTTTATTCCAAGCAATTGAGAGCCCTTTTGCTGCGTGCATGCCAATTAACAGGGCTCCGATGAGTCCAGGGCCTTTTGTGACTGCGATTAAATCAATATCTTCAGGCCCCATTTTTGCTTTTTCTAGAGCTTCATCAATTACGGGAATAATTGCTTCAATGTGTCTACGGCAGGCAAGTTCAGGGAATACACCCCCATAGTGAGCGTGTATATCTGCGGAAGAAGCAATTGTTTGAGACAAGATTTTGTGCCCATCTTTAACAACAGATGCAGAGGTTTCGTCGCAAGAGCTTTCTATTCCTAATACATTCATAAATCGATTCTACGAATTCTATTGCATTGTTTATTAAATATCTATTTTAAAATTAACTTCCTGTTAATTTTAAGATTGTCACAAAAGCGCTAGGGGTATTATTCCCTGCTGGGGCAATCGAATTTACAGAGGCCGATGCTGTAGAAATATTTACCAAACGAATTGTATGTGGGATAGAAGAATCTAAATTGATAATAGTACTTATACTTCCTAATCGTTGGACATTTGGGGACACGGCTCTTGCAGATAAGTTTGAGGCTCCATCTACTTGTAATTCAAATACGACGGTGGTTACCGTAGTAGATATTCCGAAAGTAAATTGATATAACCCGCTATCATTTATAATAATATCTGTGGGTGTTGCTATTGACCAGCTAATTTGTGATCCTACTGGGGTTCCTGTGATAGAATCAAAAGGAACAGCATCGTTTAGTAATACTGTAGCAGATCCGCTCGCTGAGGTTCTGTAAATCATTCCAAAATCAATAACAGAAGATCCTCTGGGTCCTGGAGGTCCAACAGGTCCCGTAGGTCCGGTGGGTCCTGTATATCCAGTAGGTCCCGTAGGTCCGGTGGGTCCAGTGGGTCCAGTAGGTCCAGTAGGTCCTGCACGACCCGTAGGTCCTGACGGTCCTGTTTGTCCTGTAGGTCCTATTGCTCCTGTGGGTCCTGTAGAACCGGCGGGGCCTATGTTTCCAGTAGGTCCGGTGGGTCCAGTCGCTCCTAAGGGTCCAGTGGGTCCAGTGGGTCCGGAGGATCCCGTAGATCCTGTAGGGCCAGTCGAACCGGTGACACCTGTTGGTCCTGTTGGTCCAGTAGGACCGGTCGGTCCTGTGGGTCCTGTTGGCCCGTATGGTCCTGTGGGTCCTGTTGATCCCGTAGCTCCCGTAGCTCCCATAGGTCCTTGTAATCCTGTAGGTCCAGTAGGCCCAGTGGGACCTGTTGACCCTGTAGGTCCAAATGGTCCGGTAGGTCCAGTGGGTCCTGTCGTACCAGTAGATCCCTGAGGCCCAGGAGCACCAGTTACTCCTGTAGGCCCAGTAGGCCCAGTGGGACCAGTTGACCCTGTAGGTCCAAATGGTCCGGTAGGTCCAGTGGGTCCCGTTGTACCAGTAGATCCCTGAGGCCCAGTAGAACCAGTGACTCCCGTAGGTCCCGTAGGTCCAGTCGATCCCGTCGGCCCTATAGGACCCGTTGGCCCTGTTGATCCTGTGGTTCCAGTTGCTCCTGTGGGCCCTGTAACTCCGGTAGGTCCTGTAACTCCAGTAGGCCCTGTTGTTCCTGTAGGCCCTGTTGATCCTGTGGTTCCAGTTGCTCCTGTGGGCCCTGTAACTCCGGTAGGTCCCATTACTCCAGTGGGTCCAGTGGCCCCAGTGGCTCCGGTAGGTCCGGTTTGTCCAGTAGGTCCTGTAACGCCCGTTGGTCCTGTTTGTCCTGTTGGTCCAGTGACTCCAGTAGGTCCGGTTGATCCAGTAGGTCCTGTGGAACCCGTTACTCCGGTGGGACCTGTAACTCCAGTAGGTCCAGTAGGACCCGTGACTCCAGTAGGTCCAGTTGATCCGGTAGGTCCGGTGGGTCCGGTGGGTCCAGTGGGGCCTGTGACTCCGGTAGGTCCGGTGGGTCCAGTGGGGCCTGTGACTCCAGTTGGCCCGGTTTGTCCAGTAGGACCCGTGACTCCAGTAGGTCCGGTTGATCCAGTGGGGCCAGTAACTCCAGTAGGTCCGGTTTGTCCAGTAGGACCCGTCACTCCAGTAGGTCCAGTAGGACCCGTAACTCCGGTAGGTCCAGTTGATCCTGTAGGTCCTGTGACCCCGGTGGGTCCTGTGACCCCGGTAGGACCTGTAACTCCAGTAGGACCCGTCACTCCAGTAGGTCCAGTAGGACCCGTAACTCCGGTAGGTCCGGTTGATCCAGTGGGACCTGTGACTCCGGTAGGGCCTGTGACTCCAGTAGGACCCGTGACTCCGGTAGGTCCGGTTGATCCGGTGGGTCCTGTGACCCCGGTAGGTCCTGTGACCCCGGTAGGACCTGTGACTCCAGTGGGGCCCGTAACTCCAGTAGGACCCGTGAC
>Ga0209262_10000431_pt1 | contig 19446 bp, 17 predicted proteins | sample Lowcelwee11metaG_FD_187171 | JGI IMG/M metagenome (GOLD analysis project Ga0209262, IMG submission 187171) | Freshwater pond sediment microbial communities from the University of Edinburgh, under environmental carbon perturbations - Low... | ecosystem: Environmental > Aquatic > Freshwater >...
AGAGCGGTAGCGTTTCACTTTCGCCCGCAGTCAGCGACGGCGGCAAGCAGTGAACCGGCGGGCCGACGCGTGTGCGCATCCTCGTTACACGCGAGCCTGGACGGTCGGCGTCAGGGTCTCGGGCAAGCGAGCCTGTCCAGGGCCGTCGCGCGACACGACGTCGCGCGCGGAGTCCCCAGGGATGGGTTCACGACGTCCCTGGGCAGGCTCGCTTGTCCGAGACCCTGACGTGCAGCCGCAAGTTCAACGCGTGTGACGATAAAGCACTAACCCGCGTCGCTAATCGACGTCGTGCCACGCGTCACGAACGATCTCGTGCAGCACGGCAGTCGCGAACGCACCGCGCGGCAACTCGAACGAGAGCGTCAACACGTCGCCGTCGATGCTCCACGCGAAACTGCGCACGGGCAGGCGCAGGCTGTGGCGCTCGTGCTCGAGGCCTTGTGCTTCGAGCAGCGCGCAGAGCGCGGACTCGGCCGCCACGATTCTCGCTTCGATCCCGAGCGCCTCGCCAGTCGCGGGCGACTCGCCGCGGCCCCACAACGGGCCGCTCGGGTGCACGTCCATGGCCGCGCACCGCGCCGACAGCTCGGCATCGATGCCGTCACTGCGAAAGAAGCTGCGCTTGCCGTCCAGCATCACGGCCTCGCCGGGCAACAGGCGATTCCAGCTGCCCTGCTCGACGCGTGCGGCCAGCACGGCGTTGAAGACGGCACTGCGGGCGGCTGACAGCGCGAATCCGCGCTGGCTGCGGTCGCGCGGCGCACTACCTCCGGCGGCCCACTCCCGCGCGCGCGCCAGGTTGCTGCCGGCACGCCCGAAGCGTTGCGGGCCGAAGTAGTCCGGGACGCCCTGCTCGACGACCTGTTGAAGTCGTGACGCCAGCGCGGCGACGTCGCCCGCGAGATCGCGCACTCGAATCTCGAAGCGATTGGCGCGGTGCGATCCGGGCCGCAGCTTGCGGCCGTGCCGGCTCGCGCCGAGCACCCGGTAGCCCTCGCCCGCATGGCCGAGGCATGCGTCGAGCGGCGCGATGACCGGCCACGGCAGCGTGAACGCCTGGCGGGTCACCGCATTGCGATCCTTCTGCCCGGACCAGCCGACGTCGCGAACCGCGACGCGCAAGGACCTCGCGAGCTGCGACGCGACCCAGCCGGTGTTGGCGCCGCGCTTCTCCACGAACAGCATTGCGTGCGCGCCCGTGCCGTCCGGCTCAAAGCCGAGGATCTCCTCGACCCGGAAGTCCTCGGGTGAAGAGCGCAGTCGGCCGCTCGCGGGCGGCTCACCGAACGCCGTCGGCAGCTGCAATCTTTCAGCGTCCGTGGTTATGCCCGTGGCCGTGGCCGTTCGAGCCGCCTTCGGCGTGCGCGATCAGCACGACCGCGTGGCAGGCGAGCCCCTCGGCGCGACCGATGGCGCCGAGGCCCTCGCAGGTCGTCGCCTTGACGTTGATCCGGTCCGCCGTCGTCTCGAGGTCGGCAGCCACGTTGGCACGCATCTGCGCGCGATGGTTACCCAGGCGCGGCGCTTCCGCGAGCAGAGTCAGGTCCGCATTGACGAGCCGGTAGCGATGCTCGTGGAGCAGGCGCGAGCAATGGCGCAGGAAGCTCCGGCTGTCCGCACCCTTCCAGCGCGGGTCAGTGTCCGGGAAATGCTGGCCGATGTCGCCGAGCCCCAGCGCGCCGAGCAGCGCGTCGCACAGGGCATGCAGCAACACATCGCCGTCCGAGTGCGCCCGGACTCCCTGGTTGTGCGGCACCCGGACGCCGCCGAGGACCACGTGGTCGCCGGGCTCGAAAGCGTGCACGTCGTAGCCGTGGCCGACTCTCATTTTCTCGCCCTCGCCGCAAGGATGGCCGCGGCCAGCCCACGGTCCTCCGGATGAGTGATCTTGATGTTGTCGCCTCGCCCCCGCACGAGCCGCGGACGCAGGCCCATTGCCTCGATCGCTGCGGCTTCATCGGTGACGTTGCGCTCGCGGTCGATGCAGAGCGCGAGAGCGCGCTTCAGCAAACCGTAGCGAAACATCTGCGGCGTCATCGCGCGCCAGAGCCCGTCGCGCGGCACGGTCCTGTCGACCCGGCCATTCGATCCCGCGCGCTTCAACGTCTCGCCAACCGGCACAGCGAGCAGGCCCCCAACCGCGTCCCGCCCGACCCCGTCGATCAGTGCACGGAGGTCCGTGGTTCGCAGGCAGGGACGTGCGGCATCGTGAACCAGCACCCAGTCCTCGTCGCGTGCAGCACCGGCCAGCGACTCGAGCGCATTAGCCACCGAGTTGCTGCGCTCCGTGCCACCGGGACAGGCCTCGACCCGAGCGTCGCTCGCCTCGTCCAGTCGGCCGAAGCGCCGGTCGCCCGCGGCAAGCGCCACGACGACACGACGGATCGATCGTTCGGCGAGCAATGCCGCCAGCGTCCACGACAGCACGGGGCGACCGAGGATCCGCTCGTACTGCTTCGGCGCGCGGCCGCCAAATCGCTCGCCGCGGCCGGCCGCTGGAACCACGGCCCAGCAGCGACCGTCCGCGCTCATTGCGCCGGAGCCTGGGCGGTGAGCCGCTCCTCCTCGGGATTGGGCTCGGCGGCCGGCACTGCGGCGGGCGGCACCACCTGGAAGAACGTCTCGTTCGCGCCGATCATGCCGAGGTCGGTGCGCGCGCGCTCCTCGATCGCCGCACGCCCTTCCTTGAGGTCGCGCACTTCGGCCGCGAGCGTGCGATTGCGCTCGGCGAGTCGCGCGTTTTCCTCCGCCTGCGCCTCGATCGCAGACTTGGTACGCCACAGGTCGCGCATTCCGTTCGGTGACAGCCACAAACGGTACTGCAGCGCGAGCAGTGCCACGATCAGCAGGCCCGCGACGATGCGGATGATCATGCCGCGCCCCGGTCAGCCACGGCTCGCAGCCACCGTCGCCGGAAACGCGTCCCAGCCCGCGTAGGTCGCCTCGGCGCCGAGCTCGCCCTCGATGCGCAACAGCTGGTTGTACTTCGCGATGCGGTCGGAACGGCACAACGATCCCGTCTTGATCTGCGTCGCGCGCGTCGCGACCGCGATGTCGGCGATCGTGCTGTCCTCGGTCTCGCCGGAGCGGTGCGAGATCACCGAGCTGTAGCCGGCGTCGGCCGCCATGTCCACGGCGGCGAGCGTCTCGGTCAGCGTACCGATCTGGTTCGGCTTGATCAGGATCGAGTTCGCGACGCCGCGCGCGATGCCCTCGCGCAGGATCTTGGTGTTGGTGACGAAAATGTCGTCGCCGACGAGCTGCACCTTGCGGCCGAGCCGCTGCGTCAGCAGCGTCCAGCCATCCCAGTCCGCTTCGCTCATGCCGTCCTCGACCGTGATGATCGGAAACCGGTTCACCAGGTCCTCGAGGTAATCGACGAACTGCGCGGGCGAGAAACTGCGGCTTTCAGATGCAAGCTCGTAGGTGCCGTCCTTGAAGAACTCCGAGCTCGCCACGTCGAGCCCGAGACAGACGTCGCGACCGGCGCGGAAACCGGCCCGCTCGATCGCCTCGAGTATCGTCTCGAGCGCCGCCTCGTTCGAGGGCAGGTTGGGCGCAAAGCCACCCTCGTCGCCCACCGAGGTCGCCAGCCCGCGCTCGTGCAGGACTTTCTTCAGCGTGTGGAAGATCTCGGCGCCGTAGCGCAGGGCCTCCGAGAAGCTCGGCGCGCCGACCGGCAACACCATGAATTCCTGGATGTCGACGCTGTTGTCCGCGTGCGCGCCGCCGTTGATGATGTTCATCATCGGCACCGGCATGACCTTCGGGCCCGGTCCGCCCAACCTTCGGTAGAGGCCATGCCCCTGCACACGCGCGGCCGCGTGGGCCGCGGCCAGCGACACGGCAAGAATCGCGTTCGCGCCCAGGCGCGCCTTCGTGTCGGTGCCGTCGAGCTCGATCAGCCGGCGGTCGAGGCCCGCTTGGTCGAGTACATCGTGCCCGAGCAGCGCGTTGCGGATCTCGCCGTTCGCATTGGCGACGGCCTTGCGCACGCCCTTGCCGAGGTAGCGCCCCTTGTCGCCGTCGCGCAACTCCACGGCTTCGCGCGTGCCGGTCGAGGCACCCGAGGGCACCAGCGCGCGGCCCAGCACACCGCCCTCGGCCAACACGTCCGCCTCGACGGTGGGATTGCCGCGGGAATCCATGATCTCGCGGGCCTTGATGTCGACGATCCGGGTCATAATCTCGATTCCTCGTATGGCCGCGATTTCACCGCGGCGTCGATTTCCTTCATCACCGTGAGCAATGCGCCCATGCGCCCGAGCGGCCAAGCGTTCGGGCCATCGGAAAGCGCCTTCGACGGATCCGGGTGCGTTTCCATGAACACGCCTGCCACGCCGGCCGCGATGGCCGCCCGCGCCAGCACCGGCACGAACTCCCGCTGCCCTCCGGAGGCAAGGCCCTGCCCGCCCGGCAGTTGCACGGAATGCGTGGCGTCGAAGACGACCGGGCAGCCCGTCTCCCGCATCACGGCGAGCGAGCGCATGTCGGCCACCAGGTTGTTGTAGCCGAAGCTGAAGCCCCGCTCGCAGACCAGGATCGCCTCGTTGCCGGTGGAGCGTGCCTTCTCCACGACGTTGCGCATCTCCCACGGCGACAGGAACTGGCCCTTCTTGATGTTCACCGGTTTGCCCTGCGACGCGACGCCCAGGATGAAATTGGTCTGGCGGCACAGGAAGGCCGGCGTCTGCAGCACGTCGACGATCGCAGCCACCTCGGCCAGCGGCGTGTCCTCGTGCACGTCGGTCAGCACCGGCACGCCGATCTGCCGCCGCACCTCGCTGAGGATCCGCAGGCCCTGCTCGATGCCCGGACCGCGGAAGCTGCCCTTCGAGGAGCGGTTCGCCTTGTCGAAAGACGCCTTGAAGATGTACGGAATGCCGAGCTCGCGAGTCAACTCACGCAGGCGGCCGGCGATATCGAGCACCAGCGCCTCGCTCTCGATGACGCACGGTCCAGCGATCAGGAAGAACGGCTGGTCCGGCCCGGCCTCGAAACCGCACAGCTTCATGCGCCCGCCGCCACCGGCATCTGTGCCGCGCGGTGCTCGCGGGCGGCGCGCACGAAGCCAGTGAAGAGCGGGTGTCCGTCGCGCGGCGTGGAGCGGAATTCGGGGTGGTACTGGCTCGCGACGAAGAACGGATGCTGCGGCAGCTCGATCAACTCGACCAGCCCGTCGCGGGAGAAACCGGGGAAACGCAGCCCGGCGTTCATCAGCTTCTGCAGGTAGTTGTTGTTGAACTCGTAGCGGTGCCGGTGGCGCTCGCGGATCACGTCGGCACCGTAGATCGCGTGTGCCAGCGAGCCGTGCGAGATGCGGATTTCCTGCGCGCCGAGCCGCATCGTGCCGCCGAGGTTCGAGGCCTCGTCGCGAGACTCGACCGTGCCCTTCTGGTCCTGCCACTCGGTGATCAGCGCGATGACCGGGTGGGGCGTGGCACGGTTGAACTCGGTGCTGTGCGCCCCTTCGAGACCCGCGACGTGTCGCGCGTACTCGATGATCGCGAGCTGCATGCCGAGGCAGATGCCGAGGTAGGGCACCCGGTGCTCGCGCGCGTAGCGCACGGCCTCGATCTTGCCCTCGATGCCACGCTCGCCGAAGCCGCCCGGGACGAGGATCGCGTCCATGCCGTGCAGGCAGTCGGTGCCGTGGCGCTCGATGTCGGTCGCCTCGATGAATTCGAGGTTGACCCGGGTGCGCGTGCGCAGCCCCGCGTGCATCAGCGCCTCGCACAGCGAGATGTAGGCGTCGCGCAGGTTCACGTACTTGCCGACCATCGCGATGTTGACCGAGAGGTCCGGACTGCCCTTGGCCGCGACCACCTGCTGCCACTCCTTGAGGTCGGCTGGCGGCACGTCGAGGCCGAGCTTCTCGCAGACGATCGCGTCGAGCCCCTGCTCGTGCAGCAGCATCGGGATCTTGTAGATGTCGTCGGCGTCCACCGCGGAGAACACGGCGCGCTCCTCCACGTTCGTGAACAGCGCGATCTTGCGCCGCTGCTCGGGCGGCAACGGGTCGCGGCAACGGCACAGCAGCACGTCGGGCTGGATGCCGATCGAGCGCAGCTCCTTCACCGAGTGCTGCGTGGGCTTGGTCTTGATCTCGCCGGAGGTCGCGATGTAAGGGATCAGCGTCAGGTGCATGTACAGCACGTTGTTGCGCCCCATCTCGACCGCGAGCTGCCGGATCGCCTCGAGGAACGGCAGCGACTCGATGTCGCCCACCGTGCCGCCGATCTCGACCATGCAGACGTCGGCGTCGCCGGCGCCCATGCGGATGCAGTGCTTGATCTCGTCGGTGATGTGCGGGATCACCTGAACCGTCGCGCCGAGGTAGTCGCCGCGGCGCTCCTTGGCGATCACGCGTTCATAGATCCGGCCGGTCGTGAAGTTGCTGCTGCGGCCGGTCGTCGTGCGCACGAAGCGTTCGTAGTGCCCGAGATCGAGGTCCGTCTCGGTGCCGTCGTCGGTGACGAACACTTCGCCGTGCTGGAACGGGCTCATGGTGCCCGGATCGACGTTGATGTACGGGTCGAGCTTGACGAGCGTGACCTTGAGGCCCCGAGCCTCGAGGATGGCCCCGAGCGAGGCGGCTGCAATGCCTTTCCCCAGCGAGGAAACGACGCCGCCGGTCACGCAGATGAATTTGGTCATGGGAGCCACCGTCGCAGGAGAAGCACGACGGGAGGACAGTCTATCGGAACGGCCCGGTTCCGGCCACCTCGCAACGACCGCAATTGGCCCGGGCCGCGCGGTCTACCCGCGCGGCGCAATCGACTCCGCCTCGGTGAGCGGCGGCCGTCCGTGCCAGGCGATGCGCCATGAATCCTCGCCCGGGGCCGCCGCAAGCGCGCCGCCGCAGGCCAGGTCGCCGATTGCGACGATCTCCCCGTCGAACGCGACGATCGGCAGCTGCGACCGCAACCACGGCAGCACACCGCGCTCCTGCAACCACTTGCGCAACGGCCGGTGATGTACGGATCCGGCGGGCCGGAACGATCCGCCCGATGGGCGCGGCTCGACCGCGAGCGGGCCCGTGAGCCGCGCGCGGCTCAAGCCGTCGCCCTGCGCCGGGCGCAGTTCGAGCCTGCCGAGCCACCCGAGATCGAATGCCTGGCCCGGCCGCCACGCGCCCGGCGACCACGGGCGATCCTCGGTCGACGCTGCGGCCGCATAGAGCCGTTCACGATAACGATGCACGACGACGCCGGGCCAGCACACTCGAGGCACCCGGTCGTCGGCAGCCGCCAGCACGTCGTGACGCAACGCCTCGAGCGTCGCAGCGGCGGGAATCGGCATTCCGGCCTCGCGCAGCCAGGCACGCAGCAGCCGGCGCTGGCGCGGGGGCGCCAGTACGCGCATGGCCGGCAGTGAGAGCGTGCCCGCCTCCCGGGCGGCGGCCAGGTCTGCGGCGGCGGCCTCGGCATCGAGCTCCAGCGCCTCTGCGGCCTGCTCCGCAACCCGGCCCACGGTCCGGGCAGCCGCGGGCCAGCGCCGGCGCACTGCGGGCAGGACCTCGAGCCGCAGATAGTTGCGATCGAAGCAGAGGTCGAGGTTGGAGGGATCCTCCAGCCACACGAGCCCGGCGGCGCGGCCCCAGTCCCGCAACTCGTCCCGCGTGAAACCGAGCAACGGACGCGCGTGCCAACCGCCGGCAAAGGGCGCAACCGGCGACATGCCCGCGATCGAGCGCAGGCCGCCACCACGCAGCCACTGCAACAGCACGGTCTCGAGCTGGTCATCGGCGTGGTGCGCGGTCAGCAGCACCTCGCCGGCTCGCAATCGTTCCGCGAGCGCTCCATAGCGGGCCGCCCGGGCGGCAGCCTCGGGGCTTTCGCCCGGACCCGGCCGCGCATCGACACGGACGATCTCGCAGTCGATGCCGAACGATCGCGCGACGGAGGTGCTGTGCTCGGCCCACCGCACGGCATCCCGCTGCAGGCCGTGATCGACGTGGATGGCTCGTACGGGCTGCCAGAGAGCGACCTCGCCGCGACCGGCCAGTTCAGCAATCGCCGCCAGCAGGACGGTCGAGTCGAGGCCACCGCTCAGCGCGATGCAGGACCCGGCGGTCGGCCTGGCGACTCTCGCGAACGCACTTTCGAGCGCAGCCCGCAATCGCTCCGGCGTGAAGCTCACCGGGGGATCACACGGCGCGATAGACGCCCTGCGCGCGCAGTCGCGCATAGCGGCGCTCGAGCAGTTGCTCCTCGGGCCATTGGTCGACCTCGTGCAGGTGACGGATCAGGGCCGCCGCAAGATCGTCCGCCATCACCTGCGGATCGCGGTGCGCGCCGCCGAGCGGTTCCCTGAGGATCTCATCGACGAGGCCGAGCTTGTCGAGACGCTCGGCCGTGATGCCCATCGCGTCGGCTGCGATTTCCTTCTTGTCGGCGCTCTTCCACAGGATCGACGCGCAGCCTTCCGGCGAGATCACCGAGTAAACGGCATACTGCAGCATCAGCAGGCGGTCGCAGACGCCGATCGCGAGCGCGCCGCCCGACCCACCCTCGCCGATCACGGCCGTGATGACCGGCACCTTGAGCTGCGCCATCTCGAACAGGTTGCGGGCGATGGCCTCGCTCTGGTTGCGCTCCTCGGAGCCCACGCCGGGGTAAGCCCCGGGCGTGTCGATCAGCGTGATCAGCGGAATGCGGAACCGCTCCGCAAGTTTCATCAGTCGCAGCGCCTTGCGGTAACCCTCGGGCTTCGGCATGCCGTAGTTGCGCCGCACCCGTTCCTTGGTGTCACGGCCCTTCTGATGGCCGAGCAGCATCACGGGCCGGCCGTCGAGCCGCGCGAGCCCACCGACGATCGCGTGATCGTCGGCATACATCCGGTCGCCATGCAGCTCCTGGAAATCCTCGAAGATCGACGCAGCGTAGTCGAGCGTGTAGGGCCGCTGCGGATGGCGCGCGAGCTGTGCCACCTGCCAGGCCGTCAGGTTCGAGAAGATGCTGGTCGTGAGCGCGCGACTCCTGGCTCGCAGCCGCGCAATTTCCTCGCCGACATTGACCTCGTCGTCGGACGCGACGAACTTGAGCTCGTCGATTTTCGCCTCGAGTTCCGCGATCGGCTGCTCGAAATCCAGGAAGCTCAGTGGCATGGGCCGGCAGGATGCCGCAGGCGGGGGCGCCGGCGCAAATCAGCCTGCGGCGCAGCGTGGTCCGCCGCTCAGCCCGCGAAGTAACTGGTGAACGCCGCGATGGTCTCCCGCACCGAGAAGAACAGCACGATCGCGACGATCGGCGGCGCCACGAAGCGCAGCACGGCGACGATCCGCGGCACCTGCCGGGCCCAGAACGGCGACGCGCCGGCGATCAGTTCCGCTTCGACCTCGCCACGGACCCGCCAGCCGGCCAGGATGGCCGTCGCCAGCGCGCCGGCCACGAGCAGCAGTTCGCCCGCGATCTTGTCCATCAGGCCGAGCGTGTCGGTGCTGAGCGCCGGCAGGATGCCGAGCGCCGTGATGACCGCGCCCGTGCCGATCGCAGCCTTGCGCCGCGCGACGCCGAACTCGTCCATTACCGAGGCCGTCACGACCTCGAGCAGGGAAATCGCGGAAGTGAGCGCCCCGACCGCGAGCGTCACGAAGAAGAACAGGCCGACGACCCGGCCCGCGCCGCCCATGGCCTCGAACGCGCTCGGCAGCGCTATGAACAGCGCGCCGACCGTGCTGGCCCCGACCGCGCCCTGCAGGCCGAGCGAATAGATCACCGGGAACACGATCAGACCCGCGACGAACGCCACGCCGAAGTCCGTGAACGCCACCACCGTGGCCGATTCCGGCAGGTTCTGGTCGCGACGCAGGTAGGACGCGAACGTCAGCATGGCGCCCATGCCGAGGCTCAGCGAAAAGAACGCCTGGGCCGCAGCGGCTCTCCAGACCGTCGGGTTCTTGAGCTCGTCGAGATCCGGTTTCAGGTAGACCGCATAGCCTTCCCCGGCGCCGTCGAGCGTCGTGGCCCAGACCGCGAGTCCGATCACGATCAGGAACAGCATCGGCATCAGGATCAGCGACGCGCGCTCGATGCCGCCCTTGACCCCACCGACCACGATCAGGATCGTGAGCACCATGAAGCCGATGTGGTATGCAACGGCATCGGCACCGGATGCGACGGCCCCGAAGTGCTCGCCGGCCGCGGCCGAGAAACCGTGCAGCACCGCCTCGATCGCATAACGGATCGTCCAGCCGGCGATCACCGAGTAATAGGCCAGGATCATCAGCCCCGCGGCGACGAACACATAGCCCAGCTTCGCCCAGCCGGGCCCGCCGAGCCGGCGCAGGCTGCCGATCGGCGCGAGCTGACCGCGACGGCCGAGGCCGAACTCCGCCAGCATCAGCGGAATGCCGAGCAGCAGCGTCATGCAGACGTACAACAGCACGAACGCCGCGCCGCCGCCCTCCGATGCCTGGTAGGAGAAGCGCCACATGTTGCCGAGGCCGACGGCGCTGCCCGCGGCCGCCAGGATGAAACCGGCGCGCGTGCCGAACGCTTCTCTCGATCCCGATGTGGCCGCCATTGTTCCCCCTGTCCCGTTGATTCTGTCGTGCCAGGCTGCGCGCCACGCTAGCCGTCGATCCGCGGCGCGTACAGCAACTCGACGCCCTCGCGGCCGACCAGCCGCCCGAGGCGCTCGATCAGGTCCTGCGACGGGCGCACGCTCCACTCGTCGCCGAGCAGCACGTTGGCGCTGGCCCCGTCGCCAGCATAGCGGATCGCGACCGCGCAGCGCCCGCCGCGAGCCGGAGCAAGAGCCTGCTCCAGCGCCGCGATCAGGCGCTGGCCCTCGCCATTGGTCGCCGCGGGCCAGCGCAGCACCAGCCGGCGCGCGTACTGCTCGCGCGCCTGGCCGATGTCGATGATGCGCTTCGCCGCGACCCGCCAGTCGTCGACGAAGTCGTCGAAGCGCAGGTTGCCCTCGACGATCAGGATCGCATCGCGTGCGATCAGCGAGCGGTACTGCTGGTAGAGCTCGTCGAACATCGTCACTTCGATCCGCCCGCTGCGGTCGTCGAGCACGAAGCTGGTGCGGTTGCCCCGCTTGCGGATCTCGAGCACGAGCCCGGCGACGGTCACGGCCTTGCCCGGCCCGCGCCAGCCGCCGTCGCCGCCGCCGACGGGTCTGGCGCCGCCCACATCGGCAATCCGGCCGCTGACGATCGGCTTGAGTTCGCGCTCGTACTCAGTGATCGGATGTCCCGTCAGGTACAAGCCGAGCGTTTCGCGCTCGCCCGCGAGCCGCACGGCTTCGCTCCAGTCGGGCAGGGTCTCGCGCAGTTCCGTCGCCACTTCGGCCGCGACCGCCGGCGACGGCTCCGCGAGACCGAACAAGTCGTTCTGGCCCGCTGCAAGGGCGCGGGACTGTTGCTCTGCGGCTTGCATCGCACCGGGCAACTGGTGCATGTGCGTCGCTCGATTCGCGCCGAGCGAATCCATCGCACCCGCGCGGATCAGGGCCTCGAGCACGCGCCGGTTGACGCGGTTCAGGTCGAGCCGGCGGCACAGGTCGCGAATGTCGCGGAACGGCCCCTGTGCCTCGCGCTCCGCGAGCATGTTCTCGACGGCCGCCTGGCCGACGCCCTTGATCGCGCCGAGCCCGTAGCGGATCGACTTCGGGCCCGACACGGTGAACATGAAGCGCGATGCGTTCACGTCGGGCGGCTCGACCGCGAGGCCCATCCGGTTGCATTCGTCGATCAGCGTGACGACCTTGTCGGTCTTGTCCATGTCCGACGACAGCACCGCAGCCATGAACGCCGCCGGGTAATGGGTCTTGAGCCACGCAGTCTGGTAGGACAGCACCGCATAGGCGGCCGAGTGCGACTTGTTGAAGCCGTACCCGGCGAACTTCTCCATCAGGTCGAAGATGTGCGCCGCCGTGGACTCGGCGACGCCGCGCGCCACCGCGCCGTCGACGAAGATCGAGCGCTGCTTCGCCATTTCCTCGGGCTTCTTCTTGCCCATCGCGCGGCGCAGCAGGTCGGCGCCGCCGAGCGTATAGCCCGCCAGCACCTGCGCAATCTGCATGACCTGTTCCTGGTACAGGATCACGCCGTAGGTCGGGAACAGCACCGGCTTCAAGTCCGGGTGCAGGTAGTCGATCGGACCGATCGAGCGGCCGTGCTTGCGGGCGATGAAGTCCTCGACCATGCCCGACTGCAGCGGTCCCGGCCGGAACAGTGCCACGAGCGCGACGATGTCCTCGAAGCAGTCGGGCTGCAACCGGCGGATCAGGTCCTTCATGCCGCGCGACTCGAGCTGGAACACTGCGGTGGTCTCGCAGCGCTTGAGCAGCGTGTAGGTCTCCGGGTCCTCCATCGGCAGCAGCGCCATGTCGAGCGGCGGCTCGCCAGCGGCCGCGCGCGCGACGTTGATGTTGCGCACCGCCCAGTCGATGATCGTCAGCGTGCGCAGGCCCAGGAAGTCGAACTTGACGAGACCCGCGGCCTCGACGTCGTCCTTGTCGAACTGCGTCACGACGCTGCCGCCGCCCTCTTCGCAGTAGAGTGGCGCGAAGTCCGTCAGCACCGACGGCGCGATCACGACGCCGCCGGCGTGGGTGCCGGCATTGCGCACCAGGCCTTCGAGCGACCGGGCGAGGTCGATCACCTCGCGCACCTCGTCCTCGGCCTTGTAGCGCTTGCGCAGTTCCTCTTCCTTCTCGAGCGCGTCGTCGAGCGTGATGCCGAGCTCGAACGGGATCAGCTTCGCGATGCTGTCGGCGAAACCGTAGCTGTGGCCGAGCACGCGCGCGACGTCGCGGACCACCGCCTTCGCGGCCATCGTGCCGTAGGTGATGATCTGCGAGACGCGGTCGCGCCCGTAGCGCTCGGCGACGTAATCGATGACCCGGTCGCGGCCCTCCATGCAGAAGTCCACGTCGAAGTCCGGCATCGAGACGCGCTCCGGATTCAGGAACCGCTCGAACAGCAGGTCATAGCGCAGCGGGTCGAGATCGGTGATGCCGAGCGAGTACGCGACCAGCGAGCCCGCCCCGGAGCCACGGCCCGGACCCACCGGCACGCCGTTCTCGCGCGCCCAGCGGATGAAATCCGCCACGATCAGGAAGTAGCCCGCGAAACCCATCTGGCAGATCACGTCGAGCTCGCTCGCCAGCCGGGCCTCGTAGGGAGCGCGCTCCGGCGGTCCGCCCGCGCCGATGACCGGCGCGCGCAATCGGGCCTCGAAGCCGGCGCGCGCCTCCTCGCGCAGATGATCCTCGATGCTGCGGCCCGCGGGCACCGGGTAGGCCGGCAGGGACGGCTGGCCGAGCCGCACCTCGAGGTTCAGCCGCCGCGCGATCTCGACGGAATTCTCGAGCGCCTCCGGCAGGTCGGCGAACAGCTTCGCCATCTCCTCCGGGGAGCGCAGGTACTGCTCCTCGCTGTAGCGGCGCGGACGCGCGGCGTCGGCGAGCAGCGCGCCTTCCTGGATGCAGACCCGCGCCTCGTGCGCCTCGAAATCGTCGCGCGACACGAAGCGCACGTCGTTGGTCGCGACGATGGGCACGCCGCGCGCCACCGCGAGCCGGAGCTGGCCGGAGATGCATTCCTCGTCGCCGGGGCGCCCGGTGCGCTGCAGCTCGAGGTAGAACCGGTCGTCGAACAGCGCGAGCCACGCCTCGAGCGCGCGCCCGGCCTCGTCGTCGCGCCCCGCGAGCAGCGCCCGGCCCACGTCGCCTTCACGAGCGCCCGACAGGGCGATGAGTCCGGCCGTCGTGTCGGCATCGAGCCAAGCGCGCTGCAAAGTCGGGCCGTGACGGCCCTGGCCTTCGAGATACGACCGGGTCACGAGCCGGGTGAGGTTGAGGTAGCCTCGCGCGTTCTGGCACAACAATACGAGGCGGCTCGGCTCGGCCCGCTCGCCCTCCTCGCGCACCAGCGCATCGACGCCCACCAGCGGCTTCAACCCGCGCGACTGCGCCGCACGGTAGAACTTGACGAGGGCGAACAAGTTGCCCTGGTCGGTCACGGCCACGGCCGGCATGCCCATGCGCGCCACGGCATCCACCAGCCCCTCGCGGACGATCGCACCGTCGTCGCGCTCGCTGTCGATGCGGACGACACCGTCGACAAGCGAGTACTCCGTGTGCACGTGGAGGTGGACGAATCGGGTCATCGTGGCCGGGCTCAGCGTCGATCGCAGGATTGTACCGGCGCGTAGCTGCGCCGGTGCACCGGCGAAGGCCCGAGGCGTTGCAGGGCCGCGACGTGAGCCGCCGTCGGATAACCCTTATGGTCTGCGAAGCCGTATCCCGGGTAACGGAGGTCGAGTTCGCGCATCCAGGCGTCCCGCGCAGTCTTGGCCAGGATCGACGCGGCGCTGACGCTCGCCACGGTGGCATCGGCGCGGACCACCGCCTCGACCGTGCACTCGAACGCGAGCCCCTGCAGGCTGGGACAGCGGTTGCCGTCGACGATCACGTGTGCCGGCACGGAGCGCAGCGCGGCCAGCGCGCGGCGCATCGCCAGGAACGTGGCCTGCAGCACGTTGAACTCGTCGACCTCCGCAGCGTCCGCCCAGCCGAGGCCCCAGGCCAGGCTGCTGGCACGGATCTCGAGCGCGAGGGCCTCGCGCCGTGCGGGCGAGAGTCGCTTGGAATCGTCCAGCCCGGCGATTGGCCGGGCGTCGTCGAGAATCACCGCAGCGGCGGCCACCGGTCCCGCGAGCGGCCCCCGGCCGGCCTCATCCACGCCCGCCGTGAGCCCGGGGCGTCGCCAGTCGAGCGCGGCCTGCCGCGGGGCGGATCGCCTCATCGGACGGACCGCCGCCCCGCCACGAGCTCCAGCACGGCGTCGGCCGCCCGTTGGCTCGCGTCGCAACGCAGCATCCGGTGGATACGACCGTACTCGTCGATCAATGCCGCGCGGTCGGGCCGGTCGAGCTGCTCGAGCACCGCCGGTCCGAGTACCTCGGGTCGCACCTGCTCCTGGAAGAACTCGGGCACCAGCGGCCGGCCCGCCAGCAGGTTCGGATGCGAGAAGAACTGCGTCTTGACGAGCTTCATCTCGCGCAGCAACCAGCTGGTCAGCGGCGCGAGGCGATACGCCACGACCATCGGGCGCTTCAGCAGCGCGGTCTCGAGCGTGGCCGTGCCGGACGCCACCAGCACCGCGTCGCTGGCGGCAATCGCCTCGTGCGCGCGACCATCGACCAAGTGGACCTCCGCAAGCGGCGCATGCTCGTGCAAGTCGCGCTCGAAGCGCTCGCGCGCACCCGCATTGGCCATGGGAGCGACGAACCTCAGCGACGGACGTCGCGCGTGCAGCCAGGCCAGCGTCGCGGCAAACGGCGGGCCGAGCTTCGTGACTTCCCCGGCCCGGCTGCCGGGCAGCACGGCGACGACTTCACCCACCTCGGGCAGCCCGAGTGCGGCCCGCGCGGCACGACCGTCAATCTCGAACGGGATACGATCGGCGAGCGGGTGGCCGACGAATACGGCGCGCACGGAATGCGCGGCGTAGAAGGCCGGCTCGAACGGCAGCACGCACAGCACGAGGTCGACCGACTGCCCAATCGTTCGCACCCGCCCCTGGCGCCACGCCCAGACCTGCGGACTGACGTACTGCACGGTGGGGATCCCGCGGCGCTTCAGCGCAGCTGCCACGCGCAGGTTGAATTCCGGGGAATCGATGCCGACGTAGGCATCGGGCGCGGTGGCGGCGAACCGCTCCAGCAGTTCCCGCCGCAGCCGCAGCAACCGTGGCAGGTGCCGCACGATCTCGGCGAGTCCCATCACTGCCAGTTCGTCCGCCGAGAACCAGGCTTCGCAGCCGGCCTCGGCCATTCGCGGACCGGCGATGCCGAAGAATCGCGAGTTCGGCGCACGTTCCGCCAGCGCCTCGATCAGCGGCCCGCCGAGGTTGTCGCCGGAGGCCTCGCCGGCCACCAGGCCAAACGCGGGGCCGATCGCGGCGCTCAACGCACGATGCTGCGCGTCGACCGCGGCAGGAACTCGACGATTGGCTGCAGCTCCGGCTGCTCCTCGGCCAGCGCACCGACCTGTGCAGTCGCATCGGCCAGCTTGAGGCCGGAGCGATACAGCACACGGAACGCATTGCGGATGTTGCGGATCTGCTCCGGCGAGTAGCCGCGTCGCTTGAGTCCCTCGGCGTTGACGCTGTGCGCCGCCGCCGGCTGGCCCACCGCCATCACGAACGGCGGCACGTCACGGGTCACCGCGGCGTTGTTGGCGATGAACGCATGCGCGCCCACCTTGCAGAACTGGTGGATCCCCGACAGGCCGCCCATGATCACCCAGTCGCCCAGGTGCACGTGGCCGCCGAGCGTGGCGTTATTCGCGAGAACGCACTGGTTGCCGATCCGGCAGTCGTGCGCGACGTGGACGTAGGCCATGAACAGGTTGTCGTCGCCAATGGCCGTGACGCCTTCGTCCTGGACCGTGCCCCGATTCAGCGTCACGCACTCGCGGATCACGTTGCGGTCGCCGATCTCGAGGCGTGTCGTCTCGCCCTTGTACTTCTTGTCCTGCGGCGCGGAACCGACCGACGCGAACTGGAAGATGCGATTGTCAGCGCCGATCCGGGTCGAGCCCTGCACGACCGCGTGCGGCCCGACGATCGTGCCGGCCCCGATCACGACGCCGGCCCCGATCACCGCGTAGGCACCCACTTCGACGCCGTCCGCCAGCTCCGCGTCCGGCGCGACCGAGGCCGTGGGGTGAATGATCGTCGTCATCGCAGTCTCCCGTGGGGCGCCGTCAACGGGCCTCAGCCCGGCATCACCATCATCTCTGCGGCGCAGACCTCGGCGCCGTCGACCTCGGCTACCGTCGCATACTTCCAGATCGTGCGGATGCGGCGCTCGAGCGTCGCCTTGAGCACCAGCTGGTCGCCCGGCACGACCGGACGCCGAAAACGCGCCTTGTCGATGCCAGCGAGATAGAACCGCACGTTCTCGTCCGGGTACACGCCCGCAGTGACGAAGGTCAGGATGCCCGCGGTCTGCGCCAGCGCCTCGAGCACCATGACGCCGGGCATCACCGGGCGGCCCGGAAAATGACCCGAGAAGAACTCCTCGTTGGCCGTCACGTTCTTGATCGCCGTGATGCGCTCGGCCGCCACGCACTCGAGGACGCGGTCGACGAGCAGGAAGGGATAGCGGTGCGGCAACCGCCGCATCACCTCGTCGATGCCGAAGCCACCGTTGTCAGTCATCGTCTTCCTCCTGCTCCGGTGCGTCGCCGGCGCCTTCGAGCCGCCGCACCCGTTTCGCGAGCTCGTCGAGTTTCTGGAAACGCGCGGCATTGCGGCGGAATCGCTTCGCCTCGTCCGCCGCGAGCGCGCTCGAGTAGATGCCGGGCTGGCGAATCGAACTACTGATCATCGTGCGCCCGGTGACCAGCACATCGTCGCAGATCTCGAGGTGACCGACGACCCCGACCATGCCGCCCAGCATGCAGCGACGGCCGATCACCGCACTGCCCGAGATGCCGACGCAGCCGGCGATGACCGTGTGCTCACCGATGCGGACGTTGTGGCCGATCTGCACCTGGTTGTCGATCTTGACGCCGTCGGCGATCACCGTGTCGCCGATCGCGCCCCGATCGATCGTGGAGTTGGAGCCCACCTCGACGTCGTCGCCGATCACGACCGCGCCGATCTGGGGAACCTTGACGTAGGCGCCGCCGTCGGGCGCATGGCCGAAACCGTCGCCGCCGACCACCGCTCCCGGGTGCAGGACGCAGCGCCGGCCGATGCGGACGCCCTCGCAAATCGTCACGCGGGCGACCAGGCGGCTCGACTCGCCGACACGGGCCCCCGCCATCACGATCGAGCCCGGCCCGATGAACGCGCCCGGTCCGATCTCGGCGCCCCGCGCGACGAACGCGTGCGCGCCGACCCAGGCCGTGGCGTCGACCGACGTGCCGGGCTCGACGACTGCGCTCGGATGGCGGCCGGGCTCGAAAGCGGGCACGGGATGCAGCAACTGCGCAATGCGCGCGTAGGTTGCGTACGGGTTCGACGTGGCGAGCGCCGCCACCGGGCACTCGTTGGCCAGGGCCGGCTCGATCACGACCGCGGTCGCGCGCGTCTGCGCCAGGTAACGCCGATAGCGGCGATTCGCCAGGAAGGCGATCGAGCCCGGGCCCGCCTCCTGCAGCGAGGCGACCCGCTCGACCAGCGCGTCCGGATCGCCCCGGAGCTTGCAGCCGAAGCGAACGGCCAGTTCGGCGAGCCGGACCGGCATGATCGCCTCGCGTCCGCCCGGCCTCAGGGCTTCGCGGGCGCAGCGCCCTTGCGCGACTGCAGCGCCGCGAGGACCTGGGCGGTGATGTCCACCGCCGGGCTCGCATAGAGCGCATCCGCCACGACGACGTCCAGGCCGGCACCCTTGGCGTAGGTCTGCACTTCCTGGAGCACGGTTCGCTGCAACTGCCCGAGCGCCTCGTTGCGCCGGACGTTGAGGTCCTCGAGGAATTCGTTTTGCTTGCGGGCGAGCTCGCGCTGGCCGTCACGCAGCGTCTTTTCCGCGTTGCGGCGCTCGGCCTCGGCCATGACCGCGCCGTCCTTCTGCAGCTTTTCCTCGCGCGTCTTGAGGTCCTTCTGCTGGGTCTCCAGGTCGCGGCGCCGAGCGGCGAACTCGGTCTCGAGCGCCTGCGACGCGGCCTGCGCCTGCGGCGCCTCCTGCAGCAGGCGGGCGACGTTGACGACGCCGATCTTGGCCTGCGCCTGGGCCGCGCCGAGCGGCAGCGCGCTGGCGGCGAGCGTCACGAGGGCCAGAGTCACGGTCTTGATGCGCATATGGGGCTGATACCTCAGAAAGCTTGTCCGATGGAGAATTGGAAACCTTCCGTCTCGTCGCCGTACTCGACCCCCGAGCTCTTCTCGTCGTTGAGCGGCACGGCGTAGCTGAAACGGAACACGCCGAGCGGGGCGAGCCACTGCACCGCGACGCCGGTCGAATACTTGATGTTATCCATGGAGAAATCATAATCCACGGGGGTCACGCCGTCGCGGCCGACGAAGGTGACGCTGTCGGTCGAGAAAACGTTGCCGGCGTCGAAAAAGACGCTGAAGCGAGCGCTGTTGCGCCACTTGTCGGGCATCGGCAGCAGCAGCTCGAACTGGTTGGTGATCTTCAGGTTGCCGCCGTAGGGGTTGCCGAACGAGTCCCTCGGACCGAGCCGGCTCTCGCGGAAGCCACGCACGCTCTCCGGGCCGCCGCCGAAGAAGCGCCGGTACGGCGGGATCGACGTCGTATCGCCGATGTCGAAGCCGTAGCCGAGCTCGAAGCTGTTCAGCACCGTGAACCACTTCGACAACGGCAGGAACTGCAGGTAGTCGTAGTTGACTGTGTAGAACTCGACGTCGCTGCCCGGCAGCGTGTAGCTCAGGTTCAGGCGGTGGCGCGCGCCGCGGTCGGCGAAGATGCCGCGGTTGCGCGAATCGAAACCCCAGCCGAGCGTCAGCGA
>Ga0209262_10000432_pt1 | contig 19427 bp, 12 predicted proteins | sample Lowcelwee11metaG_FD_187171 | JGI IMG/M metagenome (GOLD analysis project Ga0209262, IMG submission 187171) | Freshwater pond sediment microbial communities from the University of Edinburgh, under environmental carbon perturbations - Low... | ecosystem: Environmental > Aquatic > Freshwater >...
CGGTACACTGACAAACAATGGGACGATTGACTCCACGACTGGAAACATCACCATCAGCAATGGAACATTTACGAATAATGGGACGCTGACCGCCACAATGGGAACATTTATTGTCAATCCTGCTACGTTTACTAATGCCGGTACTGCCAATGTGAGTGGGGGGACGTTAACGCTTTCGCCGACCAGCTGGAGTAATACGGGTACGTTGAACGTTACTTCTGGGACTTTGAATTTAGACGGTGGATTCACTACTGCTGGAATAGGAGCAATCACACGAACAGGGGGATCAGTCAACATCACCGGTACGCTTGACAATACAGGAAGCACACTGGATATTGGTTCGGCAACATTTGGTACTGGTGGACTGAGCAGCTTGGCTGGAGGAACAATCCTCGGCGGTACGGTTGTGAGCAATGATGGGACAGTATTGGTAGGTGGTGCTAGTGCTGTATTAGATGGAGTAACACTTGGTGGGACTAATCTTACAATGAGCAGCAATTTTGGATTTCAAAATAATATTTTGCTTGTAGATGGATTGGTGATTGATAAGGGCAATGGAAATTGGGGGATTAATTCAACCGGGATACAGCATATTGGTATAGCAGGTGGTAGTGGAAGCGCTACGATTAATAATGCAGGAGGCTGGATTATTGCCGGAAATGGAGTCACTGGACAAACATTCCAGATTGATAGCGGGATAACGTTACAAGGGTATGGAGATATTAGACAAAATTTAACCAATAATATGATTATAAATAATGGGAACATTGTATTTAATACTGCCGCTCAATCCTCTACGCTTGGCGCCACGAATTTCACGAACAACGGAACAATTTCCAATCAAGCCGGCGCGTTTGATATATACGGAACATTTGCAAACAACGGTACTATCTCTGTTCCCGCGGGAACTTTTTCCGTAGGTACCGGAACGTTTACGAATAATGGGTCAGGTACTGTCAATATCAATGGCGGGACAATGGGATTCACCTATACCAATACCGTTTGGAATAATGCAGGGGTATTTAACGTTTCATCTGGGAATTTAAAACTTGGTGGTCTGTATACAACCGCTGGGCTTGGAACCATTGTCCGCACGGGCGGTGCAATCGGAATGTACGCAGGTACACTTGATAATACTGGAGATACATTAAACATAGGTGATACGGGAATATTTGGTGTAGGTGGATTAACTACATTATGGGGTGGAACGATCAAAGGTGGTACAGTTATTGGGACAACCTTGAACACAACTAATGGCCGGCTGGATAATGTAACCATCGGAAACAATCTTAGTCTTAATGGTGGGCTTTTATATATTGACAATGACCTATTCTTAGCAAATGGGATTAACTTTAATTTAGGAAATACTCACGTTACGTCGGGCATTACAGCATCCAATATAGCCTTGGTATCAGGTGCAACGGCTGCAACTGTAGTCATGCCTTGGGGTTCCGTTATGAGTGGCAGTAGTGCCATTAAGCCGTTGAGTATTGGCAGTGGTGTTACCGTTGATTGGTCTTGGAATGGAGGTTTAGGTACAAATGGATATTTGATTAATAATGGGACTATTTTAAAAACCGGTAGCGGTTCTGCAACTTTTAGTAATGACTCTTTCATCAACAATGGAACTATTTTGATTCAAAGTGGAACATATGGCATCTCCTCAACAGCGTTTGTAAATAATGGAACGATCTCCGTGGCAAGCGGAGGAACTTTTCGAAGGGATGCTTTATTCACAAATACAGGAACACTCAGCGGAAGCGGAACGCTGGATGTTGGATTACTCGTTAACCAAGGGACGATCAATCTAGGTGGCACGGGGACAGCTGGGACACTCGCGATCATGGGTGATCTGCTCCTCGATACGGGATCGATTCTCACTGCTGAACTCGGCGGTACGTCAGCTGGTCAGTATGACACACTGGCGGTTTCGGGTGCGGTGAGCCTCGGCGGAACGCTCAATAGCTCTCTAATCGGCGGTTATGCGCCAGCCGATGCCGATGCGATCAGTTTTATTACGGCAGGAAGCTCTAGTGGTACGTTCGGCACGTCGAATCTCCCAAGCGGTTTTAGTCTCGCATACGCCCAAACCGCAGGCGAGGCGGCAAGACTCACGTATACTGCTCCTGTCGTTGTAACGCCTCTTGAACCACGCTTCACGGCATCGGAAACCTCCACATTAACACAAACGCAATTGATTCAAACGGCTCTGAGTGCTTCTAGTCAAATTGCAACGACGCTGGGTAGCAATACCATTACAAACACTATACCTATAACGCTATCAACTCCACCTATGATTCCACACACGCCAAGCGTCGGTGAAAATGCTCCGATCGTGTTGGCAAATCAAAATTTCGGCCCCGCAGGATCATTCGATCCGGGTCTGGCTATGGAGAGTTTTAGTGTCGACAATGGAGGAATTGCATCGGATGGGACCAAAGATCCGGTTGTCCGTTTTGATTTGGGTAAAAACAGTTTTGCCCATCTGATCAAAGGGGGAATCCATCTCCCTAAAGGGGCAAAACAGGAGTTTTATGTGGCAAAAAAAGAGGCTGATAAGGGCAAAAATCAACCAATGGCGAGGAATAGATGATTAAACGCTCGATATTTTTTATCTCTGTAGGGACAACACTCTCTTTTGGGGCCGTTCCTACGCCCAATATCGGCGATGTGATTCGGGAGACGAAACCTGCCAAAGAGGTAGTTTCTAAAGACAAAGAGTTGGTTGATGTAGAAGGTGTTGAGGCCTATGCACCTGCTATCAGTGATGATGGAACCGGAAAAAAAATTCTGGTAAAAGGGTTCAAAATTACCGGTGCAAAGCACATTAGCCAGAGTGAAATCGACTCGTATATCTCAAAATATACAAATACGGAACTGAGTTTCCCTCAGCTGCAGGAAGTCGCCGCAACCGTGACGAAAATATATCGTTCTAAGGGTTATTTTGTCGCATTGGCCTACTTGCCGGTGCAGAGTATGAAAGAGGGGATTGTTGAGATTTCTGTCATCGAGGGGCAATATGGCGAGTTTATCATCAGCAATACCTCTTTGGTCGAGCATTCCATTTTACAGGAGTACCTTGATGCTGCCAAGATCGATGGAATAGTAAGCATGGATTCGCTCGATAGAGCGATGTCCAATATCAATGACAGTGCGGGTGCTGTAGTGACGCAGATAGGGATTATGCCCGGCAAAGAGGTTGGGACGAGTGATTTCACGGTGAAAACCGAAACTACATCTCAATATAGCGGGTTTTTGGTTGGAGATAACTATGGTAGCCTCTATACGGGAAAAAATCGTCTTATGATCGGGATGGACATCAACTCTCCAATGAACATGGGGGATAAATTAAGCCTAGTCGGTATGGTCAGCGATAAATCAAATTTAGAATTTGGGAAAATCGCTTATTCTTTTCCCTTACTGAGCAATGGATTACGTGGGGAAGTAAGTTATTCGGATACGTGGTATTCTCTTGGTGATCAATATAGCTCTTTGGATGCGTATGGAAAAGCCAGCACCTTCGAAGTAGGGGGCTCTTATCCCTATTTTAAAAATCGGCGAGAAAAACTGATTGTGAATGCTAATGTCGCTTATAAAAAGTTGGCCGACTACCAAAGCAATACAATGATTTCTGATAAAGAGATCCATTCGATCACTTTAGGTGTCGTTCATACAAAAGAACATACATTTTTTGATCATGATGCAGCATTGAATGCTTCTGTGACTCTTACGGCCGGTGATTTAAACATCAAAGATGCTACTTCTCGTTCCATCGATGCTGCAGGGGCAAATACCCAAGGAGTATACAACAAGCTCAATGTGGCACTAGGTGAAAATGTTGTAGTGGGTGAGATGAATTCTCTTGCACTCAACCTTGCGGTTCAAAAAGTCATTGGAACGAAAAACCTCGACGGTGTTGAGGATTTTAGTATTGGAGGCCCTAATGGGGTCAAAGGATATCCTATTTCCGAATCAAATGCCGAGGATGGATTTTTACTAAGTACTGAATTCTTTCAAACCCTTCCAGCGATGGATCAGCTCAAGCATAAAGTGGGAATATTTTATGATATTGCAAAGACATGGATGGCAGATGATTCGAAAGATACTACGTTTGAGAGTCGTACCCTCCAAGATATCGGCTTGGGCTATTATGCCAATTATGAAGATTTCTTTGCCAAAGCCCAGCTTGCATATATCGTAGGGGGTGGAGAGATTGAGAGCGAACCTCACCATAATACGCGGTTTTTGGTTCAAATGGGGATGATTTTTTAAGGCTTCACATGAAAATTAATAAAATGAAAGAATATTAAAAATGAAAAAAACATTGTCGATGTTGTTGTTATGCTCGGGAATCATCTATGCTGCAGCCAGTGATGCTATTGTTACAATTGATGGCAAAGATATCAATACGGATTATTTGAATGTCGTACTGGAGAGAAATTATCCAAATGTTTCGCTGAATCAACTTAGTGATGAACAAAAAAAAGTGTTAGTCCAGCAAGTGATTGAAAAAAAAGTTCTATCCAAAGAAGCAAAAAAATTGGGACTGGATAAAAAAGAGAGGTTTAAGAAATCACTTGAAGTTCTCAGCGATGATCTCCTTGTCGCTCAGTTAGTCGAGCATGAGAGAGAGAAAATAACAGTTTCAAATGATGAAATTAAAGCCATGTATATGGCTATAAAGCCTACTGTTAATACACAATTGCATCTGAGACAATTGGTACTCAATACCCAAGAAGGGGCGGAAGCAACAATTAAAAAATTACAAGATTCCAAACATGAAGAGGTATTAAAGATTTTTCAAGAGCTCTCTGTCGCATCTCTCGACAGTACAAGTGTTAAAACTCAAGGAGATTTGGGATGGATTTCGGTTGAAAAAATTGTTGAACCGTTTCGCTCAGCACTTGTGAATACAAAACCTCATGAAGTTGTCAAAACACCTATAAAAGGGCAAATGGGTTGGCACGTGATTTATTTGGATGAAGTAAAACCACAAAGAGAAGCGACCATCGAAGAATCCAAAGCCGCTTTGGAGAATGCTGTCAAGAACGAAAAATTACAAAAAATTGTGCAGGAAAAAATCGACAAGCTGAAACGTGAATCAAAAATCGTGGAATCTTCGAAATGATTCGGCTGGCTCTTCCTCTTTTTATTTTGATCAGTTCAGTTGTTTGGGCTGAAAGTACCCCTGTAGAAAGTCCTTCTGTTGTCTCGATTAAGACGAATGATAGTAATCAAACACAATCAACGCTTCAAGCACGCTATCTAGAAGCGAAACAATATTATTTGGACAAAAAATATTCAGCAGCGTATGCAATACTTTCAGAAATCTATTTGGATGCCTTGGATGATCCGGAGCTCAATTTTTATCTTGCCCGTTGTGCGTATGAAGTAGGGGAATTTCCAATCGCCATTGCTGCTTACGAACGGGTCGAAATACTTGATCCCAATAATGTACGTAATCAGCTTGAACTTGCCCGTACCAAGTACTATCTTCGTTTATACCCAGAAGCTGAAGATGGATTCAAAAAGATTTTGCAAAATCCAAGCCTACCTCAAAATGTTCGCCTGAATGTCGAATATTATTTGAGTTCCATTGCAAAAGAGATGAAGCGCATCTTTTTATATACGACGTTAAAAGCCGGAGTCCTTTACGATTCCAATGTCAATTTTGCCTCTTCAGACAGTACGTACACGCTCCCTTTCTTGGGGACGTTTAATGCTCCGTCCGAGTTGAGCGATTTTGCTCATGAAGAGATGCTCAATATCGTTCATCTAAAAGATGTCATGGCGAAAGACGGACTGATGATCCGCAATCAGTTCAATGTCTATAATCGCCAATACCAAGATGAAACCGACTATAATTTACGGGTTTTGTCCTACAATCCGGCTTTAATTTTCAATACGCAGGATTCTTCGTATGAATTAATCGGAGGGATTGAACGTGTGAACCTTGGTACTCGAAAATATTCGGTCGGGTATTCGTTGCAGCCTAAATGGATATACAGTTATCTCCCATCACTCAAGCAAACACTTGCACTTAAAGTAGGGGAAAAAGAGTATTATCAAGACGAAAACAGTGCACTTGATTGCCAAAATCTCGAAGCAAATGTCGGATTGGAATATTACCTCAGCCCTTCAAGCGCATTGCGTGGAGATTTGATCTTTACCCATCAAGCAAAAGAGAGCGGTACCCGTATAGATGTCGATTTTGATGAAATTGGAGCAGCGATTTTGTATACAGATCAATTGCGTCCGACAACAATTTTGCAAGCCAGTATGGGATTGAGAAAACGCTCTTACAGTGACTATAGCACTTTATTTGAGAAATACCGCACCGATGAAAGCACATCTGTAGGGCTCAATTTGATTGAGCGCCTAAATCGTAAAATTTCTTTAGAGTTGACTGGGAACTACAGTCATACTGATTCAACCATATCGATCTACAGCTATGATAAATTGACACTTGCACTTGGCATTTCGGCTCGCTTTTAAGGAATTGAAATGAAACAAGTGATTGCCTGCGTTATTGTAATGTTGATATCAAGTCCATTGTGGAGCTCGGCTGTCGGTAAAATCACGGCACTAAGTGGTGAAGCTACATTGTCCAGAGGCACTAAAAACTTGATTGCTGCACTTGGGAGCAATTTAGAAATAAAAGATACGATCTCGACTGCTAAAAACTCTAAGGCTCAATTGACGTTTAAAGACAATACAATCATTACGGTTGGTAAACAAACGGTATTTTCCGTAGAAGAGTATTTGAATGATACGTCAGCGAATTCAGATGCCAAGTTTAATGTTGTCACAGGCACCATTCGTGCTATGAGTGGGAAGATTGGGAAAATTGCCCCTGATAAATTTAAAGTCAAAACCAAAACAGCGACTATCGGGATCAGGGGAACCGATTTTATCGTACAAGTATTGCCTACAGGAGAATTAGTCGTACTGTGTTTACAAGGGACGATTACAGTGACTCCGCCTAATTCCAATAAAACTGTAGTAGTCCCTGCTGGTTCGTTTGTTACAATTTCTGCAATCGAGATCCTTCCCGATGGCTTATCCAGAACAAGTTCAGTGAGTGGAGTGATTCCATCGAGCTCTTCTACACGTTCATTAAGTGGAGTAGACCCAACTGCTTCATCAGTTACAAATTCTACTGATGAAGTGACTTCTTCTGTTCCTTTTGTTACAAATTCTGTGAATATAGTGATTAGTGAAGTAAGAGAATTTACTGCGATAGAATTAAATCAAATCCTCAAAGAAGGGCTTTTCCTGCCTGCGCTTCTTGCTTTGCTGGATAAAAATGTCATTATAAGTTCGATGGATCAAGTGTTTGAAGAGATGCCATCTCCTGAAATGATGACACTGCTTACTACTCCTTTATCAACAATTGATCCAACGCTCATTGCCACACAGACGGGAATGACTTTGGTGACAAATACGCAAGCTACGCCAAGTGCGTTGCCGCAGCATTTTACAGGGTATGCGGTTGGAGGGTTTGTTTCTGATAGTGCTGCCTTTGAAAGATTACGTACGGGAGCAGTTGATTTGGTATCTGACCCTACGATTAGCAGTGTCAATGGGTATGTGCGTCTGTATGATATAAATGATCAATTGTATTGGAGAGGGGATATCAGCTCTTCACAATCACCCGATTATGTGGGAGTAGATAATTTTAGTGTCGGATTTTCATCATTTACCTATGAAGGGGACTATGCAGCGAATAAGATTGCTTATCCCATCTCGTCTACCGCCACAAATTATGTCACAACAGTGAGTGATACTTCAGATGATTATTTTGCATTCGGTTTTTGGCAGCTGAACCCGATGACAGTAAGCCCAAGTGGCACACCAAGTCCTGCTGATTATGATGCAGGGGGATATTGGGCGGCAGGGGTTCCTACTCCAACATCAGTTATAGATGGCTTTCGCTCTTCTGCTTCAGCGATTACTTATAGCGGAAATGCAATGGTCGGGGATATTGCTGTACTTGATTCTACGGGGACTACAGTAGAAAGTTTTTCACGAATTTCTTCTGGATCGACTCAAATTAATGTCGACTTTGGCAATGATACCTTTCAACAAAACAATACGTTTTCAACGCTTGCCGGCGATGCTTATGTTTTGGATGGAATTGGAAATGTAAATGGCAATCAAATTACGGGAACGGCAATCAATAATTTTGAAAGAAATGGGACACCGATATCCGTATCGAGTGGCTCAATTCAAGGAGGGTTCTATGGTCCGACAGGAAAAATAGTAGGAGGAACGGTTGCAGCTGAAGGAACATCGGGAGCGAATGTCATAGTTTTGCAAAGCGCATTTAAAGCAACGGCACCGTGAAAGATTAAATATATAATGAGAATTTCAAATCGGTTTACTCGCTTTTTTTTGTTTCTTCTAATCAGTGGTGCTCTATCCTATACCTACCTATTTTTACCGGCGATTTATCAAAATCTTGATGATAAATTGAGAGATTTTTTATTCATAGCGCGTGGTGTTCAATCTACAAATGATTCAATTATTATTGTAGACATTGATGAAAAAAGTTTAAATGAAATTGGTCAATGGCCTTGGGAACGGAATATCGTTTCTAAAATGTTGCAGAACCTTTCAAATGCTGGTGCAGGTATTATTGGATTGGATATTGTTTTTTCCGAAGAAGACAAAACTTCTCCTCATAGATTTGCTCAACGATATCAAATTGGTAAAAAATTGCCCAACTATGATTTAGAACTTGCACAAGCTGTACAGGATACTCCAACTATTTTAGGGTATGTATTTAATTTCAACCAAAATTATAATGCCGATAAACCGATTACCCCGTCTATTCCTGCGATTTTTATCGAAAAAAACTTGCCTGAAATGAATTATCTATTAGAACCCATTGGGATTCTTAGTAATATAGAATCGATTCAATCTAATTCTTATTCCAGTGGTTTTATCAATAATGTACCTGATGCTTCTGGTTCAATCAGAAGTGTACCATTAGTGATGCGATATGAGGATACAATTTATCCCTCTTTAGCATTTGAAATGTTTCGTATAGCTAATAATGCTCAAAAGGTGATTATCGATTATTCTCCAACCGGTATATCAACTATTTATGCTGGTGATATCAAAATTCCAACCGATAGGAATGGAAGAATGTATTTAAATCACCGTGGACCTGCTAAAACATTTCACTATATCTCTGCAAGTGATATCGTGAACAATAACTTTGACTACAAAACTATTGAAGGAAAATTTGTATTAGTTGGAACATCTGCTTATGGCTTAATGGATTTACGCTCGAATCCTTTCGATAATATTGTACCTGGGATTGAAATACATGCTACTTTAATTGATAATCTGGTCAATCATGACATGTTATTAAGACCAGATTGGATTGAATTATTTGAGTTAGGTATGATTGTTTTTTTAAGTGCGGTTGTCATTTTAGGATTTTCTCTATTACCTCCCATATCATTCTTTTTAGGCTCATTAACCTTATTCGGAGCAGTAGGGTATTTAAATTATTATTTGTTGTTTGAACATCATATTATTGTAAATATATTATTTATGATTTTAACCCTTTTCTTCTCAATCGTATCGGTTCTTTCTATGAATTATTTTCTTGAAAATCGGCAAAAAGAGCAGGTCAAGAAAAAATTTGCACAAAAAGTATCTCCGCAGGTCATGGAAGATTTATTAAAAAAAGAAGGATTCGATGCTTTACAAATCCGAGAGGTAGAAGTTACAGTATTTTTTTCAGACATCCGATCGTTTACAACAATATCCGAACAACTTGGTTCACCGCAAAAATTGGTGGAATTTTTGAACTATTATATGACTGAGATGGCGGATTCGATAGTATCACGCGAAGGGACGATCGACAAATTTATCGGGGATGCGATTATGGCATACTGGAATGCCCCAAATCATGTTGTAAACCATGCTGATATGGCAGTAAAAGCAGCATTAGAACAAATCGCGAAGCGAGCTTATCTTAATTCAATTATTGAACCAAAGTACGGCTTTGAGCTCGATTACGGAATTGGAATCAATACGGGTATCGTCACGGTAGGTGATATTGGTTCAAAAGGGCGCTCCGATTATACGGTTATTGGAGATGCTGTGAACTTGGCATCGAGGGTCGAAGGACTTTGCAAATATTATGGTGTACGGTTGATTATTTCTGAATTTACGAAAGAAAAATTAAAAGAGTCATATGTAATACGTGAACTTGATTGGGTGAGAGTAAAAGGTAAATTAGAACCGGTCAAAATTTTTGAAGTGATTAGTCAAAATGAATTGAATGATAGTGTTGCAGATGAATTAAAACAGTATAATGATGCCTTGGGCTTATTCCAAAACGGGGAATATCTAGAAGCGTATGAGAAGTTTGTAGAGCTTGAACAATTAAATATGCATAAGCTTTATATCTTGTATCAACAACGGTGCCGCTATCTTATTGATAACGGAATAGACCATTTTGACGGAGTGTTTGATTTTGATTTCAAATAATTATAAAGCTGATCTAAAGCAGCAGAAACACGATTTACTGGTTAGAGGGATTGAATTCCTGGGAACGAGTGGAACTCAAACACCGGAAAGCGGTACAACTTGTGCACGCGTTTCTAAACATTGCGTCATTGATGCAGGTAATTTGATACGGGGGATCGGGCGAGATATTTTTGATATCGAACATATCTTTTTGACCCATTCTCATTTTGATCATATTGTCGATATCCCATTCTTAGCAGAATTATTCGTGACTAAGAAAAAGACAACACTTAAAATATACGGTTTGGCTGAGACGCTGAACGATTTAAAAGAGCTGATTTTTAATTTTCGGATTTGGCCCAATTTCCAAGAGATAGATCTGCTTCAAAATATGCAAAAGACGGTAGACTTTATCGAAATCCTCCCCGATCAAAACTACTTTATCGATGATATCACACTGACTCCGTTTAAAACCAATCATACAAACGGTAGTTGCGGCTATGTTATAACTCTTGAAGACAATGCGATCATGATCACTTCTGACACGTATCGATGTGATCGTATTTGGGATATCATCGATGCAAATCCAGCTATTCATTCCCTTATCATTGATATATCATTTTCTTCAGATCAAGAGAAATTGGCGTCAGATAGTAAACATTTGACCCCTTCTTTACTAGCTTCTGAAAGATTAAAAACCAAACGAAACGATTTTGTCATTTACCCATTTCATCTCAAAGCACAGTTTGAAGCGAAAATACGAGAAGAATTTAAAATAATGAAGATTGATGGGGTTGTCTTAAAACCATTGGAAGATTTTACAGTTCTCCCTTTTGATAGGTCAGTTGATTCGTATAAAAAAGATCGTGCCTATTCATTTTCATCTCAAATATTGATGATAGGAACGGCTCTCTCTTCTGAGAAAAATATTGATTCGCTTTTGGAATTAATCATCAAACAATCGAAGCTTTTGACTCATGCTGATGCCGGGACACTCTATCTTTTTAATGAAGCAAAACGGGAACTTGAATTTAAAGTGATTCAAAATGATACGCTTGATATTAGTATGGGGGGACGCTCCAGTCCGATAGAATGGACTCCGTTATCACTGTACGATTCATCCGGAAAGGCAAATCGTCATATGGTGGCAACAGTGTGTGCACTGGATGGGTATATTATTAATATCCCCGATGTGTATGAAAGCAAAGAGTATGATTTTACCGGAACAAAAAAATTTGATGAAACGACGAAATATCATTCGGAAAGTATGCTGGTTGTTCCGTTAAAAGATCATGAAGATAACCTGATAGGGGTGTTGCAACTCATTAATAAAAAGAATGATTTCGGAGATATTGTGGCGTTTGATTTTGAAGATGAAGAGTTGGCACTCTCCATCGGTTCTCAAGCGGCAGTAGCTTTGACCAAGCAAAAACTGATTTATGATCTCGAAATTTTGTTGGAATCATTTTTACAATCAATCAACGTTGCGATCGAGGCAAAATCACCGTACACCGCAGGACATATCGACCGTATGGTTCATTTATCGGTGATGCTGGCAAGAGCTATCAGCGATGATACCGATAAATTTTCAAATAAATTTTATACACACGATGAGATCAAGGAGATCAAGTTTTCTGCACTCATGCATGATGTTGGAAAAATTGTTATCCCTGAACATGTAATCGATAAATCGACTAAACTTGAAACTATTTATGACCGGATCGAAGCGGTCAAATTAAAATATGAGCTTCTAAAACGGGATGCTAGGATCCATTATTTAGAGTCAGATCGTTCCGATAAAGATCAAGCCCGGTTGAATGAAGAAATTGCAATATTGAACGATGAGATTGAATTTTTGTCTATGGCTAATGAAGGAAGCGAATTTTTCAGCCAGGAAAATGTAGAAAAAATCAAATCAATTGCAGAGAGAAGGATCGTGAATAATGGCAGGGATGAACCTGTATTAAGTCAAGATGAAGTAGAAAATCTCATCGTTCAAAAAGGGACTTTGACATTCAATCAACGTCAGATTATTAATAGTCATGCCGATATGAGTTTGAAAATGTTGCAGGCTCTTCCATTCCCTAAAAAACTTTCCAGAATTCCTGAAATTGCGTGTGGACACCATGAGAAAATTAACGGGCAAGGGTACCCCCTAGGTTTGAAAGGGGAAGAATTGAGTTTTGAAGCACGGATTTTGGCGATAGCCGATATTTTCGAAGCACTTTCAGCATCGGACCGTCCGTATAAGAAAGCGAAAAAACTTTCAGAGATTATGAAAATTTTGTCTTTCATGGCCAAAGATGAGGAGATTGACAAAGAGATATTATGTTTTATGTATCACAGCGGTGTTTATCTAGAATTTGCCCATACGTATTTAAAACCTGAAAACATAGATGAGGTAATATTGGAAGGTTTGTGCGGAGGCTAATTCGTATAGCCTAGTACACAATTTTTTTATGAATCTGAAAAAATTGCATCCAAAATACCGTCTACAAACTCGTATTTGTTAAACGGAATCAAGTGTTCAGGCTGCTCGCCGACACCGATATAGAGTATAGGAAGCGATAGTGCATACGCGATCGAGAATACCGATCCCCCTTTGGCAGTTCCGTCGAGTTTGGTAATGATGATTCCATCCACCCCTACCATTTCGTTAAAGGCTTTTGCTTGGGCTATCGCCGAAGAGCCTTGGGTACCATCGAGGATGAGGATTTTACGATGCGGTGCTCCGGTGTGGGCTTTGTCACAGATACGGACGATCTTTTTCAGCTCATTGCCGAGATTAGCCTGAGTATGGAGCCGTCCGGCGGTGTCGATGATAACCTGCTCGTAACCTCGTGCTTTGGCCGATTCGATCGTATCGTAGGCGACGGCAGAGGGATCGTGTCCTTGGCGGGAGGAGACGATAGGGACTTCGAGTTTGTCCGCCCAGCGGGTAAGCTGCTCGATTGCGGCGGCACGGAAGGTATCGCCCGCTCCGAGAATAACCCGTTCGCCGTTGTTCAGATGATGCTGGGCCAGTTTGGCGATGGTGGTTGTTTTTCCTGCACCGTTAACCCCGATGATGAGACTTACTGTCGGTTTATCGGGATTCTCAGGCAGCGTGTTTTGGGCAAAACTGAGGGTCGCTAGGAGTTTGGATCGAAGTTGATCGCGTGTAATGTCATTTTGGTAGAGTTCTCTGAGGATGATTTCGACCAGATCGTATTCGACATCGGCTTCGAGGAGGATATTTTCGAGGTCATCTTTACTAATTGTCCCTTTTTTCTCAGGAATAATCGCACTGATTGCTTCGACGGTTTTTTGAAGCCCTTTTTTTATAAATGAAAACATACTTATTTCCCTAATGCTTGAGCGATGTCACGATCGATAATCTCTTCTTGAGTTGCTCCGGCGTAGTGAGTGACGTATTCTCCGTTATGATAAAGGACCATTAGGGGAATTGGGAATTGCTGTCCTACACCGATGGTTGAAGCGATGGCGCGTGCAAGATTTTGATTGTCGCCTTTATTGGCTATGAGGTAATCTCCCCCTTTGAACTTTTCACGAAAAGCATCGAGTTCGGCATTGCTTTTATCTTCTTCAATGGTGATTCCCATAATGATGAGATCATCTCCGTATTTTTTTTGTAAATTACCGAGATGTTTCACCTCTGCCTGACACGGTGGACACCAAGTGGCGAAGATATCGAAAAGGACAACTTTGTCATCTCCTGCATCAAGGGTGAAATTGGTTCCCCGTTTTTCGACGATGTAGCTTTTGCCTTGGGTATCCATCAGAGTGAATTCAGCGGTAGAGACCATCGCTTCATCGGCTGCTTCTTCACTGCATCCTTGAAACAAAAGGGTTAATGAAAGTAAAGGGATTAGGAGAGTTGAAAAACGCATACAAAACCTTTTTTTAGATAAAATAATGTAGATTATAACGAAGCAAAGGTAAAAAGTGTCCAAAAGTGATTTTAGAGCGTATTGTTTAGATCGGCTCAAATCTCTCCCAACAAGTACAAAAAAAGTTCGAAACGCTACAGTAAACGGTGAATTGCAGCGTGTTATCAAAGCTTTGGCGGGAAAACGGATATTGGTCTATTGGCCGATGGGGTTTGAAGTTGATATTCGTAAAACAATTTACTCGCTGCGTCGTACAAAAGAGGTATTTTTACCGTTTATGGATGGCGTCAGTTTCAAAATGGTACCATTTAGATACCCGTTGGAACGTAAAGTTTTTGGAATTTATGAGCCGCGGAATTCGTATAGAAAATATAATTTAATAGATGTAGCTATTGTCCCTGTGATAGGGGTAGACGGGTCACTGCGCCGAATAGGTTTCGGTAAAGGGATGTATGATCGATTTTTTCCGACCCTGAAAACGAAACCATTTACAATTTTTGTTCAATCTTGCGCGTGTCAAACGATGCAAAATGTATGCGATGATTATGATGTGCAAGGAGACCTGCTTATTACTCCAAACGGGGTTCAGGGCATAAGGAAAACCAATGTTAAACGAACTTCTCGTGGGAGGCGTCATCGCCCTCATCAGCGGGCTGGTCGGATTTTTAATTTCAAAAAAGATTACCGCCTCACATTTTGATCTCTATTTGGAACAGGCAAAAGCCAAATCCAAAGCAATTGAAAATGAAGCACAGATGATTTTAGAACGTGCTTCACTACGATCACGTGAGATTGAAAAAGAGGCTCAAAAACGGTATGACGAGACATCTGAGCAAGTAAAAAAAGATTTTTCTGTGCGTGAAGAGAAGCTGGAACGCTTAGAACGTGAGTTTGAAGCTCTTCGACACAGTGAAGAAGAGAAGATTGCGTATGAACGAAATACAATCGAAAACAGACGGCTCAATTTGGAACGTAATGAACGTGCTTTAGAGAAATTAAAAGAAGACTACCGCCAAAAAAGTGAACAGTTAAAGGTGATTGTAGAACAACGTTCCGGCTTATCGGTGAACGAAGCGAAAATGATTCTATTAGACCAGATACGTGAGAGTGAACGTCTGGATTTAGCGAAAGAGCTACGTAAACTAGAAGAGCAATCCAAAGAGCAACTTAAACGTAAAGCCAACTATATTTTGGCACAGGCAACGTCAAGATTTGCGGGAGAGTATGCGGCAGAGCGGCTCATCAGTGTTATACATCTTGATGATGACGAGCTTAAAGGACGTATCATCGGAAAAGAGGGGCGCAATATCAAAACCCTCGAAATGGTAAGCGGAGTTGATATCATCATTGATGAGACTCCTAATGCGATCATCGTCAGCAGTTTTAATCTCTACCGCCGTGCTATTGCGACGAAAACGATAGAGCTTTTGATTCAAGACGGCCGTATTCAGCCTGCACGTATCGAAGAGGTATACCAAAAAGTGTGTGATGAGTTTGAAGAGGCGACGACACGTGAAGGGGAAGAGATCATTTTTGAACTCGGACTCCAAGGTGTACATCCGGAGTTGATGAAACTGATCGGAAGACTCAAATATCGCTCAAGCTACGGTCAAAATGCACTTGCTCATACGTTAGAAGTCGCTCATTTAGCAGGAATTATGGCGGCTGAAATGGGGGGAGATGTCAAGCTTGCAAGACGTGCAGGATTGCTTCATGATATTGGTAAAACATTGACGCAAGACAACGGCGGAAACCACGTCGATATCGGTGCCGAGCTGTGTCGACGCTACAGCGAAGATCCAGTCGTTATCAATGCAATCTATGCCCATCACGGTCACGAAGAGATCAAAAGTATCGAGTGTGCGGCGGTGTGTGCGGCCGATACCCTCTCTGCCGCCCGTCCGGGTGCCCGGCGGGAAGTATTGGAGAGCTTTTTACGCCGAGTAAGTGAGATCGAAGAGATCGCCACCCAAAAAGCGGGGGTTAAACAAGCCTACGCGATCAATGCGGGTCGTGAAGTGCGGGTCATCGTCAGTGCACAAAGTGTCAATGATGATGAGACCGTATTGATCGCCCGTGAGATTGCCGATGAGATATCTCAAAAAGTGCAGTTTCCGGGTGAAATAAAAGTGAGTGTTATTCGTGAAAATAGAGTTGTCGAGTATGCACGATAAGTTATCGTGCCATTTCGATGGCTATCATTCCTCGTAAATCTCCCATTTTATAGCCGGTTGCTCTGTCTTCAGGGTAGGCGGCTTTGATCGCTTTTGCCAGATCACCTTCCACATTTCCATGACATTTCAAACACGCTTCATTGTTAATCACAATCGGTTTATAGAACAAAACGGTGTTATCTGAAACAGTAACGAGTTTGTGAGAAGGGAGGGGCTGGCCATTTTTAACCAGTTTCTCCCATTCTTGTAGAAGAGTTGTCTCCTCCGCATTTGCTTTATTCACCGGATTGCGATGGTTGATACTGATCCGTTTAATAGATGTTTTTGACTCTTTGGCTACTTGTTCCGTCAGAGTTAGGGCATTTTGAGAACAAAAGTGGAGTGCTCCCATAGCTCCGGTAGTTTGCATTTGTGTTTTTAGTTCACCGCCAAGTTTTTGAAGCAAGGCAGAAGAGACTTCATTTCCTTTTGTGATGGCCATATCTTCAGATGAAGAAGAGGCTAGCAGGAGAGATGAAGCGAGGGAAAGAGAGATGAGGGTGAAAAATTTCATTTATATGTCCTTATGTCATAGTAAATATAATTTTAACAAAAAAAAAGATTTTTTTATCGCATTTAATCTAAATGAGTCCCATCAGAATCATCATACGGATCGAGGTGGATTAGTGCATATACATTATTTTCAGGAAAAAGATTTTTTAAACCAAGCTCGATTCGATCTCCAACCATATGGGCATCATACAAAGAGGTGCTGATACTAAAAACGATATGTACACTCAAGTAGATATCACTTCCTGAACGTCGGGTACGTAAATCATGGTAGCCGCTGATATCGAGTTGAGAGTTCAAAAGCTTTGTAATCTTGGCAACACTATCAGAATCGAGCGCGGCATCAAGAAGCATTAAAATCCCCTCTTTTATGAGAGGAAAAGCGGAATAGATCATATAGATACTGATTCCGATCCCGAGTAACGGATCGATAAACGTGTATTCGGTAAAAGAGATAAATACGAGCGAGATTAAAACGGCGCCATTACTGAGTAAATCGGTTTTATAATGGAGGGCATCGGCAGCAATTACCATATTCCTTGTTTTGTTTGCAACATAGTTGAGAAAGAAAACCAGCCCAGCAGTGATAATGAGCGATACTATCATCACCCCTATCGAGAGATCCAAATGTTCTATGACACTTCCCTGAACCATTTTTGAGATGGCGGTGTAGAGGATAAAGAGTGCCGAAAGACTGATAATAGTCCCTTCGATAACGGCAGCGAGAGGCTCAAGTTTGCGGCGGCCGAAGTTAAAATTCTCATCCGGTTCTTTATCCGAATTGTGAAGGGCAAAATAGTTAAAGAGCGATACGACCATATCAAGGAGTGAATCGATTGCAGAGGCTAAAACAGCAACGGAGCCGCTGATGATGCCGACAGTGAGTTTAAATGTCACCAACAAAAAGGCGACAATAGTGGAAATAAGGGTGGCTTTTTTTTCTATACGCATGGGGGCATTTTAGCCAAAAACAGATAAAATTTCAGGACAAATGTGAGGAGTCACGATGGATTTAAATACGGTTCGGCAAGAGCGCTCAAAATGGATGACATGGAAAAATATCGCTCCGCTGCGTGAAGCGCTACAGCAGCTTCCAACGATTGAATCTGCTGTCGAACTCGGTAACACTGTAAAAGTAACGACCAATGAGACGGTAGATATCGCAGAACTTGAGCGTGTTGCCCGACTTATGATGCCTTGGCGAAAAGGACCGTTTGATCTGTTCGGTCTTTTTATCGATACCGAATGGCGTTCAGACCTCAAATACAACTTTCTTCGTCCCTATTTTAATTTGAGTGGCAAAAAAGTGGCTGATATCGGGTGTAACAACGGCTATTATATGTTTCGCTTTCTAGAAGATACTCCGGCAAAAGTAGTCGGATTTGACCCCTCAGCCCTCTTTAAATCGCAATTCGATCTCATCAACCATTATGTTAAGAGTGATATTGTATATGAACTTCTCGGAGTGGAACATCTCCCCTATTATGAAGAAAAATTTGACGTCATTTTCTGTCTTGGGGTACTCTACCATCGTAGTGATCCGATTGCAATGCTGAAAGCTCTTGCGCAAGGTTTGGCGGAAGGGGGAGAGATTTATCTCGATACCTTTATTATTGACGGCGATGAGCCGTATGCTCTTTGTCCGAGTGAAAGCTACTCCAAAATCACCAATGTCTATTTTGTTCCGACACTGAGAGCGCTTGAAAACTGGTGTATTCGTGCCGGATTTACCTCCTTTGACGTATTGGGGACGGTGCTCACTACATCGGATGAGCAGCGTAAAACCGATTGGATTGAATCGCAAAGTCTTGAAGATTTTCTTGATCCTGCCGATAGTAGTAAAACAATAGAGGGATACCCTGCACCCAAGCGGGGATATATACGGATTAAAAGAGGGTAATTTTGGCAAAAGAGCAAGCAACAGACACTATGGATGAGATGATTCAAGTGGCGATCAGTCCGCAAACGGCTCTGAATACGCATGAGAGAATTAATACCGTTTACAGCGGAGAGATCGTTAAGTTAGAAAGCGGGTATGCTAAAGTAGTTCTGGACACGATTGAAGCTATGCGCGCCGATGAAGTAGGATTGGTCCATGGAGGATTTATTTTCAGCTCAGCCGATTTCGCCGCAATGGTAGCCGTTAATGAACCCAATGTCGTCTTAGCCTCATCTAACTGCCTCTTTTTAGCGCCTGTGAGAGTAGGAGACAGCGTGACGTTTGAAGCGACCGAACATCAAAAAGAGGGGCGGAAACGTAATGTTACCGTTCGTGGTTTTGTCCATGAAATTAAAGTGTTTGAGGGGGAGTTCAAAACGGTTATTA
>Ga0209262_10000433_pt1 | contig 19417 bp, 17 predicted proteins | sample Lowcelwee11metaG_FD_187171 | JGI IMG/M metagenome (GOLD analysis project Ga0209262, IMG submission 187171) | Freshwater pond sediment microbial communities from the University of Edinburgh, under environmental carbon perturbations - Low... | ecosystem: Environmental > Aquatic > Freshwater >...
ACCTGCGAGGGCGCCATGACCGTCAGCCAGTGGCACACGTTCTCCAGCTGACGCACGTTGCCCGGGAAGTCAAACGTGCCGAGCAGCTTGAGCGCCGCCTCGGAAATGCGCTTGGGCTCCACACCCAGCTGCTTGGCGCTTTGCTGCAGGAAGAAGCGCGTGAGCATGGGCACATCTTCGCGGCGCTCGCGCAACGCGGGCAGGCGCAGGCGGATCACATTGAGGCGGTGGAACAAGTCCTCGCGGAACACGCCTTCCTTGACCCGCTGTTCCAGGTTCTGGTGTGTGGCGGCAATCACGCGCACATTGGCGCGCACCGCGCTGTGACCACCGACGCGGTAGAAATGCCCGTCGGACAAGACACGCAGCAAACGGGTCTGCAGGTCAAACGGCATGTCACCAATTTCGTCGAGAAAGAGCGTTCCACCGTCGGCCTGCTCAAAGCGACCGCGGCGCATGGTCTGCGCACCGGTGAAGGCACCGCGCTCGTGGCCGAACAGTTCGGATTCCAGCAGGTCTTTCGGGATCGCGGCGGTGTTGATGGCCACAAAGGGCCCACCCGACCGCGGCGAGTGTTTGTGCAGCGCACGCGCCACCAGTTCTTTGCCCGAGCCGGATTCGCCAGTGATCAGCACCGTCACCTGACTCTGGCTCAGTCGCCCGATGGCGCGAAACACGTCCTGCATCGCCGGTGCCTGCCCGAGCATTTCGGGCGCAGCGGTCATGCGTTCTTCGGCCACCTCTTCACGCTGGCTCTCTTCCACCGCGCGACGGATCAGCTCCACCGCTTTGGGCAGATCGAAAGGCTTGGGCAGGTATTCGAAGGCACCGCCCTGGAAAGCCGACACCGCGCTGTCCAGGTCGGAGAACGCGGTCATGATGATGACCGGCAGGCCGGGCAGTTTTTCCTTCACCTTCTCCAGCAGATCCAGGCCCGAGCCCCCGGGCATGCGGATGTCGCTCACCAGGATCTGCGGGCCTTCGCTCTCGGGCGTTTCGGCCAGGGCCTTGAGCACTTCCTGCGGGTTGGTGAAACTGCGCGTGGGCAGGTTCTCGCGCAGCAGGGCTTTCTCCAACACGAAGCGGATCGATTGATCGTCATCCACTATCCAGATCGGCTTCATGTGTTCGTGTTCCCTTCGTCAGGCGAGGCGTTGTTGTTTCGGTTTCATGGCAACGGAATCAGCAATTTGAAATCCGTGTGACCCGGCACGCTCTCACACTCGATCAGGCCATGGTGCTGCTGGACAAAAGTTTGCGCCAGCGTGAGTCCGAGACCCGAACCACCATCGCGCCCCGACACCAGCGGGAAAAAAATGCGGTCCTTGATCGAGTCTGGAACACCAGGCCCGTTGTCGATGACATGCAATTCCAGTGCCAGCCGATACCGCTGTTTGCCGAAGGTCACTTGCCGACCCACGCGCGTGCGCAATGTGATCTGTCCGTCACCCGCTGCGATGCGTTCACCGAGGGCCTGCGCCGCGTTGTGGGCGATGTTGAGCACGGCCTGGATGAGCTGCTCGCGGTCTCCGCGAAACTCGGGGATGGACGTGTCGTAGTCACGCACCACCTTCAGTCCTCTGGGAAACTCCGCCACGATCAGCGAGCGGACGCGCTCGCAGACTTCGTGGATGTTCACGTCGCCCACCACGTGCGGCCGGCGGTGCGGCGCAAGCAGGCGGTCCACCAGCGACTGCAGGCGGTCGGCCTCGTGAATGATGACCTGGGTGTATTCGATCAGCTCTTTGGATTCGAGCTCCATCTGCAGCAGCTGCGCGGCGCCACGGATGCCACCCAGCGGATTCTTGATCTCGTGCGCCAGGTTGCGGATCAGCTCCTTGTTGGCCTGGGCCTGATCGATCAGACGCTCCTCGCGCTCCTGACGGGTTTGCAGCTCCAGCGGCAACAGTTCCACAATCACTTCGCCCGGCACCTCGGTCTGCGCCACCACCACATGCACCGGCAACGGTTCGTGGGCTGTGCGCTTGAGCCAGGTGTCGTAGCGCAATGCCGCGAACTCATTGCCCCGGGCGCCACTCAAGGCGCTTTGCAGCAGCGTGGGTTCGGTGAAACAGTCCTGAAGCCGCGAGCCGGTGATGCTGCGCCGGGACATGCCCAGCGCGTCTTCCAGTGCGGTGTTCGCGTACAGCACGGCGCCGTCGGCCGCGACCACGGCCACCAGGGTGGCCAGCAGGTCAAGCGAATGGAACCGGCTCGTGAGCGAGGTCGCACGGACCGTGTCGTGCTGTGCAGGAGGGGCCGCTTCGATGCGGGCGGAAAGGGGGGGTGTGGTGGGCTTTTTCAAGCCACCTATTTTGCGGCATTACCGGCAGCATTCCCGGCCGGTGCCCCTGCCCCGCTGTGCCGGTTGAGCTCATTGCGGATGCTGGTCACGTCGCTCTCGGCACGGGCCAGCGCGGCTTTGAGCTCGGCAACCCGGTCCAGGTAGCGCTGGTAGTTGCGCGATTCGATGCCCTGTTTCTCCGGCTCGCCATTGGCATAGGCTTTCTTCGCTTCGACCAGACGCTCTTCAGCCCGGCGGAGTTCGGCCTCCAGGATGGCTCGCGCATCGCTGTCGCGAGCGCGTTGCTCGGTGGAATCGGTGCGGGTATTGCCGTTGCGCGCCGGCGCACTGCTGGATCGCGGTGCACTGGGTGCGACCGTGCGCTGTGGCGCTGGACCCTGGATGATGGTGATGTTGCCCCCCTCCATGAGCTTGCAGCCCCGGCTCTTGGCCACTTCGGCGTTGTTGGTGTACTCGTTGCCGCAGCGGTAAATGCGCTCCTGCGCCTGCGCTGGAACCAGGCACAGCCCGGCCAGACAGGCAACGAGCCCGCGAATCATGTGGGTGGCATTCAAGGTCAGCAAATCGGCTTCTCCGTCTCGGGGACTCTGGTCAGTTCACTTTTCAGTATGACCCAGATTGCCCGCGAAAGTGCCAGGATGGGATTGCAGGGTGGCGAAATTGCCGCACTCCATGCAAAAAGGGACGGCCTTGGCCGTCCCTTTTGTTGTGGGTCCACGTTGCCCGTGGACCGCTGAAAACCCGCCCGGTCAAACCGGGACCAGGATCACAGGCTGTAGTACATGTCGTACTCGACCGGGGCCACTTCGATGCGGCCGCGGTTGACTTCGCCCATCTTCAGCTCGATGTAGGCGTCGAGCATAGAGTCGGTGAACACACCACCCTTGGTCAGGAACGCACGGTCCTTGTCCAGGTACTCCAGCGCCATGTCCAGGCTGTGGCACACGGTCGGCACCAACTTGTCTTCTTCCGGCGGCAGGTGGTACAGATCCTTGGTGGCGGCTTCGCCCGGGTGGATCTTGTTTTCCACGCCGTCCAGACCGGCCATCAGCAGGGCCGAGAAACCCAGGTAGGGGTTCATCAGAGGATCGGGGAAGCGGGCTTCCACGCGACGGCCCTTGGGGTTCGGCACGTACGGGATGCGGATCGAGGCCGAGCGGTTCTTGGCCGAGTAGGCCAGCTTCACCGGGGCTTCGAAGTGCGGCACCAGACGCTTGTAGGAGTTCGTGCCGGGGTTGGTGATGGCGTTCAGGGCACGGGCGTGCTTGATGATGCCGCCGATGTAGTACAGCGCGAATTCGCTCAGGCCGGCGTAGCCGTCGCCAGCGAACAGGTTCTTGCCGTCTTTCCAGACCGACTGGTGCACGTGCATGCCGGAACCGTTGTCACCGGCGTAGGGCTTGGGCATGAAGGTCGCGGTCTTGCCGTAGGCGTTGGCGACGTTGTGCACCACGTATTTCTGCAGAATGGTCCAGTCGGCGCGCTGCACCAGGGTGCTGAAGCGGGTGCCGATTTCGTTCTGGCCAGCGCCCGCCACTTCGTGGTGGAACACCTCGACCGGAATGCCCAGCGATTCAAGGATCAGGGACATCTCGGCGCGCATGTCCTGCGTGCTGTCGACCGGGGGCACGGGGAAGTAGCCACCCTTGACGGTGGGACGGTGGCCGCGGTTGCCGCCTTCGAGCTTGGCGCCCTTGTTCCAGGGGGCTTCGTACTCTTCGATTTCGTAAAAAGTGTGGCCCGGAGCGGTGCTCCAGCGCACGCCGTCAAACAGGAAGAACTCGGGTTCCGGTCCGAAGAAGGCGGTGTCGCCCAGGCCGGTGGACTTGAGGTAGGCCTCGGCGCGCTTGGCGATGGAACGCGGATCGCGGTCGTAGGCCTTGCCGTCGGCGGGCTCCAGCACGTCGCAGGTCAGGATCAGCGTGGTCTCTTCGTAAAACGGGTCGATGTTGGCCGTGTTCGGGTCAGGGATCAGCTGCATGTCCGAGGCTTCGATGCCCTTCCAGCCCGCGATGGACGAACCGTCAAACGCGTGACCCGAGACGAATTTGTCTTCGTCAAAATGGGACACGGGCACGGTGGTGTGCTGCTGCGCACCGCGGGTGTCGGTGAAACGGAAGTCAACGAACTTGACTTCGTTGTCTTTCACCATTTGCATCACGTCTGCGACGGTCTTGGCCATCAAATACTCCTGTTACTTGGTAGGTGGAAATAGATACGACGTTGGTGTGAAGCAGTTTTTGTGCCATTTCTCGCCCACTGGATGGCGGGCCCACAAACCTGGTTCGCACACGGCCGGTCATTATGGCGCAGGCAACCCGAACCGCCATGGCCTGGACGGCCCTCCAATGCCATCGAGGGCCTCATCCAGAAACGCAATGACTGTGTTCAGCGTCATAGGCGCCATCAAACGCACCAACTACGTGCACAAAAGAAACTGCACCAAATGCGTGCAACTCTTCAACGCACCATCTCAGGGCCCAATTGGGCGTCGTGGGCCCGCAATCCGAGCAGCAACTCGTTGAAAGCGGTGGCCACCGCCGCGGGCTCCCCTTTCACCCCGAGTTCGATGTGGCGGCCATAGACCGGGTGGTCCACGCTGGGAAGGCTGAACACCTTGACGGGGTGCAGCCGCTCGATCTGCTCCATCAGCGGCGTGAGCGCGGCTTCCATGGCACCCATGACCACCACCGAACGCTCCTGCCAGCGACCAGCGCGGTGCAGATGGGCGTAGGTCTGGTCGAGCACCGCTTCGATCATGGGCCAGGCCATCACCGGGAACCCGGGCACAAAATGCACCGTGCCCCCGCCCGGACCGCGGCAGGAGAAGCCGGGGATTTTGTTGTAGGGGTTGGCGATGATGCTGGCACCGACCGGGAAGACGCCCATGTTGAAGCGGTGCACGTTATCAGGGCGCTCCGGGTTGTACACCTCGCCGCGCTCCTGCGCAAGGTCGCGCATGCGCTGCTCGATGAGCGCATGGGCTTGTGGGTGCAGGGCCAGATCGCAGCCCAGCGCCGCGGCCGCACACTGGCGCGTGTGATCGTCGGGCGTTGCACCGATCCCCCCACAGGAGAAAACCACATCGGATGAAGCAAAGGCTTCGCGCAGGGCCGCGGTGATGCGCGGTCGTTCATCCCCCAGACAGCGCGCCCAGCTCAGCGACAGGCCGCGCGCCTGCAGCAGCTCGATCACCTGGGGCAGGTGTTTGTCGGCTCGCTTGCCCGAGAGGATTTCGTCGCCAATGATGATCAGGCCAAAGGATGGCGCTGCGGGTTCGCTCGAAGACATGAAGGGGTTCAACTTCCAGGTGAGGTGGGTGGCGGCAGAAATGACGGCGAGTCGGGCGCATCGGACAGCGGTTTGATCCGATCCAGACCGTCCCGAGGCACCGCATCAAACACCTCAACGGCTGCGGCAGCACGCAGGCGCTCCAGCGCCGCCAGGGCGAAATGGGCAAACCAGAGGGAGGCAAAGGCGAAAACCAGCGTGTAGATCCAGATCGCGACCGGAATCAGCAGCGGTGCCAAGGCGATCAGCAGGGCACCCGAGGCCCAGATCAGGCTGGGGGCAGCGCCCAGATAGCCGCTGAGAATGCCCATCAGCAACAAGGTCCCCCGGTGCTCCCGGATCAGCGCCTTGCGCTCGGGGCCACTGGCATGCACCGCCAGCGCGTCAAAGGCAAACACCCGGTACGTGAGCCAGCCCCAGATCAGTGGCGGCAGGATCAACACCAGCGGGGGCAGCAGCCACAGCGGCATCGACACGACCAGCGCGGCCAGCGCCAGCAACGTGGCGCCCAGCGACCAGAAGACGCTCACGATCAGCGAGCCACCCTGCTTGCGTTCCATCGCTGGAAAGCGGCGCTGACCCACCAGGTCGACCATGGCCGGCGTCATGAACAAGGCCACCAGCAGCAGGCACAGCACCACGATCACCGGCGTGGCCAGCACGAGCACCAGCAAGGGCGCGAAGGCCGCCCGCAACGCGCCCATGCCCACCCGCTCCAGCCAGCCCAGAGCGCTCTGGACGAGTTCGTAAGTCTCCAGCCAGCCCGTCACGGACGCGACCGCAGATTCCCAGAAAAAATAGCCTAGGCCAAACGACAGTGCCACCATCAGGATCAGCGGCAGAAACGACAGGGCGATCACCCGCGGATGCATGCAGTACACCGCGGCACGCCAGAAGGCATCGAGCATGAGTTTCATCGCAGCAAGAATACAGGTTTTCACCCCACCAACCCCCTGCTGAACCCGGCCATCCATGGATCCACATCGCCATCCCATGAACAGCACCACCATCGACGGCGTCCCGCTGGAAACCGTCCACCTGCCCGGCCCCACAGATCGCGCACCGCTGGTGTTTCTGCACGAGGGGTTGGGCAGCGTGTCCATGTGGCGGCAGCGCGGGCAAGACTGGCCGCGCGAACTCTGCGCGGCCACCGGTCGCGCCGGCTGGGTCTACTCGCGACGCGGCTACGGCCATTCCGGTCCGGTTGCCGATGTCAGGGGACCCTCGCGCTGGCAAGGCGGCTGGCATGTGGGGCGCCACGAACCAGACTACATGCACCTGGAGGCCTTCAACGTCCTGCCCAAGCTGCTCGCTGCCTGGGGGGTGGAGCGTCCGGTGCTGGTGGGTCACTCGGACGGCGCCAGCATCGCCCTCCTGCACGCCAGCCGCCACCCCGTGAGCGCTTGCGTGGTCATGGCGCCGCACGTTTTCGTCGAAGACATCGCCCTGAACGCCATCGAGCAGGCGCGAACCGCCTACCTGCCCGTCGTCACCGGGAACGCCAACCACCCACAGGCAAACAGCAAGAGCCTGCGCGAGCGGCTCGCGCGCTACCACGCCGATGTGGACAACGCGTTCTGGCAATGGAACGACGTCTGGCTGAGTGACGCCTTTCGCACGTTTGACATCCGTTCCGAATGCCGGAACATCCAGGCCCCGCTGCTCGCCATCCAGGGGCTTCAGGACGAATACGGAAGCCTCGAACAGCTGCGCGAAATCGAGCGCGCGGTTTCTCATGCCCGGACACTGGAGATCCCCGATTGTGGCCACAGCCCGCACCGCGACCAGCCCGCCACACTGACCAGCGCCATCGTGAGTTTTCTCGCCCTCATGCCCTGATTCACCTGTTCGAGGGATGTACGCGTGCCTCCGCCTTGGGCACAATTTCTGGCCGTACTCGCTCGACACACATGACCAGAACAACAACCCCCATCCACGCGCTGGCACACAGCCTCCAGATCAACCGCGTCAGCCGCCGACAGGCGCTGTGGCTGTTCGGTGCCGCCTCGGTCGGAACCACCCTGGCCAACCTGCAGGGCTGCGCCCAATCGCCCGTCACCGGCGAATCCATCGTGGTGGGCATGAGCGAAGCCCAGGAGCGCCAGATGGACGCGCAGGTGGCGCCCCACCAGTTTTCCCAGGATCTCGGTGCCATTCAGGAACCGGCGGTCAACCAGTATGTGAACGACGTGGGCCAGCGGCTGCAGAAGCTCAGCCACCGCCCCGACATGCCGTATTCCTACCGCGTGCTCAACGCGAACTACGTCAACGCCTACACCTTCCCGGGTGGAGCGATGGGCGTGACGCGCGGCATCATGACCGAGCTGCAGAGCGAGGCCGAACTGGCTGCGCTGCTGGGTCACGAACTGGGCCATGTCAACGCGCGCCACGCGGCCCAGCGCCAAGGCCAGGCGCTGGTCACCCAGGTGGCCGTGATCGGCCTCAATGTGGCCGCGCAGGACTCGCAGTGGGGTGGACTCGTCGGCCTGGGCAGCCAGATCGGCGCCAGTGCCTTGCTCTCCAGCTACTCACGCGACCACGAGCGCGAAGCCGACGCACTCGGACAGGACTACATGGTGCGCGCCGGCTACCCGGCCCAGGGCATGACCGCGCTGCACCAGTTGCTCGTGGACCAGGAGAAAGCCGCGCCAGACATGTTGTCGACCATGTTCTCCTCGCACCCCATGAGCACCGAGCGCCGCAACACCGCAGCACAACTGGCCTCAACCCGCTACGCCACGAGTGCCAAAGCGCCCACCCAGCGCGAACGCTTCATGGACACCACCGCCAGCCTGCGACGCATCAAGCCCACCATCGATGCCTGCAAAAACGGCGAGATGGCCATGGCCGCCAAAAAGCACGCCGAAGCACAAAACCACTTCGCTACCGCGCTCCAGCAGACCCCGCGCGACTACGCCAGCAACTTCCGCATGGCCCAGTGCCTGCAGGCGCAAAACAAAACCCAGCAAGCGCGCCAGTTTGCCCAGCAGGCCCAGGCCATCTACCCCAAGGAAGCCCAGGCCCACAAACTCGCCGGCGTGCTCGCCCTGAACCTGCGCGATCCGGGAGCGGCCTTCGAAAGTCTCGATCGCTACGACCGCCAGTTGCCCGGCGACCCCGGCGTCACCTTCCTCAAAGGTGTCTCGCTCGAAGGCATGGGCAACCGACCCCAGGCCGCGCAGCAGTACGCCCAGTACCTGCGCCTGACGCAACAAGGTCAAGCCGCCCAGTTTGCTGCGACGCGGCTGAAAAACTGGGGTTATCTGCGCTGAAGTTTCCCCGCCCGCGGCCGATATCCACCCACGACCCGCACCCCACTTCAGCCGTCAACGACCCCACAAGGCGCCACCAAAACGCAAGGAATTCACGGTAAACCCGTGCGATAACACCACAAAAGTGGCTCCTTCTGTATCAAAAATATACATTTGACACATCCTTCCAACGTATCTGATTCGAGCCCTTTTTCACCATGAACTCCTGGAACAACCCATGGCTGCTGGCCGTGCTGGTGCCCGCTCTGCTGGTGCTGGGCGCGCTGCTGCACCGCTATTGGGAAGCCAGGCAGGCCAGGGCACGTCGAAGCATCCCCAAACACTGGCCCCTGAGCGCGCGCGCCATCACCAACAGCGAAGAAGCGCGCGTCTGGCACTGGTTGGCTCGCGCGTTCTACGACCACCACATCATGATCAAGCTGCCGGTCACGCGCTTCACCCTGCCGAGGGACAAGGAAAAGGGCATGGACTGGTACAAGTTGCTCGGCGGCGTGTACTGCACCTTCACCGTCTGCAAGTCCGATGGCCGGGTGGTGGGTTGTCTGGATGTGCCGGGCCGCAGCGCCCTGCCCCGCAGCACGCGCCTGCTCAAACACTCGCTGCTCACCCAGTGCGGCCTGCCCTACTGGGTGGTTCGCTCCAGCGCCCTGCCCACCGTTTCAGAAATCCGGGCCGAATTCCTGGGTGAAACGCCCACAGCCCAGTCCATGCGCGAACGCGAGCAGGAAGAGCGCGCCATGATCGCCGCGCAAAACAACCTGCGCTCGGCCCTGACCCGCCAGCGCAGCAACCGCCAGAGCGATTTCAGCCCGCTGTCCGCCTGGCCCAGCAGCACCACCGGCGACTCCCGGGTCAGCGACCTCGGATCGCAATGGCAAGACAACTCGTTCCTCGTCCCGCTCGACAGCCGCAAAGGCGAACTGCTCTGAGGCCCTTGCTCAGGCGGGCTTTGAAGCGGGTACCTTCAGCGTCAGTGCCGCGACCTCTTCGCTGCTGAGCCAGCGCCACTGACCCGGCGCCAGCCCGTCGGAGAGCTGCAAACCACCAATCGACGACCGGTGCAAACCCTCCACCCGATTGCCTACGGCCGCCACCATGCGCTTGACCTGGTGGTATTTGCCCTCGGTCAGCGTGAGTTGCAGATGATGCTCGCCCACAGCGCGACAGGCTGCCGCCTTGACCGGCCGCGGATCGTCATCCAGCACCACGCCCGCGAGCAAGCGCGCCACCTGATCCGGCGTGATCGGATGCTTGAGTTGCGCCTCGTACACCTTGGGCACATGGTGCCGTGGCGAAGTCATACGGTGAATGAACTTGCCGTCGTCCGACAGCAGCAGCAAGCCGGTGGTGTCCTGATCCAGACGCCCCACCGCCTGCACGCCCGCAGCGGCCCCCCCACCGCGCATGCGCAGGGGACCCGGCAACAGCGTGTAGATGCTGGGGTAGGTGCTGGGCTTCTGCGAACACTCCGTTCCCGCCGGTTTGTGAAGCAGCAGATAGGCCAGCGCGTGGTATTCCCAACGCTCACCCTGCACCCAGAAAACCAGTCCCTGCTCATCCAGCACTTCGGTCGGGTCGTCGCAGACCTGGCGCTGCTCGCCGAGCTGCACCAGCCCCTGCTGCACCAGACCGCAACAAACGCGGCGGGTGCCAAAGCCCTGGGAGAAAAGGATGTCTTGCAACTGCATCATGACCAGCGATTGTTATGAAAGGCACCGCCCGCGGCGGTCGTCCACAAAAAAGCCCCTGAGCAATGACGCTTCGGGGCTTTCTTGTGGTGGTGGACTGGGGTCAATGGTGTGACAGGCTGGGAGCTGCATAAAACCGTGACTCCATTTTCTTTACAGAGAATGTGTTCCTCGGTTTCACCCTCGCCAACCTGCATGTCAGCACAGGTCACTCTCCCTCCAGCCAGCCCGATTCGGTGCCCCATGCCCGATTAAAAGCAGTGATTAGATCATGGTCTCGCCCGGATCGCCCTCGACTGCACTTCCCGCACAAGATTGATGCGAGACAGCCGACCGGTCAGCAAGAGTCTGCCGAAAGGTGGCCAGTCCACAAAGATCACCGTCGCATTGACATCGACAAGGTATTCCAACACTTCAAGGATCGGACCGAGTCCACCCTTGCGCGCAACTGCGCAAGGGTAGGCGACACAAGCCCGACTATTCGGCCTTGATGTCAGCCGCTTTGATCAATGCGCTCCAACGGGCCGAATCACCGATCAGGAAACTGCGGAACGACTCGCTGCTGCCGCCCACCGGCACGATGCCCATGCGGGTGATCTTCTCCCGGGTTTCGGCGTGGGCCAGCGACCGGTCGATGGCCTGGTTGAGTCGGGCGATGACGGGCGCCGGGGTGTTGGCCGGCGCCACGATGCCGAACCATGCACCGACCTGGTCAAAGCCGGCCACCCCGGCTTCCGTCATGGTGGGCACGTCGGGGAAGTCCGGGTGGCGGCGCGCCGACGTGATGGCCAGGGGCTTGACCTTGCCCGCAGCCACCTGCTCCTTCAGTCCGGACATGGTGTAGAAGGTGAAGTCAATGCGCCCGGCCATCACATCGGCCAGCGCGGGCGCCGCGCCACGGTAGGGCACGTGCGTCATCTGGGTGCCGGTGGTGTGGGCCAGCAAGGCGCCCGCCAGGTGGCCGGGGCCGCCATTGCCAGCGGACGAATAGGTCAGCGGCCGGGTGCGTGCCAGGCGAACCAGATCCTGCAGCGACTGCACCGGCAGGTCCGGGGCAGTCACCAGCACCGTCGGCAGCACCGCCGTCTGCGCCACGGGCACAAAGTCTTTCAACGGGGCCGGCGAAGGACGCCCGGTGAGGATGGGGTTGACGATGAAGGTCGACGCCGTTGACATCAGCGTGTAGCCGTCCGGCTCGGCCTGCGCCACCACATTGGTGGCGATCTGCCCACTCGCACCCGCGCGGTTCTCCACCACCACAGCCTGGCCGAGCTGCGTCGTCAGCTCTTGCGCCAGGACGCGGGTGAACACATCCAGGGGTCCGCCTGCCGCAAAGCCCACGATGACCTTGATCGGCTTGCTCGGAAACACCTGTGACCACGACAGCACAGGCGCCAACGCCAAAGTCAAAGCCAGCCCGACTCGCCACAGAGCACCACTTTTTCCACGCATAAGAGTTCCTTTGATGAATCGCTGGCTCGAAATAACCGGGGGAAAACCCGAATGCCAGAACCCGGTACCAGATGTACATTCTAGAACACAGCGTTCCCAATAAGAGATTTTTTACTTGTTTTCAGACACGCAGTATCTAAATAGGAAACATCAGATGCATCAACCCTGTCTTTTGGCCCGTTTTAGTCAGAGCCACCTTTGAAGGAGTCTCTTGGTGAGTAACTGTATTTCAAATCGATCCAGCTCAGGCAGCGATCCCTGCGTGAGCCCCGGCGCATACGGGTGCCTGCCGGTCACCCCTTCATCCGCCAGCCATGGCGGCATGCACATGCCCACGGGCCGGGCCTGACACCATGCTCGCCCAGCAAATCCTCAACGGTCTGATTTCCGGCGCGATCTATGCCCTGTTCGCGCTGGGCTTCAACCTCATCTTCGGTGTGCAGAAGGTGCTGAACCTCGCACACGGCGCCATCTTCATGTCGGGCGCCTTCATCGCCTACTACGCGGTCGAGGGCGGCCTGCCCTTCTGGCTGGCGCTGCTGATCGCCATGGTGGTCTGCGGCATCGCCTCGGTGCTGATCGACCGTTTCGGCTTCCAGAAGCTGCGCAAATACAGCCAGATGGACGCCGAGTTCGGCGCCCTGGTGATCTCGATCGGCATCGGCCAGATCCTCACCAGCATGGCCCAGAAGCTGTCGCAGACCAAGGTGCTGAGCTTCCCGTTCGATACCTTCCCGGTCGAGTTCTTCCGCGGCTTGGGCATGCGGATCTCGCTGCTGCAGATCACGATCGCCGCCATGGTGGTGGTGCTGGTCGTGTTCCTGGCGCTGTTCCTGCAGCGCACCACCTTCGGCCGCCAGGTGCGCGCGGTGGCGATCAACCCGCGCGCCTCGGCGCTGCTGGGCATCAACGCGCGCTCGGTCTTCATGCTGACCTTCTTCATCGCCGGCGCGATGGCGGCACTGGCCGGCGTGATGATCGGCCTGTCCTTCAACTCCATCCAGTTCATGATGGGTGAGCCCTACATGCTCAAGGCCTTCGTGGTCGTGGTGCTGGGGGGCCTGGGCAACCTCGGTGGCGCGGTCGCGGCCAGCCTGCTGCTGGGTGTGGGCCAGGCGCTGTGCGCGGCCTACCTGCCGCCCGGCCTGAGCGACATCCTCATCTTCACCACCCTCTTCGTGGTGCTGATCTTCAAACCCAATGGCTTGTTTGGCGGCGCTCTCGCACCCGCCGGAGTGGGGCGGCAATGATCGACTTCCTGAAGGCCAACCAGCCTGTCTTTGACTTCTTCCTGCTGACGCTGGGCTTCGCCTACAGCCAGCAGATCGTGTTGCGCTGCGGTGTGTTCTCGCTGGCTTCGGCCGCGTTTGCCGCCCTGGGCGCCTACTGCTGCGCCATCCTGGTCGTCAACCTGGGCCTGCCGCCACTGATGGCCATACCGCTCGGCGCGGTACTCGGCGGTGCGGCGGGCTACCTGGTGTCGGTCCCGCTGGCCCGCCTGCGCGGGGTCTACCAGGCCATCGCCACGCTGGCGCTGGTGGAGGTGGTGGTGGCGATCACGCTCTACGCCGAACCGCTCACCGGCGGCGCCGTGGGCTTCAACAACATCCCCAAGCACGTCGGCACGGTCGAGATCGCGTTGGCGGTGGCGGTGGTGATCTACCTGCTGCACGCGCTGTCGATCTCGCGCATCGGGCGCGGCTTCGATGCGCTGCGCCAGGACGAGTACGTGGCCGCCAGCCTGGGCGTGTCTTCGCGCGGGCAGCACACCCTGGCCTTCATCGTCAGCGGGCTCATCGGTGGCCTGTTCGGTGGGCTGCAGTCGATGTACGCCTACAGCGTCGAACCGCACCAGTACGGCTTCAGCTTCATGGTCACCACGCTGGCCGCGATCATCCTGGGCGGCCGGCGCTCCCTGCTCGGCCCGGTCATCGGTTCGGCCGTGGTCATCCTGCTGCCCGAGATTTCCCGACCGCTGGCCGAGTACCGGATGGTCGTGGTGGGCGTGGTCATGGTCCTGGTGGTGCTGTACACGCCCCAAGGCCTGGGCGACACCTTCCTGTCCTGGCTGAGTCACCGCCGCGCCAGCAAACAGGCACCGCCGCCCGCCAAGCCCCTGGCCGCGGACGCCCGCACGACGAAATCGAAGGGAGACACCTATGGTCGCGCTTGAGTTGCAGGACGTGAGGCGCCATTTCGGTGGCGTCAAGGCGGTGGATGGCGTGAGCTTCCAGGTGCCCGCCGGCAAGGTCACCGGCCTCATTGGCCCCAACGGTTCGGGCAAGAGCACGCTGGTCAACCTGATCGCGGGCGTGCTTGGTCTGACCAGTGGCGAGGTGCGCCTGCACGGCGAGGCGATCTCCACCGAGACGGCCGACGCCGTGGCGCGCCGCGGCGTGGCCCGCACCTTCCAGAACATCCGGCTGCTGCCCGAGGCCTCGGTGCTCGACAACGTGATGATCGGCTTCTACCGGCTTGAACGCAGCTCGCTGCTGGCCAGCCTGCTGGGGCTGCCCTCGTCGCGGCGCGAGACCCGCGAGCTGCGCGAGCGCGGCCGCGCCCTGCTGGCGCGCTTCGACATGTCGGCTTACGAGCACGTGCCTGCGGGCGGCCTGGCCTATGGCTTCCAGCGTCGGGTCGAAATGATGCGGGCGGTTGCCAGCAACCCCGCGGTGCTGCTGCTTGACGAACCCGTGGCCGGCATGAACGACGTCGAGGCCAGCGCATTGGGCGGCATCTTCGCCCGCCTGGCCGAAGACGGCATGGCGGTGCTGGTGATCGAACACAACACCCGCTTCGTGGCCGAGCTGTGCGAAGAGGTGCACGTACTCGACAGTGGTCGCCTGATCGCCAACGACACGCCGCAAGAAGTCATGCGCGACCCGGCCGTGGTCGCTGCCTATCTGGGAACCTGAGCCATGCTGGAAATCAACCAACTCAAGGCCGGCTACCGCGGCATCGAAGCGCTCAAGGGCGTGAGCATCACCGTGCCCGAGGGCGAGATGGTCGCCATCATCGGCGCCAACGGAGCCGGCAAGTCCACCCTGCTCAACTGCATGAGCGGCGTCGTCCGCGCCACCGCCGGTCAAATCAAGTTCGGTGGCCAGGACATCACCCGCCTGCCCCCGCACGTGATCGCGCGCGCCGGACTGCTGCATGTGCCCGAAGGCCGTCAGGTGCTGGCCGACATGACGGTGCAGGAAAACCTGATGCTCGGCGCGCTCGCCCGCGGCTCGCGCAAGGCCTTCTACGACCTCGACAAGGTGGTCGCGCTGTTCCCCATCCTGGCCGAGCGCATGCAACAGGCCGCCGGCACGCTCTCCGGCGGACAGCAGCAGATGATGGCCATTGGCCGTGCCCTGATGGGCAGCCCGCGTGTGCTGCTGCTCGACGAACCCAGCCTGGGCCTGTCGCCGCTGCTGACCCACCAGGTCTTCGACGCGCTGGCCAAGCTCCACCGGGAAGGCCTGACCATCGTGCTGGTCGAGCAGAACGCCCGCCGCGCCCTGGCCGCCACGCAAAGGGCCTACGTGCTCGAACGCGGCCTGATCGCGCAGCACGGCGACAGCCAGAAGCTGCTGCACGACCCTTCCGTGATCGAGCACTACCTGGGTTCGGGCGAATCGGCCCTGGTCGATTGAACGCCCTGTCATCCGCTTGTTTCCATCCGCACGACCCCCGTGCATCTCTCCCCCCACCACGAGGTACAACATGTCCCCTTCTTTCAAGTGCACCGTTTCCCCTCAGTCGACAATTTCCGGCCGCCGTCACGCCACCATGCGTCTGGGGCGGATCGCCCTGGCCACCACGCTGCTGAGTGCCGGCGCGCTGGCTCAGGCGGCCGAATACACCGTGGTGGTGATGCAGGCCCTCACGGGTGGCGCCGCCTTCATCGGCGTGCCCGCCAGCAACGGTGCGGTGCTGGCCGCTGAAGAAATCAACCGCAAGCAGGAGCTGGGTGCGGGCAACACCCTCAAGGTGATCACGGCGGACGACGGCAACGACCGCTCGCAGACCCTGTCCCTGGTGCAACGTTACGCGGCCGATCCCAACGTGCTGATGATGCTGGGCCCGACCAGCGGGGCTGTGGCCGTGGCGGGCGCTGCCGCCGCCAACACCGCCAAGCTGCCGATGCAGACCAATTCGAATTCGTTGGACGTGCTCAAGGCCGGCCCCTGGTCCTACACGCTCACCCAGCCCGGTGAGATCACCCTGCCCTACATGGCCAACTACGCGGTGGACAAGCTCAAGATCAAGGACTGCACGGTGATCGGCATCCACGACGTAGAGATCTACGTGACCATGCAGAAGGTCTTCGAGAGCGTGGTCAAGTCCAAGGGCGGCAAGATCGGCTCGGTCGAGGCCATCAAGGGCACCGACGCGGACTTCAGCGCTCTGGCAACCAAGGTCGTTGGTCGCGACGCGGATTGCGTTTTCATCTCCGCCTCGGCACCCCAGGCGGCCAACATCGTGATCCAGCTGCGCCAGGCCGGCCTGGACCCCAAGACCCGCATCATGGGGCACAACGCACTCTCCTCACCTCAGTTCCTGGAGCGCGGCGGCAAGGCCGTCGAAGACGTCTACCTGATCGGCGACTGGCTGCCCGGTGCCAACGACGAGACCAGCAAAGCCTTTGCCGCCGCCTACAAGGCCAAGTACAAGGTCGATCCTGACAACTGGTCCGCGTGGGGATACAGTTCCATGCGTCTGGCCCTGAACGCCATCAAGCTGGCGGGTCCGAACCCCACGCGTGACGCTGTCCGTCAGGCGATGGCCAAAGCCAAGGACGTGCCTGTACTGGTGGGCAATGGGAAATACTCGCTCAATGCAGAACGTGTTCCCTTTGTTGGCATGCACGTGCTGCAAGTCAAGAATGGCATCTTCGTGAAGGCACCCTGATCACCCGTTACGGGCACACCAGCCAGGTGGTCGGGCCTCTCCGGCCAACCGCCTGGCTTCTTCAAACGCCTTCGTTTCCTTCCCCCTGCCGAGCACGGTTGCCATGAGCCAGATCCTGTCCGCCTTCGTCCACACCCTGCGCTACGAGGCCGATGGCATTCTCGGTATCGAGTTGCGCCCGGCACCGGGCGTCGTCTTTCCGGCCTTCACCGCCGGCTCGCACATCGACCTGCACCTGCCCAACGGCCTCGAGCGCAGCTACTCGCTGCTCAACCCGCCCAGCGACACCGGTCGCTACGTGCTCGGCGTGCTGCGGGACCCGGCCAGCCGGGGCGGTTCGGTCTGCGTGCACGAACAGCTGCGCGTGGGCATGCCACTGACCATCAGTGCGCCACGCAACCACTTCCCACTGCACGAGGAGGCCGGGCACAGCGTGCTCGTGGCCGGCGGCATCGGCATCACCCCCATCCTCTGCATGGCCCGTCGGCTGGCCGAACTCGGGCGCCCTTTCGAGGTGCTTTACTTTGCTCGCAGCCGCCGCAACGCGGCCTTTGTGTCCGAACTCAGCGCCTTGGGGGCCCCCGTCACCTGGCACTTCGATGACGAACAGGGTGGGCCACCCGATCTGAAGAAATTGCTGAGCAGCCGCAGCGCAGCGACCGACACCCACTATTACGCCTGCGGTCCGACCGTGATGCTGGACCGCTTCTTGCAGACCTGCGAGACGCTGGGCCACGCCAACGCGCACATTGAGCGGTTCAGTCCGGTGGAAATCGCCCCCTCGGCCGATGCGCAGGCGAACTACACGGTGGAACTGAAGCGCACCGGCCGGGTGTTCACGATCACGCCCGACAAATCCCTGCTGCACACCCTGCTGGAAGCGGGCATCGCCGTGGACCACAGCTGTCAGGAAGGCGTTTGCGGCTCCTGCGAAACCCGTGTGCTGGAAGGTGTCCCGGACCATCGGGACTCGGTGCTCAGCACCGCCGAACACGCCAGCAACCAGACCATGATGGTCTGTGTCTCCGGCTGCAAGACAGGGCGCCTGGTGCTGGATCTCTGACGATCAAATCGGGGCCTCAGGCCCCGGCGCGTGGATCAGCTCACCGCCACCGACGCGACAGCCGCCGGGCTGCCCATGCGCACCGAAGAAGCTCCATAGGGATAGACCGAGCAGCCCATGCGCTGCGAAATGCTGCGTGCCGCGTCCTGGAGGGCACGAATCAGGGGCGGTTCGTCGTTGGCGAGCACCAGGTGTGAAGGGAAAGCCAGCCCGAGCGCACCGACCATTTCCTGTCCGTTCCTGAACAGGGGGACGGAGATCACACCCAGGCCCAGCGTGGTCTCGTTGCGCTGCACGCTGTAGCCGCCGGCACGCGCCTCGTCCACCAGCCGGGCCACCGTGGCGCGATCGCTCACAGATTCCGAGGTGAGCGCTGGCAAGGGCAGGTTCAGCAAGCGCTCGCGTTCCTGCGGGTCCATGTAGGCCATCATGACGCGGCCGACCGAAGACACACCGTAAGGCACACCACTGCCCGAGCGCCAGCCGGTGTCCATGAAGTGCGGCCCTTCCAGACCGATCAGGTAGAGCGACTGGTCGTGGTCTGGCACCGACAGGCGCACGCTGTGACCGGTGCGGTTGAGCAACTCGCGCATCACCGGGGTGGCCGCCTGGCACAGGCGGTCGTAGTTGGTGAAGCGCGAACCGAGCACGAAGCAGCGTTTGCCAATGGAGTAGGTGCGGGTGACCGGGTCCTGCACCACCAGGCCGCTGTCGACCAGCGCGCTGAGGATCTTGGACACCTGGCTCTTGGACAGACCACAGCGCTGGGCCAGATCGGTCACGCCGAAGTCGCGTTGATCGTGCTCGAACTCCAGCAGCACTCGCAGCCCGCTGCGAAGGGACTTCATCGACTCGGCGGTGGCGTTGTCGGTCTCACCGTCGGATGCTGCTGGGTTTTTCTTGCTCATGATGCCTCCATTATTGCTCTGGCTGAGACGGTACCACCAACACGTCCAGGGCCACCACCCCCTGCCCACTTGATCGCACGAGCACAGGGTTGAGGTCAACCTCCCGGACCCACGGGTCGGCCAGAAACTGCCGGCCCAGCCGGTGAATGGCCTGGGCCGCGGCCGGCACATCCAGGCTGCCTTGGCCCCGGGCACCGGCCAGGATGGGCGCAATCCGCAGGCTGTCCAGCGCGGTGGTGATCTCCGCCTCGGTGGTCGGCAGCGCGAGAAAACGCACGTCGTCCAGCACCTCGGCCCAGATGCCACCGGCACCGATCATCAGCACGCGGCCGAGCTCGGGGTCGCTCGAACACCCGACGATGAGTTCAAAGCCGCCGCGCAGCATGGGCTGCACCGAATAGCCCGTGATGCGAGCCGTGGGCGCGTGGGCGGTCACCGACGCCACCATGCCCGCCCAGGCGGTGCGCAGGCCGTCGGCATCCGGGATGTTCAGGGCCACGCCGCCGGCCTCGCTCTTGTGCGCGATGTCGGGCGAGACC
>Ga0209262_10000434_pt1 | contig 19416 bp, 18 predicted proteins | sample Lowcelwee11metaG_FD_187171 | JGI IMG/M metagenome (GOLD analysis project Ga0209262, IMG submission 187171) | Freshwater pond sediment microbial communities from the University of Edinburgh, under environmental carbon perturbations - Low... | ecosystem: Environmental > Aquatic > Freshwater >...
AGCCGACCGTCCTCCCAGGCCACGACGGCCACGTCCTGCAAATACTCGTGGTCAACGTTCGCCGACGCCGGTACCAGGTACTGCCCCGCCCCGGTGGGCGAGGCTTCGATCCACAGCTTGGCCACCGCCACCAGCTGTCCATCCGAAAACTTGCGCGCCTCGCGGAATCCGGTGGACCAGGCCACGGCGATCAGGGTCAGCCACACCAGCAGCAGGGCGCCGAGCGTCCAGCTCAGGATGTAGCGGCGCAACACGGGTTGCGGCGATGGCGGCGATACCATCGGGTTCATTCGGGGACCGACGGCTTCGGCGCGGCGGAAGGTTCCGTCTCACGGGGAATGAAGTAGCCCACGCCGCGCACGGTCTTGATGAGCGACTCGCCCAGCTTGCGGCGCAGGTGGTGCACATGCACCTCGATCGCGTTGCTGTCGAGCGCTTCGCCAAAGCCGTAGAGTGCCGATTCCAGCCGCGCCTTGGACAGCACCTGGGGCCGCGCCTGCAGCAGCGTCAGCAGCAGCGCAAATTCGCGCCCGCCCAGCGCCACGGGCAACCCGGCGCGCTCCACCGTGCGCGTGGCCGGGTCGAGCACCAGATCGCCATGCTCGATCACGGGATTGCTGCGCCCGCTCGCCCGCCGCAGCATGGCGCGCAACCGCGCGAGCAATTCGTTGGCATCGAACGGTTTGACGATGTAATCGTCGGCCCCGCTGTCGAGGCCACTGATGCGGTCGCTCACGCCGTCGCGCGCGGTCATGATCAGCACCGGCATGTCGCTGCGCGGCAGCGCTTCGTGGGCCTGGCTGCGCTCACCGAGACGGCGCAGGCGTGCCAGCAAGTCGAGCCCGTCGCCATCGGGCAGGCCCAGGTCCAGCAGCAACACATCAAAGGGCTCCACCGCCAGGGCCGCCCAGGCTGTGTCCAGATTCGTGCACACGTCCACCGCGTAACCCGCCTGGCGCAACGAATCGCTCAAACCGCTGGCAATACCGGAATCATCTTCCACCACAAGTGCGCGCATTTCAGGAAGGGCCAGGGACCCGATGACAAAAGAGTTCCATTATCCGGACCGCGCTTAAGCCTCTCTTAAAGTGCGCCGCCCACGATGGCGCCCCATGCACCCACGTCCCGTCGCCCGCTCCCTGCCTGCCCATTCGCCGCCCGGCACCCACCTGCTGAGAGGTCTGGTGGCGGTGCTGGTGCTGACCCTGCTGTGGGATCTCTCCGGCCTGGACCTGCCCGTGCTGCGGGCCATCGGAACGCCCGAGGGCTTCTCCTTGCGCCACCACTGGCTGCTGGAGCAGGTGTTGCACGACGGCCTGCGGCAGGTCGCCCTGGGCTTCTACCTGCTGCTCGGGTTGTGGGTGCTGTGGCCCGAGGCGTGGCCCGGCCCGGCCATCGACCGGCGCGAGCGCCTCGTCGTGGTGGTGCTGGTGGCGCTGTCGCTGCTGGCGGTGAATCTGGTGAAGTTCCACAGCCTCACGAGTTGCCCCTGGGAGTTGCAGGCCTTCGGTGGCAGCGCGACCTACGTGTCCCACTGGAACTTCCTGAACACGGACGGAGGGCCGGGCCGCTGCTTCCCTGGTGGCCACGCGTCCAGTGCCCTGGCCTTTCTGCCCCTGTGCCTGCCCTGGCTGCTGCCGCCCGAAGCGGTCAACCGCCAGGCCTCGGCCGGCTGGCGCTGGCTGGTGTTTCTCTTGTTAGCGGGCGCGCTCGCCGGTGCGGCGCAAACCCTGCGCGGCGCGCACCCGCCCAGCCATACCCTGTGGACACTGCTGACCTGCGCCAGCGTCAGCCTGGCCGGGTGGCTGGGGGCGCGGCCCTGGCTCGCCGGGCAGGCGGCTCAAGCGGTGCCAGTGTCGCCGTAGTAGCCGCGGTACCAGTCCACGAAGCGCTGCACACCGAGCTGCAGATCGGTGTTGGGGCGAATGCCGAAGCCCTTTTCCAGCGCCGTGGTGTCGGCCCAGGTCTCCGGCACATCGCCCTGCTGCATCGGCATGAAGTGCTTGATGGCCTCGATGCCCGTGGCTTTCTCAATGCAACCGATGAAATCCAGCAGGCTCACCGGCCCGTTGTTGCCCACGTTGAGCACCCGGTGGGCGGGCGCTTCAGCCGTGGCCACCGGTGGCACGGCCATGACCTTGAGCACGGCAGCGACCACATCGTCCACATAAGTGAAGTCGCGGCGCATCTGGCCGTTGTTGTACACATCGATCGGCTGGCCCGCCAGCACAGCGCGTACAAACTTGAAGATCGCCATGTCCGGGCGTCCCCAGGGGCCGTACACGGTGAACAGGCGCAGGCCCGTGGCGGGGATGCCATAGAGGTGGCTGTAGCTGTAGGCCATGAGTTCGTTGGCCTTCTTGCTCGCGGCGTAGAGCGAGATCGGCTGGTCGGTGACCATGTCCTCGCGCAGCGGCATCTGGCGCGCGGCGCCGTAGATGGAGCTGGACGAGGCGTAGACCAGGTGCCGCACGCCGCTGTGGCGACAGCCTTCCAGCACCGTCAACATGCCGGCCAGGTTGCTGTCGAGGTAGGCCATGGGGTGGTCGACGGAATAACGCACACCGGCCTGCGCCGCCAGGTGCAGGACCGCGTCGTAGCGTGTTCCGGCAAACAGTTGCGCCATGGCGTCGCGGTCGGCGAGGTCCAGGCGGTGGAACACGAAACCCGGTCGGGCCTGCAACAACCGCAGACGCGCCTGCTTGAGCGCGGGCTCGTAGTAGGCGTTCAGGTTGTCCAGGCCCTCGACCTCGAAACCCTGGTCGAGCAGGCGCTGGCACAGGTGAAAACCGATGAAACCGGCGGCGCCGGTGACCAGGATTTTCCGGCCGGGCACGGGGATCGGTTCGGTCATGGCAATACCCCGTTCGCGACGGGTTGGTAGTGGAAACGTTGGAGACGGGTCGGTGACCCGCAGGTCGGCCGCATGGCGTCCGGACCGAGCAACACCCATTCGCGTCGGTGCGCCTCGCCCAGCGACACCGCACGCGCCACATCGAAACAGCCCATTTCGGCGTCGGTGGGCACGAGCAGGTGGCGGCCCGGGGCCTCGTGCATCCAGATCCAGGCGTTCTGCTCCTGTTGCAACAGCGGCGCCAGGTAGCTGAAGTGGGTCAGTGGCCGCTGGCTGAACAGCAGGAACTGCTCCTTGAAGTAGATGAGGCCGAGCTCGGCCCCCGGGGGCAGGTGTTGCTCCACCGCCTGCATCATGTCCTTCGGCGTGCGGTAGGGATCGACCCGCGGCCAGATCAGCAGCGAGACGAACAGCCAGCCCAGCAAGCTGGTCGCAGCCAGGCGAACAAACAGGTCGGCCCGGCGCAGCCACAACAGCACGACCACCAGCGTCACGCCCAGCGCCGTGAGGGGCACGGCCACGGCGCTCACGATGTCGGTGTAGTCCCGCAGCTTGCCGGGCAAGCGCTCCGGGGCCAGCCACATCAGCATACCCAGACCGGTCAGCAAGGTGGCCAGCCCTGGCATCAACCAGCGGAAAAACCCGTCCAGCTTCTGGCCCAGTGGAAGCTCACGACCATGCACCCACAACACCGCCACCACCAGCGACAACATCGGCAGCGCGGGAAAAATGTAGACCTCGCGCTTGCCCGAGCTGAGCGAGAAAAACAGCAGCACCAGCCCCACCCACGCCAGCAGCACACGCAGCTTCGCATCCTGCCGCAGCAGGGCCCCCAGGGGCTTGATCAGCACCAGCATCACGATCGGCAAGGGAAACCACACGACCGGAATCGCCTGGGTGAAGAAGTAGTGCCAGGGTTTGACGTGGTGCCAGGCATTGACGAAGCGCTCACCCGTCTGCCGGAACAGCAGGTCGTTCCGGTAGGCCAGCAGGTTTTCACCGCCCTGCAGTTCCACCTGCACCAGCATGGGCACCAACCAGCAGGCCAGCGTGACCAGCATCACCCCCAGCCCCGCCAGCAAGCGCCAGCGCCAGACCGGCTCGGCGCCCGGGCCCGGGTTGCGGGCCCACAGGCCCAGCGGCAGCAGCATCAGCAGCGGCAGAAAACCCACGCCCTTGGTCATGATGCCCAGGCCCATGGCCACCCAGCTCACGAAGTACCAGCGCCAGTGTGGACCGGTCAGGAAATGGCGCAACAGGCCGTAGCAGCCCAGCGTGATCCAGAACGTGACCAGGGCGTCAATCTGGGCCGCCTTGCCCTGCAACAGGAACTGCGGCGTGAAGGCCAGCACCAGCACGGCGAACAGCGCCGTCTGCGGATTCCACAAGCGCCGGCCCAGGTCGTGCACCAGCCAGAGGGTGCCCAATGAGGCCAGCACGCTGGGCAACAGGAACGACAGCTTCAGGTCACCGACGAGCTGGAAAAACAGCGCGCTCAGCCACATGAAGACGGGTGGCTTGTCCGGGTAGAACTCGCCGCCGCGGGTCGGGAACAGCCACTGGCCGCTCTCCACCATCTCACGCGCGATCTGCGCAAACCGGGGCTCATCGGCCGGCCAGGGGTAACGCAGGCCGATGCCCGCGAACAGCACGAGGGCCATGGCCGCCAGCCAGAACAGCGTCTGGCGGCGCACGGTGGCGTCAGATGTCATGGGGTTTGCGCTCCATCAGGTCCGTAGCACCAGCAACCCGAGGCAGCCGCGGAACCGGCTCCGCCGGGCCGCTGGCTGCGCCCCCTGGGGGTGACGCCGCAAGCGGCGCGGGGGCGACTTTCAATTTTTCCAGCCGCTGCTTGAAACCGTGGTGGTACAAGTACCAGGCCAGCACGCTGGAGCCCACCAGCAGACTGAAACTGATCCAGATCTTCGAACTGTCCTGCAGGGCCACGCCGCGGCCGGCGTAGCTGAACAGCAAGGACTGCGGCAGGTAACCCGGCAAGCTGCCCAGGAACACCCCGCGCCGGCTCAGGCCCGCCAAGGCGGCGGCGACGTTGGTCAGCAGGTTGCTGCCCACTGGCATCAGCCGGATGATGCAGATCCAGAGCCAGGTGTCTTCGGCGAGCACGCGACGCAAGCCTTCGATCTTCTGGCCATGGCGCTGGCGCAACCAGTCCATGCCCAGGCGGCGCACCACGGCGATGGTCAGCAACGCCCCAAACCCGGTGAGCAAGGCGCTGACCACCCCGCCCACAAAACCACCCATGAGGTAGCCACAGCTGAAAGCCAGCAACTGGCGCGGGCCACCGGCCGCGGTGTAGACAATGCTGCCCAGGGCGAACACCGGCCAGGCAATGGCCCAGTGCTGCTGGAACAGCTGGCGCAAGAGGTCTTCTTCGGTGACCGATCCCCACCAGCCGTAGTGCAGGGAGACAAAGGCCAGCGTCAGCACGGCCGTCAGCCCCAGCGGCTTGACGAGCAGTTTGGCGCTAGATTTCACCGACGGTTTCCACCCGTTCCAGCACCGGCTGTTTGCTGCGCCGGATCAGCCAGCGCACGCCGACCATGTCGACGATGCCCACCCACACGCGGTTCCAGGCGGTGTATTTGGACATCCCGGCCGTGCGGTGGCGGTGGTTCACCGGCACCACCGCGATGCGGCCACCCACGCGCCGCACCAGCGCCGGGATGTAGCGGTGCATGTGATCAAAGTAAGGGAGCAAGGCCCAGGTGCTGCGCGGGATCAGCTTCAATCCGCAACCCGTGTCCGGCACACCGTCATCGAGGATCTGGCGACGCACGGCGTTGGCGATCTTCGACTGGATCTTCTTCCACTCGGTGTCCTTGCGCTTGTGGCGAAAGCCCGCGATGCAGAAATGTTCACCCCCCGCCTCCAGCTCCTGCGCCTGACGCACCAGCGCCGGAATGTCGGCCGGGTCGTTCTGTCCGTCGCCGTCGATGGTGACCAGGTAGCGCCCGCGGGCGTGGCGCGAAGCGGTCCACATCGCGGTGCTCTGCCCGCAGCTGCGTTCGTGGCGCAGCAGCTGGGCGCGCGCACCGCGGGCCTGGCAGCGCTGGAGGAACTGTCGGTCGGTGCCATCGCTGCTGCCATCGTCCACCAGCACGATCTCAAAGCCGCAGGTTGGCTGCAGGGCATCGACGATTTCGTCGACCAGTGCGCCGATGTTGCCGGCCTCGTCTTTGGCCGGAATCAGCACCGATACCAGGGGTGCGGCATCGCCGGGCGCTGGGGGGGCCGCAGCGGTCGGCCGGGAGTCTGTCATGGGTTTCATCAACATTCACAAAAATCGCAACACGGCATCGCCGCACCGACAAGGCCGTCAGCGGCGGAAAAGTTGCCTCCGTATTTTGACGCACCTTCCTTTAGAGGGCCTTAAACCAACGCTTCAGCGCCTCACCAGCCCAGCCCGATGCGCAGCGGCAGGTACACCAGCATGCCGGCCACGATGGTGCCCAGCACGCCGCGGCGCCAGTAGAACCAGGCGCCTCCGGCAGCGGCGGCGAACAGGCGCGCGTCCTGCCAGGTGCGCACCAGCTCGCCCTGCGCCATCACGATCTCGGGCACCACCACGGCGGCCAGGGCGGCGATGGGCGCGTACTGCAGTCCCCGTTGGGCCCAGTGCGGCAAGGTCCAGGGCTTGTCCGACAAGAAGAAAAACCCGCGCGTGATCAACGTGATGCACCCCAGCGCCACGATGGTGAGCAGGGTCCAGGGGTCGAGGTCAAACATGGGGCGCTCCCGTGGCGGGACGGTGCGGCATCGCCTTCTCCAGCGCCAGGCAGATCGCCACCGCGCAGACGATGGCGATCAGGATGTTGAGCTTGAGGGGCATCGCCCAGGCCACCACAGCGGCGGCTCCGGCCACCGTGGCCGAGACGATGCGCAGCGGCGACGAGGCCAGCGAGCTGAGCACGCCCAGCAAGGCCAGGATGCCGGCAAACCCCAGCCCCCATTCGGTGGGGATGGCGTTGGCCAGCACGATGCCGACCACACTGGCGGTCATCCAGGCGATGTAGTTCACCGCGCAGTTGCCCATCAGGTAGGCCTGCTGGCGCGCCAGCTCGTCGGGCGAATGGCCGGGCTTGGGGAAACGGCGGGCGAAAAACACGTAGCTCAGGTCGCCGGTCACGTAGCCGCTGACGAGCCGCTGCCAACGCGGCAGGTGCATCAGATAGGGCCGCAGGTGCGCCGAAAACACGACAAACCGCAGGTTGACGCAGAACGCCGCCACCAGGATCACCCACAGCGGCGCGCCGGCCGCGATCATGGGCACCGAGGCGAGCTGGGCGCTGCCGGCGTAGACGATCAGGGTCATCAACAAGGCTTCGAGCACCGACAGCCCCGACTTGACCATGGCGACGCCGGTCATCAGCCCCCAGGCGCCGATGCCCATGGCCACCGTGCCCTGATCGCGCACACCTTCCCAGAATTCCGCCCGCTGGCGGTGTTCGCGCAGGTAGAACATCAGGCCGCCGCCACGGTTGCAGCGGTCGGGGTGTCCAGCACCTGCCCGGGCGTGAGCACAAAACCGCGCAAAAAGTCCGCCGCCGGCAGGCGCTTGCCCCCCGCGCGCTGCAGCTCGTCGAGCACCAGCACACCGTCGCCCGTCATGACCCGGATACCCGCGGACCCGACGGCCATCACCTGTCCGGGCACAGCGGCCTGCGCACCGTTGTCGGCATCGGCGTGCGCCACCCAGACCTTGATCACCTCACCCGCCAGCGCCGTGCTCGCCCCGGGAAAGGGGTTGAAGGCACGCACGCGGCGCTCGATCACGGCCGCGGGCAAGGTCCACTCGATGGCCGCTTCAACCTTCTCGATCTTGTGCGCATAGGTCACGCCGTCGGCCGGCTGTGGCACCGGGCTCAGGCCGCCGCAGGCCGCCATCTCCAGCGCCTCGACCATCAGGCGCCCGCCCAGCACGGCCAGCCGGTCGTGCAGGCTGCCGGTGCTGTCGTCGGCCGCGATTGGCAGACGCTCGACCAGCAACATGTCGCCGGTGTCGAGTCCGGCGTCCATCTGCATGATGGTCACCCCGGTGTGCTGATCGCCGGCCTCGATGGCGCGGTGGATCGGCGCCGCGCCGCGCCAGCGCGGCAGCAGGGACGCGTGGATGTTGAAACAGCCGAGCCGCGGCGCGTCCAGCACCCACTGCGGCAGGATCAGCCCGTAGGCCGCCACGACCATGGCGTCAGCGCCGGCCTGAGCGATGGCCTCCCGGGCCGCCGCGGCCTCCTCGGGGTACTTGCCATCCAGGCGCAAGCTGCGCGGCTGCGCCACCGGCAGGCCGTGCGCCAATGCACACTGCTTGACCGGCGAGGCCTGCAGCTTCATGCCGCGCCCCGCCGGGCGGTCCGGCTGGCTCAGCACCAAAGGCACCTCAAACCCGGCCGCAAGCAACCGTTCCAGCGCCACGCGGGCAAACTCCGGCGTGCCGGCAAAAATGATTTTCATGCGATGAAGGGAAAGGGCCCGGGCACTGTCATCGGGCGCCACGGACCCGCGTTCAAGGAAAGTCCCGGTCTTCGGGCATCGGCTCGTCGGAATACATCACCTGCTGCACCACGCCTGCCGGGTTCAGGTGAATGTGCACCCGGCGTGGCCAGACATGTTCGATGACGCGGTAGGTCCAGATATCGCCATCAAACCGCGCCACACGCTCCACCCACGCAGGACGTCCCAGGTGTAGCAAGAGGTCATCACGCGTCCAGCGCCCGATCTCGACGCGCTCCAGCCAGCCCACGTCCATGACCTGCTCCAGGCGGCGCAAGCGCCCGTCCGGCCCCAGGTCCAGGTTGTACACCTGCGCGCCCGCCGGCTGGCGGGAGTATTGCAGGCGCGTGCCGTCGGGCAACCGGTGTTCCGCCGTCGGCCGGCCCAGCCGCTCTTCGATCTGTGCCCGCGTGCTGCCCGGGGGAACGCGTTCGGGCATGCCCGCGCAACCGACCAGCAACACCAGCACGGAGGCCAGCGCCAGCAGTCGGTAACGCACGCCCGGCGCGATGTTCATGCCCGCTCCGTTTCCCGTTGTGCCTTGACCAGTTTGCTTTTGATGCGGTTGCGCTTGAGCGGCGAGAGGTATTCCACAAACACCTTGCCCATCAGGTGGTCCATCTCGTGCTGGATGCAGACCGCAAGCATGTCTTCAGCCTCCAGCGTGCGCTCCACACCCTTCCCGTCGAGCGCGCGCACGCGCACGGCGATTGAGCGCTCCACACCGTCATAAATGCCGGGCACGGACAGACAACCCTCTTCACCCTTGCGGGTTTCGGGGCTGGACCACTCGATCACGGGGTTGATCAGCACGAGCGGCTGATCGCGGCTTTCGCTCACATCGATCACGATCACCCGTTCGTGCACATCCACCTGCGTGGCGGCCAGACCGATGCCGCTGGCGTCGTACATGGTGGCGAACATCCGCGCGATCAGCTGGTGGATGCGCTCGTCCACCGCCGCCACCGGCCGGGCAACGGTGTTCAGGCGCGGGTCGGGGTAACGCAGGATGTTGAGCAGCTCGGGCGAATTCATGTCTCGGTGGATTCAAAAATGGGACGGACGTTCCAGATCACCGCCACCACATGGGGTCGGGCGCGGCAGTGACAAGGTAGCGGGTTTGTCGCTATTTTCGCCACTTTTGACGGCACCAGCGCGACCCAAATGCCATAAACATTGCCTAATCAAGGGCTTGGGCGCAAAATCAAATGCGACTTGTCAAGATAAAAAGCGCCGTCTCACCCCGGTCCCGGCCCTTGTGGGCCTCCGAGGCGATGGCGTCTGCCCCAGGGGCCCACACATGCCATTGAACACCTGTCCGACCGCCCAAATCCGTTCGCCGCATCGCCTGCATCCGCTGGCCGGGGCTGCCGTCCTCATCGCCGCGCTGGTCAGCAGCAGTGTCTGGGCGCAGAACTATCCCATCACCACCGGGCAGCGGGCCACGGCCACCCAGGTCGCCGAGGCCGGCGTACCGCTGTCGGAACTGGCACCCGATGCCCCCGACAGCCACACCGTAGTGCGCGGTGACACGCTGTGGCGCATCGCCGGCATCTTCCTCAAAAGTCCGTGGCGCTGGCCCGAGCTCTGGGGCATGAATCTCGATGACATCAAGAACCCGCACCGCATCTACCCCGGGCAGGTGCTCTACCTTGACAAAACCGGTGGCCGCGCCCGCCTGAGCACCCGCCGTCCAGGCAGCGGCGAGCCCGCCACCGTGCGCGTGTCGCCCCGCATCCGCTCCGAGAGCCTGTCCGACTCGGCCATTCCGCCGGTCTCGATGCAGCAGATCGAAGCCTTCCTGGCCGAGCCGCTGATCGTGGACGAAGCCACCTTCGCGCGCGCACCGCGCATCGTCGCCACGCCCGAAAACCGCGTGCTGCTCAGCCTGGGTGACCGGGCTTACGCCCGTGGCAGCTACGGCAGCAGCAGCAACGACGACACATCTCTGAGCCTGGCCGCCGGCAAGCCCCGCAATTTCCGCGTCTTCCGCAATGCGGTGCCGCTCAAGGATCCGTCTACCGGCGAAGTGCTCGCCTATGAAGCGCAATACGTGGGCAAGGCCTACCTCAGCCGGGCGGAGAGCCGCGCCACCGTCGAGGCGCCACCCACCCCCGCCACGACGCAGCCCGTCAAGGCCGACGTCTACAAGCCCGCCTTTGACAACCCGGCCAACGTCGAGCGGTTGCAAATGGCCAACACCTCGACGGCCGCTGCCGCCCCGGCGTCGGAACTGGTGCCTGCCACCATCGACATCATGCAGGCCAAAGAGGAAATGCGCGTGGGCGATCGCCTGCTGCCCGAGCCGCCGCGCGAGTTCAGCAACTACGTGCCGCGCGCCCCCGGCAGCGCCCAGAAGGGCCAGATCGTCTCGGTCTACGGCAACGCCGTGACGTTTGCGGCCCAGAACCAGGTCGTGGCCATCAACCGCGGCCGGGAGCACGGCATGGAAAACGGCCATGTGCTGGCCCTGCTGCGCGACACCAACCAGATCGTTGACAAGACCGACGAAAGCCGCCCGACGATGCGCCTGCCGGGAGAGCGCAACGGCCTGATGATGGTCTTCCGCACGTTCGACAAGGTGTCCTACGCGCTGGTCCTCCAGATCAACGATGGCGTCAAGGTGGGCGACCGCTTCGTCAACCCCTGACGCCCCATGGCCAGAGATGAACTGGCCGCGTGGCTGAGGCTGCTGCTGACCCCGGGTGTCGGGAACGAAACGGCGCGCAAGCTGCTCGCCGCTTTTGGACTGCCGCAAACCGTTTTCACACAGAGCCTGGCGGCGCTGCAGACCGTCGTCGGTGCCCGCATCGCTGAGGCGCTGCAGCAGATTCCTGACGAACTGGAACCGGCGCTGGAGCGTCTGCAAACCTGGCTGGACGAGTCAGACCGTCACCACCTGCTGACACTGGGCGACGCGCTCTTCCCGTCTGCGCTCCTGCAGATGGCCGACCCGCCGGTGCTGCTGTATGTACTGGGCGACCTGGACGCCCTGAGCCACCCGAACAAACTCGCCATCGTTGGCAGCCGCAACCCCACCCACCAGGGCGCCGCCAATGCCCACCAGTTTGCCCAGGCCCTGGGACAAGCCGGCCTGTGCATCGTGTCCGGTCTCGCACTCGGAGTGGACGGCGCGGCCCATGAAGGCGCGCTGGCAGCCGGCGCCAGGACCATCGCCGTGGTGGGCACCGGCCTGGACCGTGTCTACCCCAAACGACACCTGAACCTCGCCCACCGCATCGCCGAGCGCGGCGCCCTGGTCAGCGAATACCCGCTGGGCACGTCCCCGCTTCCGGCCAATTTCCCGCAGCGCAACCGCATCATTGCCGGCCTGTCCCAAGGCACGCTGGTCGTTGAAGCGGCGCTGCAATCGGGCTCACTCATCACCGCCCGCATGGCTGCCGAGCAGGGCCGAGAAGTGTTTGCCATCCCCGGCTCCATCCACGCACCCCAGTCGCGCGGCTGCCATGCGCTCATCCGCCAGGGCGCCAAACTGGTCGAATCGGCGCAGGACATCCTGGAAGACCTGCAAATGGGTGCGCTGGCGACGCCGGAGGAAGGGGTACCCACGACACCACCCGACGACGACCTGCTCAACGCGTTGGGCCACGACCCGGTGAGCCTGGACGCCCTGCAGGCGCGCACCGGACTCGACACCGCGACCTTGCAAGCGCGACTGCTGGAACTGGAACTCGATGGCTGGGTGGGACGGCTGCCGGGCGGCCTGTTGCAGCGAACAGGCCAGAGCTAGCGCCTGCCGGAGCAACCCAACAGCCTCCGGAAAGAGATGTCTTGAAGCCAGAACGCCGCGGAACCGGCTTTGCCGGGCCGCCAGCGTTGCCCCCTGGGGGGGGTGACGCACCGCAGGTGCGGTGCGGGGGGGTGAATCAGTTCAACAAGCGTTCTGGATTGGCATCCAGCTTGGCCAGCGCATCGCGCGTGGCGCGCACGGTCAGTGCCTCGTCTTCGCTCGGCACCAACAAGCCGGCCTGCAGATAGGCCGCTACGCGGTTGGCCTGCACGAGGAAGCAACGCCCGTTGTTGGTGACAAACAGGTAGAGCTGACCGCGGTCGCTGCGCCAGGCCAGCTGCACGCTGTTGAGCTTGCCGTTGTGGTCCAGACCAAACCACGATCCGATCTGCAACTCAACGGCCCAGGCACGCATCGCCTCGTTCGGCTGGCTGCCGCCTTGCTTGATCACCTCGATGTTGCTGGCGTCCACGCCGGTGATCATCTCGATGCTCTCGTTGTCCAGGTCCAGATCGCCCACACCGTTTTCCGGCAGGTAATCTTCCAGGTGCGCCAGGCGCTCGGACAGCTTGTCCAGGCGCTCCTGGGGGATCGGCTCCGTGCGCGACATGAACGCATCGGCCAGGGTGTCGCTGACCGACTTGATGTGCTGGTCCTGAAGGCCCGCCGGGTAGCCCAACAATCCCATGCCCTGGCGCAAGCGCTGCAGGATGCTGGGCAGCTGCTGGATCACCCGGGCGCGATCGTTGCGGTTGGGTTTGGCGCTCGCTGCCCACAGCAGATCGGACGCCACCCGCTTGAGCGATGCCGTTTCTTCGTGCTTGAGACCAAACTTGACACTGGCCACCGCCAGCACCTCGACCCAGACCTTGAACAGAAATTCACGCACCTCGTCGCGCACCGGCACGTCGTCGAGCAACTTGCGCAGCTCGATGGTGTATTGCACCGACAGCGTTTCCTTCTGCTCCACCTGCTGGGCCACCGTGACAAACCGGCTGGCGTTGCCCTGCCCGCTGAGGTAGGTCGAGAGGAACTTCTGGAACTCGTCGAACACCAGTTGGAACACCCGTCGTCCGGTTTCCGGGTACTGTTCGATCACCTGCACCACGCGTTTGATTTCCATCTCCAGCGCGGTCGAGGTGACATTGGATTCAAAGCCCATGACACAGGAACCCATGCGGTCAATCAGGCGACGCGCCGGGTGCTGCAGGGCACTGAAAAACTCGGGTTCGGCCAGCGCCACCCGCAGCACCGGGATCTGCAACCGGGCAAACCAGACCCGCACGGTGGCGGGGATGCGCTCCTCGGCCAGGATGCTCTGGAACATCAGCGCCACCACCTCGATGGTGGCCTTTTCGGTGGGCGTCTCGGCGGCCTGCTTGAGCTCAACGGTGCGCTGGCGCAGGGCGGTGGCCGCTCGCTCGACATGCGAGTGGTCCGCATACACAGCGCCCGCGCCGGTACTGCCGGTCTGCGGCAAGCCGGCGTCAACACTGACCACCGGCGCAATGCGCTGCATCGCCTGCACCAGCTGGGGCGAAGGCGGCAACAGCTGCGTCGCCTCAAAATCACCGCCCACGCGGTCGATCAGCATGCGCTTGAGGCGCCCCACCACGCCCTGAGCCCGCATGCGGGCCCTGGCCAAGGGCGAAGAACTGGTCATCATGCGGGTTTCGTCGTGCACGCCCATGACCGAGGAGCCCATGCCGCCGCGCCTGGCGTCCATGCTTCCCTGGCTGCTCTGAGCGCCACCTGAGGCCGAAGCCGCAGCCGGGCCAGAACCGTTGTGGCCGGTGCCAGCCCCGCCACGACCGCCGCCCATCTGAGCCGCACTCCCGTTGAAGCCACCTCCAGCAGCGCCACCGCTTTCGCCGTCCGCGCCTTGATCAGGCGTGACCCCTGGAGCCGGCGCGCTGGATCGGCTCCCGGGTGCGCGTTTGACCAGCGCCTGCAGGTCGATCTCTTTCATCACGCCGCTGGACACCAGGAATTCGTTGGCCGCCTTGTAGGCCTCGTGCATCCGCTTGGCCAGCGTTGGCGCCAAAGCGTCCTGCACCAGCAACCAGCCTTCGCGGCTCATCTGCACATCGAGCCACTGGTCAACCAGGATACGGGTCACCACATCGGGCAGCAGCACGTCGCCGCGCGGCAGTTCCTGGCGCTTTTCCAGGTGCTGGATGCGCAGGCGCAGTTCGTTGAGTTCGGTGGACGCCTGGTCCAGCACGCGCATCGCCAGCCGCGAAGCGAGGATCTGGTCGTCCATGGCGCCTTCGGCCATCAGCTCCAGCCGTCCGGGCGCGCTCGCGGTCGAACTGCCCGAAGCAGAAAAGCGCGGCAGCAAGGTTCGCTGCAGCACCTTGCGGGACTGGTTCAGCCAGGTGGTCTGGTTTTTCTGGAACGCCATCCAAGCGTCGCGGCGCTCCTGCATTTCGCGCGCGGGACCGGCCTGGTCCAGGATGGTGGTCAGTCGCGTCTCACAGGTCTTTACCACGTCGGGAAGCGCACGCCCCACATGAACCACGAAGAGTTCACGCGCCTGTTTGGCCAGAGAGGAGACGTGCTGATCAGGAGAGGCCACGATGGTTTCAGTATGACACGAAAGGACTCAATACTTAAGGCGAACAGGCGGGCTGAGTCCGGGTGTTTGCGCTTAAACCACGGCTCCCCCGTTGGGGTCGTTGGGATCGGATTCAGCCGGCTTGTTGCCCGACTTGATCAGGTCCTCGCGCTTGATACCGAGCCACATGGCAATCGCCGCGGCCACGAACACCGAAGAATAGATGCCAAACAGGATGCCGATGGTCAGGGCCAGCGCAAAGTAGTACAGCGTCGGACCGCCAAACAACAGCATCGACAGCACCATGATCTGGGTCGACCCGTGGGTGATGATCGTACGGCTGATCGTGGAGGTGATCGCGTTGTCGATGATCTGCGGCGTCGTCTTTTTGCGATGGCGGCGGAAACTCTCACGGATACGATCAAAAATCACCACAGATTCGTTGACCGAATAGCCCAGCACCGCCAGCACCGCGGCCAGCACCGCCAGCGAAAACTCCCACTGGAAGAAGGCGAAGAAGCCCAGGATGATGACCACATCGTGCAGGTTGGCGATGATGGCCGAGACGGCGTACTTCCACTCGAAGCGCACCGCCAGATAAATCATGATGCCGACGATCACCAGGCCCAGCGCCTTGAGTCCGTCCTCCACCAGTTCCTGGCCCACCTGCGGGCCAACAAACTCGGAGCGGCGCAGCACCACCGTGGGGTTCTGCGCCTTGAGCGCGGCCAGCGCGGCCTCGCTCTGCTGGCCCGACGACTGGCCCACCAGCACCGGCAGGCGCAACAACACATCGCGGGAAGAGCCAAAGTTTTGCACCGGCACATCGGCGTAGCCCAGGGACTCGACCACATGGCGCACGGCGGCCAGGTCGGCCGGCTGCTCGTAGGCCACTTCCATGACCGTGCCGCCCGTGAACTCCACCGACAGGGCGAGCCCGCGTGTGACCAGGAAGAACACGGCGGCGGCAAAAGTGATGGCGGAAATCGCGTTCAGCACGAGGGCGTGCTTCATGAACGGGATGTCGCGGCGAATGCGGAAAAGCTCCATGCTGGATTCCTTGGTTTGGGGCTTCTGGACTCAGTCGGCCTTGGCGACCGACGAACCACTCTCGGGCCGCCACACGGTGCCGATCGACACGGTCTTGAGCTTCTTCTGACGGCCGTACCAGAGGTTGACCAGTCCACGAGAAAACACCACCGACGAGAACATGCTGGTCAGGATGCCGATGCAGTGCACCACGGCAAAGCCACGCACCGGGCCCGAGCCGAAGGCCAGCAGCGCCACACCCGCGATCAGGGTCGTGACGTTGGAGTCCAGGATCGTGCCCCAGGCGTGTTCGTAACCCGCATTGATCGCCGACTGCGGCGAAGCGCCATTGCGCAACTCCTCACGCACACGCTCGTTGATCAGCACGTTGGAGTCGATGGCCATGCCCAGCGCCAGTGCCATGGCGGCAATGCCCGGCAGCGTCAGCGTGGCCTGCAGCATCGACAGCACAGCCACCAGCAGCACCAGGTTGAAACCCAGCGCCAGGCTGGAAAACACGCCAAACAGCATGTAATAAATGCACATGAACAACACGATCACGGCAAAGCCCCAGATCACGCTGTTGAAACCTTTGGCGATGTTGTCGGCGCCCAGGCTGGGACCGATGGTGCGCTCTTCGATGATCTCCATCGGCGCCGCCAGCGAACCCGCGCGCAGCAGCAGTGCCAGGTCGTTGGCCTCGTTGATGTTCATGCTGCCCGAGATCTGGAACCGGTTGCCCAGTTCACCGCGGATGGTCGCCACGGAAATCGCCTCTCCCTTGCCCTTTTCGAACAGGATGATCGCCATGCCTTTGCCGATGTTCTCGCGACTGACATCGCGCATGACGCGACCGCCCTTGGCGTCCATGTAGAGCGTCACGCTCGGTTCCTGCTGCTGCGAATCAAAGCCCGCCTGTGCGTCGGTCAGGTTCTCGCCCGTGGCCAGCACCTGCTTCTTGACGATCGCCGCGCGCCCGTCCCGCGTCGGGAAGCGGTCGGCGCCGAACGGCACCGGTCCGGTGCCGTCGGCAGCGGCACGCCCTTCGGTGCTCTCGTCCACCAGGCGCATTTCCAGCGTCGCGGTGCGGCCGAGAATGTCCTTGGCCTTGGCCGTGTCCTGCACGCCGGGCAGTTGCACCACGATGCGGTCAGCGCCCTGCTGCTGGATCACCGGTTCGGCCACGCCCAGTTCGTTGATGCGGTTGTGCAGCGTGGTGATGTTCTGCTTGAGCGCCTGATCCTGCACCGAGCGCGCCGCTTCCGGCTTGATGGTGGCCACCAGCCGGAACTCGCTGCCTTCGGGGGTTTCGCTGGACACCAGATCCGGGAACTGGTCCTGGATCACGGCGCGCGCAGCCTCCAGGGTCGCGGCATCGCGCGCGCGCAGTTCAATGTTCACCCCGTTGCGGTTCACACCCCCGTGGCGCACATTCTTTTCGCGCAACGCGGTGCGCAGATCGCCCGTGAGCACATCCGCGCGGCGCTGCAGCGCAGCCGGCATGTCCACCTGCAGCATGAAGTGCACGCCGCCACGCAGGTCCAAGCCCAGGTACATGGGCGACGCGCCCAGCGCCGCCAGCCACGACGGCGTGCGCGGCAGCAGACTCAGCGCCACCACATGGCTCGGGTCGGCCGGATCCGGGTTGAGCGCGCGCTCGATGGCGTCGCGCGCCTTGAGCTGCGTGTCGGTGTCTTCAAAACGCGCCCGCACCGACGTGCCCTCGAACTGCACCGTCGAAGCCACCAGGCCCTGCGCGCTCAGCGCCTGCTCCACCCGCGTGACGGTGGACACATCCACCTTCACCGAGGTCCGGCCCGCCGAGACCTGCACCGCAGGCGATTCGCCAAACAGGTTGGGCAGGGCATACAAAGCCCCGATCACCATCGCCACCGCGATGATCAGGTACTTCCAGAGCGGATATCGATTCATGGGTAACAGGCCTTACGGCGCAGAGGTGTCTTCTAACCAGAATGCGGCGGAACCGGCTCCGCCGGGCCGCTCGCATTGCCCCCTTGAGGGGGTGACGGGCCACGCCGTGAGCCCGGCGCGGGGGTGTTACTTAATAGTTCCCTTGGGCAGCACCTGCGCCACGGCTGCGCGCTGCATCTGGACTTCCACGCCGGAGGCGAGTTCCACACTGATATAGGCTTCGCCGATTTTGGACACCTTGCCCAGGAAGCCACCAGCGGTGACGACTTCGTCACCCTTGGCCAACGCTTCGATCATGGCCTTGTGCTCCTTGGCCTTCTTCATTTGCGGGCGAATCATCACGAAATACAGCACCACAAACATCAACACCAGGGGCAGCATGCCCATCAAGGTGGACTGGGTGTCGCCGCCAGCGGCGGCTTGGGCATAGGCAGAAGAGATAAACACGGGAACTCCACAACAGAAAAAAACAGCCTCCGACAGCACACCTTCAGAAGGCGCCACCGGCGACTGCAGGAAGAAAACGATTGTATGCGCGAGGCCTGCCAGCTGCAGGCCACCCCAGCGGCAGTGAAAATTGGTTTAAGTAGTCCTTAAGTTTCCTTCAGCAACCTGATCCCCCCGTCGCCCGAAGGAGCAAATCATGCAACACCGGATTCTGATAGCAGAGGACCACACCCTGCTGCGGGAAGGGCTTCGCTCGATGATTTCCGCTGTCCCCAACTTCGAGGTCGTGGGCGAGGCACGCGACGGACGGGAAGCCATGCAGCTGGCGCAGAAGCTCAAGCCCGACCTGATCACCATGGACCTGTCCATGCCCAACATGAACGGCATCGAGGCCACGCTGCAGATCAAACGCCGTGACCCGCAGATCAAGATCCTGGCGCTGACCGTGCAGCAGTCGGAGGAGTACGTGCGCGAAGCCTTGAAAGCCGGTGCAGACGGCTACGTCCTGAAGGACGCCAACTACGAAGAGTTTGTCCATGCCATGCGACAGGTGCTGGCCGGCAAACTGTTTCTCAGCGCTGATGTGTCCGGGCAACTGGTCAACCACTTCCTCCAAGACCCCAACGCCCCGCAGACCCACTCGCCGTGGGAGCGGCTGACCAGCAGGGAGCGCGCCATCGTGAAGCTCGTGGCCGAAGGTTGCACCAACCGGGTCGCTGCGGAAATGTTGCACTTGAGCCCCAAAACCGTCGAAAAGCACCGCTCCAGCCTCATGCAGAAACTGGGGCTGCACAGCGCCACCGAGCTCATCCTGATGGCCCTGCACCAAGGCTGGGTGGAGCGCGGTCACATGCTGCGCTTCAAGTCATCTGCCGGCAGCTGGGCCACCAGCTCGTTTCAGGACACAACCCCCTTCATCGAAGAACAGCCGCACTTTGCTCGCTGAGATCGATGTCCGGCTGAATGGCGGGCGGGCTGGCCGTTAGCCGCATCACCTGTTCCTGCTTGGCCCGGTGGTTGGAACCCGAGATGTTCAGCATCCAGGTGGCCGCAATCACGGCACCCTGACCCGGCTCGGACTGGATGGAGAAGCGCCCATTGGCCCCCTCCGTGCGTTCCCGCATGCTGTTGAGCCCGATGCCCACCAGACAGGTCTTGCCACTCAGGATGCCCCGCGAATCAAAGCCCACACCATTGTCTTCCACGCCGATGGAAAACTGACCTTCGTGTACGCGCAAGTAGATCTGCACCCGATCGGCTTGGGAATGCTTGATCACATTGTTCAAGGCTTCCTGCAACAAGCGGAAGACCACGTACTTGAGTGTGGGAGGCAGC
>Ga0209262_10000435_pt1 | contig 19353 bp, 18 predicted proteins | sample Lowcelwee11metaG_FD_187171 | JGI IMG/M metagenome (GOLD analysis project Ga0209262, IMG submission 187171) | Freshwater pond sediment microbial communities from the University of Edinburgh, under environmental carbon perturbations - Low... | ecosystem: Environmental > Aquatic > Freshwater >...
TGCCTATATCAACAGTGCCCTCAAACCTAACTTTTACATCCTATATGGGGCACATGAGATCCATTTCGGGAGTAATCATACACTCAGTCTCAGTGCCTATTACGGAGATAATGATATGGCTCAAACGATGAGTTCAAAAATCGGCGGATATATTCAGCTCTTTGACACATTTGGAAAGTTTGATCTCTACAATGAACTACTTTATCGCAGCGGCTATCATTATCTCACTACTGCAAATATCAGTGTCAATGTTCAAGCAGGATACGATTATACTGCAGGCGTCACTTATCATGCCACCAAAGATTTAAGCCTATTTTTCAAAGGTGAAAACCTTTTAAATAAAGCAATCAAAACTCCTTACCCTATGGCGACTTACGTCGATTATGTGGCACCGTTTGATCGAACGGTTAAAATAGGTTTAAAATATGTCTTTTAAAAAATCGTTGCTCTTTTGCCAATGTCTGCTAATTGCGACACTAACGTCAGTGTTGTCTGCTGAAATAACCAAAAGCAGTATTGAAACACAGATTATTGATAAAATCACCGTATCTATGTTCCCAAACCAAAAAGTTACGGTATGGGGAGAGACGGCTTATCATAAAAATATCATTCAGAAATCCACCCAAATTTTACCAGCCGATTATTCCACAAATGCCACTCTGCTCATAGTATCGAAAAAAATTCCTGAAAATATCGCCTCTAACGCTGTCATCATCTCGACAGAATATTCACTTTTAGCTAAAGATCCGCGAATAGTAGGTGCATTTTTCTGGCAAAAAGGGAGACCGAATATTCTATTTATACGTAAACGGATGCAAAATGCCAATATTGTATTAGGTCATGAATTTGACAAATACATAGAAGATGAACTATGACTATTCAAAAAAAAGAATTTTTTTTTACTTCATTAACCATAATAACATTGTTTATTGTAATTATGATTATTCTGGAAATACCTCAAATTGAACGTGATTTAAAGAACAATGTCAAAGAAGATATGGTTCGTACTATCAGTTCGATCGTTGATAACTATGATAATAAACTTCGGGCATATGCCTCGAAACATCCCGATCAAACACTTGCTGATATTTTAAAAAATGACCCGGATTTACGTCGTGAGCTTGAATCTGATCTTGCCTTGATCGTTTCAGATGATATCAAATACATCTATGTTTTGTACTATGATGAAACTCATAAATTTCGTTTTATGCTCGATGGCTCACAATATGAGAAAGCAGAGTTTGGACAAAAGTTTGATATCGAAAACCAAGCTTGGGAACACTCCTATCAAACCAAAACACCTCAACTTATTGAACAAAAAGATCTTTATTCTTTATGGCTCACTTACCTCAAACCTATCGTAATTGATGAAAAAGTCCATGGAGTTATTGCCATTGACTTTTCGATTGAAGGACATCAGCATATCGTTGATATTATTCAACCGCTTCATAAATATGTATGGATTTTTTTAGCATTGATCGGTATTGGCATCATTATCAGTATCATTCAATATATTCTCTACCATATATCTCAAAAACGGGTTTATCTCGATCCTCTGACAGGACTGTATAACCGTAATTTTTTCAATGATATCCTAAGTGGAATGGATTATCAAAAATACGCTATTGCTATGATGGATTTAGACAAATTTAAAATCATTAACGATACCTATGGTCATGAAATCGGAGATGAAGTACTCAAACAAGTCTCTATCGTACTCAAATCATCAATTCGTGAATATGACAAACTGATCCGTTACGGCGGAGAAGAGTTTCTGCTTTACATCTCTATCCGAGATCTAGATCACAATGGAGTCTGTGATATTCTTAACCGCCTGCGTCAGAATGTGGAAGCCATTACGATTCAGACAGGGCTTATATCTTTACATCCAACCATATCTATTGGTTTGAATAGCTATACCTCTCACTTCAAAAATGAACACGATGCGATCAATATGGCAGATAAAATGCTTTATGACGCAAAACATAACGGACGTAATAAAGTATCGGTTTATTTACCCAACAAAACAGTAACGGAACATACGATTAGCTTTTTAAATGTTCACCATGTTAAAGAAGCAATTGAAGAAAAACGTATTTTTTGTGAATATCAGCCTTTAGTCCATCTGGAATCAAATCAAATTATCGGCTATGAAGCACTTGTACGTATTCGTGATCGTGATGGAAAAGTACTCTATCCTGGAATGTTTTTGCCGAATATTGCCCAGAGCAATATTTATAAAGAGCTTACCCTCGAAATTTTGCGGATAAATTTTCAAAAAGTGCATGAGATGCAAAACTGTATTTCAATCAATCTTAACATCACCGATATTCTAGATGATGACATTTATACTTTTATCAAAAATCATCTTGAGAATATGAGTAAAGATAGACAATTTTTTACATTTGAATTATTAGAAGAAGAACAGATTTCAGGCCTTGAGACGCTCAAGCAGCGAATTGAATCGCTGCGCATAATGGGGTCTAAAATTTCACTCGATGATTTTGGAAGCGGTTACTCTAATTTCAACCATATTTTTGCATTGGATGTCGATGTAATAAAAATAGACGGAAGTCTTATTAAAGATATTGATACATCTGAAATATCGTATAAACTAGTCGAAGCAATAGTAGCATTTGCCAAAGCATCAGGGAAAATAGTAGTTGCCGAGTATATTCACTCATCAAAAATTTTGGAAATTGTCAAAAAACTGAATATTGAATATGGACAAGGGTTCTATTTAGGAAAACCGAATGAGATTCTCTCAACAAGAGCGGCATTTTTTGATGAAAAAATTTATTAAAATCACTATTAATCACTTATAAATCGATCTCCTTAATAGAGTATTAACACGACCTCAAATACAATAGCTCCACTACAATCCAATAGGAGAGCACAGTGGCAGGTATTTCTACTAAAGGGAGCTATGGCCTTGCCGCCATGTATGAGTTAGCACTTTACTATGGACAAGGACATCTTCAGATCCGTGACATTGCAGAAAAAGCCAATATCCCACAAAACTATCTCGAACAAATTCTCGCTACTTTGCGTAAAGAGGGATTGATTCAAAGTATTCGAGGGGCAGGAGGGGGATATTTGCTGGCGAAAGCCCCAAATACGATTGCGGTATTTGACATTTTAGTCGCACTGGAAGGGGAACTTTGCAACCCTACGGATGAACGGTTACAGCCGATTTTACATCTTTACTGGAATCGCATTCGAGACGATATGAAAAATGTATTTCAAGAGTCACTCCAAGACCTCGTCGATCAGGGCAATGCCATGAATCAACAGTCGATGTACTTTATTTAAACTCAACTTGGTGCAGCTGATACTGCGGCAGCTTTTCATGAAGATTAACAACATCGCCAAAGACGATAACCGCCGGTCCTTCGATAGTTTTTGCGACTTTTGCTAAATCGGTCAATGTTGTCACAACACTCTGCTGTTCGGGACGTGAAGCATTTGCAATAATTGCTACCGGAATATGTTTTGATACTCCTGCTGCTAACGCGGCTTTACGAATACTATTTGCCAAACTTAACCCCATTAATACAACGGTAGTATGATTACTCAGTTTAAGCAAAGGGAGCCAATCCGTGTTGAATTTTCCCTCTTTCAAATGTGCAGACACAACGGAAAAACTTGCCGCATATCCTCTTGCAATCGGAGGTATCCCCGCACAAGCAGGTCCACTGACGCACGAAGATATGCCTGCGATTACATCAACTTTAAATCCTCTTTCAACTAAAAATTGAGCCTCTTCGCTTCCACGTCCGAAAACATACGGATCACCGCTTTTAAGTCGTGCAACGCTGAATCCCTGACTTGCATAATCAGCTATGAGACTGTTAATCCTCTCTTGGCTGATACTATGATTATTTTTAGATTTGCCCACATAAATTTTTCGTGTTTCTGATGGGATCAGATCCAAAATCTCTTTCGATATCAGGTTATCGTATAAGACGATTTGGGCTTCTCGGATAATCCGATAGGCTTTGAGTGTCAACTGTTCTATATCTCCAAGGCCGCAGCCTACCAGATAGACATCCCCTTTTCTTACCGAAAACCTCTCATTCGTTTCGGCCAAAGCCGGTGGTATAATTTTTGTCATACGAGCCTCTTTATTGATTTTTTAATAGCCTCCAGCAATCCATCGATGTCCTCTGCACCTTGAGAATAATGGATACTTATACGGAGCCATCCCGGCCGCTCTTGAAAAGGTGTATCATCTTTCAATCCTAATAAATCATGTCCGTAAGGGCCGGCACACGAACACCCCGCTCGAGTTTGAAATCCTTTTGATTCGGAAAGAACCGTACACAAGGCGTACGGGTCAACCCCCTTGACATTAAAAGAGACAATCCCGATATTCTCTGCCTTGCGACAACCGTAACAGGTTGATCCCTCAATCTCCTTCAATCCCTCAATAAAATGTTCATATAATCTTTTTTTCCGAGAAGCAATCCATTCAAATCCGATCTCATTACGAAGCTGGTATGCCAATGCCGCGCGAATAAGCTGTAAAATCCCCGGTGTTCCCGCATCTTCACGATCTTCGACACCGTCTATAAAAAAATGACTGGTACGACTGACATAGCGTACTGTTCCCCCTCCGGCAAAGGTGGGTTTGGCATCCGCCTCAAACAGATTTTTTCTCACAGCCAATAAACCGCACGAGCCAGGTCCCCCTAAAAGTTTATGGGGCGAGTAAAACATCGCATCGTACAATTCACATGGTATATTCAGATACGGTGACGAAGCTGCTGCATCAAAGCAAACAATTGCGTCGTAACGGCGTAATATCTCCGATATCTCAACATAAGGGGTTATCGTCCCCGTCACATTCGACGCGATACAAAACGACCCGATAATCTCACGATTTGGATTTGTTTTCAAAATTTCTTCGAGCTGTTCCAAATCGACCAGTCCCTTGGCATTCAACCCGACCCGTACGGTCTCACAAAGTGCTTCACGATAGCTAATCTCGTTAGAATGATGTTCATACGGCCCAACAATGACGAGAGGAAGTTCATAGCTTGGAGGCAATGATGGGTAACGTGCGCGAGTTGCCGGAGGGATATAGAGTCCCAATATCTCCTGCAATCGCTTAACCGCTCCCGTCGCTCCATATCCGCATGGCATCAATACAAAAGAGCTGTCCAGCCCTAATAAAACTTTTAGATGTTCTCTTGCCTGGCGGTAATAACGATCCGTCCGAGCCGCCATCGATGCCTCTTTTGAATGGGTATTCGCATAGGTTTCAAGCACTTCTCGGATGCGTCCTTCGATCGGTTCATACGCTAAGCCCGATGCGGTAAAGTCAAAATAGGTTTTTTTATGGACACCGATCGTATTACATCCTATTTGGGCGTATTTGTCACCCCCATCAAGGAGTGGACGGAATAGCTGATTCATTTGCGTATTTCTCCAATAAAAAATTTCCAAAATCGATACTGTTGCTTGCCTCAAAATTAAGTATCAATGACTCAATCAAAGGTGCTACTTCATCTGCAATAACTTTGACTCCCGTTTTTACGGCAAAACGGCTTTGTTCACCCTCTAAATTCCCCCCAACGATCAAATCAAATCCCCTAAGGAGTTCATCATCCCGCTTTACAATAGCTCCGATAAATCCAAGATCAACAATATGCGGATGGGCACATGAGTTCGAGCATCCGTTAATACTGATACTCACCGGTTCCTTGAAATCGGAAAATCGATGATTCAAATATTCCACTACTTCGATTGCTAAATTTTTCGTCTCACTCACTGCAAACTTACAAAAATTTAGTCCCGTACAGGCCAAAGTTCGCGCTTCAAAAACTGACGGACGAGGATGAAATCCAACGGCTTCGAGGGTCTGGACCATCGCTTCGGTGAGATCGGAGGGGACATTCAGAATCACAAAATTTTGTGCTGCGGTAAGAGTAATCCCCTCGACTTTGTAAAATTCCAAAATAGTGCTCAATTTTATAAGCATCTCTCCACTGATTCGTCCACTGGTGAGGGCGCATCCGATGAGAGAATGCCCTTCCTTTTTGGCATTACTGACACCAAAATGGCCCCGTCGCGAATAGGGAATAAAATTCTGTACATTAAAACGCTCCAGTTTTACCCCTGCTCTCTCCTCCACCTCACCGATAAAATGCTTGACCCCCCAGGCTTCGACCAAATGGCCCAATCGGGCTTTAGATCGGTTGCTACGACATCCAAAATCGCGGTAAAGAAGGGTGATCACCTCCGCAATTTTGACAATATTGCTCCGATTAATGTACCCGATAGGGGTTGCAATACGGCGATTGCTTGCCTGCCCTCCGCCGACACTGACACAAAAATGGATCTGTCCGATGCTGTTTTTTACGGCGGTAAATCCCAAATCCTGTACTTCATGATGGGTACAATGTTTGGCACAACCGCTCACCCCGATTTTAAACTTGCGGGGGAGATTTGAAAAAGTCCGATTTCCGCGATAAAGTTCACTCAATGCACTCACGATGTCACGTACGTCATCAATCTGATCGTGATCCATCCCGTTTACCGGGCAGGAAATAATATTACGCGGACAATCTCCCGCCGCTTCGAGTGTACTGAGTCCGACATTGGCCAAAGCGTCAAAAATTGCAGGGAGATCTGCAACTCTAATCCAGTGAAACTGTATATCCTGACGGGTCGTCACGTCGCCCGTATTACGACCGTGTTTGATCGATAATTCCCCCAGTACTTTTGCCTGTTCGGGTGTGATATATCCCCCTTCAAGTTTGACGCGCAGCATAAAATAAAGGTTCTCGTCGCCAGATTCTTGCAGATTTTTGTTTTGCGTATAGAGGCCGTACCATTTAAAACGATCGATGTCATCAGGGTGAATCTCACCCTCATTTAGGGCATACTTTCGGATCGACTCTAAAACATCCAATCCGTCTTTTTCATTTTTAATCCGTTCGATGCGTTCCGCTTTTGATTCGCTAGCCATATTCACTCCTTATGTAACAATTCCAACATTCCAGTGAGGGAAATGGCGGCGAATAAGGGCATTGAATTCCACTTCAAACGCCGACGCACCTTTTTGCTCTCTCTTCGTTTCGACACTTCCTGTGATCATCCCCGCAGCTACCGTGTTATTCGTTATTTTGTCGATTAAAATAAATCCCCCCATCTGCCGATTCTCGTCGTAACGATCAAATGCGATCGGTTAAGTCAAGTTTAAACGAACCGATCCAATATCATTAAGCCCCAACTGAGATGCTTGATCTTTTTCTTGCGTATTGACATCCACACGGTATTCAATTCGCTCGACATACGCCGTAGTGACACTGGAACCGCGTTTCAACAAATAGCTCTTGGCGGGAAGAAATTTCTCCTCATCCATCCATACTATATTTGCGCTAATCACATCACTTTGATCAATGCTCTCACCCGTTTTTATCAATACGTTCCCTCGGCTGATATCAATTTCTTCATTAAGTGTCAATGTTATTGCATCCCCAGTAGAAGCCGATTCGAGGTTTCCATCATACGTGACAATTGATTTTACTGTCGCTTTTTTGAAGGATGGATAGGTTGTAATACTTTCCCCTACACGGATCCTCCCCGATACGATAGTTCCAACCGTCCTCCACGAAATCGTTTTTACGACGCTTCGGTAATGTTTTTCACCCATCTTTTCCCCACTTACGTATTGTCAAAGGAAAATTCATAAAGCTCCGTGCTTAAGTATCTCTCGCCGGTATCACACAAAATCGTAACAATTTTTTTCCCTTGATTTTCGGGACGCTCGGCAATCTTTTTTGCAGCAGCAACATTGGCTCCTGAGGATATCCCGACCAAAAGTCCTTCAGTTTTAGCGATCACCCTGGCAGTCTCAATCGCCTCGGTATTGGTGATTCTAACTATCTCATCATAAACACCGCGATTGAGAACCTGAGGGACAAACCCGGCTCCGATCCCCTGAATCTTATGAGAACCGGCCGGCTCACCGGAGAGAACCGCTGAAGCATCCGGTTCTACCGCAATGATTTGGATCTCAGGGTTATACGCTCTAAGTACCTCTCCGACACCGCTAATCGTTCCGCCTGTTCCAATCGCCGCGACAAAAATATCGATTTTGCCGTTCGTATCTCTCCAAATTTCTTCCGCCGTAGTCTGACGATGAATATCAGGGTTATCAGGATTGTTAAACTGTTGCAATACGACCGCTCCCGGAATTGATGCCCCCAGTTCGTGCGCTTTCACGACAGCTCCCCCCATCCCTTTTTCAGGTTCAGTCAAAACGATCTGAGCTCCAAGAGCTGCCAAAAGACGTCTCCGTTCCAAACTCATCGAACTCGGCATTGTCAATATCAGCTTCACTCCTAAGCTTGCAGCGACGCTTGCTAAGGCTATCCCCGTATTCCCACTTGTTGGCTCGATGATAATACTCTCTTCAGTGATCTCACCTCGTTTAAGGGCTTGGAGGATCATGTTGCATCCGATTCGATCTTTAACCGATCCAGAGGGGTTCATAAATTCACATTTGCCTATGATAGATGTCGACTCAGTTGAAAAATGGTTTAACATAATGAGTGGGGTATTTCCTATCAACTCTGTGACATTAGCTGCAATTTTCATTGTTCACTCCATTCCTAAATGAGATTAATACTATAATGAATACTTATTCATCTTTTAAACGGAGAAATTATAGAGAGATAAATTTATATTGTCAAGTAATTCTATTGAATTAGTTGTGTTTATTGGAAATTAAATAGATAAAGCCCTATTTTATGGGGGTTTAAATACCTAGTAATTCATAGCTATTTACTAATGTATAGAAAACAACCTTTCAAAATAGGGGGAAATTGCTATAATTTCAGCTACTATATTCCATATACGCTACTATTTCCAAAAAATTAGAGGATATTTATGGCAATCATCTCAATAGCTTCAACCAAAGGTGGTGTAGGTAAAACCTCTCTTGCCTTTTCTCTCGCAAAAGATCTCTCCTATCGCTATGCCACTAACGATATGTCGGTTGTTCTGAACAAATATAAAAATGCCCGCTATTATCCGAATAAAATACCCCTCTATCCCGATACCGTATACGATTTCGGCGGATTTGAAAACCCTCATGCCAACGAAATATTGCGGGAATCGGATATTATTATCCTCCCGACGACAAACGATCTCAATTCGATTATGAAAAGTTTGATTTTTATTAAAAATTTTCGGGAAAAGACCATACTTGTATTTGCCAATATGATTGATACCCCCAACGATGCCGTGATGATAAAAGAGAAGATTCATGAACATTTCCCGAACCTCGCGTTTACCTATCTGCGACGGACGAAACTCTTAAAAAATGCGTTGGAAAGCGGAATGAGTGCAAGTGAGCTTTATGAGAGCAGTAAACATACCCAACACCTGTACAAACAGGCATTTGGAGAGTATTCAAAAATTCTAAACCTTTTTAACGGCGAAACAAACGGCTATTAAAAAACGGCCGCTTTTTTCACCTCCAGCCGATCGTACATCGAGAGCATATTGGTATAATCACGATGCAGTGACGTACTCACTAAAAATGCTTCTCCACTCAGAATCCCTACCGCTTTATCAACTCGTGCTGCACTGTAGAGATCATACAACGCTTGGCGATAATCATCCAACTCTAATCCCAACTCTTCCATCCGAAGTAGTTCAACGATCAGATTTCCCATCACACTGTTGCCGAATTCCAAATACCCTATCGCTTCGTCAACATTTCCGGCAGTGAGATGAAGCTGTGCTTTGAGTTCCCCGATCGTAAAATTCTCCTCGAAAATGACCCCGATAAACTTCTCGACATTTAGATGATCTTCGAGAGCTTCGATCTCATCCAATACGCTCTCAGGGTCATACTCGGCGAAGTTTAAAATCACTTCACGGTACGCTTTTCCCCGATTACGGTTGTTATAGATCAGATCATCGATCGGATAGACCTCGGAGACTCCGGGGACAATCATTTGGCAGGAATAAAAACCGAGGTAATTGTAATCTCGGATATAAATCTCTTTTCCCATCGAGCCAAATATCCCCGTGAGATAGGTAAATTCATCCTCGGTATTCTCTCCGCTGTAATTCCACGGAGCGAATTCAAAGCTCTTTTTAGCACTCAAAAACTGTATCCCCATCTTGCCGTTGGAATCGATAAAGTGCGATTCAAGATTGAAACTCTCAGAGACGAGTGACATATCAAACGTCGGCACTTCAAAACTCTCCAGATTCTCCAATCCCCGCCCCTGCATCAGCTCCGTCATCGTCCGCTCCAGAGAAACCTCCAAAATCGGATGGGCACCGAAGGAGACAAAAAGGGTCGCATTGGCAGGATTGATAAACGAAATCGCCGTCACAGGGTATTTCCCCCCCAACGAGGCATCCAAGACGTTCACAACATACCCTAACTCCCGAAGTTTTGTCAGATCACTGTAAAGCCGCTCGAATTGGCTAAGAAATTCATCACTGTAATGGGGCAGAGAATACCCCTCTTTAATAATCTCGATCTTCGCATACCGCTCCAAAATCTCGCTCATGGCCTGAACCTGTGCCTCTTTTGCAGTATTCCCCGTCGCAAGCCCATTACTGACGTAGAGATTACTGAGAATATTGAGGGGAAAATAGACAACCTCATCACCATTGAGTTTATGAAACGGCAATGCGATAATTTTATCCTCAGTATCGCTGTTAAAGTCTATCAGTTCATCCTGACTTAGCTCACCGTTTGGATCGTAAACATCCATCAGTTCAGGAGTGAGGTACCCACCCTCAAAATCAAATGCCACCTCATCGGGATAATACTTCCGTGCGGGAAGATGAAAATCGATAAAAAAATTATTGGTTTGGAGCCGTTCGATGTATTCGCCCAGAGCACTTGCCGTAGAGGCCTCGGAATAGATCCCTTTGCCATTGGAGTAGATATGTTTCGGGGCTTCTACGGAAGCCAGATTCACAGAATAGCAGTGGTTTAGGGGATGTTTTTCACTTGAGTAGGTGACGTCACATCCCATCTCGCTGAGTATCGTTTGCATACGGTTGATAGAGACTTCCACGGGGGCATTTTTGGAGACTAATTTCATATCGGTTCTCTTTAGTTAAATTGTAGCTGAAGTATAACCAAAAGAGTTTACGCCTTGTTGTCATATCTACGTTACGATAGCGTATCTAAAAACATTGAGGTTACCATGATGGAAATACTATTAGGATTAAATCTATTTTTGCTCTTTATACTTGTCGGAATGTTCGCAATATGGATATGGGCGATGATCGATATCATCACCTCCAAATTCAAAGAAGATCTGATGCAGGTAGTGTGGCTTCTTGTCGTATTCTTCTTACCGTTTATCGGCGTTTTACTCTATCTGTTGCTAGGACGGACGATGAAGCGTATCCCACCGGAAGAGGCAAATCCAAGTCATAAATACGATCATCTCACGAAACTCAAATCGCTGTTGGATGAGGGAATCCTCACACCCGAAGAGTACGAAGCGGAAAAAGAGAAGATCCTAAACCGTCCGTGAACCTTCAAACGCACTCACAACTTGGCGCATTTTGAGGAGCGAATCGGGATTAAGTGAGATCGAGTCGATCCCCTCTTCGACCAGAAATCGAGTGATTTCAGGATAATCAGAAGGTGCCTGACCGCAGATACCGATGTATTTTCCCCGTTCTTTGCACGCACGTATCGCCATTGAGAGCATCCGCGTCACCGCATCGTTACGCTCATCAAAAACCGCCGCGACAAGAGTGCTGTCCCGATCGACTCCGAGGGTAAGCTGTGTGAGGTCGTTGCTTCCGATACTGTAGCCGTCGAAGATCTCCAAAAACTGATCGGCGAGTATAACGTTGGAGGGGATTTCGCACATCGCGTAGATTTCCAAACCGTTTTCCCCTTGAACTAACCCCGCTTCATTCATCACCGCAATCGCCGCTCTCCCCTCATCGGGAGTACGGACGAAGGGTAGCATTACTTTGACATTACTAAGCCCCATATCATCCCGCACTCGCTTCAGCGCTTCACACTCCCACTCGAATGCTTCTCGGTATTGCCGTGAGTAATAACGGCTTGCCCCGCGAAATCCGATCATCGGGTTCTCTTCATCGCTCTCATACGCCCCACCGCCGACCATGTGTTTATACTCGTTGGATTTAAAATCACTGGTGCGAACAACGACGGGACGGGGATAAAACGCCGCCGCGATCATCCCTACCCCCTCGGCGATCTTATCGATAAAAAACCGCTTTGGATCATCGTACCCTCGCATTGCCGCTTTAATCGCTTTGTGTTCGCGTATTTTTTTACCATGAGAAAGTTCCACCAATGCCATTGGATGCGCTTTGACAGTGTTGGTAATGATAAATTCCATCCGTGCCAATCCTACCCCGTCATTGGGAAGTTTTGCCACCTTAAATGCACTTTCGGGATTTCCGACATTCATATAGAGTTTTGTTTTCGTCGAGGTGAGGTTTCCTAGATCGATGTGGGTAATTTCATACGGTATCAATCCCTCATAGACCACTCCGATCTCCCCCTCGGCACAGCTCACCGTAACCTCGTCCCCCTCATGGAGAAGTTCGGTTGCATTGATCGTCCCGACGATAGCAGGGACACCGATTTCACGTGCCACAATGGCAGCGTGACACGTCCGACCACCGCGGTTGGTGATAACGGCGGAGGCTTTTTTCATGATCGGTTCCCAATCGGGATCGGTGATGTCGGCAACGAGGACATCTCCGGCATTAAAGCGTTCCCCCTCGGCGGGAGAGTGGATGATCTTGACACACCCTGAGCCGATTTTCTCCCCGATTGCTTTGCCGCTGAGGAGTATTTTTGCGCTCACTTCCCCTTTGTAGCGGTATTGCTCTAACGTAGTCTCACTGAGTTTTTGGCTTTGCACCGTCTCTGGGCGCGCTTGGACGATGAACAGCTCACCCGTGAGACCGTCTTTCGCCCACTCGATGTCCATCGGTCGATATTCACCCGCATTAGCGGTGTAATGTTCTTCTATAATTAGGGCATATCGAGCAAGTGTCGCAACCTCTTCATCACTGATCGAAAAAGTATCTTGAAGCTCTTTTGGGGTGGAGAGATTCATCGTATGGTGGCGTTCATCATAGGTCATCGTAAGGGCTTTGGAGCCGATCTGGCGTTTGAGGATGGAGACTTTATTCTCTTTGAGTGTCGGTTTAAAGACGTAGAATTCATCGGGGTTGACCCGACCCCCGACGATGTTCTCCCCTAGCCCCCAAATAGAGTTAATGAGGATAAGATTTTCCGAGCCGTTTTCAGTATCTATCGTAAACATCACCCCGCTGCTGGCCAAGTCGCTGCGCACCATTTTCTGCACCCCCACCGAGAGGGCAACGGCAAAATGATCATATCCGCGACTGTTGCGATAGCTGATCGCACGATCGGTAAAGAGGGAGGCAAAGCACCGTTTGACATGCTCAATCAGCATCGTCTCTCCCCGAACGTTCAGGTAACTCTCCTGCTGCCCTGCGAAGCTCGCATCGGGCAAATCTTCGGCCGTTGCGGAGGAGCGTACCGCCACATCTACCGACGCCGTGCCGTACTCCTTTTCCATCGCACGATAACTCTCGGCAATTTCGGTTTTTAACACTTGCGGCATTTCACCGCTGAGCATGAGAGAACGTATCGCATCCCCGCATCGGTTCAACGCTTCAATATCACTCAGATCGACGCCGTTAAAAAACTGACGTATTTTCGGTTCAAAACTATTATGAGCGATAAAGAGACGATACCCTTCCGCCGTTACGGCAAACCCTTCGGGAACTTTTACCCCCAGAACTTTGAGAGAGCCGATCATCTCACCCAAAGAGGCATTTTTGCCTCCGACCAATGCAATATCATTGATTCCTAAAGAATCCAGAGTACGAATATAATGCATAATATCTCCCTTTAGGGCGTAGTATCTGTAGAATACCATATAATACGTTTATCTTTTATCGGAAACCTTATGCACACTATTCTTCTAACAACTTTAAATGCCCGCTACGCCCATACTGCATTGGGTTTACGCTATCTCTATGCCAACCTGCACGAGCTCCAATCCGAGACAAAAATCATCGAATTTACGATGAATGAGCAAATACAGAGTATCGCCGAAGATATCCTAAAACACTCACCGCGCATCATCGGCATCGGCGTCTATATTTGGAATGCCGCCCAGAGTGCAGAGCTGATCCAAACCCTCAAAAAGGTCTCGCCTCAGACCATCATCGTCCTCGGCGGTCCCGAAGCGGGATACCTACCGCATCGCGTCGATTTTAGCAAAGCCGATTACATCATCAGCGGTGAGGGTGAAGTGGCATTTTATGATTTGTGCAAAAAAATCTTTGCCAATGATTTGCCAAAAGAGCAGTTTATTAAAGCTCCTCTTCCCGATCTTAAAGCGATTAGTCTCCCCTACTCTGCTTTTAATGATGAAGATGTAGAACACAGATACATCTACGTCGAAGCCTCACGGGGATGTCCGTTCGAGTGCGAGTTCTGCCTCTCCTCGATCGATGAAAAGGTCCGTAATTTCCCACTTGATGAGCTGTTAGAAGAGTTTGAAATCCTGTGGCAACGGGGGGCGCGAAGCTTCAAATTTATCGATCGTACCTTTAATCTCAATATGACATTTGCCAACCGAATATTAGATTTCTTCCTCTCCAAAGAGCCACCCTACTTTGCCCATTTCGAAGTAATCCCCGATCACTTTCCCGATGTACTCAAAGAGAAGATCAAACTATTTCCCGCCGGATCATTGCAGCTTGAAATCGGTATCCAGACCCTAGACCCTCTCATCGCAAAAGGGATTAACCGACCGCTGAAGCTAGAAAAGATTTTTGAGAATCTCCGCTTTTTGGAAAACGAAACCCAAGCGCACATGCACCTTGATCTGATCGTAGGGCTTCCCGGAGAGAGTATCGAAGGATTCGGTTGCAATCTCGATCAGCTGGTCTCTCTCACCCACAGCGAAATACAAATCGGCATACTTAAAAATCTCTCAGGAACTACCCTCTCTCGCCACGATCAAGTGCACGGAATGATCTATTCCGATACACCGCCCTATGACATCCTCAAAAACAATTTATTGAGTTTTGAACAAATACAAAAAATGAAACGGTTTGCACGGTTTTGGGATATTTTTTACAACAGCGGAAGCTTTACGAAAACGGTTCCGCTCCTTTGGAGCGAGGGTAAAGTATTTGAAGGATTTTATGCATTCAGTGAATGGATTTACACCCAAACCCTATCGACGTGGAAAATATCCTTAGAACGCCAAATAGCACTCATACATGCCTATCTGTGTCAAAATCACGATAAAGAGAGTGTTGAAGCGGCTTTAATAGAAGATTTATCAGTTCGACCGGAAAAAACAATCCCGTTCTTCCTGCGACAATCAACGATAGAGAAAAATGCCAAAAACTCTAAAGCGGTTACACCGAAACGGCAAGCCAGGCACCTTATTTAATTTTCTGTTTCTCTTCCCAAAGGCGATTGGCTTCGCGAATGTTGCCGTAACGTGGATTTTCGATGAAATATTGTCGGAGAAACGCTTTGTAGGCAATCTGCTCTGGGGTCAACACTTCAGAGACATATTCGCCAATCTCATTTTTGAGGGGGGGATTGAGGGTCGAAATATACTTAGCCACTTCACGCATCTGCTTTTCGCTTAGTTTCGTTGCCTGCCCTCCCATCATTGATCCATAGCCGTATTGATTAAGGTTTCCAACTTTATACGCCTTGAGTTTCTCGATGATCTGCTCTTCTTTCCATCCGGCAATGACGGCACTGACACCCAGTGATGGTTTCTCCGCATTCTCGCCGTGGCATACGGAGCAACGCTTCATAAATTCGGATGCACCATCTGCTAGCACAAGATTAGACACGCCTAACAGCAGGAATACAAAAATTGAAACTCTCATCACTTGGTTTTCTCCTTTGGATACACAATCACAGCATTTTTCTTAAGATAGGTAATTATACTACACCTTTCTTAAAAGATTTTCCTCCCAACAGATATCACTTATTTTAATAATGAGATATAATTGTGATATATATATTTTTAATAGTTACGATAGGTTACAGAATATAAAAATTATCCGTATTTATCGTTATTTCAACATACAAATTAGGTTTATTACTATAATATTTTCCTATATTTTTACAGGAGTTCTTCATATGAAAAAATTAGTTCTTGGGCTTACCATCACAGCGGCAGCTCTCTTTGCAGCAGACGGTGCGGCAGTATACGGTAAATGTGCAGCTTGCCATGGTAAAGACGGTAAAAATACCGCAATTTCAGGTGTAGCACTTTCAGGTGATGCGGCTTCAATTGAGAAAAAATTGAACGGATACAAAGACGGTAGTTTTGGTGGTGCTAAAAAAGCGATGATGGTTGGGCAAGTTGCTTCTCTCTCTGCTGATGATATCAAAGCTGTTTCAGCTTACATTGCCGGATTGAAATAATTCGTTAATTATGAAGAGGTTCACACCTCTTCTCTCTCTATCTTTTAAGATTTACTATCACCTCGTCTCTTATTGAGACAAAGCTTCTTCTTTTATTGTGCTAATTGCTTTTCGTAGGGAGGAATTTCATCCCATTTGTTTTGATCTAAAATTTCTTTAGCATCTTTTTTCCCGTTAAGATAGGCATTTTGAATATAGTTTTTCGCTTCTTCACTATTTTTTGCGACCCCATCCCCATTCAGATACATTTTTCCAAGGTCAAACTGCGCATCAGCGCAGTTCTGCGCAGATGCCTTCATTAGATACTCTTTTGATTTTGCCATATCTTTACTGATCCCTAAACCGGCACGATACATTTTTGCCACTTCATGCTGCGCTTTAGGATACCCTTCATCTGCGGTTTTCTTATACCAGTAGAATGCTTCATGATAATCTTGTTTCGTACCTTTTCCATGATAATACATGTCAGCAATGTAAAGCTCGGACTTGGTATCCCCCTGCTCTGCCGATTTTTTAAACCATTCAAACGCTTTATTTAGATCTTTGGCTGTCCCTCGACCATCGTAATACATATATCCAAGATTGAACTGTGCCTTGTCATGCCCTTGTTTAGCCGCTTTTTCAAACCAATAGAGTGCTTTTGCATCGTCTTTTTTGGTCATCATTCCCTGATAATAAAATCCTCCCAGAGCAAACTGTCCATCCGGATCACCCGCTTCGGCTTTGGCTTGCGCCGCTTTCACGGCCTGCTCCTTCATGTCTCCCGACTGTGCCGATAAGCTCACTGCTCCCGTACCCAATAACATGGCATTTATTAGGGCAATAGAAAGAATATTTTTCATAACACTTCCTTAATGTAGTCTATTGTTTATTTTATAGGAAAAATGATTAATATAACTTTATTATTCATTTAGAATTATATTTTTCTTTTATATCATTATTACTTTTTATGACATTTCACACATATACTCATCGGGCTACTCCCTACAATCAACGAACGGGTATTGGAAGCATGCGGATTATGACAACTAATACATTCCAACTCTTTTCCCGGACGTGAGGGATCCGGTTTTCCGCGTGTCGGATGTATTTTAGTGACGATGGTATTGAGAATATGATTACCGTTTATTTTATCGGCATGGCATGATGTACATAGATCCCAAGATTTGGCTCTAAGAAAAAAACTCTCTTCCCCTGAATGGGGATTATGACACCTTGTGCACTGCTTTGCATCAAATGGCATATGGTGAAACTGTTTTGCTTCCCATGACTCTTTCTCTTTTTTATGGCAGTCGAGACACGCTTCACCGATCTTTTCAGGCAGTTTGAAGCGATATTCTCCCCCTTTTTGTATCTGATGGCAAGAGGTACAGAGCCAATTAATGGCAGGAGCATGACCGTGAGAACGTCCAGTCAGTTTCTGATGGCAGCCGTAGCAGTTAGAATCGGAAGGATTCTCAAATGCGACGCCTTGGATTTCATTCACTTCCATCTTATGGCATGGAACACAACGTTTCTCATTTGACGACAAATGAAATGTCTGCACCAAATAATTTTCCGGCGGATAGCGGTATTTTTTCTCCGTGACGATATCATGATAGATGTTTGTAGAGAGTTTACCTATCTCCCCCTCTTTTCCGATAGCACTCAGGAACACTTTGTTTTCTCCTGATAAGAGCCGAATTGTTTTGCAATAGGTATTTCTCCCCTGAACCGGGACAATATCGATTCTTTGGTCCATTTCAGCTGTAATAACAATCTTCTCTATCGCAGCCGATGTCACCTTTACTACGACAGAAGCACTCTGTTCATGATACACGGACAAAGATGACGGAGAGAGCAATTGCATACCCGAATCATTCCCTCCCCACAAAAGTGATACCGAAAAAATCCATCCAATCCAAAAGAGCTTTTTTCTCATCGTTTTCATTGTTGTACAGCTTTTCCTACACCGCGCCCATGCGGGTCGTCTAAAAAGAATTTTGTATCCGAAGCGTGCGGATTATGGCATCCTACACAGCTTCCCCTCTCTTCTCCCGGACATTTGGAATCACCTCGCATTGCCGAAGAGAATTTTTTGTCCCCATGACATCCCAAACATAAAGTGAGGGCAGATTCGTGGTTAAACATAGCATTTGGCGCAGCGTGTGGATTGTGACACCGGGTGCAGTGTCCCGAATCTACGGGAAGATGTCGGTATTTTTTTGTGTCCCATATCTGTTTACTTTTGTCATGGCAGGTAAAACAGATCGAGGCGATCGGTTTGGCCGTCCGAAATTTAGATTCCCAAGCCAAGCGAGTGGCATTAACAGTATGACAACCTGTACAGAGCCAATTAAGCGCCGGAGCATGCCCATATTTTTCATCTATAATATGTTTATGACAGCCATAGCAATTAGACTCCTCTGCATTAACAAAAGCGACCCCTTTCTCTTCATTTATACTCATGTCATGACATTCGGAGCACATTTTTTCATTCTCCTCCGTATGAAAAAACTTTTCTTTAAAGTGGTTGGGAGGTGTTTTTGCCCCTTTATGCGACGGTGAAACAAAAAATATGGTATTTTTTTCTTCATACACCAGTCGCTCCCCTTTATACCCCTTGACCCGAATCGTATTCTCTCCCGGATGAAGCTTGATTGTTTTTGAACAGACGTTGTCACACTCTTTGCTTAAAATCACAGGATACCCCTCATTTTTGTCAGTCACAATCATCACGCGGCTAATGTTCCTATCATCCAATATGAGTGTAATCGATGCATACCCTTCCCTATAGATCTTTTTATCTATGACGGGGACTATCTCAACAGCCATTAATGCCGAAATGGAGAAAATGATCAGCCAAAGTGCTTTGATAAGTATGCGGTTCA
>Ga0209262_10000436_pt1 | contig 19332 bp, 16 predicted proteins | sample Lowcelwee11metaG_FD_187171 | JGI IMG/M metagenome (GOLD analysis project Ga0209262, IMG submission 187171) | Freshwater pond sediment microbial communities from the University of Edinburgh, under environmental carbon perturbations - Low... | ecosystem: Environmental > Aquatic > Freshwater >...
TTTTAGTGCTTTTTTTACCCTCTATATTATTAATACCCCATTATTTCTCCCGATGCCTCGTAGTGCTATTGGTATTGATATGATCCTTTCTCTTATTTTAATCGGTGCTCTCCGATTGTTAAAACGACTCACAATGGAAACGTCTAAAAATACTGCCCACCAACCTACTCTAATTGTAGGAATATCATCCAATACGGCAAACCTTATCAAAAGCATGCTGGAAACTTCGAATGATTACTACCCGCTCGGGATAATTGTTGTAGAAGAAAACAATCGCAATATGATCGGTTCAACCATCCAAAATTTAAGAATTTCATCATCTGCTGATATAACCACTTTAGTACAATCTAAACACATTAAGGCCGCTATTATTGATGGCTCCTTATCCAGTGATTTGTTTCGAACAGCTTATAAACTGCTTACCGATGCAGGAATACAAGATATTAAGCGCTCAGCACTTCTTTCGGATGGCAAAGAGTCCATTACCTCTTTATCAGTGGAAGAGCTACTCGCTCGTCATCCGAAAGATCTCGACACCCAAACCATCGAAACCTTTATCCGTGGTAAATGCGTCCTAATAACCGGCGCAGGGGGAAGTATCGGGAGTGAAATCACCGTGCAATGCCACACCTTCGGTGCCAAAAAACTTATTTTGATCGATCATAGTGAATACAACCTCTACCAAATCGGTGAAAAGGTCCCCTCAGCTGAACTGTATTTATGCAATATCATCGACCGTTCCACATTAGATACTATTATTGAGGAAAGCAAGCCCGACATCGTCATTCATGCGGCAGCCTACAAACATGTTCCCCTCTGCGAAGCAAATATCCAGAGCGCGATCATGAATAACGTCATCGGAAGCCGTAACCTCATCGACAGCGCCATTGAGCATAACGTCTCCAAAATCGTTATCATCTCAACCGACAAAGCGGTTCGTCCCACAAATGTGATGGGGACGACCAAGCGTATCGTAGAACTTTATGCCCAAAATGTCGATCCTCGTAACAGTGAAATCGTAGCCGTCCGATTCGGAAATGTCTTGGGTTCCAGCGGAAGTGTTATCCCAAAATTCAAATCTCAAATCGAAGCCGGTGGTCCCATTACCCTGACTCATCCTGATATTACCCGATATTTTATGCTTATCAGTGAAGCATGTCAGCTTGTTTTACAGGCTGCTGCCATTGCACGCGGAGGAGAGCTCTTTATTCTCGATATGGGGGAGAGTGTCAAAATCGCCGATTTGGCACACACAATGATTCGCCTTTATGCGTCCGTTCCTATTGATATCGTATATACCGGTTTACGTCCCGGCGAAAAACTCTATGAAGAGCTGCTAATCGATGAGAGTGAGCAAAAGACCGCATTTGAATCGATTATGATTGCCCGCTCGTCTCATTATCCGATTGAAACATTAAAAGAAGATATAGAAAAACTCATTGGAAATATGAATGCCATTGAAGCGTTACAGAAGATTGTACCGGAGTTTCAACCCTCCGGCAAATGACGTTATAACTCGGTTTTTAACGCGGCACCGTTAGAGGCGTTGGAGACGAGAAGGCTGTAGCGCTTAAGCCATTTTGACGGAATATCTTTTTTGATCGGTTTCCAGTGAAGACGACGCTGTTCTAACACTTCATAACTGACATTGAGCTGCAAGAGGTGGCTATCAACATCAAGTTCGATCTCATCACCGTCTTCGATCAAGGCGATTAATCCCCCCTCTGCCGCTTCAGGGCTCACATGTCCGATAGAGGCACCGCGTGTCGCGCCACTGAATCGTCCATCGGTGATCAGAGCAACGCTCTCACCCAATCCCATCCCCATGATAAGTGCTGTAGGTGCAAGCATCTCTTGCATCCCTGGACCGCCCTTTGGACCTTCATAACGGATAACGACAACATCGCCCGCTTTCACCTTGTGCCCTACGATCCCTGCAATCGCTTCTTGTTGGCTGTTAAAACAAACTGCAAAGCCTTTAAACTTGCGCATATTCGCAGTTATACCCGCAGTTTTGACAACCGCCCCCTCTTCCGCGAGATTTCCGAAAAGAATAGATAATCCACCAACAGGAGAATAAGCATTTTCATTGGTATGGATGATATTTGTATCTTTGATCACTGCATCTTTGATCCGCTCACCCAACGTTTCCCCTGTCACCGTCATCGCATCGGTATGAAGAGTTCCTCCTCGACGTGAGACCTCTTTCATAACGGCATTGACACCACCGGCACGGTTGATATCATCCATGTGAACCGTTGAGAGTGACGGAGAGATCTTCGCGATATGTGCAACATTCTCAGAGATTTTGTTGATTTGGGTAATATCAAAATCGACCCCCGCCTCTTTGGCAATACTCAACATATGCAAGACGGTATTAGAACTGCCCCCCATCGCCATATCGACGACAAATGCATTGTGGATCGCTTTTTCATTCAAAATGTTTTGCATATTCCATTTTTCAGAATTTTCATCTTTGACCATCTCGACGATACGGCGTGCCGCCGTCTTAACCATCTCGATACGCTCCGGTGTCATAGCGAGAACCGTGCCGTTACCCGGCAGGGCAACTCCCATGGCTTCACAGAGAGTATTCATAGAGTTGGCCGTAAACATACCTGAACAGCTCCCACCGCTCGGACATGCCTCACACTCGATCTCATAGAGCTCTTCATCGCTCATTTTACCGTCTGCATGTTTTCCAACTGCTTCGAACGCCGTTGCCAAATCGATCGGTGTACCGTCTTTTTTGTGCCCTGCTTTCATTGGACCGCCGGAGACAAAGATTGTTGGAACATTAACGCGCAATGCCCCCATCAACATCCCCGGAACAATCTTGTCACAGTTTGGGATACAGATAAGGCCATCAAGCTTGTGTGCATTCATCACTGTCTCGATACTATCTGCAATCAATTCACGACTCGGCAACGAATAAAGCATCCCGTCATGCCCCATCGCAATTCCATCATCGACACCAATGGTGTTAAATTCAAACGGAACCCCGCCCGCTTCACGAATTGCCTCTTTTACAATTCGCCCATACTCTTGGAGGAAAAAATGCCCCGGGATAATATCAATATGAGAGTTCGCCACTCCAATGAACGGTTTGTTAAAATCTTCGTCTTTGAGTCCGGTTGCTCGAAGCAAACTTCGGTGAGGAGTTTTATCAAATCCCCGCTTAATGGTATCACTGCGCATTTTTATCCTTTAATCGCTCTCTTTCTCTATGGTTATGAAAGGAACATCATCATTATTGTCGTGATTATACGGCAATTTTCTCTAAAAACTCTTTACACGTACAAAAAATTTTGATATACTTCCAGTCCACAAAAACAATGCGGGAATAGCTCAGTGGTAGAGCACAACCTTGCCAAGGTTGGGGTCGCGAGTTCGAACCTCGTTTCCCGCTCCAGAATCTCAGTTGAAACATTGCTTTTTGATGTTTGAACTGAGATATTTTTTTCTACGTGAAGCCCGGATGGCGAAATCGGTAGACGCAAGGGACTTAAAATCCCTCGGTGGTAACACTGTGCCGGTTCAAGTCCGGCTCCGGGCACCATTATGGTGGCGGCATAGCCAAGCGGTAAGGCATGAGCCTGCAAAGCTCTGATCCCCGGTTCGAATCCGGGTGCCGCCTCCAACGAGAAAAAAATAGTTTCAATCTTATACGGGTCACTGGCAGAGTGGTCGATTGCACCGGTCTTGAAAACCGGCGAGGGTAATACCTCCTAAGGTTCAAATCCTTAGTGGCCCGCCATCATACAAAAATCTCCGAAATATCACTACTATTACCTTAAACCTTCTATAAGAACTGTTTTCATCTTATCTACAGGCAGCGGCTTAGAATAAAAATAACCCTGTATATTTTCACATCCGTTTTGGACTAAAAAATCTTTTTGCTCTTGTGTCTCTACCCCTTCAGCAATAATTTCCAGATTGAGGCTTTGCGCCAATGCAATTATCGCTTTTGTAATAGCACTATCTTCATCATCATTCGGCAAATCACGGACAAAAGACTGATCAATTTTGAGTTTATTGATTGGCAATTTTTTAAGATAAGAGAGAGAAGAGTATCCTGTTCCAAAATCGTCAATTGCAATCTTGACACCAATATGACTAATTTCTCTTAAAATTTCTATCGCCTCTTCCGGATTCATCATAATTTGATCTTCCGTCACCTCCAGCTCTATCCACTCTTCCCTACATCCTGTCTTAGTGATAATGCCTGTTAAAAAATGGATAAAATCTTTTTGTTGAAGCTGTTTCATTGTGAGATTCATAGCCAAAATTCCAGGATTAAGCCCTTCCTTATGCCATGCAGCCATTTGTGTCATGGCACATTCCATTACAAATCGATCCAATTCAACAATCAGCCCTGTCGATTCTGCAATTGGGATAAAAGCTGCAGGGGAAACCAGCCCGATCGTAGGGCTCTGCCACCGCACCAAAGCTTCCATGCCCTCAAGACTATCCCTTTTACCGTTAACTTGCGGTTGATAATAAACAATAAATTCTCCATTTTTAAGCCCTGCGCGAAGGCTAGTCTCCATTACAACCCTCTCTAATGCACGTGCCGTCATTTCGGAAGTGTAATACTGAATATTATTTCTCCCTTCATTTTTTGCGGCATACATAGCAGCATCCGCATATTTTAATAGGTCTTGAGGAGTATCCCCATTATCAGGGTAAAGACTGATGCCGATACTGCATCCCACATAGAGTTCATTCTGATCAACCGTAATCGATTCAGAGAGAATTTTTAAAATTTTGTCGGCTAAAAACATCGCCTCTTCCGCTTTTTGTAACCCTTCGATGATAACGGTAAATTCATCCCCTCCAAAACGGGCCAATGCTTCCTCATTCTGTATTGTTTCATTCAATCTTTGGGTTACAATATTTAAAACCTCATCCCCCGCTTCATGCCCAAGAGAATCATTAATCTCTTTAAAATGGTCAAGATCGATAAAGAGAAGGGCCATCCGTGCACTTTGTTGCTTCGATTTTTCTATCACATGCTCGAGTCTCTCACTAAAGAGAATCCTGTTTGCCAACCCTGTCAGTGCATCATGAGTCGCTTGATATTGAAGCGCATTTTTCTGTGCACGAAGCTGGTTATGTTGCTCAAGGAGTGCTATTTTTGAAGCTCTTATCGATTTAATCATTGTATTCATTGTCGCAGAAAGGACAAAAATTTCTCGTGCCTCATATTCGGGAATTAGGTTGATCGGGATTCCATCTTCATCGCTATTACCGATGACGCTCACCATATTAGAAAGAGGTTTTAATATAAAAAGACGTATGGCGATAAAAAGAGATAAAATCAGAAATAAGGAGAGCGCAAAAGTATTTATCAACGCCTCCACAATAATTTGGTTCAATTCTTTTTTCATCACCTGATCTGAAATAAAAAGAGTTATCGCTCCAAGCTTGTCTCCCGAGAGGGAAGTTATCGTATAGGTATCAGAGTAATAACACTTCTCTAGCACATTACGCTGCTGAGAATCTTGAGGGTCATAATCGACTATATTTCCCTCCGCATCTCGGATTTTTCCGCTAATATAGGAGTCTTCCCCTAATATTTTTCCCATATTAAAATCTTCAACAATAATAGCCAGCATATCTCTTGATTCCATTTCATGGAGAACAAGCATATCATACTCACTGATAGCATAGGCCTCTATGAGATTGGTAATATTTTTTTGAAGGGCTGAGATGGTTAGAGCCGATGTCTCCTTCATCGCCTCTACCGTCTTCTTTTTTGTCGTAACGTAATAATAAGACGAGTGCACAGACATAATTACCGTAACGGTTGAAACAATAATAATGGCTAATGTCACATAGAGCGATCGTTTAGAAGAGAGAATTTTTATTGTGTGTTTCATTTCTTTGTCTCTATTCCCAAAACGTTCTGTTTAATAATAGGGAGTTTCTCTTTAATATTATCGGTTGAAATGGCAAGAATAGGGAGCTGAAGATTTTTTTCAATCTTTTCACCCTTATAATAATTATCCAAAGAGTGTACTGCCTCTCGTCCCATCAAATAGGGCTGCTGCATTGCGGAACCAACGAGAACACCTTTAGGAATAAGCTCTAAAAACTGCGGTTCTGCATCAAAAGTGGCGAGTAGAATCTGATCCTTTTTCCCCGCATCGGCGATGGCATCGAGTGCGCCTTGATACCGGTCTGAACCTTGCAGCCATAGAGCGCGAAGATCAGGATATTTTTCTATAAGTTCTTTCGAATATCCATACGTCTCTTCATACGAAAAAGTTGATTGTTGTTTGATGTCTGCACCTTTAATCCCGTATTCTTGTAATGCTTCCATAAATCCTGCCGTTCGCAACTGACCGTTCAGCCTTTTTTGGGGAATGGCGATAATACCGACTCTCCCATCGCTCCATCCCCGTTTAACCATCTCTTTGGCAAGAACTTTTCCGATGTTATAGGCCCCTTCTCTATTATTGGAAGAGATATACGAGACATATTCCCCTCCATCAGTTCCAATATCCGATATAACCACGGGGATATTGGCATTTTTCGCTAGTTTCAAGATAGTAACACATGCAGATGACGTAGTAGGGGAGACAATGATGCCCGCGACATTCTCTCTGATTGCTTTTGCCGTGAATTCTAGCTCTTTTTTTCTGCTGTTTTCCGCACTGTAGATATCAACTTCATATCCGAGTGTCTTGGCACTACGCTCTACACCTCTGGCCATAATAGCCCAGAAAGGGATTCGTATATCAGAGACAATATAAGCTAGTTTTTGGTTCGTTGGTCTTACTGAACTATCGGCGGCAGCCTCTTTAACTGCTATAGAGCTACCTGGAACATATTTCTTTTCGCTATTAGCTCCCACATCAGACAATACAACCCACGCACTCAATGTCAACACGACAAAAACAGCCATTAAAAAAAATCTGTTCACTTTATACCTTTTATTCAGCACACCTATCGAAAGGCATTAATAGTACCAAAACTAATGCTATAAACAAATTATTTTTCCAAAATCGATCTATTTGTCTTTTTCAACTATAACCCGAAGTATCTTTTTTAAAATCGTACAGGGAGGCTAAATCAACCGTTCCATCACATACACAAGCAGCGGCAACGTCACCAATGCCGCAAAGATCCCATAACCTACCAATGCCGCACTGAGTGCCGGGGCAAATCCTGAAGCTATAGCCAGTGCACCGGCGGTAATCATCGAAGGCATCCCCGATTCGAGTACTGCCGTTCTAAGAGCAATCGGCTCCATACCCATTCCGAATAAGATACCAAAAGCAATCAGAGGCATCCCTATCAGTTTAAGACTCAGTGCTTTTGTAAAAAGGGGATAGTCGATATCTCCCCCAAAACGGAGTGAATACCCCACCGATATCAACGCTAAAGGGACGAGCGTTGAAGAGAGTGTCTGCACATAGGGCTGTATGACAAAAGGGAGCTCCCCCCACCCAAGAGCAAACAGCAAAATCAAAAAGGGGGGAAATAAGAGCATCTTTCGGACAATCAGCCGTTTATGAATTTTTCCGCTCTCATATCGAGCAATCACCGCACTTCCGTATAACGAGAGGATCAAAAAAGTTCCAAACTGATCGTACATCAGCACATAGGGGATTGCTTCTGAACCGAGCAAGGTTTGAGTGATAGGAATTCCGACAAATGAGGTGTTCCCCAGCGGTATAACAAGAAGCAAGGCTGCACGAACGTGCGGAGGGTGGTTACGTGTCATCGCCATAACAATAGCCACAGTAATCGGTAACAATAACCAAGGGATCAATACTACCCCCAATGCCGACATATCCAAATGGATTGTTGGAACCTGAAGCAATACCGTCGCTGGGAGAGAGACATAAATAACAAAAAAATTGAGACTTTTCGAAAAATCCTCGGGAGCAGCACTTTTTTGGAGCGCTATGCCGATCAGCAACAAAGCTATGATAAAAGCAAACTGCTCCATTCACTCCTCCAATTTTAATTAGCGCAATAGTAATTGCATCCCCCTTTTAATCCCCTAAAAGGTACAATAAGAGAAAAAATGGGTGAAATTTAACCATGAGCGAGCGCTATACTTCCCCTAAAATATCATTTATAACGATACTCAAATGGCAACTCTCTAAATCTTTTCGAAAACAGCGTACGGATCAATCTAAACGCCCTATCATCCCTCAAGAAACACTTCCGGAAGGTGAGTATGTTCTCTGGCTTGGACATGCATCGCTCTGGATCAAGCTGGGGAAAACAACCGTAGCCATCGATCCGGTTTTAGGAGATATCCCTCTCTACCGAAGACACACCCCCCTTCCGATTCCAAAAGATGCTTTAAGCGCCGATCTCATCCTCATCACACACGCCCATTACGACCATTATGATAAAAGATCAATCGAGTATCTCCTCAAACAAAATCCACATACGATCATTGTTGCCCCTGAGGGATTTTGGCGCTATCTAAAGGGGAAAATAGAGCGTGAAAGGTGCTTTGAGCTGGAGTGGTGGGAATCGGTGATGATCAATGGATTGTTTATTACTCTTGTCCCGAGCAAACACTGGAGCAAACGGACACCCTTTGACACGAACAAAGCATTGTGGGGGGGATACATCATCCAAAATAATGAGCGTACTCTCTATCACTCCGGTGATAGTGCAATGGGTGAACATTTTAAAAAGATCGGAGAGACGTTTGATATTGACGAAGCATTTTTACCGATTGGAGCTTATCGTCCGGAGGTGATTATGAAACACAATCACCTCAACCCTCCCGAGGCACTTCAAGCCGCTGCCGATTTGGGAGCTAAAACAATAATTCCTATCCACTACGGAACTTTTATCCTCTCAGACGAACCGATTGATGAACCGATCGAGTGGTTCGAGGAACTCACCCGATCAAGAGACTATCCCTTTCATTCACCTACAGTTCGTGTAGGGGAAATTTATCGTTTTAACACAACGTCAACACTCAAATCCACTTGATCGCGAACCACTAAAAAAACCATTTTTGGCGGAGTGATCCCAAAATCGGACATTTTCATACTGCTTTTGACTTTGATACGGACTTTTGAGGCCTCTTCGCTCACTGTCCCCTCAAAACTCATCGGTTTCGTGACACCATGGAGATTCATCACCCCTTTGAGGATAACATTATCTCCCCCTTTAGCCACAACCTCTTTGACTTCAAATACCGCTTTAGGGAAAGTAGAGGATTCTAAAGTCTCTTGCATATTGGTATCACGCTTTTTGTTATCGCTAATCAAATCAGACATAGAGATTTCAATCGTCCCTTTTAACGTTGCGGGAGCCGCATCCATTGACAAATGGGATACTGCTTTTTTGGCAGTCGGATCAATCGAGCTGTCTCCGAATACTTCGGTATGCGCTTTTATGCTCCCCGATTCAAATACCAAATTTCCTGCAAATGCGGAGACAGCCAATAAAACTGCCGCCAAACTCACTATTTTTTTCATGTAATTCTCCTAAAATAAAATGGATACAAAAGGGAAAATAATCCCAACACTCCAACTGCGATCCACAACTGATGTTGGAGCGCAAGAGCGTTTGCTGCGGATGTCGCAATCCACCCGACTCCGATCATTGCCAAAGCAATAACTCTAATGTTTCGTAACTGCATCATTTTGTGAAACAGCAACACATTATAGTAAGAAATTACTATCGGATAGACAACAGCTAGGGCTAAAGGCATTTCCAGCCAATAAAGGATGTAACTCGTAACAAAAAGTCCTAACACGATAGGGGTCTGTTTAATCAGCTCGTCTCCGAAATGATACGCTCCGTACACCCCAATCAAGTGAGATACAATAATCACCACCGTATACTCACTCCAAATATCCATATTCTCAGAGCGGCTCAATGTCTCAAAAAGGGCGGAATCGGCAAAAATCCAAAGCATCATTATCACCACAAGACGCCATGGGAATTTTTTATATTCTATCTGGATAAGGCGCTTAAAATTAAAGAATCGCAATGCAATAATCGAGATCAGCGGTAAAGCTAACGCGATTACTCTCCTCTCTTCAAACGGATAGGTGTATAAAGCCGTACCGATTGCGTAAGAAATAGCCAGCCCGAATGCAAGCTGCGCTTTCCCTTGGGAACCGAAGATGTAGAGGAGAATCGGGGTCGTATATCCGACAACAAATCCAAGTGCTAGCAGCATCCCAAGTGAATAGTTGGGATAAACCCAAGAAATCATGATCTGCATACCAAACAAAAAATAAAGCTCCATTTTGAGATCTTGATGTCGCCACATGGCACTAAGCAGCGTTCCGATTATTCCCCCGATAGGAAGAGTATAAAGATCATGGATGTGCGAATCAAATGCCCCGACAACTCCCGTTTGTGCGATAAGGAGATAATACAGTAGCTGTGAGCTGAGGACGATAACGAGAAGATTCACGCTTTACCTCGCAATACCAGCCAATAGAACAGGGCAAATAGCCCATCATAAAATGCTACTAAAAGGGCAATTTCATCCATGGCACCCGCCATATAAAGTGCGGCAAATACGGAAGCGCAGAGAGCACGTACACTCGCGCTAAGCTCTGCAAAACGGTGCGGATCGCTGTGAATGCCATACCAGTGCATCAATCCCGTTCCGATCATAAAAGCAAATACAATATACTCATACGTTCCGCTAAAACTAAATCCCAGCAGAGGGAAAAGTGCCGCACCAGAGAGGATGAGAATCACCCCGCCCCCTGCATCGCTCAACAAACCGCTCAAATGGTAAAACTTCAGCGGTGAATCGAGTCGGAATCGAATCCGCTCATAGGTAATCCATAATACCATTCCCACCAGTAATGCACCGATCAATGCTCTAAGACTCAAGAAAGGCTCTACAGCTGCGGTGAATCCTCCCGCTTCGATAATCCCTGCTATCGTGAGAACAAGTGCCATCAGCGCCATCAACACCGTCCAGATCACCGCATACACACGACGAAACAGATTAGGCAAAAGATGATGGAGAATAGCAAGTGCCATAAATGCCACCCCAAGCCCCATCGCAATATGGGCATGTCCAACTACCAAATCATTACGGTGGATCAAGGCGCGAATTTCAGGGATAAAGAGAAAATTCCCCTGAAGATCGACGAAAACAAATGCTCCGATCGAGAGGATCAGATACGGATTCGTTTTAAGATTCACCCCCGCATCACGTAGCCATACCCACAACAAAGGGAGGTACAACAGCGTTAAATACTGAAAAAACCACTCCTCACTGTAGCTCAAACTGTGAAAAAAATTACGGATAATGAGAGAAAGAGCATAGCCAGCAAGTGGGACGATCCACAACCAATGCCAGCGAGGTTTAAACTCCTGCGTCGCTACCAGTTTAATCAACAGATAATAGATCGGGATCAGGGTGAAACTCATCCCCAATGTATTATCACCGTGTGGCCCGACAAGAGTTTGCTCCACTTGACCGTAATCTGGGTTCATCAGTACTACCAACGCGATGGGTGCTGCGATAACCGCCACAAGCGAGACGTTAACCCACAAAGGACGTTTTTCATAGCGGCGCAAGGCATCCACAAGGGCGAGAAGATAAAACAGACCGCTAAAAGCGAGGAGGAAATTGAGCTGATAGGGGAAATCATAAAACGGCAATCCCCGAATATTTCCAAACAGCAATGCCATAGACATAAAGAGCAAGAAGAGATTCCAAACGACAAAATAGCGGCGTAAATGCCCAATTGCCGTTTCGGACAAAACACCCTCTTTTTGAAACAAGGCAAACGGCAATAGAGAGAGCATCAACGGGAAAAATCCGTACAGCATCTGTGAAATATGGAGTGATCGCGCACGCTCAGGGGAGAGAAGTGTCATAGAGCCGTCCAACCCCACCATCTCTACCGCATAGACCAACCCCGCAAAAAGTCCGAGAATCAGCCATACAAACGCTAAAGGCAATTCAGCGTATACAAGATCCCCTAAGATTCTGCCTCGAATGAGGCTAGCTTCAGTGCCATAGCGGCTAGCGTAGTCCTTCGGGCTTTGCTCGGAGGACGTTCTATTTCGAAATATTCTTAACAATGCCATCCTCCATCTCAATAATAACGTCTGCGTAGTCGGCTATCTTTTTATCATGCGACGCTACGACGAATCCTGTCCCACTACGCGAAAACTCTCTAAAGAGTTCATACACCCCAAGTGCATTTTTACTGTCCAAATTCCCTGTCGGTTCATCCGCGAATACGACTGAGGGGTGATTGATCAAGGCTCTGGCAATCGCGGCACGCTGCCGCTCTCCTCCTGAGACCTCATCGCTGTAGCGTTTCCCTAACCGTTCAATCCCCAAACTTCCCATTAACGGATCGATCAAGGTCTTATCCAATGCCGCCAAAGCGATATTTTCACGTAATGTCAGATAGGAGATAAGATAGTGAAACTGAAATACAAACCCTATGTTATGCTGACGAAAATGGTCAATATTACCGAGTTCATTCAATAGCTTACCATCGTATCGAACGCTTCCAGATGAGGGCTGAAGCAGCGTCGAGAGAATAGAAAGAAGGGTTGTTTTCCCGCTTCCGCTCTCCCCGATAATCGCGGTAAAACTCCCCGGTAGAATCTCAATATCAACACCGTTCAATACTTTTTCGTGGCCGTAAAAATGCTCCAGCCCCAGTGCCTCGATTTTCATGCGCCACCTCTTTGAATCAAGCTCATCGGATCGATACGAGAAGCGTACACGGCAGGAAGCAATGTTCCGAATAATGCCATCGTAACAGAGACGATAAAGACCTTAATCATCAACGCTGCAGTTATCTCACCGTTGATGTACCCCTGAAACTTATCGGCATGTTCGATCATCTCTAATATCCCCAGCGAAGCCCCAAGTGCCACGGCATAGGCGAGAATCGCAATAATCAACGTCTCACTTAAAAGCTTCACAATAATCGTCCCCGAAGAGAGTCCGATGGAACGCATAATTCCAAACTCCCCCTTGCGGTCATTCACCACCATGCTCATCATACTCACAATCCCCAGAATCCCCATCAAAAAGGCCATGGCTCCGATCACATCGGAACTGGTTTTGATGATCTTGAACTGATTGTACGAATCGATAAAGCTCTCGGTCGTTTTTGCTTCGATTTCACTGCTGAGGCTATTAATCTGCGTAACGATCGCATCGCTTTTGCCCAGATCATCCAAGCTGATCAAAAAGATAGAGGCGCTTTTATGAAACAACTCTCCCGCATCGGTGAGATTCATAACGACTCCGCCGTCTTCAAATCCGATACGGCTTTTAAAGACACCGCTTACGACAAACGTTTTTTTGGAAAGGACGATCTTTGTCGGTTTTTTGAGCGTTTCATAAATTTTAGATCCCAACATCACTTCGCCCGATTTAGGATAGGTACCATGTTTGAGGAGATAGCTTTTATACCGATTCTCACTTGCTCCGTATATCCCCACAATCGGAAGAGGATCAACGGGTGCGGCACCCAAAATCAACGCGCTCGCCTCTTTAACCCCCTCCATCTTTTCTATAGAAACACTAAGAGAACGGTTTATATCACTGAAAAATGTATCGGCAATCCCTTTTTGTGTGACAATAATATCTCCGTCGGTTTTAAGCATCGCACTGTACATACTCACCACACCCCCCGATATGGCGCTGATAAGAAAAATAGCGGCAATCGACACCGTCATACTGATAAAAATAAGGGCAGTTTTAAACCGATTTTTACGAAGAGCTTTGATGGGGGTAATCACTGCTCAATCGCTTTTTTAAGTTCAGCGGCGGTTTCGATAAATTCTACTTTAGTCAAGAAATTTCCCCGAAATTTCATCACGGTAATTTTATCTTCCTGATACGGGAAATTAAGCCCCTGTACTTCGTCTTGGATTAATAGAACAGTATGGGTATATTTACGCATTTTCGGCAAAGCAAAACTTTCGGTGATAAATTTCGGCATTTGGCTGATATCAGCGACGAATGCCGCTTTATTTTTTGCCAAATACCCTTTTTCTTGTGCGGTAAGATATTCATTTACCGTAGCACCCGTCCCTTTTTCAAAGGCCATAATCAATGTTTTCGGCATCATTTTAAGGGCAACACGCTTACCAAACTGATCACTTAGATCCAAAGGCATTACCGATTGACCGACTTTATAGGGAGCAGCCCAAACACTTAGTGTCACTAATACTAAAATAATAACTTTTTTCATAATAATCCCTTATACCCAATAATATGACGAAAGTATAGGTGAAAAAAGGATAATTAACGGTTAATAGAGTTTAGTGGGTCAGTTTGCTCACTACATTTTCAAGTTGCGTGTGTTGCTCAAGAGTAAGGAGAAAAGTATCATCCATCACTTTATCCAAATGATTCATCTCAGTGAGAGTAATTCCGAACGGATCTTTTTTAGCCACTTTACTCCCTCCCGAACCAAGGACAACATTATCGAGCTTTTTAGAGCTGTGACGGACAAAATAGGTCAAAAAGTAGCCGCCGGAGTGGTCTTTCTCGATTGCAACGACAACACGAGAGGCGTTAGAGCCGTTCCAGCTTAAATCTGGTGCAAGAATTTTGAAATCATCGACGGCGAGATATCCTATATAGACCTTAGTATAGATATCGTGGTAACGTTGTGTTGCAGCTCGGCGGAAAAACTCCAAATCGATCGGATCTTTCCCGCGTAAAGAGCGGAGCATCCATGAGAGGGTTGCATAATATTTGAAGGCCGCAACTTTCAACTCTTCCGCATGAGCGATTTTACTGCTCTCGATCCGAATCATCGGAGCACGCTCGGACTTGGAACTCAAACGTTCCAAAATATGGCGCGCACTGTACGGTTTTGTCAACCAAACCGACGCGTACGGGGGAAGATCAGATGTTCCTGTCGCCCCTTCGTTAAGAACTAAAAGTGCCTTAACACTGTAGCGGGGAAAAAGAACCTCAAGCAATGCCCGTTTTTTTCGGAGCCGTTTTTTGAGATTGCTCACCGATTTAACCAAAGTCATCTCAACAAAATAGAGCTCTTTATCGGTAAAAAGGAGTCCGTCGAATTCGCCGATCTCTTTGTGGCGGGCACGGTAGATAATCTGCCCTTTCCAACTCACCGAAAGGGCATCACTCTGCGCGCGGGTACGGTGTTTATGCGGCCCTTTAATGATAAAGCTTTTGATGCGCGGCTCATTAGCGGCGTAGCGGAGAAGCTTTTCATAAATATAGTTCTCATACACTTCCCCCTCAAAAGAACGAAACGCACTGATGTACCCTTCGTCTTCCATCGTAAGCCCTTTCGCTTCAAGGGAGAGAAGATGGTCAATGTTGTAGTCATAATATAAAAGATTATCGCCGAGTTCTGCATCGCCTTCGGGGATAATAGTATGGTCGAATGTAAGGATGGGAGCCTCTTCTGGCGGATTAGGGTACTTTCACAAATACCCGCTAACATTTTACCTTATTTTTGACCTAACACTACTCTAAAGATCATCGTGATATACTTTATTTATGCAAAACCGACCGACCGAAGATCAAATCCGTACTCAATTCGTCACTTCGTTGATGGAATATTTCAAAATCGAAGAGGATATCAACCTACGTGCGCACGTCGCCGATTTGGTACGTACCATTCACCCCTCACAATACCGTGAGTTTTTTCGCCGTCTCTCCTTGCGAAAAATGCCCTACAAAAACGGCTTTGAGAAAATAGCCCTTATTGCTGAAGAGTTCGAGACTCAAACCCTCACCCCGATCGATGAAGAAGCGCAGAAGCGTGCAGAAAACTTATACCGACTAATGTACGATATCAGGAGAGATGTGAGTTTAGTACGTGATGGTGAAAAAAGTGCGTTGGAGCGATTTGAAGCGATCCGATTTACTTCGATCAAACATGCAAACGAAGAGAAGCCTCTTCTGGATGAGACCGATATCAATGTCGTTAAAGCAGTGACGAAGCGATGGATTTACGACTATGTCTCGTTGGATCGAAGCCTCTTTGAAGCACGGGTTATACACGAGTACCGTAATGAAATTATCCGCCGTGAGCGGGAAAAAACTAATGTATTAGCCGCTCCGCTCAAAGCTAAACTTCTCCGCTCGGTCAAAGAAAAATGATTACCCTCCCAACATCCCTTATCGACCGAGAGGATTTGAGTTTGATGGAGAGGGCGCTTCTTCCCCTCATCGCCCGCTATACGCAACAGTGGGGGGATAAACCGGGGGAGATTGATGCATCTACCCTTGCACAAGCTCTTCGCCATAGTCCTCGTGAGGTGATTGAAGCACTCGATAGCATGGTGAAAAAAGGGATTCTAAAAACTCTCCGCCGCAAAACCGATCAGGGGATAATGATCTATTATACATTTGCCCCTGTTTCTGTCCTCACATCTGCGGTTGTAGCCCTCAGCGCAACCGAATATAGTGACAGCAGCTATTTTCTCAACCTCTCGAATGAGTCCCATGAGGAGTTACACGCTTTTGCACTTGAGTTGTGTGATCGAGAAGGATTGCGGCGGGAACTGTTTGAGGATTTTACCCTTTATCAACGCTCTAAAAACAACCGTTCGTTTGACTGGTGTGCCGAGTTTGAGAGATGGGTACGGCGTGAGACAGCGTCCAATGCGCCGGTTTTAGCATCGACACAAGCGCTCGCAGAGGCTAAACCGACCACCGAAGAGTTCGAGATGGCGCAGTATTTTATCCGCCACCTCTCCTCCATCGATCCGCAATTCGAAGAGCCGTTCGATGTTATGAGCTGGGCGGCACAAATCAAACTTCTGATCGATACAGGTGGATACACCCTCCTCGATATCAAATCGGCAATTGATTGGCTCTTCAGTGCCAAAGGGGATTGGTTTCGCCCAAATGTTCCCGATGCCTACCATCTGCGTAAACATTTCAAACGACTTATTGCCCATACCCGTTCTTTCCGTGACGGCAAACCCCGTCTTCCGGATGGCATCGATCTATTCGATCTTTACGAACAGATGTAATATTAGTTAAGGATAAACTCTATCCGTCGATTTTTCGATCGTCCCTCTTCGTTCTCGTTTGAAGCAACAGGATTTGCATCCCCCATCCCTTTAACGGTTATAGCCCCTGCATCAATTCCCTGGGTCAATAAATAATCGGCCACCATTTTTGCACGCGCTTCCGAGAGGATAATGTTTGTTGCGTAAAGGGCTTTAAGCCGTTGAGGAGGGATATTATCCGTATAGCCCTCGATGGTTACCGAGGTATATCCGCCCGCTTTAAAAAGTTTTGCCCATTCACGCAGGCGCTCTTTCCCCACTTCACTGAGAGCGACTACCCTGCTCTCAAAGAGTTGAAAATTTCGAAAATAGTGAGCCAGAGCAGATACAGGTACACCAGGTTTTTCTAAAGCACCTTTTTCAACTGCTGCAGGGGCTGCTTCAACTTTTGGTTCTACCGCCGCTATCACAACCTGAGAGGTTGGTTTAATCTCTTCAACAATCGTAGCCTCCGGTTCGACTACAGCCGGTTTTACCACCTCTGCCACTTTTACCGGTATCACCGGCTTGATCGGTTCAGCTATTGCAACAACACTCTGCCCCGGCTTGAGTCTCTCTAGCTCCATCATCACACATGCCCCTTTGACATCACGGGCAGTGAGGGTGTAGGTGTTCCCCTTACGATCCCATTGCGGATTTTTGAGAGGTTTAAGATCTTGATCCAATCCCTGATATTTTCGGACACCGTACCCTTTAGGGACATTCACAGTGAGAATATTCTCTGCCGTTACACAATCAACACTCCCTTTGCAATCCCCTCCGCTGAGGAGAATCTTCACAATGCCATTTTCTTCAGAGACTAAAAAGTCATCTCTGAAAGCACGCTGAAGATAGGAGTAGCGATCAGTATTGGCAAAAGAGAGCTTCGTCATCCCCTCTTTTGTTTTTTCAATACTATGTGTTGCGGGGCGAACATACACGATACGATCGGCATCAAACCCTTTTTCAAACATAAATCCGTAATTTTTATTTTTTTCCCCTTGATAATTAAAGTGAAAAATACCTTCCGAAAAATCGGCTTGCGGATAAAAAATCATCTCTGAAACATCTGCTGAAATAGGACTCCAGCTCAACCATAACCCTAAAAATCCAACTGCTATTTTGCTTTGCATTATCACCTCACTGTAATAAAGGGATGATACAATAAATCAAACCAATTTTCGGTTAAAGGGACGACTATGAATCTGCTCTCACTCTATCTAAACCATCCCCTCACCACTGCAACCGTTGAATACGCTTTAGATATGACACTAATGCGCGGGGTAGAAAACGGCTATTATGGCAAGAACAATGCTCTTCACGTCGTATTGGCACCGTTTGGAGTCCTGACTCTAATAGCTGAAGAAAAAAAAGGTATCCTTGATGCCCTCTCTTTATTGGGGATTTCATTGGATGCAACCAATCTTATCACCCAAGATTATCCAATCCGTATCGATCCCAATTTAGGTACTCTTTTTGAAGTGACCAATGAAGCGATACTTTTGCGTGACGCCACAACGCTCAATCTCAATGTTATTGCCCTCGCAATCAGTCAAAGCGTCGGATTGGAATATTATGAGAAGCGGCTTGATACCCTATTTTCCCAAAGCCGCCGTATCGTAGAATCAATTCATACCTTCTCCATCAGTCGACGCTCTCATCTTATGCAGTTTGCCAAACGGCTCGCCCTTACCCGACACGATATGGTCAGCAACCTCCTTTTACTGGACAAACCGAACATTTTGTGGGATAACGAAGAAGCAGAACTCCTCTATACCCGTCTTGCCTTTGTCCTTGAACTCAATGATCGGCATGAAATTGCTCTCTCAAAGCTCTCGCAAATTAAAGAAGATGTAATGCTAGTTATGGATATTATCAACCACAAAAAGAGTGAGTTTTTAGAATGGATTATTATCATCTTAATCGGTGTCGAAATCGTCATGGGGGTTATTGATTTTATTCGTTAGCTACCCCAACAGCTTTTCAAACTCTTCTGCCCTCACCGGCGGACTTTTAAAATACCCCTGATACATCGTGCACCCTTTTTCTCTCAAGAAATCGATCTGCTCTATCCTCTCCGTCCCCTCGGCAAGAACCTGAAAGCCTAATGCCTGTCCCATTGCGATAATAGCCGTAACAATCGCCATATCATCACGTTCATAGGGGATATCGTCCACGAAACTTTTATCGATTTTAAGGACATCTATCGGAAACCGTTTGAGATATGAGAGAGATGAATACCCCGTTCCGAAATCATCAATCGCCAAACGGATTCCATGTGCACGAAGAGAATGGAGCATCGTTACCGTCTCCTCTTCACGCTGCATCAACGCACTTTCAGTTAGTTCAAGC
>Ga0209262_10000437_pt1 | contig 19318 bp, 16 predicted proteins | sample Lowcelwee11metaG_FD_187171 | JGI IMG/M metagenome (GOLD analysis project Ga0209262, IMG submission 187171) | Freshwater pond sediment microbial communities from the University of Edinburgh, under environmental carbon perturbations - Low... | ecosystem: Environmental > Aquatic > Freshwater >...
TGGTCATCCCCGGAGCGACGGTCTGGATCGAAACACTTACCAATTCTTTTTTGGGATACCCAAGCATATCGATAATTGACTGGTTAACGTAAGCGATCTTCCCATCGGGCATCAATCCCATCATGCATACACCCAAACTATCAAATCCCGTAAAAGCCGAGTTTAGCTCCCGGCTTTCTCTTGGGATTTGATCCAAGGAAGAGGGTCGCATCATTCGGTTCACCGTCTGATACATTCCAATTGTTAAAGTCTTATTAAATCCATTTTACTAAATAATATTTAGGAAATCAGTATTTTTTCATATTCAATAGCGTTAAAAAAGATCTATGTATTATCGATGGTAAATTTAGGCAGCGGCTAATAGATTTAAATTCGCAGGAGAGGAGCAACAAGGCAGGAATTAGAGCATTCTATTCAGGACAGGATATCTCCTTATGCGAAAACCCCCTATATTCATAATAGAATCTATCCATTAAATTTCAAAAAGCAAGCAGAATGCTTATCTGATGTAGAGGGTGGGATGGAGTCAGCAACCTGCGTCCGGCCAAAGGCACCAAGACTCTGCCCGAGTATCAATCCTTGCTTCCCTCGACCTCAATCGTCGCATGGGGTTGGGCCGGAAAAAGAACTCTGAATGTCGTGCCCGTTCCCTTTTCCGAAATCACATCTATGAAGCCGTTGTGGTTTTTTATGATTCCATGGACGGACGCCAGGCCGAGGCCGGTTCCCCGTCCCATTTCTTTGGTCGTGAAAAACGGGTCGAAAACGCGTTTTAATGTTGCGGAGTCCATCCCTATACCCGTGTCCGAAACCTCAAGGCTTACATAACCCAATGGCACGGAATAGCTGAGGGTGTCTTGAACTTCATTCGCCGGCACATTTCGGGTCTGTATCGACAGCTCGCCTCCCATGGGCATGGCTTCGACGGCGTTAACAAAAAGATTCAACAGGACTTGCGCAATCTGTTCCCTGTCTCCCTGGGTGGGCCAAAGGTCTTGAGCAAGCGCCGGCGTGATGATGACATTTTTTCTTGTGCGGCTAATTAAGGCGGAGCAATCAAGGATGAGGTCGTTCAGATTGATCGTAACAACATGGTATTTACCCTTTCCAGCGTAGCCGATCAGTTTGCGGGTTATATCAGCTCCGGCTTTTACCGCCTGATCCATTTTTTTCAACAGGCAATGCTGGGGGTGGCTTTCCTCGATATTGTGAGTTAATAGCGACACACTTCCTTGGATTACCATGAGCAGGTTGTTGAAATCGTGGGCGACGCCGGCGGCAAGTGTGCCGATGGCCTCCATTTTCTGGGACTTCCAGAGTTCACTTTCCAGCATTTTGCTTTTCGTTAAATCCTGGCAAAAAAAGACAACTCTTTTAGGACTGTCGGCTTCATCAGAAATCCTGCAATTCGTCAGAGTTGAAACAACATTGCCGGTTTTAGTTTTAATTTTGTATTCGGATATTGCCTCCTTAATGCCGTTGACCAGGATGTTTGCCTGAAGCTCCGCGAACAGGTGCTTGCTTCCATCCGCAAGCAGGTCAACCACTTTCAAGCGCTGCATCTCTTCCCGGGTGTATCCCAGTGTCTGCTGGGCCGCGCGATTGGCGTACGTCAACTGTCCTGTTATCAGCTCGGCCTCGAAAATCTCCAACGGAGAGTAATCGACAATTTCTCTATATTTTGTCAGCTGTTCCTGCCAGACTGATTCTGAAAATTCCATATCCAACCGCATCTCAAGCGTAACCATCCTTTTAAATTCTCAATATTCTACATCGTCCCATCAGGCGAAATAAAGAACATCAATTGCCGCAATGATCGGGACTTAAATTATATTATAATTAAATCAAACCCATATGGCCTTGTCGGATTAGTATTGAAAATATATCTATAAAGAGATGATAAATTATTGATTGGCGCCATGGGAATGATCGAAAATAGGGCAATCTGAACGGCGAGGTGGACTACCGATGAAGGCGGTGGGTTTCTTACACAGATGCCTGTTATGTCTCTAATCCCTTTGCGACTTGTTGCGGAACTGGATCAATTTGCTCTTAAAAGATTCCGTAGCTGTGGACTCAATTTGAATCTCATCCCCAGCGGCCGATTTGAATCGAATGCTCAATGAATGCAACATCAGACGCGGGAAGGTTTTCTGCAAGGGCTTGTCCCCGTAAAGGGTGTCGCCCACGACAGGGTGTCCAATGCTGAAAAAATGGGCGCGGATTTGGTGCTTGCGGCCGGTCAGCGGGTTGACCCAAACCAGCGTGTAGCCCGGCATCCGCTCCGCCACGGAAAATTCGGTGCGGCACGACTTTCCGTGCTCTTGGTCCTCCCCCATCCGGCCGGACCCGAAGCGCCGCAGCGGCTTTTCGATCACCCCGGCATCCCCTTCAACGGCGCCATGCAGCAGTGCCACATACGTCTTGTGCACTTTGCGCTGCTCAAACTGGAGATTGAGATGGCGGTGGGTTTCGGGGTTTTTCGCGAAGAGGATGACCCCGCTCACCTGTTTGTCCAAGCGGTGGACCACGAAAAATTTGCGCTGAAAGGTATCGTTCAGGATCTTGAGCAGCGAGATTTTTTCGCGGTTGCGCTCCGGGATCGATGCCAATTTCTCGGGCTTGTCGACGGCGATCAGGTCGTCGTTTTCAAAGATGATGGATATGGTGTGAAACTCGGTGGTGATGACAGCGGTCATTTAAATCCCATCATCAGCCCGATCCAGCCGGCTGAAATCTTGCTCAAATTCCATCGCTGGGGTCTACCCGATATTCATCCGGGCTTTATCAGTCGAGGATCTTCTGGTAAACTATATAGATACGAATCCAGGCGTGCAACCCCAACTAGGACAAAAGGCCATGTCAACCCCCCGGTTGCGGATCGATCTTGCTAAAATTACCCACAATGCCCGCAAGACGTTGGATATATGCCGTACACTCGGCATCGACGTGATGGGAGTAACCAAAGGGGCGGCGGGCATGCCCGAAGTGGCCAAGGCCATGCTCGCCGGCGGAATCGAGAGCCTATCCGATTCGCGGCTTGAAAATATCGCCCGCTTGCGGGCGGCCGGGATCCAGGTTCCTATAACCCTGCTGCGGTCTCCCGGCCCACGCGATGCCTCCCGCACCGTGGAGCTGGCCGACACCAGCCTCAATTCCGATTTGGAAATCGTGGAGGCCCTTGCCATTGAAGCGCGGCTGCAACACAAGATCCACGGTGTGATTCTAATGGTCGATCTGCACACCGGCCGCGAAGGCTTGCCGCCGGACCGGGTGCCGGATGCCTGCCGCAAGCTGCGGTCGCTTGCGGGTATTCAGCTTCAAGGGCTCGGTGCCTATTTCCACCTGGCGACCGGCAGCGATCTTCATTTTCAAGGATTGCAGGTATTGGTCCCCCTGGCCCAGCAGGTTGAAGCGGAATTGGGCAAGCCGCTGGCCGTTCTGTCAGGGGGGTCTTCGAATATCTTTCGCACCGTTGCCGTGGACGGCCACACCAACCCCGGGGTCAACCACCTGCGCATCGGAACGGCCGTTCTGCTCGGGTTCTCCTCCTCTTTGAACCCGGTGACGATTGCCGGGTTTGAACGCGACACGTTTGTCCTGCAGGCGGAAGTGATCGAAGTGAAAGCAGGCCAGACCGGAGAGGCGATTCTGGCATTGGGCAGGGTCGACACCGATCCCAAGTTTCTGTTCCCCGTGCGTCCCGGCGTGACCGTGCGCGATGCGTCCAGCGACCACCTCATGGTCCGAATGGACCCGCCGGCCCGGGTGGGCGACTGGGTGTCTTTCCGTCTCGGCTACCCGGCGCTCTGCCGGCTGATGGTCTCGCCCTATGTGCAGATAGAATATGTCAAAAATTGAGGTAACTACTCAGGTTATAGGGAATCCGCGGGGACAGGCGCCAGAATCCCCGGCCTCCTCCCGTACGGACGAATCAGCCCAGCGGCGATCAGAAGAGAGAGTCGAGAATCATTTGGGTCAATGAGTTAAAATCTTGCTCAGGAAGAGCTTGGTCCGTTCGCTCTTGGGATGAGCGAAGAACTCGTCCGGCGGGGCGATTTCCATCAACTCCCCGAAGTCCATGAAGCCCACCCGGTGGGCCACCTCGCGCGCGAAGCCCATCTCGTGGGTGACCACGATCATCGTCATTCCCTCCCGCGCCAGATTGCGCATGACCTCCAGCACTTCGTTGATCATCTCCGGATCCAGGGCCGAGGTGGGCTCGTCGAAGAGCATGATCTTCGGCCGCATGCACAGGCCGCGGGCGATGGCCACGCGCTGCTGCTGGCCGCCCGAGAGCTGGGCCGGGAACTGGTGCAGCTTGTCGCCCAGGCCGACTTTCTCCAGGACGTACCGACCCTGGTCCTCGGCCTCTTTTTTGGAAAGTTTCCGGACCTTGGTCGGCGCCAGCGTCACGTTTTGCAGCGCCGTCATGTGGGGGTAGAGGTTGAACTGCTGGAAGACAAAGCCGATCTCCGCCCGCAGCTTGGTCATGTTGGTCTTCGAGTCGTGGACCTTCATGGTGTCGACGATGAGCTCGCCTTTCTGGATGGACTCCAGCCGGTTGATGCAGCGGATGAGGGTGCTCTTGCCCGAGCCGGACGGGCCGCAGACCACCAGGACCTCCGCCGGGTCGACCTTGAGGTTGATGCCTTTCAGCACGTGCAGCTCGCCGAACCACTTGTGAACATCATTGAACTCGATCATGGTCTACTCTTTTCCCCGGGTATAGCCCACCGACATGCGCTTCTCCAGGCGGTTTGACAGTTGGATGAGCGGATAGCAGATCACAAAATATAAAACGGCCACCAAGCCGAACACCAGAAGTCCCTGGGGTACGCGCTGCACCGTGAGCCAGCCCACGCGGGTTACATCCAGGACCCCGATGGCCGAGACTACCGAAGAGTCCTTGATCAGCAGCACATACTGGCCCACCAGAGGCGGCAGGATGACCCGCATCGACTGGGGCAGGATCACGTGGCGCAGCTGCTGGAACCAGTTCAGTCCCGTGGACGTCGCAGCCTCTTTCTGCCCTAATGGAACCGCCTGGATGCCTGCGGCGACGATCTCGCAGATGAAGCAGGCGGCCAGGTTCGTCAGCGCGATCACGGCCGCCGGGAAGGCCTCAAGCTGGATGCCGATTTCCGGGAAAAGGAAAAAGATGATGAAAATCTGCACCAGAAAAGGGGTGCCGCGGATCACATCCACCCAGGCGCCGATCAGGGGTTTGGCAAACCGGCTGCGTGAGGCCCGAACGATGCCCCAGATGAAACCGATGACGGTGCCGCCCGCCAGGCTCAACCCGGAGACGGCAACCGTCATCCACAGGCCTTTCAGGAAGAAAGGCAGGCTGTGAATCAGCTGTTCTATGTAGTAGCCCCACATACGATTGCGCAGGGTTCGAGGGGTACAGGGTCCAAGGGAAAAACGGCACGCGTTGCCCATGCTTCTTTTCACTTGAACCCTCGACCCCTTGAATCCTTGAGCCCTTCCTTATTACGGTTGCATGTAAATCAGCCTGCGTTGCGACCAGCTGGTCATCCATTTGAGGGAATAATAGATCACCAGGTAAAACACCGCCGACGTCAGGAAGCCCTCGGCCGGCATGAAACGCTCCGAGGTCATGATTTGGCCGGCGCGGGTCAGCTCCGGCAGGGAAATGAGCGACAACAGCGCCGAGTCCTTCACCAGCACGATGGCCTGTCCCAGCATGGGCGGCAGCGTCACGCCGATGGCCTGGGGCAGGATCACGTAGCGCATGCGCTGGAAGTAGTTCAACCCCGATGAGACCGCAGCCTCCACCTGGCCATGGGGGATGGACTGGACCCCGGCCCGGATGATCTCCGCCATGTAAGCGCCACTGTTCAGGGTCAGCGCCAGGATGCCGGTGGCTGCCTCCGACATGCGCAGACCCAGAGAGGGCAGGCCGAAGTAAAAGAAAAAGAGCTGAACCAGCAGGGGGGTTGAACGGATGCTCTCGATGTAGACGTAAGCGATGCGCGAAAGCAGTTTGAATCGGCCGATACGCATGCCGCAGGCGAGGATGCCCATCCCGAGGGCGCCGAGCAGGCCTGCACCTGAGAGCCACAATGTGGCGAGAAAGCAGCTCAGGAAAAGCGGCATGTATTCCAGGATGATTCTGAAGTTAAAGGTCTCGAGCATGGCGCTTCGCTTGTAAAATATGAGCCGCCTTTTCAGGCGGCTCATATTTTAATCATGAAACCGCTTGCGGTTTCATCAATGGTCCTTTTTCCAGTCCAGCGTGTTGACCCAGTAATTCAGGTTCTGTTCCAGCCGGCCGTCGAGCCCTACATTGAGGAAGAAGAGATTCACCAGCTCCAGCAGGTCCATCGAGTCGTAGCGCACCGCGAAGGCCAGCGGAAGCTTGGAGAGCAGGTCCGGCAGGACGCGGAGGCTGTTGGGCGGGAAATTGGCCATCTGGCCGATCACCGCGGAGGAGTCGTTCACCCCGAAATCAGCCTGGCCCTGCAGAACGGCATCGATCAGAAGGGGCCCGCCGCCCTTATACGATTTCAGCTCGGCCTTCGGAAAGGAATTCTTGGCGTCCGTCTCGCCGGTAGAGCCGAGCAACACCGCCGCCTTCAAGCCTGCTTTTCTGGCATCTTCAATGGTTTTTATGGGACTGCCGGCCTTCACAAATGCAACGCTGCCGGTGAACATGAAGGGCTTGGTAAAGCCGATCTTCATGGCCCGCTTGATGGTGGGGGTCATGTCGGCCGCAAGGATGTCGGCTTTTTTGGAAAGCAGCGCCGGAATGAGGCCGTCCCAGTCGAAATCCAGGAAGGTCACCTTGACGCCCATGTCCTTGGCCAGCATTTCGCACAGCTCGATCGAACTGCCGGCGCGCTTGCCGTTTTTGTCGATGAAGCTGAAGGGGGGACCCTGGGTCTGGCACGCCACCCTCAGCTCGCCCCGCTGGGCGATCTCGTCCAGGGTGCCCGCCAGACTCATCGTTGCGAACCCGACCACCATCAAAAACGCGATAAACCATTTGGCACGTTTCATGATTTTTTCCTCCTTAGCGTTGGGGTTGATTGGGATCCTACTGCAACTCTTCCGTGACGACGATCCCCCGCTCGGCCAAGGCGGCCATGAACGGGGCGTAAGGGACATCCAGGGCGGGGTTGAGAACGCCTTTTTTAGAGATCTCGCCCGCGGCGATCATCTGGGCGACGATGCTCGCCGGGAAGCCGACCCCCAGGCTCATGCCGTAGAGGCCGGAATTAAGGTCGCGTTCGATGACGAGCGAGGTCTTCAGGGTTTTGGGGCGGCCGTCTTTTAACCCCGCAAAGACGTTGTACATGGCGACCACGTCTTTTTCGCCATCCTGGTATTGAAGCTGGGGCTCCAGGAGCTTCACCATGAACTGGTGGGGTGTGACGGCACAGTCCAGGCCTTGCACAGGCTCGTCTGAAAGAAGCCCCAGGCGTTTCAAGGGCCGCCAGAACGCGCACCACCCGGGCCAGCGCAGGGCATAGCGGCCGGCCTCCCGGATGCCGGGCGTCACGGCCAGGAGATCGGTGTAGAACACGGCATCGCCGTTCGGCACGGCCTCCATATCCCCGAGCCCCGGGAAACGGATGGTGTGAATCATGTCGGTTTCGTGCTGCTGCACGGCCGGCACTTCGAGTTTTTTCCCGCCCCGTATGAAAACCGAGGGCCGCTTCTGGGAGCGCAGCACCATGTCGAAGTTCCAGCTGATCTTGTAGCCGAGGGGATTGGTGCAGGCTTTCTTCTCGGGGATGCCGCCGCAGTAGGAGTTCAGCACGTGCAGCTCGTCGAACTGGCGAACGGCATGCCCGCAGATGACGAGATCAATGCCGGGGTCGAGGCCGCATTCCGGCATGAGGCTGACGCCGGCGGCCTTGGCCGGCTCATGCAGGTGCTGGATGGGCTTGCCGTAGTTGGTGCTGACCAGCGGGACCCGGGTTTCCAGGGCCGCCTCGAAGGCGTTGACCATGAAAGGCAGCGGCAGGAGATCGATGGCGGCGTCAAACCCCTGTTTGAATAGGGCCACCAGGGCCTTTTTAGACGAGCCGTCCAGCTGGACCGGCTTGATCTTGGAAACGTCGGTGATGGCTGCGAGTTTGTCCCAGTCTTTCAGGCTGACATCCGCACAGATGATTTCGCGCACCCGGCCGCTGCGTGCCAAGTCAAGAAGCGCCGCCTTGCCTTGCATGCCCAAGCCGCCCAGAACCGCTATTTTCATTGAGTCTCCTGATGGTGGGAATAACGGATTGATGAAGGCAGTTAATAGATATTCAGCGCTTTTGTCAACATGGAAATCTGGAGGAAATGCGCCGATTCACGGTGGCAAAGCGTTCGGGATTCTGTTATGCTTGCTTAGAATAATTTGCAGCGAGACGGGACGGTTTGAAGAGAGCATGGAAGACGGCCGGCAAAAACCCGAGAACCTGAAAGCCCGCTTGGATATAATCCGTAGGGCCCTGCGCGAGTTTTTCTATGGCATGACAGTTCACGACCTGGCCGTCGAAACCCGCCACGCCCGAGGCGAGCTCGACCATTTTTTCATGCTGATCGTTTTTGGCGACTTGATCGGACTGCCGATCCTGCCCCCGTATTACTCCATGCGTCTTCTGCCCTACGTGATGCCCTCCATTCAGCGCTGGAAGCGCAGTGCGCTGCGCGAGAGGGATCTCACGGATCTGGCCCGCGTCGACATCTGATGGCCTCGTAAATAGGGCAATCTCTGCGTTGCACTTCATTCCTCGTCATTGCGGCGTGCTATTCGTACGCCTCATTCCTCGGAATTCGTGCGCCTTGACCTTGGCCTCTTTGCGAGGCTATCAAATTGGTCCATTTCTGTGTTCAACAAAAAGGCCGGAGCTATCGATTCACTTCGATTAACTCCGGCCCTCGTCATGGTAGGTAAAAAATGGCTATGCGCCGTAGAGCTGGCCCTCCAGGCGGTAGAGCATCGCTGCGCCTTTGACTTCCGTTTCGAAGAGCGGCAGCACGGCCCGCACCCGCTCCCCGAAGATCTGCCAGATCTCCTGCATGTGCTCCTGCTGCATGGCGACGCGGTTGATCACGAACTCGGCCGCATCTTTGGCCACCTGGTCCTGCTGGATCACGCCGTTGACGATCACCCCGCCCACCGGGATCCCGAATTCGTGGAACCAGTTGATGAAGCGCGTGATCACGGCGATGGGCAGGCTTTCGGGCAGGGTCACGAAGAAAAAGGCGGTGAGCGCATCGTCGGTCAATAGATCCTTGGCCTTGGCCATGCGGTCCTTGAAGCCGAGCAGGTAATCCATCAGGGGGTCGTCTTCCTTTTTCTTGGAGAAAGACAGCAGCTCCCGCAGGGACTTGGCCTCATCGCGGCTTTTCAGCATCTTGTCGACCCACAGCGAGTACACCTTGGACATGCCGAGCAGCCGGCGGGCGTTGGCGGTCGGCGCCGTGTCGAAGACGTAGAAATCGTATTCGTCCTTGAACATGAGATCGGTCATGTTCTCGAACATGGCTGATTCTTCGAAGGCCGGGTTCATGGTGGCCGACTCAATGAACTCCTCGGCCTGGGTGGTGATGTCCGCGAACTTAAGGAACCAATTGATCTTCTCGCGGATCTCCTTCTTGGAGCGCTCAATGGTGTCCTTGGTGTCGATCTCGAAGGCAAAGCAGTTTTCCTGGTCGCAGACCATGGCGGTCTTGCCGAATACATCCTTCTCCAGCAGGTTGGACAAGCTGTGAACGGGATTGGTGGAGGCGAGCAGCGTCCGCTTGCCCTGCTTCGCCGCCCACAGGGCCGCCGCACCGGCCATGACCGTCTTGCCGACACCCCCCTTGCCGCCGAAGAAGATGTACTTGAGTTTCGGGTGATCCTGCATGAAACGGGTCATGCTGACAGTGATCTGATTCATCTACGTCCTCCTTCCGGTCACAGCGCGCCGAACATGTTTATGGCCACTTTCTCGATCATGGGCAGCCCGGTCACGTCACGCTCCATTTCCGGGACCTGCGCCAGAATCTGGTCTTTGAACGTGGCGTCGATCACTTTGAGGTAGTGGTCCTGCATGGTGAGGCGGTTTTTCAGGTACTCGGGGATGTTCTGGGTTTTGAGTTCCTCGGGCAGGACCCGGTTGACGATGTAACCGGAAAGGGGCACGTCGAACTTGGCGAACAGGCCGGCGGCCTTGACCGTGTCCGTGATCACCATCTGCTCGGCGGTGACCACGAAGAAAAAGGCCGTCCGCTTTTTGTCGGTGAGGATGGCCGAGGACTTGTTGATGCGCTCCTTGATGAAGAGCAACTCGTTCAGGATGGCGTCCTCGTCGAGTTCCTTGTCTCGTCGGATGGTCGCTGCCACCTGGTCGTACTCGCGCATCTGCTGGCGCAGATGGGTGATCTTGTCGATCCAGGCATCGTAAACGGAAGCCATGCTGAGGTAGTAGAGAGCATGGCCGAGCGGCACAAGGTCATAGATGTAGTAGTCGTAGCCGCCCTTCACGACGATGTCCACCACCTTGTCAAAGATGGCGCTCTCTTCCATGGCGGGCTCGGCCGCGGCGGCTGCGATGTAGCTTTCGATTTCATCCGGGATCTTTTCCATCCCGTACATGTCCAGGATCTTCTTGCGAATCTCCTGCTGGTATTCCTTGATCCGGCGGTCCGCATCGATCTCCTGGGCATACAAGTTGGGCATGATTTCGGTAGGCCCCTTGCCGAAGATGTCCCGCTTGAATATGTCGCTCAGGGACGCCTGGGGATCCACTGAAAAGACGAGGACCTTCTTGCCCTTCTTGGCCAGGTAGTAGGCCGTGGCTGCGGAGAAGGTGGTCTTGCCCAGGCCGCCCTTGCCTCCGAACATGATGTAGCGCCGATCTGGGTACTGGTCGAATATCTTCAATAGAGACATCTATGTCCTCCCTCTCAAGATTGCGCGGCTCAGATCAGGCCAGGCCGTCCGTCAGGTCTTTTTCCCTGAGCATGCGACGTTTCCAGGTGGAAATCTGCGGCACCACATAAGGCAAGAGCCTGAGCGAGTAGAACGGCGGCAGGATGGGAACGCCCAGCATGTCGCCCATGGTAATCAGAATGAACAGGTGCTCCATGCTGGCCCTGCTCTTCAACGCAAAGCGGGCGGAGTCGTGAGCTGCCACACCGTATACAAACTCCTTGACCGCCTGAAAGATACCGCCCTTTTTTTTCTTTTCCTTTTCCGCCATGGTCCTTTCACCCCCTCTCCATTGGTATCTGCAGATGTTTCCCAAATGGCGGCCGGGCTGTCTTTCAGCCATCACCCGGCCGCCGTATCCCCGCTTGCGGATGCTCCATCATGCTGGAGCGGGCTTGACCTTCAAACCCCGGAAACGGTTGAGCGCCTTGATGCCCTCGAGGGCCAGGATGAGGGCGGCGATGACGAGGAAGAATCCCACGCACCCCATCAGGGTGTTTCCTATCAGCGCTTCACCTTTGACCGCTCCAGAGAACACCTTCGACAGCAGGCTGTACGAGGTGTAAATCAAAGCGGCAATGGTCGTGACGAACATGAAGATCATCGGGTAGAACGCCCAGGCTGCGGACCTGCCCTCGGATATCAGCCATATGCTGATCAGCATCAGGGCGAGGGAGGCCATCAACTGGTTCGCCCCGCCGAAGAGCACCCACAGGTACTGCCACCAACCGGTGAGAACGAGAGTGATCCCGAGCAGGCACGCGACGAAGGTGCCCACGTGGGGGTTGCGGAAAACCGGACTGACATCGCTCAATAGCTCCGAGGTCGCCACCCGCATGAAACGGATGACCAACTGCATGATGGTGATGGCGAGCACGATCATCATGACACTGCCGTAGGAGCTGCCCAGGGTGGTCGAGAAGCCGATCGCGCCCAGGAATTTGGCCATACCGCCGGCAAAGATGGCACCCGGTCCCTTGGATATGGCAGCCGCATACTCGCTAGGCGCAGCATAGAGGGTGCCTGCAATGACGAGGGCAAAGAGGGCCAGCATCATTTCCACGAACATGACGCCTGCGCCCACGGGACGGGCATCCATTTCGTTTTCAAGCTGCCGGGCCGTGCCGGAGCTGGAGACGATGCTGTGCCAGCCGGAGATGGCCCCGCAGGCGATGGTGACGAACATGATGGGCCACATCGGGCCGATCGGGATGGTGAAGGTTGTCACGGCCGGCAGCGTGAAGTCGGGGTGTACGATGAACACGCCGATGATTCCGAAGAGCAACCCCAGGAAAACGATGTAGGACGCGACATAGTTGATTGGCAGGGCAAACCGCCAGATAGGAAGGACCGCCGCAAAATAGCAGAAGACGAACGCCAATACCGCCCACAGTGGACGGCTGGCGGAAAGCTCCTTGCCGATGAGTTGGTCCGAAGGAAGAACGCTGCCCAGGTAGATGCCGAGTAGTGCGATCACCACGCAAACGACGGTGGTCAGGATGATGTCTTTCTTCCAGCGGTAGATCATCTGGCCGGCCAGGATGCCGCCGATGGTCATGAATAGCCAGGCCATGGGCGCGGCTTTAAGGCCGATGGCCGTGCTGACCACGACGTTGCCGAAGGCGCCGGCGATGAGCAGCAGATAGAAGTAAATAAAGGAGAGCAGGATGCCCCTGGCCCTGGGTGAGATGAGCTTGTGGCTCAGTCCGCCGAAGGAAGCCCCGTCGTTGCGCATGGCCATCATGGCACTCGAGTAATCCTGGACCCAGCCGATGAAAAGCGCCCCTCCCAGAATCCAGATCAAGGCCGGCAGCCATCCCCACTGGATGGCGATGATCGGGCCGATGATGGGGGCGGCTCCGGCGATGGACTTGAACTGGTAGCCGAACAGGATGTTCTTGCTGGTGGGCATGAACTCCACCCCGTCCATGTACATCTTGGCCGGTGTGGCCCGCTTGGGGTCTGCTTTGATGATCCTGGAATCAATGCGTTTGGCGTACACCCGGTAGCCGAAAATGGCGACAGCAAACCCTAAGAGAAGGACGATGACGGCATTCATAAAAGCCTCCTTTCGCGAGGGTCAAGCGTAGCACCCAAAGGCAAACTCCTACGCCATGAGAAAGCCGAACACTTATTGCATACCTGTTTTGGATGTCCTCGGGCTTGGCAGCGGCGGTCAAGGACGTTAAGGATGTTGCGGGATTCTACCTGCGGGGCTGTGAATTCACTTTCTGAGGGGTGTTGCTGCCGTTCGAAGGGGTGTGCTGAGCATCAGGTTTGCGGCCGCAACGGCCAGCCCCAGCGGGCTTCCCCCAACTCCGAATGTTGCCGTATGTTGTTGCCGGCTAAAGGATCGCAATCACATAGGTTGAAAAGCAATTAAGTTGCCAGGATTTGGGATTTCAGAAGTGTTTATAATTATCTGAATTTATTATTTTTGCTAAATTTAACGGACTATCTTGTAGAGCACAGCCGTAGCGCCCCTGTCGAAATATTTTCCAAAATGGAAAAATAGCTGTTACCCCAGGTTGGCCAAAACTTGACACACATGCCCAGATTAGAGGGTTACCGTAACATAGTATCCTTGTTCTCCGCGTTGAATCAGAAGGACCAGAGAAGGTTTCTGCCGGGCCTTGACGATAATTTTGCGAAACTCATCGTGGCTGGCGATGCCGGACTCGTCGATCTGGCGGATCAGGTCCCCCGGTTTGACACCGATCCGCGCCAACTGTGAGCCGGATCGGACCTCTGATATCAAAACGCCTTCCTTGGCCGCGATGCGAAAATCTTTCCGGTTTTTCGGCGTCAAGTCCTCGACCTTGATCCCCAGCAGGCTCCATGCCAGTTGATCGGCGCGCTCGATGGGAAACTCGCTGGTTTTAATGGAGACCGTCAGGGTCCGACCGCCGCGCCAGATCTGCATTTCGAGCGGTTCGCCGGCGGCTGCGGACTTGGAGGCGGACAGGTAGTCGTCAAAGCCAGCGATCTTGCGGTTTCCCATCGTCAACAGGACGTCGCCTTCGCGCAATCCGGCCTGCTGCGCCGGGCTTTCGGGCTCGACGGTCTTGACCATCACGCCCTTGCGCCCGGGATATTTCAGGTATTGTGTGATTTTTTCGTCCATTTCCTGGACGACCAGCCCGGTCCAGGCCTGTTTCACTTCGCCGTACTGGATCAGGTCGGCGACGGTTCGCCTGGCCTTGCCGATGGGGATGGCAAAGCCGATGCCCTGGGCCTTGGCATAGATGGCGGTGTTGATCCCGATCAGCTCGCCGTTGATGTTGAGCAGCGGGCCGCCGCTGTTGCCGGGATTGATCGAGGCATCGATCTGGATGAAATCCTGGAACACACGCTCGTCGGTGCGGATGCTGCGGTTGAGGGCACTGATCACGCCGGTGGTCACCGTGTGCGAAAAGCCGAACGGGTTGCCGATGGCAATGACGGTTTCGCCGATCATGAGATCGTCGCTGTTGCCCATGGGGATGGACGGGAGCTTTTCCCTGGGATCGATCTTGAGCACGGCCAGGTCCGAGTCGGGGTCGGCCCCGATGATCCGGGCCTCGTACTCACGCTCGTCCTGCAACACCACCTTGATGGTCCCTGATCTTTGAATGACGTGGGCGTTGGTCAGGATGAGGCCCCGCTCGCCGTCGATGATGACCCCCGAGCCCAGGCTGGTGTGCTCCCGGCGCCGCTCCAGACGCGGGTCCAAGAAGTCCTTGAAGAACTCGTCGAAAAACGGGCTGCCGAACCCCGCAAAGGGGTTGGCGCGGGCGCGGGTCTCGTAGGCGGTGCTGATGTTGACCACGGCCGGGCTCACCTTGCGCACCGCCCTGACCACGGCGCTTTCCCGCAGGCTGTCCGGTGCTGCTCCAACATCAAGGGGCTGGAGCAGCAAATATAGCAAAACGAAAATCAATAGAGCACAGATGCAGGTGATTCGGATGCGGTTGCGATTCGTTATTAAAATTGGCTTTTTCATTGATTTGAGCTATATAAATTAATTTTTGCTGATCCGACCGGCGGGAAGGATTTTCCCATCCGGGCATTTATCACGCGACAGCGAGATTTTCCAGTTATACAACTCAAAGGCCGTGTCGGCAACTTTGCCATCCCCATATGGACAAGCTCCTGGATTTCCTCACCACGATCGAAAAACCAAGCCGCTACCTGGGCTCGGAGATCAATGCCGTCCGCAAAGATCCGCACAGGGTAAAGCTGCGCGTGGCCCTGGCATTTCCCGACCTGTATGAAATCGGCACTTCCCATTTCGGCTTGCAGATCCTTTATCACATTCTCAACAGCCGGCCTGAGATCGCCGCTGAAAGAGTCTTTGCCCCGGCGCTGGACATGGAAGCCCATCTTCGGCAGACGGGGGGCCTGCTCTTTTCCCTGGAATCGCACACGCCGCTGGAACGCTTCGACATCGTCGGCTTCAGTCTGCTCTATGAACTGAACTACACCAACGTGCTCACGATGCTGGAGCTCGGCGGGATTCCGTGGCTGGCCGCCGATCGGGATTCGCGCCATCCATTTGTCATTGCCGGCGGGCCCTGCACCTGCAACCCCGAGCCGGTGGCCGATTTCTTCGATGCCATGGTCGTGGGCGACGGGGAAGACGTGATGGTCGAAATAGCCCGCACGTGGCTTGAATGGAAGGAATCCGGCTCTGCCGACCGGCATAGCCTGCTCAAGCGCTGGTCCGAACTGGAAGGGGTTTATGTACCCTCGTTTTTCGATCCGAGCTACGACGCTTCCGGGCGGCAGACGGTTGTCCCGCGCTACAAGGAATATTCTAATGTCAAACGGGCCATCGTAGCCGATCTCAATGCGGCGCCGTTTCCCAACCGGCCGGTGATCCCTTTCGGGAAACCCGTGCATGACCGGCTGCGGCTGGAAGTCTCGCGGGGCTGCACCCGTGGCTGCCGCTTCTGCCAGGCGGGCATGCTTTACCGGCCGGTGAGGGAGCGTGCACCCGAAAAGCTGTTTGAGCTGGCGCTGGAATCCCTGGCCGCCACCGGGTACGAGGACCTGTCGCTCCTGTCGCTCAGCACCGGGGACTACGGCTGCATCGTGCCGTTGCTGCAGCGTCTGATGGGGCGTTTTGCCGACCAGCGGGTGGCGGTTTCGCTGCCCTCGCTGAGAGCCGGTACCTTGACGCCTGAACTCATGGAGCTGATAAAGAAGGTCCGCAAGACCGGCTTCACCATCGCGCCGGAGGCCGGCAGCCAGCGGCTGCGGGATGTGATCAACAAGAACATCAGCGAGGCGGACATCATCGAAACGGTCCGGGATGCCTTTCAAGCGGGCTGGAGGCTCATCAAGCTCTACTTCATGATCGGCCTGCCCACCGAAACTGCGGAGGATCTCAAGGCGCTGGTGGAGTTGGTGCAGAAACTGCGGGCCCTGAGAGGCCCGGCCGGCCGCCGCGGCCAGATCAACGTCAGCGTTGCCAGCTTCATCCCCAAACCCCACACCCCGTTTCAATGGGCCTCCCAGATGGTGCTGGACGAAGCGCGGGAGAAAATCAGCTGGGTCCAGAAGCAACTCGCCGTCCCCGGGCTTGAAGTCAAGTGGCAAAACCCCGAGATGAGCCTGCTGGAAGGCGCCTGGGCGCGCGGCGACCGCAGGCTGGGACGTGTCCTGCGGGCCGCGCACCGGCGGGGATGCCGCTTCGACGGCTGGGGCGATCAGCTAAAGCTCGGCGCCTGGCTGGAGGCTTTTTCCGAAGCGGGGATCGACCCGGGATTTTACACCACGCGTCAACGGGATTTGAACGAGCCGCTTCCCTGGGATCACATAGATACGCTGGTATCCAAGGAGTTTCTCACTACCGAGTGGCAGAAGGCTCTGGACGGGGCCGCGACCGGCGACTGCCGCGAGGGTGACTGCAATGCCTGCGGCAGCTGCGACTTCAAACGCATTCAACCCCGGTTGCAGCGTGCCACTGGCTTCCAGCAGGGAAACCTTGCGGTCGCAGAGGCTCCCGTCGCTTACAAGAAAATCCAGGTTCATTATTCGAAAATAGGGCCGGCGCGTTTTTTCGGCCACCTGGAGCTGGTCAACATTTTCCTCCGGGCCTTGCGGCGCGCGGGCATCCCCGTGAAATTCTCAGAAGGCTTTCACCCCAAACCCCGGGTGGCTTTTGATAACCCGCTTCCCACCGGCTTCGAGAGCGACGACGAGCGCATGGTGGTCACCGTTCCCCTCGGAGTGTCTGCGTCCGAACTGCTGGAAGGGTTGAATCCGCAGCTGCCGGAGGGCTTGCGCATTCAGGGCTGCAGCGAAAGCATCGAGCCGCCTCCGGCGTGCAGCACGTTCCGGATTTCCCCTGGATCGTCTCTTGCGGAGTCCTTCGGCGGTTGCTTTGCTAAATTCGACCCCGACCAAGAGCTTGAGATTTCCTCGCATAAAGGGAAGTTGAAAAAGATTGCTTTAAAGGATATTCTAAAAGAGGTTCGCGTGGCGGACCCCGCATGCGTGGACATCACCCTGTGCAGCGAGCCCGGCAAGAACGTGAGGCCGACCGTGCTGCTCAAACAGGTGTTCGGGTTTTCCGCTGAGAACCTGCTACACATTCGGTTCCGGAAGCTCAGGAATCTCACATAGCGCACTGGAATTACGGCGCGCTCCATGCGTTCGGCCATTTTCACCTGGGGGTTTTGATCCCATGTATAAACAGCTCATCATCAACGTCAACGAGCATGAAACACGGGTCGCCCTGCTGGAGGACGGCACCATCGTCGAGCTGCATGTGGACCGCGGGGACGACTCCGACATAGCGGGCAACATTTACAAGGGCAGGGTCCTCAGGGTGTTGCCCGGCATGCAGGCGGCCTTTGTCGATATCGGTCTGAACCAGGCCGCGTTCATCTACGTTGATGATGTTTATAACAATAATTTTAAAGATATAGAGCGTTTTTTCACGCTTGGTACCGAAGAGGGTGAGGCCCGTGCGGAGGAAGAAGAGGTCCCTTTTCCGTCCCAAAAGCGTGACTTTCTGATCGAGGAGCTGCTGGTGGAAGGGCAGCAAGTGCTGGTCCAAGTGGCCAAGTCACCCATCGGCACCAAAGGGGCTCGTATTTCATCCAACATTTCCATTCCAGGGCGCTTTCTGGTGTTGATGCCCTCCTCGAGCCACATCGGAATCTCAAGGCGGATTGAAGACGAACCCGAACGGTCCAGGCTCAAACAGCTGGTGCACGAACGGCGCAAAGACAATTCCGGCTACATCATCCGCACGGCGGCCGAAGGCGAGACCGAAGAGAAGATCGTGTATGAGATAGGATTTCTTAACAACCTCTGGGAGAACATCCAGCTCAAATTCGAAACGGCTACAACACCCTCCATGATCTACCAGGACCTTTCCATCAGCCTGCGAGCGGTGCGGGACCTGCTGATCCACGAAGTCGAAAAACTGGTGATCGACTCGAAACCCACCTACGACGCCGTGCTCTCGTTCTTAGACACCTACATGACGAGCCTCAAGGAAAATGTAATCCTTTATGATGCCGCCGAGCCGGTTTTCGATGCCTACAACCTGGAAGGCGACATTTCCAGGGCCCTGAAACGCAAGATTTGGCTGAAATCCGGCGGCTACATCCTCATCGAGCATACGGAGGCCCTCACAGCCATCGATGTCAACACCGGCCGTTATGTGGGCAAGCACAACCTGGAGGAAACCATCCTTAAGACCAACCTCGAAGCGGTCAAGGAAATCGCTTACCAGATCCGTTTGCGGGACATCGGCGGCATTATCGTCATCGATTTCATCGATATGGAAAAAAAATTCAACCAGGAAAGGGTCTTCAGCTCCTTCAAGGAAGCTTTAAAGCGCGACAAGGTCAAGACGCACGTCCTGCCCATGTCGGAAATGGGCCTGATCCAGATGACCCGCAAGCGCACCCGGGAGCCCCTGACTCGAATTTTATGCGAGCCCTGTTTCTACTGTGACGGCGAGGGCTATATCGTCTCCCGGCAGTCGGTCTGCTACCATGTCTACCGCGAGATCCTGCGCAGTTCCCGGGATGTGATGGGCCAACGGGTGGCCATCCGAGCCAATCCTAAGGTGGCTGAGTTCCTGCACCGGGAAGAGAACCATTTGATCGGCAGCCTGGAGCGCTCCCTGGCAAAACAGATCGTAATCTACCCCGAACCCCAGTTTCACATGGAGCAGTTCGAAATATTCGAAATCCAGGACAATTAGGTCCATCAAGCGACCCTTGCCCCACTGCGGCCCCACCTATTCCTGTAATTCTGCTTGACAGCCTTTGCTTAATGTGATTAATTCCAAAGGTTTTTATTCGTCGACCTCATAATCAACCACATTTTCGGCAGTCCTGTCCGGGGTCGCCGGAAAGGCGGCTTTTTATGTGGTCG
>Ga0209262_10000439_pt1 | contig 19221 bp, 17 predicted proteins | sample Lowcelwee11metaG_FD_187171 | JGI IMG/M metagenome (GOLD analysis project Ga0209262, IMG submission 187171) | Freshwater pond sediment microbial communities from the University of Edinburgh, under environmental carbon perturbations - Low... | ecosystem: Environmental > Aquatic > Freshwater >...
TTCTCGGAAGCGAGGCAATTGTTCCCCGAATGGACCCATTCCCGGGAACCGGTCATCCGCTGCGATCTCCGGGGCAACATCTACCTGGCTTGGCTGGAGAAGCTCAACGGGGTCACCCAGGCCTTTTTCTCTTTTTCCGCCGACGGCGGCGAAACGTGGTCGCAGGTGCTAAATATTTCGCGCTCCCAGGAATCGATCGGCCAGGTCGATGTGGCTGCTGACGGCTCGGGCCATTTTTACATGGCCTGGACGGCGAACAAAAGCCAGGGCTCGGACGTCTATTTCTGCCGTTCCCTCGATGGCGGAGCGACCTGGAACTTCCCAATGCGCATGAACGCGGATGTCAAAAATGCTGAGAATCCGTCGCTCCAGGTCAATGAGCGCGGGGATGTCTTCCTGGCATGGAAGCACTGGGATTACCCGGAAACGCCCGACAACTATCTCGCCGTTTCCCGCGACCTGGGCAGGACCTGGAGCCGGCGGGTGTTCGACCTGCCGGGGGCCTATGGGAACTGGAGGCCCCTTCTCGCCACGCGGGCGGGAGGCTTGGCATACGTGTTCAACGGCAGAAGCGGATTGGATAACGACCTGATCTTTGATCTCCATTCCTCGCAGGACTACGGGAATTCCTGGCAGGCGCAGGAGACGAACGTCGGCGACGCTTATCCGCTCGAGGAGCATCCGCTGCTCCGCTTTGGCCCGCAGAACCAGCTTTTCCTAACTTGGGGCGGGGTGTCGTATGTCGGCCATCAGGTCAGCCTCTGGAACTATTTCCTGCGCCGCGAAAGCAACGGCCAGTGGGCCGCCATCCAAAGCCTTCGGGTTCCGTGGTCGAGCAATAGCTCGTATACGGCGCTGGCCGTCTCCGCAGAAAGCGTTGATGTGGTATCGATCGGGACGGGATGCCTTTTCCTGCTCCGTTCCGGGGACGAGGGCCGCGGCTGGTCCGTGCCCGAGACTGTTGCCGGCAGCGAAGGCTACAATGTCTCCTGCACGCCGGATATGGTTTTCCATCCATCCGGAAAAACGTTCCTGGCCTTCGTCAGGAAGGCGACGCAGGAGGACGGCAGCCTGTACCTGGTCCGCTTCTGATGAAGCTTACTTGATCAGGCGCTTTTTCATCCGCCGGACGCCGATGAAGAAGGCCAGCGTTTCCAGAATGAGGATGACCAGGAAATTGAAGATCAGGCCCCGGGAATACTCGCCGAGAAAGATGGCCCGCGAGATGGCCACGGCGTGGGTCAGGGGCATGAACTGCGACAGGGTCTTCATCCAGTCCGGGAACTTGTCCAGGGGGAAGAAGACCCCGGAGAAGAAGAGCATGGGCGTGATCACCAGTTCCGAATAATAATTGAAAAAGTCGAAGTTGGGGGCGAACGAGGTGACGATCATGGCCAGCGAGCCGAAGAGGATGCCGACGATGATCATCAGCAGGACCAGCAGCAGCACGCTGACCGGCGACACGGGCAGGATGCCCATGAAAATGGCCACGATCATCATCAGCCCGCCGCTGACCAGGCCGCGGAAGGCGCCCCAGGCGATGTCGCCCGCCACCGCGTCCTCGGCCGAGACCGGGGTGGCGATCAGCGAATCGTAGAGTTTTTCGTGGATCATCTTGACAAACGTGCCGTACATGCACTCGAAGCTGGCGGTCATCATCACCGAGGTGATCAGCACGCCCGGGACCAGGAAATAGAGATAAGGCTTGCCGCCGAAGTAGCCGATGTAGGCGCCCATGCCGATACCGAAGGTGATCAGGTAGAAAAGCGGCTGGATGAGGCTGGCCAGGAACGTCGTCAGAATGAAGCGCTTGTAGGAGACCATGTTGCGCCAGAAAACGTAGATGATGCGGTAGGAGAAGTTCATTCGATCAGGCTCCTTCCGGTCAGCTTCAGGAAAACGTCCTCGAGCGATGCCGGCCGGTGCACGGTGTCGGGCAGGTCGAGCTCGAGGACTTTTTTCATCAGCGGGCGGCCGTCGGCGCAATAAAAATAAAGCGTGTCGCCCACGCGCTCGTGGCCCCGGGCCAGCGGGCCGAGCAGGGCGAGCAGTTTCTCGTCCTGGTCGGGCGCGGCGCGGATCTCGGCCACCTCGCGGCCGATCTCCTCTTCGATCAGCCTGGCCGGCACGCCGGCCTTGAGAATGCGGCCGCGGTGCATGATCACGATGCGGTCGCAGAGCTGCTGGGCCTCCTCCATGTATTGCGTGGTCAGGATCAGGGTGACGCCCTGGTTTTTCAATTGCCGCAGCCGCTGCCAGATCAGGTGCCGGGCCTGCGGGTCCAGGCCGGTGGTCGGCTCGTCGGCAATGATGATCTTCGGCTGGTTGAGCAGGGAACGGGCGACGAGCAGACGGCGCTTCATGCCGGTGGAGAGTTGGTCGATCTTGCTGTCGCGCCATTTTTCCAACTCGACGAACTTGAGCAGGGAAGCGATCCTTTTTCTGGCTTCAGCGCCCGGGATGTCGAAAAAATGGGCGAAGACCTCCAGGTTTTCCCGCACGGTGAGGTCGTTGTCCAGGGTGATCTCCTGGGGGATGACCCCGGTCATCTTCTTGATCGAACGGTTGTCGACCCCGGCGGCCATGCCGTCGACGGTCAGCGACCCGCCGGACAGCGGCGAGACGCAATGGATCATGCGCACGGTCGAGGTCTTGCCAGCGCCGTTGGGCCCCAGGAAACCGAAGCATTCCCCTTGGTTTATCTCGAAGGTGATGCGATCCACGGCCTTGAATTTTCCGTATTTTTTGCAAAGCTTCTGGGCTGTGATCATGGCTTTCATCCTGGGTTTTCCGCAGGAACATGATAGCAGATTCAATAAAAAACTCAAACGATCTTTGCCGCACCGCCCTTGATTATTCCGTGGACAAGGTGTTAAGATAGGGGCATGCACCACGATGTCGAGAGAGAGCCGCTTCCTTTCTTCCTCAGGGAAGTCGATCTGAAAAAGCTTTCCGGGCATTTGTTCGTCACCGCCAGGGACTTCCAGATCAGCTTGAATTTCATGGACGGAAAACTGGCCAACGGCATGAGCACGCGCTTCGACGAAAAGCTTTCCGTCATCCTGCACCTGATGGGCCGCATCGACGAAGAACAGTACAATTTCCTGAGCGGCCTGCACCAGTTCTCCGACGACCAGGTGGCCGGCATCCTCCTCGATCATAATTTCGCCAAAAAGAAGGACATCTATTACGCCCGCGTCTACCAGCTGCGGCGGATCGCCATATCCACTTTTTCCCTGCAGCGGGGGAAATGGATCTTCACCGCCGGCGAACCCGATCCGCCCTTGCGCGAAACGTTCGAAATCCCGCTGGCGGGCATCCTGGTCGAGGGGGCGCGGGCCGTCGACCACATCTCGGTTTACGCCAACAAGTGGCAGCAGAGCGTCCCGGTCCTCTTCAGCGAGATCCCCATGGCCGATGAAATTTATTTCACCGCCGGCGAACGGGATTTCTATGCGGCCGTGCAGCGCCTGGGGCCGCATAGCTGCCAGGAGCTCATTGCCCGGCTGAACATGCTGCCCCTCGATTTCTGGCGCGGCATCCTCGCCTTTCACCTCTTGGGCATCATCGAGTTCGAGAAAGGGGAGACGGCGCCCGACCTGGAGCTGGAGATCGCCGCCCTGCTGAGTATGCACCGGCAGCTGCAGGAAGCCCCGGCCGGCGATAGCGGCGTGCTGGGATTGCCGCCGCCCGCTGCCCCCGGCGCCGTGGCCAGGGCCGTGGCCGACCTCCTGGCCCGCTTCGCGCCCGAGCGCTTCGGTTCGGCCGCCGCCCCGGAGATCAAGAAATTAGCCCGCGACGTCTGCCTGCGCCTGCAGGAGCTGGCGGCCAGGCTGGAAGCCGAAGCCGAATTGCCCGCGGAGCCGGAATTGCTGAGTGCCGAGGAATTGATCAGCGAGCCGGCCGCGGAGCCGGAATTGCTGAGCGAGAAGGAGTTGATCGGCGAACCGGCCGCGCCGGCCCAGCCGCAGGAGGAATTTGAGTTGTCGGCCGAGTTCGCCGTGGAGGCGGAGCCGCAGGCCGGGCCTGAGATCTACTTCGAGGCGCCGGACATGGACGCCAAGGCCGAGGCTCCCGACGCGGAGCCGCGCTTCGAGACCGAGGTCACCTTCGAGGCCGAGGAGGCGCCGGAGCAGCCGGCGGCGCCGGAAGTGGCGGCGCCGCAGCTATTCACGCAGCCTGTCCCGCCGCCCTCCCTGCGCATGGCCAATGCCGACCACGAGAAGGCCTGGGAGCTGCTGCTGCAGAGCAAGGAGCTGTATGAGAAGCACGAATACGCCAAGGCGGTGCCGCTGCTCAAGAGAGCCATCAAGCTGAATCCCGGCCAGGGCGATTTTTATCATCTGTTGGGCGTATGCCAGAGCGAGGAGGAGGTTTGGAAGAACGAGGCGGAAATAAACTTGAAAAAGGCCGTCGAACTCAAGTCCTGGAGCGCCGATCCTGTCTACGCCCTGGGCGTCCTCTATCGCGGCCAGGGAAAAATGAAGCTGGCCGAACGCTGCTTCCAGCGGGTCAAGGAGATAGCCTACGAGCATACCGGCGCCAGCCGTCAATTGGTCGACCTGCGCCGGCGGAGAAGCGGGGACAAGGTCAGGACGCCGCTGTTGAAAAAAAAGATTTTTTAGTTTATATTTTTGACACCTGATAAATGCTCCATCCCGGGGGAAGGGTATGATTGGTTGGCTATGCAAAGACCACTTTAAGACAAGAGATCTCGGCGATCGACCGGATCTCCCTGCCGTACGCGAGGCTCTTGCCCTGATCGCGGCGGCCGTTTTTTATTTTTCCCTGCACCCCGTATGCCTGAACGCCCAGAACGCGGATCTGCTGGTGGCGCCGGGAAAACTGAGCCGGGTCCATGCCGGGCTGGCCGGCTTGAAAAATTGCGTCTCCTGCCACACGGAGGGGAAAAAAGTCGATGCCGCCAAGTGCCTGGCCTGCCACAAGGACCTGGCCGAGCGTGTCAAAGCCGGCCGGGGTTTCCATAAAAACAAAGCGGCGAATTGTCTTCCTTGCCACCCCGAGCACCTGGGAGAGAAATTCCAGCTGATCGAATGGGACCTGAAGAAATTCTCCCATGCCGAAACCGGCTATCCCCTGCTCGGCCTCCATAAAAAGATCTCCGCCTGCGCCTCCTGCCATACGCCGGCCCGTGCCCCGGCCGGGAAAAAGGAAAAAACATTTCTGCTGAAGGATGCGAACTGCTCCGCCTGCCACGCCGACGTTCACCGGGGAAAGCTTGGCAGCGCCTGCGCCGATTGCCATTCCCCCGCCGCTCCGTTCCAACAGGCGGTTTTCGACCATGGAAAGAGCGGCTTCCCCCTGAAGGGGGCTCATCGCGACCTGCAATGCGTCCGCTGCCACGCCAAGCCCAAGCGCCAGGGGCCGGCCCGTTCCCGTTGCAGCGATTGCCACGCCGATCCGCACCGGCCTGCCTATGAACAGGGCTGCAGCGCTTGCCACAACGAGAATTCCTGGAAGACATCCAGGTTCGACCACGACCGGACCCGCTTTCCCCTGCGCGGGAAACACGCTTCCCTGGCGTGCGCGAAATGCCATCCTCCCGGGGCGAAGACCAAGAAGATCCCTTTTGCCGATTGCTCCGACTGTCACCGCCAGGATCCCCACCGCGGGCAGTTCGGCAAGGATTGCCGGTCATGCCATGTGGTGGACGGATTCGAAAAGGTTTCCTTCGACCACGAGCGAACGGGGTACCCCCTGACCGGCAAGCACGCCGGTGTTTCCTGCCGGCGCTGCCACGCCCGGAAAGGCGAAAACCAGCCCCCGGTTTACAAGTCGACCACCCGGGTTTGCGGCGACTGCCATGCCGACGTGCACCGGAAGCAGTTCGATAAAAGCTGCGATGCCTGCCATACCACCCGGGGCTTCGGCCTCAAGGAATTGGAATTCGACCATCAAACCGGTTCCGTTTTCCCTCTGCAGGGGAAGCATGCGGATGTTCCCTGTTCGAAGTGCCATGTGAAAACGGCCCGGGCCTTCCCGGGCGGGAGCGGGGAAGCCGTCCTGTACAAGCCGCTGTCGGCCGCATGCGTCAGTTGCCATCAGGATCCTCATCTGCAGAAAATGGGCAACGATTGCCGCCTGTGCCACGGGTTCGTTTCCTTCAAGCCGGCTTCGGGCTTCGACCATGAACGCACGCGTTTTCCGCTGCGGCCGTTCCATGAAACCACCGGCTGCCGGAAATGCCATCCCGAGCGGCAAACGGTCCTGGCGGGGAAAACCACGGCCGCCGTGCAATATGAGGGTATTTCCTTATCGTGCCGCGAGTGCCATCGGGATTTCGACCATGCCCGGACCGCTTTTCCCTTGACCGGCAGCCATGGCGCGCTGGAATGCAGCGCTTGCCACAATGCCAAGACCCCGAACATCCGCAAAGCCGTAAAAACCAAAACGTCGGAGTTCAGTTGCGCGGCCTGTCACAAATCTCCCCACCTTGGACAGAGCCGGGATTGCCGGCAATGCCATTCCCTTGAATCCTGGAGGGTGGAGCCATGGTAGGTTTCGCCGGCCGCTCCCGGGGAAAATGCGCCGCCAGGCAAGCATTTTTTTTATGCCTTTTCTGCGCGTCCGCCGTTCTGGTTCCGGCCGCGGAGAAAGCCGGGGCGTTTTTTTTCCGCGGCACGCTGTACCAGGACTGGATGGGTTTCAAAAGCGGCGACGAAGAGCTGTTCAACCGCCTGAGCACCCGCCTGGACCTGGAGCTTTGGAACCGTCCCGGAACCGGCTGGACCTTTTTCATCGATGCCCGCAACCGCTTCGCCGCGGGCGAGAGCGGCGGGAACCGGCTGATCCTTTATGAGACGCGCCTGGCGTTCGATTCGCCGCGCAGCAGGCTGTTTTTGTCGCTTGGGCAGATGAACCTTTACGATACGGCGGGCATCGGGCAGCTGGCCGGGGCCATGGCCGGGTTCAAGTTCGGCAAATACCTGGCCGCGGGTGCTTACGGCGGATTGGCGTCGGATATTTATTCCGAGAGGCTGGACGCGAACTACCAGAAATACGGATGCTTCGCCCGCTATATCGGCCCGGGGGCGAAGCAGTTTTCGCTGAGCTACAACCTGATCCGCTTCAAGGGCCTGAACGAACGGCAGTTCATCTATTCCGGGCTGCTGCTGCCACTGGGAGGAATTCTCGTTCTTTACGGTCACGGCGAGTTCGAATTGGGCGGCCACGTCAACCCGGCCGACCGCCTGTCGCGTCTTTTTGTCAATGCCAGGGTGAACCTGTCCCGTTTTGCCGATCTTACCGCCAGCTACAGTTCCGGCCGGGGCATGGATTACCACCGCTTTATCCTCGAGCAGTCCCAGGATCCCGGTTTCCAGAACAGCGAGATCGAGCGCTTTTACTACAACCTGGTGTACGGCGTGAGGCTCAGCCTCAATCCCATGAAGAAGCTCCGGCTCCATGTGTCCCGGGAGGAAAGCGAGCTCCGGGAAGCGGGCATTCGCAACCATACGACCGGCTTCGGCTTTTCGGCCGCCGACATCCTGCGTTCGGGGATCTCGCTCTATGGGAATTATAACTTGAACCGCGGCGATGACTCGGAAGCCGACACCTATTATCTTTCGGCAAGCCGGAGCTTCGGCAAACTGGCCTGGACCCTGAGCTATGCCAATTTCTACAACGGCGTGCGCTTTGATGCCCACGGCACCCCGCAGGTCGTCCGCATCGAGCTGCCCGATCAGCAGACGTTTTCCAGCGATTGGTTCCTGGCTGTCAACCGCACCCTGGCGGTCGCCCTGGATTATTCCTACCTGCGCCCGGGCGGCGGCGTCGAGCACCAGTTTTTCGTGCGGCTGATCCTGAGGAAATAAACCTGCCCATGATGAGGAAAATGAAATGAAACGCTTACGGCGCAATTTAAGCTGGCTGCAAAGGATTCTGCTGGCCGCGGGACTGGCCGTCTTTCTGGCCGGGCTGTTGTTCCTGGTGTTCGATCCCGGGCTGGAATTGGGGGCTCAGAACAAGCAGTGGACCGCCGCCGACCACGAGAAGACGAATTTTCCGTTGCTGGGCATGCATCGCACGGTGGCCTGCGCCGATTGCCATATCGATGGCGTGCTGGCCGGCACCCCGACCTCCTGCGAAGCCTGTCATTGGGACCGGAGACAGGACGACCGCTACCGGACCCTCCTGGGGCTGCATTGCGGTGACTGTCACACGCCCTTCGGTTGGAAGCAACTCAAGGCGAATTCCTGGGACCATGGCCGGCAGGCGGGTTTCCCATTGTCCGGGATCCACAGGACCATGGATTGCGACAATTGTCACCCGGACCTTCTGCTCAATCGCCAGGCCGCTCTGGACTGCTATGCTTGCCACCGTGAGCAATACCAGCAAGCGGCCAACCACGTCGCCGCCAATTACTCCACCGATTGCCGGCAGTGTCATTTCAGCCAGACCACCTGGAACGGGGCGCTGACCGCGCACACCAAGTTTCCCCTGCGCGGGCGGCACATGGCCGCGGCCTGCCTCGACTGCCACAAGAATGGCGTCTACGCCGGGACGCCGCAAGCCTGCGTGAGCTGCCATTTGGCCGACTACGACAGTACGCGGAACCCGAACCACCGCCTGGCCGGGTATTCCACCGATTGCTTCTCCTGCCACGGCGGTTCGGCCCAGAACTGGAATAATGCCGTAGTCAACCACGACCAGTATTGGCCCTTGCAGGGGGTGCATAAGACGCTGGATTGCGAAAAATGCCACTCCGTCGGCTTTAATCTGTCCCGGGACTGCTACAGCTGCCACAAGCAGGACTATGACGCCAGCACCGATCCCAACCACAAGCTGGCCGGATATTCCACCGATTGCGTCTCCTGCCACGGCAGTTCGGCCCAGAGTTGGACCAGCGCCGCGGTCAACCATGACCAGTACTGGGCTTTGCTGGGAGCGCACAAAACGCTGCTGTGCGACCAATGCCACGCCGCCGGCTACGACCTGCCCCGCGACTGCTACGGCTGTCATAAAAAAGACTACGACGCCACCACCCAGCCCAACCACAAGCTGGCCGGGTATGCCACCGCCTGCCAGAATTGCCACTTCAGCTCCCATACCTCCTGGAACCAGGCGGTGTTCACCCACAAGTTTCCCATCACCTCGGGCAGCCATTCCGGCCTGGCTTGCACGGAATGCCACCTGACCGGGAACTACTTCGTTTTTTCCTGCATCGATTGCCATGCCCACGTCAAAAGCGAAATGGACAACAAGCATGATGAAGTGGGCGGCTATGCTTACAACAGCCAGGCCTGCTACACCTGCCACCCTGCAGGCAGGGCCGTCGGCGCCAGCGGCATCCGCCGGCGCCGCTGATCAGATCTCTATTTCGACGATGTCGATGCCGATCTTTTCCAGCAGCGCGAAGGGCAATTCGCCGCCTGCCATAACGAAGACCGAGTCGGTTTTTTGCCGGCGCGTCTCGCCGCCGCTCGAAAACGTGATGGCAGCGGTCTCGATGGCCAGCGGCTGGCTGTCGAAGTAGACGCGGATCAGGCCTGCGGCCAGCGCCTGCCCGACGTGTTCCACATTCCTGGCCTTGGCCTTGGGAAAGTCGCTGCCGCGCACCAGCAGGGTGACCTGGCAATTGTTCCGCTGCAAGGCCAGCGCGGCCTCGATGGCCGAATCCCCGGCGCCGATGATCGTCACCGTGCTGCCGGCGAATTCATCCGCTTCCAGCAGGTTGTAGAATACATTGGGGCCGTCCTCGCCCGGGATGCCCAGTTTCCTCGGCACGCCGCGGTTGCCCAGGGCCAGGATGACCTTGTCGCACGCATGCTGCTTTCCGGAGACCGTGACCTGGAAGCGGCCTGCTTTCCGTTCGATCATCTCCAGCCGTGAACCGATGGTGATGCACCCTCCCGCTTTGTCCAGGATCCCATCCCAGGCTTCCAGGAGTTTTTCCCGGTTCGTATCACCGACCCAGAGGGGGCCGACGAGCGGCATGTCCACCGGTTCGGCCATCACTATCTTTTTCTTGGGAAAGTTGCGGATGGTGTTGGCCGTTCGATCCTTTTCAAAGCAAAGCACGGGCAGCCCGAATTTCCGGCAGCTGAGCATGGCCGATAATCCCGCCGGCCCGGCGCCCACCACCAGGACGGTCGGCAGGGCGGGCGGAAACACGCCCTTCATGATATGGTTCACCGCGGTGCGCCCCTGGTTGATAGCTTCCTTGATCAGGGCGGCGCCGGTGAGCGAGCCGATGATGTAGATGCCCTTGATGTTGCTCTCGAAGTTTTCGTCGGTCCAGGGGACCTTGACCTTCAGTTTGCTGCCGTGCTCGATCAGCTTCAGTCCGCCGGACACGCAGTTCCGCTCGCAGTCCCCCCGGCACCGGCAGGCCAGGGGATTGATCAGGGTGGATTTGCCGTTGATCACCGCCAGCACGTCCTTCTCCCGGCAGCTCTGCGCGCAGGCGCCGCAGCCGACGCAGACGGCCCGGTTGACGGCCGGGTACATCTTCCTGCCTTCCGGGTGCAGGCTGCGGATCGATTCGATCTCGGCGGCGGTCAGGGAGGAGACGGGGATGATGCGCTTGGCCAGTTCGCCGGCCCGGCGTTTTTTACGGCGCTCCCTGAAAATGAAGGGCAGGCCGACAACCAAGACCAGCACGACCGTGATGAGGGCCAGGATGACCCGGTAATCGCTCAGAATTTCCATACGTACCCCAGGCGGACGGAAAAGTAGACGTGGACGGCCAGGATCAGGAACATGATGATCACGAAGGGCTGATGGATCAGGTGCCAGTAGTGCAGGATGCGCGATGTCTGCTGCATGAGCTCCGCCTTATGATGGAGCATGTGGCGTTTCACCACCAGGGCGACCAACTTTTTCCGCTGGGCGCGGTCCAGGTCCGAAGAACCCTCGAGCAGCCGCTGCAATTGCCGGCGCAGGCGGGCGGGTTCGATGATCAGGTGCAGGTGTTCCCAGCGCGACCTCCGGCCGGACTTGCTCTCAATGGCGGCCAGGCGCGGCCAGAACGGATGGGCGGCCGGCAGCAATTTGCGCATCTCGAAGGTCAGGCCGATCTCCTCGGCTTCCAGCTCGATGCGGTTCAGTTCCATCCCCGACAGCGATCGGGGAATGAGCGCGAAGATATACTTCCCCACCACCCCGCTAACCACCACCAGTACCATGGACCAGAAGGCGATCGAGACGATGCCGGAAAACTTGAACACGGTATGGAACAACACCAGCGCCGGCCCGGCGAAGCCCAGGAAGATGTGGGCGCTCAGCCAGATGCCGAGGTCGCCCCAATTGGCGGCGAAGCGGCAGCGCTTGCGTACCGAGTACAAGAGCAGCAGCAGCATGAAAAAAGTGCCGATGATGGCAAAAAGATGGCCGGCCGTGCCGCTTTGGCGCAAAACCGGGTTCAGGACGTGGCGCGCTTTTTTAAAGAGCGGCGCGAAATAATAAGATCGGCCGTAATACAGCAGCATGCCGCTGAAGAGGAAAAGCAGGAAATATGAAAATCTAAAAAAGTTTTTCCAGGTCATCTGGGAGAATTATGGACCGGAGCGGGGCATTTGGCAAGCGCCGGACGGTCCCTACAGCTCCCTTGCCGCGAAGGTGTCGCCCTGGTTCAGATCCCCGGTCTTGAGCCCCAGGGTGAACCAGCGGACGCGCTGGGCGGAGGTGCCGTGGGTGAAGGCGTCGGGCACCACGCGGCCCTGCTGCTGCTTCATGATGCGGTCGTCGCCCACCGACGAAGCGGCGTTCAAGCCTTCCTCGATGTCGCCCTGCTGCAGGAAATTCTTCATGCGCTGGGCGTGATGGGCCCAGATCCCGGCCAGGAAGTCGGCCTGCAACTCCAGCCGCACCAGCACGCGGTTCGCCTCCTCCCGGCTCAACCCCTGCATCCTCTCCTGCGCCTGCTGCATGATGCCGAGCAGGTTCTGCACGTGGTGGCCGACCTCGTGGGCGATGACGTAGGCCCAGGCGAAGTCGCCGCGCGCCCCCAGTTTCTGCTGCATCTCCTGGAAGAATTCCAGGTCGATGTATAATTTTTCATCCCCGGAACAATAGAAAGGGCCGGTGGCCGACTGGGCGTAGCCGCAAGCCGAATCGGTGGCCTGGCTGAACAGGACCAGTTTGGGTTCGCGGTATTGCACCCCCTGCTGCCGGAGAACCTGGTTCCAGACGTCTTCGGTGTCGGCCAGGATCACGCCGACGAATTCGCCGAGCTCCTGCTCCTCGGCGGTCAGGGTTCGCGTCTGCTCCTGGCCGCCGGACCGAGGGGCCTGCAGGTTCTGCATCACTTCCTCGGGATTGCCGCCCAGCAGCAGGACGATGATGGTCAGCGCCAGCGCGCCCAGTCCGCCGCCCACGGCGACCCCGCGTCCGGTTATGCCCCGGCGGTCCTCGACGTTTTCGCTTTGTCTTCTTCCTTTCCAGAGCATCTTTCAGCCTCCTTGCGCTTTATGGTTTCATCTTGGAATATTTATCGGTTCCTGTCAAGGACCAAGCCGGAAACAGGAGGCGGCGGCCGGGGCTTTCAGTTCTTAAAAAGGCGGGACGCGGCCAGGGCGCTGAGGAACGAGACCGCGCCCCCCAGGACCGCTCCCCAGGCCAGGTCGACGACGGTCACGAGCAGGGGCCAGTTTTTGAGCGTGGCCAGGTTGGTCAGGTCATAGGTGGCGTAGGCGATCAGGCCGAAAAAAGCTCCCCGCCACAGCGCCTGCAGCGCGCCGCCCCGGGCCAGCGCCGGGGAGATGACGAACAGCAGCAGCCCGGCGACGAACAGCAGGTAGAAAAGAATGGCCGCCGGCCAATTGACCTTGGGGCTCAGCATGCCGCCCAATTGCCGGCGGTAGAAGTTCTTGGCCACCATTCCCAGCCATATCATGTCGATGAGAAAAAAGATGGCCAGGGTGAGCAGGTAAAGAAAAACGGTGTTCTTTAGTGACATCTTCGCCTCCGCTTTGGAACCTTTCCAGTATAGCAGGAGCCGAGCCTTCATGCCAGTCGCTGCCCGGGGATGTATCAGGGAAAAATTAATTTTCCCAGGACTCAATTCAAAAAATTGAATTGACTTGGCAAAATCGTTATAATTTCGCAATTGCCGGCCGCGCGGACCTTTGTTCCGCAGCCTGCGAAGGAGGAATCGTGAACCATAAAAAACTTTCCCTGACGCTCATCATGATGCTGCTGATCCTCTTGCCAGCGCTGCCCGGACTGGCTGACAGCGACGGCAACGGCTTCCTGGTCGGATTTTTCGTCCCCTACAACACGTTCGGAGGCGATTTCGATGGCGACCATTTCTTCAATGCCGGAGACGAGCTCCTGCTCGTGCCCGCGATGGAGGCGGGAGTGGGCTACGGCTTGTCGCTGGGAGGCCGGCGGAATACCGTTGAATGGGAATTGTACTACATGCATTCCAGCCATGATTTCTCGTTCGAGGTCATTCGCGACAAGGCGACCTTCGACGCCGCCGGCATCAACGGCCGCTTTTATCTCAGCCGCCGCGGCGTGATACGGCCCTACGGCAGCTTTGGCATGGATCTTTGCTGGGTGAAAGCCCAGAATGCATCGATCACCCTTTACGATCCGATCCGCAGCGGCGCCGCGAAGTTTTCCGGATTGGGGATCACCGGCGGCGTGGGAGTGGGCATCCGCCCGATCAAGGCGGTCACTCTCTATGTCGGCGGCGAGCTCCGCTGGGGTCTCTTCGGCCGGGGCAAAGGCGTGCTAAACGAAAGCCATAAGCTCGACAACCTCACCTCGCTGAGTTTTTGCCTACGCAGCGGGCTGGTTTTCGTCATCTGACAACAGTTAATTAAACTTAAAGCAAGCGCGGGGCCCGTCCGGCGAATTGAGTGTTTTTGTAAACCAGGACCACGCTCCGGTGTTATTTCACCGTCTTGGCCAGGGCGCGGATCTCGGCCAGCTTGCGCTCCATCACGCAGCGCACTTCGCCGGCCGGCATCGACGGGGTCACCCAGCCGTTCTCGCGCCCATTGATGAAGGCCACGGTCCGCTCGCTGCCGTTGGCCGCTTCGATCACCAGCGTGTCGCCGATGATCTGCTCGCGCACGACCTGGCCGGAGAACGCAGCCGTGCAGCTGAGCTGGGCCGCGTCGGTGGTGCAGCAATTGCCGCTGCACTGCTGGACCGTCATGGTATAGCCCGGGCATTGCTTGGTCAGGAGCGGACAGACCTCCCAGCTGGTGCACTCCTTGCAGGTGTCTTTCTTGCAAGCAGAAGGCAGAACGACCAAGGCCAGAAGCACCACGACCAACATGAAGCTTTTTCTCATTTTTCCCTCCTTGGCATGCGAATGCCATTCCCGACCCGCAGATTATTTCCCCCTGGTCATTGATTGTCAATAGGCGAGGCCGCGGCCGGTCTTTTTGAAAATTGAATTTTCTTGCGGACTGTGCTACGTTGGGTTCGAATAAAGACAATGGCAGAGATAGATCCTTTAGAAAAAACCATCTGCGACCGCAAGCTGGTCCTCCCAGAGAGCGCTGAGCCGCGGGCGGAGCAATCGATCCTCCTGACCGTCATCGCCGGCAGCGAGATCGATTTCGGCAAGCATTTCGTCCTGGAAAAAAAACGCTCGGTGCTCGGCCGCGAAAAGGTCAATGACATCGCGCTCAATGACGGGAAGGTCAGCAAGGTCCATTGCGAAATTTCGGTCATTCGCAGCGGCAAGGGGGTCGATCAGATCTATCTCCTGGACCTGGATTCGACCAACGGCACGTTCATCAACGGCGATGCGGTGGTCCAGGCGCCGCTGCGCGGCGGCGACAAGGTCCAGCTCGGCGATACCATACTGCAGCTGAGCTTCAGCGACGAGATCGAAAGGGAGTACCACGCCAAGCTGTTCGATTTCGCCGCCCGCGACGCGCTCACCGGGATGTACAACAAGCGCTTCATCATCAACGAGCTGGAAAATTATTGCCGCATCGCCCGGCGCAGCAGCCGGGCCTTCAGCATCATCATGATCGATATCGACGATTTCAAGAATATAAACGACCGCTACGGGCACCTGTCCGGCGACGAATACCTGAAGCGGTTCGCCGGGCTGATCCATGCTTCCCTGCGCGACCAGGACATCGCCGGGCGGGTCGGCGGCGAGGAGTTCCTGATCATTCTGCCGGAGACCGCCATCGACGGCGCCCTGCAGCTGGCCGTGCGCATCCGCAAGCGGGTCGAGGAATTCGTCATGGAGCACCAGGGCTACAAGATCCGGACCACCATCAGCGCCGGCGTCTGCCAGTACGAATGCAAGCTCAAGGATACCGGGGAATTCCTGGAACTCGCCGACCAGGCGTTGTACGAGGCCAAAAGGTCGGAAAAGAACAAGGTGATGCGGGCCTCCCTGTCCGACAAGGCGGAGACGTGAAAAACACCTACGATCCGCAGTTGATCTACGACATGTTCGACCGCTTCAACTTCAAGGTCCTGCGCATCGACCAGTTCGATTGCGGCAATTTCGCCAAGATCAGGGCCGAGATCGAACATGAAAAGCTCAGCGTCGCCCAGCTGCTGGAGATGTCCGCCCGGCTCATGTCCATGGAAAAGAGCGAGAACATCGACATCCAGATCGTGCACATCGACATGTTCCACAAGACCATGAGCCTGAACCTCACCACCAGGGAAGAAGAGGTGACCATCCTGGGTTGATTCTGCCGGCGCCAGGGTAAGAAAAGTACAGGGTATAGGGTCTAGGGTCTAGGGTTGAGGGTAAGAAAAGAGAACAGGGACTAGTTCGGTTTTTGCTTGCTACCAATCACTAATCACTTTTCACTTTTCACTGTAGTTCGATAGTAATTAGATCTTGCAAGGGTAGGGTTCGAAAGAAAGATGGTAGCGGGGGTAGGATGAGCGGCCCGTCCTTCTGGCGAAGGCCGTCCCGCAGGTCTCGGCCCGCTCTGCGTGCGTGCCTCGGCTTGAACCTGCGACCTTTGGGTAAAAAAGTGGATTTCGTATGAATATAGATTGTTTTAAGAGAAAGATGGTAGCGGGGGTAGGATTTGAACCTACGACCTTTGGGTTATGAGCCCAATGAGCTACCTGGCTGCTCCACCCCGCGATCCACGAAAGCATTATACCCGCGGCGATGAGGAAAGTCAAGTCCTGTTTTTTTTGCGGCCTGTCCCTTAAGCCGGACATTTCCTCGTGTTTTTTTTGGCAGGGAACTTGCTTTCCTCATGCTGGAGGTAAAAATGCGCCTGCAATTTTCTCTGCCGCCGGAAAGCCATAGGACTTAAGTAATGAATTTCACATTCCGCTGCGGAAAGATTGAAAATAAAGAAAATATCATGCATTATTACCATAATATGTACGGGAAAAATGCAAGAAATCAAGGCAGATTTTGTTTTGCAGCATGGTTACGCCGGACCTTCTGCCTGGGTTCGCAAGGGAGGTTGCAGTGAAAAAGATCATTCTCATGACCATGGGCGTCATGTTTTTGGCCGCCTGTGCCGTCAATCGCTACCGCTCCGACTTCGAGTTCGCCAACCGCTTGGCCAGGGAGGGGCTGTGGCAGGAGGCCATCTACCGCTGGCAGAAAGCCATGACCCCCGACGGCGGCTCGGCCGCCCTGCACAACAACATGGCCGTGGCCCTGGAGAGCCTGGGACGCTTCGCGGAAGCCGAGCGCGAATACGCCATCGCCTTGAAGCTGGCTCCGGCCAGCGCCCAGATCCAAAGCAACTTCAACCGCTTCAAGAACAACCAGAGGAAGGACGCCAATGAAAAGTAGAATCGTCCCGCTGCTGCTGCTGGCCGTCTTAAGCGCGGCCTGCGCCGTAAACTTCGTCTCGGTGACCGTTCCTTTCACCGAGAAAAGCATCGCCGATTTCTCCGCCTACAAAAACGTGTACTTCATCGAATTCGTCTGCGATGTCCCTGACGCCGGTTTCGATGCCGGGAACGAGCTCGGCCGGGTTTTCAGCGAAGAGATCTCCTTTGCCGCCGGCAGCAAGGTCGTTCGCCTCGATCCCGAGCACTGGGCCACCATCCGCGGGCTTTTGCAGCGCTATCGCCTGTCAGTGGACATCCAGTACGAGAACAGCGTTTTCTTCCAAAAGGTCTTCCAGGAACATCCGCGGTCGTTGTTTTTCACCGGCAAGCTCAAGCTGGACATCAAGAAAATGGGGGTGGTCAAGGAGACCCGCGATGAAGCGGGCAACAAAAAAAACGCCTACGAAACCGTCCAGATGTGGGAGATGGAAATGAAGGTCTCGCTCATTGACGGCGACAGCTCCAAGGTCCTCTGGCAGCAGACCTATGCCGAGAAAATGGAACCCGGGCCGGCAACCACCCCCCAGTTCAACTTCAACAGCCTGCTGGCCAGGATCACGGCCAAGTTGACCACCGCCCTGCAGCCCCGCAAGGCGCTCCAGGAACGATTCATTTTAGGCAAATAATAGGATGGCAGCATGAAAAAAAACACGATCGCCATTGTACTGTTGTTGTGCGCCGCGTCCCTTTCCGCCCAGTACACCTTTTACTACGGCAAGAACAAGATCGTCCGCCAGGCTTTCCCCTGGAAGTACGCCGAGACCAAGAATTTCCGCATCTACCATTATATCGACGACCAGGAGCTGCTCAAGCGCGTGGCCGTGGAAGCGGAAAAGGCATATGAAAAACTCTCCACCCTGCTGAACGTGACCATTGAGGAGAAAACCCCGATCATCTTTTACAACAAGCAGACCGACCTGGAGCAGACCAACCTCTATCCGGGCCTCATCGCCCCCGGGAGTTTCGAGGGCTTCACCGAGCCGGTCGGCCACCGGGTGGTGATCTACGGCAACCGAACCGGCGAGGACTTGGGGCGGCTGATCATCCACGAGCTGTCCCATTCCTTCGAGAACGCCATCCTGTACAAGAACCGCCCTTCGGGCATGTTCGATTTCCAGCGGCCGCCCCTGTGGGTGATGGAAGGTTTCGCCGAGTTCATGACCGCCTACTGGGACAGCTTCAACCTGATGACGGTCATCGACAGCGTGCTCAGCGACCGCATGCCCGAGATGCAGGATGACGGTGACGTCCGCGCCAATTACGACACCAACCGCACGCCCTACGATTTCGGTCACCTGATGTACGAGTTCTTCTTCGAAAAATTCGGCAAGAAGGGGATCCGCGACCTCCTGCTCAGCCAGCGGCGGCCGGCTTTGATGAGCAAACGCCGCTCCTTCCTGGAGCAGTTCAATTTCACTCCCAAGACCTTCAACTATGAGTTCAAGAAATATGCGCGCACCCGCTTCAAGGCTTTCATCGGCCGGGAAAACCCCGAGGATTACAGCTTCATCATCGGCCCCGATTTCCCGTTCGCCTATTCGTTCTCGCACCAGGTTTCCCCCGGCGGCGAGCTGCTGGCCGTGCTCACGGTGAATTTCCGCACCTACAAGATCGACATCATCCTGGTCTCGCTCAAGGACGGCAAGGTGATCAAGAACGTCACCCCGGGGTTCAAGTCGACCTACGACGGCATCGAGTTCAAGTTCATCCCCTCCGACGGCCGCTCGTTCAGCTGGGACCGCGGCGGTGAGAACATCGCCTTCTTCGCGCGCAAGGAGCTGGATTCCTACCTGATCATGCTCAACGCCCTCAATAACCGGGTGTTGAAAGAGTTTCATATCGGCGCCATCCAGAAGCCGAGCTCGCCGGTTTTTCATCCGAAGAAGAACAGCCTGCTTTTCACCGGCATCGAAGGCATCCAATCCTTCATCTATTCCCTTGATCTGGGCAGCGGCCAGGTGCGCAAGCTGACCGACGGCCGGTTCTATGTCAAGTCCGTCGACATCTCATCCGATGGCGAGCAGGTCGTCTACTCGGCCGGCGCCGGCGACTTCGACAAGCTCTACCTGGCGGCGAGCGAAAACCCCGACCTGGCCATGCAGTTGACCACCGGGGCTTATAACGATATCGCCCCGTCTTTTTCCCTGGACAACAAGACCGTTTACTACAGCTCCGACGAGCTCGGGGCCTACAATATCTGCTCCCTGGACCTGGCGAACAAGGTCGTCTACCGCCACAGCGACGTGCGCACCGGCAATTTCTTCCCGGTGGAGATCCCGGGGGAGAAAGCAAGGCTGGTCATCTCCTCCTATCACAAGGGGAGTTTCCTGCTTTTCAAGAAGGACGCCGCCACCTACCTGGCCAAGCGGCCGGTCGAGTTCTCGCCGTTGCGGCCGGCAGCCGCCCCGGGGGCCCCGGCCGCGGCTGCTGACTTTACCCTCAGCGTGAAAAATTACAGGC
>Ga0209262_10000440_pt1 | contig 19218 bp, 20 predicted proteins | sample Lowcelwee11metaG_FD_187171 | JGI IMG/M metagenome (GOLD analysis project Ga0209262, IMG submission 187171) | Freshwater pond sediment microbial communities from the University of Edinburgh, under environmental carbon perturbations - Low... | ecosystem: Environmental > Aquatic > Freshwater >...
CTCGATGAACGACGCCGCGTAGTTGATTTCGCCTTTCGCTTCGGCGAGCGGCTTGCCCTGCTCGGCGGTCATCAGCGTCGCGAGGTCGTCGGCGTTCGCCAGCATGAGGTCGTGCCAGCGGCGCAGCAGCGTGGCGCGATCCTTGGCCGTGCGCGCGGCCCACGCCGGAAATGCAGCCGCGGCCGCCTCGATGGCGATGCGGGTTTCTGCAGTGCCCGCGTTGGGCACCGTGCCGATGACTGCGCCGGTCGCGGGATTCGTGACCTGGCGGGTGCCGCCCGCGCGCGCGTCGAGCCACTGGCCGTCGACGTAGCACTGTTGCCGCAGCAGCGAAGGGTCCTTGAGGTTCAGCGTCATGGCGATGTTCTCTCTTACTGGCTCCCTCTCCCGCAGCGCGGGAGAGGGTTGGGGTGAGGGCAACGGGGTGAGGGCGCGGGCGTTTACCCGAGATGCTTGCTCAAGAACCCGAGCGTGTGTCCGAACGCCTCGTGCGCGGCCGCAGCATTGAAGCTCGCGCGGTCCGTGCAGTTGAAGCCGTGCCCGGCCGCATAGGTGTGGTATTCGCCCTGCGGAAAGGCAACGCGGATCTTCTCGACGTCGCTCAATGGAATGTGGCTGTCCTGCTCGCCGAAATGGAACTGCATCGGGCAGCGCGGCACGGGCTCCAGCATCCGCGCGATCCCGCCGCCGTAGTACGCAATGCCGGCTGCGATGCCGGTGCGGCTGCCGGCCAGGTACGTGACGAGGCCGCCCCAGCAGTAGCCGACCATGCCGACCGCGCCGGCGTGCGCGACGGCATCGATGGCCGCCTTGAGGTCGGCCATTACCTGCCCGAAGTCCGCCTGCTGCATGTAACCGACGCCCTGCGCGATGCCCGCGTCGTCGTACGTGAGGTTGACGCCGCGTTGCTGGCGGTCGAAGAGGGCGGGTGCGATGGCGAGATACCCCGCGGCCGCGAACTGGTCCGCGACGCGCTCGATGTGGCCCGTCACGCCGAAGATCTCCTGGACGACGACGACTCCGCCACGGGCAGGGCCTTCCGGCCTGGAAGTCCAAGCCGAAAAGGTGTGGCCGTCAGCCGCGCGAAGCTGCAGGTGGCTCATGGTGACGTCCGCGCCTGGCGAGGCGGGCCTTTTTCGATGGGGGAAGACCCCAAGGATATCAGGGCCTACCCCGAGGGGTGAGGATCGGCCCGCTAACGGGTACCCTGAGCTCCCTTCAGGCCTGCCAGGGACCTCATATGCTCGTCGGAACCGCCACTCGCCGCGTCGCCATCGTCGGCGGCGCCCGGATTCCTTTCGCTCGCTCCATGGGTGCCTACGCCGAATGCAGCAACCAGCAGATGCTGACGGCGGCCCTGCAGGCGCTGACGGACAAGTACCGGCTCGCGGGCGAGCGTCTCGGCGACGTCGGCGCCGGCGCCGTGCTGAAGAGCCCCCGCGACTTCAACCTGACACGAGAATCCGCGCTCGGCACCACGCTCGATCCACACACGCCGGCGTTCGACCTGCAGCGCGCGTGCGGCACGAGTCTCGAAACCGCAATCCTGCTGGGCCTCAAGATCGCCGCCGGCCAGATCGACAGCGCGATCGCGGCGGGCGTCGACACGGCGAGCGATGCGCCGATCGGCATCAACGAGAACCTGCGCCGGATCCTGCTGCGCAGCGCCCGCGGGCGCTCGCTGGGGGAGCGCCTCGCGCCCTGGGGTTCGCTGCGGCCGGGCCACTGGAAACCCAGCTTTCCCGCAGTCGCCGAGCCGCGGACGGGCCTGAACATGGGGCAGAGCTGCGAGCTGATGGCCAGGCGCTGGGGCATCCGCCGCGAGGCGCAGGACGAGCTTGCGCTCGAGAGCCACCGCCGCGCGGCAGCTGCCTACGATGCGGGCTTCTACGACGACCTGGTGTTCGAGTTCGGTGGCCTGCAGCGCGACGACAACCTGCGCCGCGACACCACGCTGGAAAAGCTCGGGCGCCTGAAGCCCGCGTTCCCCGTGGCTGGCAGCGCGACGCTGACGGCCGGCAATTCGACGCCGATGACCGACGGCGCCGCGGCTGTCCTGCTCGCAAGCGAGCAGTGGGCGCAGGCCCGCGGGTTGCCGATCCAGGCCTACCTGACGTTCGGCAAGGTCGCGGCGGTCGATTTCCTCAAGGATGAAGGCCTGCTGATGGCGCCGGCCTATGCGGTGCCGCGCATGCTCGCGGATGCCGGAGTCACGCTGCAGGATTTCGATTTCTACGAGATCCACGAGGCGTTCGCCGCGCAGGTACTCTGCACGCTGGCGGCCTGGGAGTCCGCGGAGTTCTGCCGCGACCGGCTCGGGCTCGACCGCCCGCTCGGGGCGATCGATCGCGCCCGCCTGAACGTCAACGGCAGCAGCCTGGCGCTGGGTCATCCGTTCGCGGCCACCGGCGCCCGCATCATCGCGACGCTCGCCAAGCTGATCGAGCGGCGCGGCGGCGGCCGCGGGCTGATTTCGATCTGCACTGCCGGTGGCATGGGCGTCACCGCGATCGTGGAACGCTGAAACCCTATAATCGCAGCTTCGCACGCGCAAGGATCACCCTCGATGTCGCTTCGCTCCGTCATCATGCTTTTCGGTATCGTCATCGCGATCACGCTGCAGGGATGCGCCACCGCACCTTCCGCGCCGGCGGCGACGTCTCCTGTCGCCCGGCCCGCTGCCGCGAACGCCGACACCAGGCAGCAGCTCGACGCGCTCTTCGAGAGTTACTTCGAGGACAACTTGCGCGCGAATCCGCTGCTGGCGACCTACATCGGCGACCATCGCTACGACGACCAGCTGCCCAATTCGATCGGACCCGAATACCTCGTCGCGGCGCGCGCGATGAACCAGCGGTATCTCGCTGCGATCCGCGCGATCGACCCGGACGGGCTCGCGCCGTCCGAGCGCATTTCCTACGACATCTTCCTGTACGAGCGCGAGCGCGAAGTGCGCGCCGAGCGCTTCCCGTTCCACCTGCTTCCGATCAACCAGGCAGGCGGCCTGCTCACGGTCATGCCGGCACTCGGCTCAGGCACGAACGCGCAGCCGTTCGAAACCGTGCAGGACTACGAGCACTGGCTGAAGCGGCTGGATGGACTCGCCGTGTGGATGGACCAGGCCATCGTCAACATGCGCGAAGGCGCGGCGAAGGGCGTCGTGCAGCCGCGCCCGGTGATGGAAAAAGTCCTCGTGCAGCTCGACGCGATGGTCGTGACGCAGGCGCAGGACAGCCAGTACTTCACGCCGGTCAAGCAGTTTCCGGCCAGCTTTTCCGCCGCGGACCGCGCTCGCCTCACGGCCGAGTTCACGCGCACGATTGACACGACAGTGCTGCCCGCCTACCGGCGGCTGCGTGACTTCGTGCGCGACGAGTACCTGCCGCAGACCCGCAGCAGCGTCGGCTGGACCGCGCTGCCGGACGGCCAGGCGTGGTACGGCTACTACGTCCAGGAGCACACCACGACGAACATGACACCCGATGAGATCCACGCGCTGGGTCTCAGCGAGGTCAAGCGCATCCTCGGCGAAATGGACAAGGTGCGGCAGCAGGTTGGATTCAAGGGCGACCTCGAGGCGTTCTTCACGTTCCTCGAGACCGATCCGCAGTTCTACTTCACGCAGGGCGCGGACCTGCTCGCCGGCTACCGCACGCTCAAGACGCGCATCGATGCCGCGCTGCCCAGGTTGTTCTCGGTGTTCCCGAAAGCCGACTACGAGGTGCGCGAGGTCGAGGCCTTCCGCGCCGAATCCGCCGCGGGCGCCTATTACCAGCAGCCGTCGGCGGACGGCTCGCGGCCCGGCATCTTCTACGTCAACACGTTCAACCTGAAGGCGCAGCCGAAGTTCGGCATGGAGACCCTGTCGCTGCACGAGGCGGCGCCGGGACATCACTTCCAGGTGTCGATCCAGCAGGAGCTCGACGGCGTGCCGCGATTCCGCCGCTTCGGCGGCGACTACACGGCGTACGTCGAAGGCTGGGCGCTGTATGCGGAGTCTCTCGGCAAGGAGCTCGGCCTCTTCACCGACCCGTACCAGTGGTACGGCCGTCTCAACGACGAGCAGCTGCGCGCGATGCGCCTCGTGGTCGACACGGGGCTGCATGCGAAGGGCTGGTCACGCGAGCAGGCGATCAGGTTCATGCTCGACAACTCGACGATGGCCGAATCCGACGTCGTGTCCGAAGTCGAGCGCTACATCGCGTGGCCGGGCCAGGCGCTCGGGTACAAGGTCGGTGACCTGCGCATCCAGGGCTTGCGCCGCAAGGCCGAGGAGGCGCTCGGGCCGAAGTTCGACTTGCGCGACTTCCACCGCGAAGTGCTGTCCGACGGCGCCGTCCCGATGGACGTCCTCGAAGCGAAGGTCGACCGCTGGATCGCGGCGCAGCGTTGATCCGTTGCCGATGAATCGCCTCGTTTTTTTGCTGCTGGCCGGCGCGCTCGCGCTGGCTGGCTGCGATTTCGCCGCCGAACCGCCAACGCGCGCGGAAGAGCAGCCCTCGGAACTCGTTGCTCCGCTGCGGGCGTCGAACGCGGAGACCGTCAAGCTCTATCGCGTCGTTGAAACCTACTTCGACCAGTACCTGGCGCTGAACCCGATCTTCGCGACCGGGCTGGGCGACCACCGCTTCGACGACCGCTTCGGCGACTACGCGAGCGTGAGCTGGGTCGCGGACTCGCTTGGTGTCGAGCAGGAATCGCTCCAGAACCTGCAGGCGGTCGACCCGCGGCAGCTCTCCGGCGAAGATCTGGTCACGTACGAGGCGTTCAAGCGCCAGCGCGAACTGAACATCGGTGGCTACCGCTATCCGAGCGAACTGCTCGCGATCAACCAGTTCGACAGCTGGCCGAACACCTTTGCGCAGCTGGGCTCCGGCAAGGGCGCGCACCCGTTCCGCACGACGCGCGATTACGACAATTTCCTGGCGCGCATGGACGGCTTCGTGGCCTGGGTGGACCAGGCCATCAACAACCTGCGCGCCGGCGTGGGCAAGGGCGTGGTGCTGCCGCAAGTCGTGGTCGAACGCACGCTGCCGCAGCTCGAGGCCTTCGGTCGACTCGAGGATCCGCAGCAGTCGGTGTTCTGGCAGCCGCTGCTCAATTTCCCGGCGGGACCAACCGTCGCCGACCGCAACCGGCTGCTGCGGGCCTACGACGAGAAGCTGCGCACGAAAGTGCTGCCGGCGTATCGACGACTGCACGATTACCTTGCGCAGGAATACCTGCCGAAGGCGCGCACCACCGCCGGGTGGTCGGACCTGCCGAGCGGCGATCTCTGGTACGCCTACCTCGTCCGGTATCACACGACCACCGAACTCACGCCCGACGAAGTGCACGAACTCGGGCTGCGTGAAGTGGCGCGGCTGCGCGCGAACCTGGCGGGATTGCAGGGCGCACTCGGGGTCGGAGGCGAGCCGCGCGCCGTGTTCGACGCGATGCGGGCCGACCCCAGGTTCCAGTTCCGTGAGCCACGCGCGCTGCTGGCCGGGTACGAGTCGTTGCGCGCGCGCGTCGATGCAGGCCTGCCGGCGCTGTTCCTGCGCCGGCCCAGGGCGGCATTCGAGATCCGGCCGGTCGAGGATTTTCGCGCCGCGTCTGCGTCCGCGGCCTCCTACCAGCCACCGAGCGCCGATGGCGTGCGACCCGGCGTCTTCTACGTCAATACCTACGACCTCGGCTCGCGTCCGTCCTATGCGATGGAGGCGCTGTACCTGCACGAGGCCGTGCCCGGCCATCACTACCAGATAGCCCTGGCGCAGGAGACGCCCAACCTGCCGCGCTTCCGCCGGTTCGGCTGGGACACGGCCTACGGTGAAGGCTGGGCGTTGTATGCGGAATCGCTGGGCGGCGAACTCGGCCTCTATGCCGATCCGTACAGCCAGTTCGGCGCACTCACCATGGAGCTGTGGCGCGCCGCGCGACTGGTCGTGGACACGGGACTGCATGCGAAGGGCTGGGAGCGCCAGCGCGCCATCGAGTACCTGCGTGCCAACACCGCGCTTGGCGAAGCCGACATTGCCGCCGAGGTGGATCGCTACATTGCGTGGCCGGGCCAGGCGCTCGCCTACAAGGTCGGGCAGCTCAAGATCTTGGAACTGCGCCGCGAGGCACAGGCGAAACTCGGCGAGCGATTCGACGTGCGTGAGTTCCACGGGCAGGTCGTGGGCAGCGGGTCACTGCCGCTGCCGGTGCTCGAGGCGAAAGTCAGGCGCTGGATCAGCGCGGTGGCTGCGGCCCGTCAGTAGCCGTAGCCGTCGGTCCGGATTTCCTCGAGCTCGTCGCCCACGAAGCGCAGCTTGCGCAGCAGCTTGTGGGAGCCCAGGTTGTAGGTCCACACCTCGACGGTCATGTCGACCCAGCCGGGTCCGTAGTACTCGTAGCGGTTGTAGCCGTAGCCATACTCGTAGCGCGGCGCGCGCCGCACCACACCCTCCATGGAGACGGCGGTGGGTTCGCCGCAGAGCGTGCGCACCTTGTCCTTGCCGTCCCCCTTGCTGACCAGCCGGCTGCCGCAGCGCATCGAGTCTTCGGCGTGGGCCGGCGCGGCAAGCATGACCGCCAGCAAGGCGGTCGCGGCGAGTCTCGAGGGGCTGCGGTGACGGGCGTCCATGGCGGCAGCATAGCCGAAAAAGTGCTTCATATCAGACGCTTACATTGGTATTGCCCGCTCCCACGAGCGTCCGGCCAAGGCGCGAGCGGCGTGGCCGGCCGGTTCTCTGGACCCAATCGACCGTCATAAGAGCTACCCAGGCGGCGCGGTAGGCTCTGCTAACCTTAGCGCCCTTTTTTCGCACGACGGCCGCATCCTCAGTCATGCCCCTCGACCGCGCCTTCGAAAAACGCCTCGCCGGCGTCATCAACAGCCGCGCCCGGGGTGTGCTGCAGGGTGGGCTCAAGGGAGTGGAGCGCGAATCGCTGCGAGTCACGCCAGGCGGCCGGATCTCGACCGCGCCGCACCCGCGGGCGCTTGGCTCGGCCCTGACCAACGAACACGTCACGACGGATTACTCCGAAGCGCTGATCGAGCTGGTGACGCCGCCGTTCGCCCACACCTGGGAACTGGTGCAGTACCTCGTGGACCTGCACCGGTTCGTCTACACCAACCTGCCCGACGACGAACTGCTCTGGGCCACGAGCATGCCGTGCGCGATCAAGGGCGACGAAAGCATCCCGATCGCCCTGTTCGGTTCGTCGAACGTCGGCCGCATGAAGACCGTCTACCGGCACGGCCTCGGCCACCGCTACGGCCGGGTCATGCAGGCGATTGCCGGCGTGCACTTCAACTATTCGTTCCCGGAGCACTTCTGGCCGGTGCTCGCGGAGGTCCTGCAGTCGCAAGACCCGGGACAGGCTTTCCGTTCGGAAGCGTACTTCTCGCTGTTGCGCAATTACCGGCGCCACGGCTGGATCGTGCTGTACCTGTTCGGCAACTCGCCCGCCTTGTGCCCGTCGTTCCTGCAGGGCCGCAAGGTCGCCGGCCTCGAGCCGCTGGAACCCGGCAGCCTGTACGCGCCGCACGCGACCTCGCTGCGCATGAGCGACTTGGGCTACCGCAACAAGAGCCAGGCAGGGCTCAACGTCTCGGTCAACAGCCTCGAGCACTACGTGCGCGACCTGACGGCTGCCATCTCTACGCCGAACCCCGAGTACCAGAAGATCGGCGTCAAGGTGGACGGTGAGTATCGCCAGCTGAACGCCAACATCCTGCAGATCGAGAACGAGTACTACAGCTTCATCCGTCCCAAGCGCGTCACCCGCAGCGGCGAGCGTCCGACCAGGGCGTTGCAGCGCGGCGGCGTCCAGTACGTCGAAATGCGGTCGCTGGACGTGAGCATGTTCGACCCGGTCGGGGTCAACCAGAACAAGCTGCGGTTCCTCGAAGCGTTCGCTGCATTCTGCGTGCTGCGGGAGAGCCGCCCGATCGAGACCTCCGAGCAGGACGAACTCGACGGCAACCACGCGATCGTCGCCCGGGAGGGGCGCCGGCCCGGACTTATGTTAAGGCGCGAAGGGCGCGACGTGGCGCTGGGTGACTGGGCGGCTGAAATAATCGATTCAATGCGCGGCTTGTGCGAGCTGCTGGACGAGGGCGACGCGCAACGCCCGTACCTCGCTGCACTCGAGTTGCAGGAAGAAAAAATACGCGACGTATTGCTGACCCCGGCGGCGCGTTCGTTGCATGAAATGCGGGTAAACGAGGAATCGTTCTTCAACTTCGCGCTGCGCATGTCGAAAGTGCACCAGTCGTACTTCAGGGAACTGCTGCCGACCAGTCCCTCGCGGCAGGATGAATTTGCCGCCGAAGCGGCCGAGTCGATCGAGCAGCAGGCGCGGATCGAGGCAGCGGACAAGGTTTCGTTCGACGACTACCTCGCCCGGTATTTTTCCGCGTGAAGCACGATGGACTTGCTGCAACGCTTTTTGCCGGTAGACTGAACGACCCGAGGTCCGATGATGGGCCCGGGTAACCCGGGGGGTGTTCCGGGTGAGGCGGCCGTCACAGCCGTGTCACGAATTCGGCGCAGGCTATGGTTCATGGTCGGGTCGAATACGCAGCGGCCTCGTCAGCGAGAGACGAGCGCGCGATCGAGGGAGCGAAGTCGATGACTACAGGTTCGAGTTTGCAGCAGCGGCTGGAAGCCGCGGTACCCGCACGGCCGGACGGCGCGCGCACCAGCGTGGAACCCGCAGCGAAGACGCCTTCCTTCGTCGCAGCGGTGCAGAACGCGAAGACGCAGGCCTGGGATCCGCACGAGGTCTGGCTGAATCGCGTCAAGAAGCCGCGCGAGCAGCGTTCGGACCGCTGAGCCGCCCTGGCCCGGAACCGCAACCCTCGCCCGCCGCAGGCGGAGAGGGGCAAGGCCGCTGCAGGGCAGGTTCTAGAGGATTCCGGTCAGCAGACGACCCTGCGCGTCGATCGAGCCGCGCAGCATCCCCCTGGAATTGAACGGCATCGCGATGGTTCCGTCGCGTCCGACCACGATCACCCCGCCTTCGCCTCCCATCCGCCGCAACTGCCCGTGCACCACGGTCTCCGCTGCTTCGCGCACCCCCTGGCCGGCGTAGCGCATGAGCGACGCAATCTCGTGCGCGACCGTCGCGCGAATGAAGAATTCACCATGACCCGTTGCGGACACTGCGCAGCAATCGTTCGCGGCGTAGGTGCCCGCACCGATCACCGGTGAATCGCCCACGCGACCCCAGCGCTTGCCCGTCATGCCGCCGGTCGACGTCGCGGCTGCCAGGTTGCCGTCGGCATCGAGCGCCACGGCGCCGACCGTGCCCATCAACGCTTCACGGTATCCGGCGGCATCCGTGGCGTTGAGAGCTGCCGCGAGTTCACGCTGCCGGCGCTCCGTGACGAAATAGCGGTTCGCTACCGGCTCGAGGCCCTGTTCGAGCGCGAACTCCTCGGCACCCTGGCCCGCGAGCATGACGTGCGGCGACCTGTCCATGACCAGGCGTGCGAGACCGATCGGGCTCTTCACGTGCCGCAAGCCGGTTACTGCGCCCGCGCGCAGGTCACGCCCGTCCATGAGCGACGCGTCGAGCTCGCAAATGCCGTTTGCGGCAATCACGGCGCCACGGCCGGCATTGAACAGCGGGTTGTCCTCGAGTACCTGCACCGCGGTGACCACCGCATCCAGGCTCGGTCCGCCCGCATCGAGGATTGCCTGGCCCGCGTGCAGGGCCTGCTCCAATCCGGCGCGATAGGCGGCTTCGCGTTCCGGCGTGAGTTCGGCGGGCGGGATGTCCCCGGCGCCGCCGTGGACGGCAATGGCTGGCATGGCATTCCTTCGAGGCGGGGCCGTGGCTGTAATCGAACCATACCAGAGCGCCGCGCCACGTATTATTTCGGACCACGCCCGCGGGCGCAGCCTTGCGCAGGACGCTGCGCGTGACCATCCATCCACCTGCCGTGCCCCGTTCGAGCCCAATGCGCCAGCACCGCAAGACCAGGACCCTGCTCGTCGCCGAACGCGGCGAGAGCTCCACCATCCCATGACTGCCGCTGCTGCCTCGCAAGAACTGCAATCACTCTACCCGGCGCTGCACGGCCTGGACCCGCGTGAGCTTGCCGAGGCGCTGTCGGGCGCGCAGCTCGTGGAGCTTCCCGCGGGCACCGCGCTCTTCGGCGCAGGCTCGCCGTGCCGGCAGTTTCCATTCGTGCTGCGCGGCTCGATCCGCGTCTCGAAGGTGGGTGAAGGCCGCGAGCTTCAGCTATACCGGGTCGGTCCGGGCGAAAGCTGCGTCCTGACCAGCAGCTGCCTGGTCGGCGGCAGCGACTATCCGGCATCGGGCGTGGTCGAGTCCGATGCGCGGCTGGTCGTGCTGACGCGCGATGCGTTCGACGCGCTGATGTCACGGCATGCGCCGTTCCGCCGCTACGTGTTCAGTCTTTTCGCCGAACGCCTGGCCGACCTCATGGGTCTCGTCGAGGCGGTCGCGTTCCACAAGCTGGACCGCCGTGTCGCCGCGGCCCTGCTCGGCCGCGGCAAGACGGTGTCGCTGACGCATCAGCAGCTGGCTGACGAGGTGGGCAGCGTGCGCGAGATCGTCACGCGTGTGCTCAAGGGCTTCGCCGACGCGGGCTGGGTGCATCTCGGCCGTGGGTCGATCGAGATCGTCGACGCCGGCGCACTGCGCCGGGTAGCGTCGGGCACCGCCTGACCCCCCAGTCCGGGCTGGGTGACTTTGGTTACTGACAGGGTCCCTGCCGCCTCCTAGGATGTGCAGCAAGGCCGGAGCGGGCGCCGTGACGCCGGTGGGCCGGGATCGAATCAACCACAAGCTGAGGAAACAGTCATGACACCCAACGTAGGCGGCATCGACCGGACATTGCGCATCGTGGCGGGCCTCGCCCTGCTTTCGCTTTTCTTCCTGCTGGAAGGCAATGCGCGCTACTGGGGCCTGATCGGCATCGTGCCGATCCTGACCGGCTTCTTCCGTTTCTGCCCGGTCTATCCGCTGCTGGGCATCAGCACCTGCCCGATGAAGAAGGGCTGACCGCTAGCCTCCGACCCCGGCGTTGGTGCCCAGCCAGCGCCGCAGGGTCGCGGCATCCATGGCGCCGGCCTGGCGCGCGATTTCGCGGCCGTCCTTGAACACCATCAGCGTCGGGATGCTGCGGATTCCGTAACGGCCCGCGATGTCCTGCGCCTCGTCGGTATTGAGCTTGGCGAACCGGGCCGCGGGCTCGGTCTCGGCGGCCACGCGCTCGAACGCGGGTGCCATCGACCGGCACGGACCACACCACGGCGCCCAGAAATCCACGACCACCGGCACGCCTGACTGTCCCACGTGACGGTCGAAATTGGCCGAGTTCAGCGTGATCGGGTGCCCCTCGAACAACGCGTCGTGGCAGCGAGGACACTTCGGTCGATCCTGCAGGCGGTCCGCGGGGATGCGCACGATCCCGTCGCATCGATGGCAGACCACCTGGGTGGCTGCAGGGGTGGCGCTGGCAGTGCTCATGTCGGTTCCGTGGTGGTTGGGTGGTCCGGACGGCCTCTATGGGGCCGGCCCCGGCGGAAGCAAGCACTCCGGCCGCCGCGCGGCCCATCCGGGGCTTGCATCGGGGAGCCCCGGCACCACATCGTGTGGCAGACGGAGGCAGTGCCGGCCATGCGATTCAAGGACTACTACGAAGTCATGGGCGTGCCGCGAGGCGCGACCCAGGACGAGATCAAGCGCGCGTACCGCAAGCTCGCGCGCAAGTTCCATCCGGACGTCAGCAAGGAAAAAGACGCCGAGGAGCGGTTCAAGGAACTGCAGGAGGCCAACGAGGTCCTGAAGGACCCCGAGAAGCGCGCCGCCTACGACCAGCTCGGGGCCGACTGGCGCCAGGGCCAGGAGTTCCGGCCGCCGCCGGACTGGGGCAAGGGGTTTGAGTTCACGCGCGGTGGTCGCGCACGCGGACCCTCGCCGGGCGCTGCAGGCGCCGGCGGTGCCGATTTCAGCGATTTTTTCTCGGAGCTCTTCGGCTCGCGCAGCCCCTTCGGCGGCGCCCAGGGATTCGAATCGGCCGCAGGTCGCGGCGGTCGCGGCTTCGCGGCCGCCGGGCAGGATCACGTCGCGCGCATCGAGATCGACCTCGAGGATGCCTATCGCGGTGGCACGCGCACCCTGGACCTGCGCACACCGGAACTCACGCCTGACGGCCACGTGGTCTCGAAACCGCGCACGTTGCGGGTGTCGATTCCGGCCGGTGTCGTGGAGGGACAGCAGATCCGCCTGACGGGGCAGGGCAGTGCCGGAACCGGTGGCGGACCGGCAGGCGACCTGTACCTGGAAATCAGTTACCGGGCGCATCCGCTGTTCAAGGTCGAAGGTCGCGACGTCAACGTGCAGCTGCCCGTTGCGCCGTGGGAGGCTGCGCTCGGTGAGAGCGTCGCCGTGCCGACCCTGGGCGGTCCCGTAGACATGAAGCTGCCGGTCGGCGCCCGCGCCGGCCAGCGCCTGCGGCTGCGTGGTCGCGGCCTGCCCGGCCCCGCGCCGGGCGATCAATACGTCACGTTATCGATCGCGCTGCCGCCCGACAGCCCACAGGCACGCGAATTTTTTGCGCGCATGAAGCAGGAACTGCCTTTCGACCCGCGCGCCGGCCTCGTCACCGCGGGGACGTCAGCATGAGCACGCGCAGCGAAGACATCCTGCAGGCCCAGCTGCTCGACGAGAACGACTGGCTGCGCATCGAAGAGATCTGCACGCGGCTCTGCGTGGAGCGACAGTGGATCGTCGAGCTGGTGGAACTCGGCGCGCTCGAACCGCGCGGCGGCGTCGATCCGTCGGCCTGGTCATTCCCGCGAGCGGAACTCCCGCGCGTGCTGGCGATGACCCGCCTCGTGATCGATCTCGGCGTCAACCTCACGGGTGCCGCGATCATCGTGGAGCTGGTCGAAGAGCGGCGCCAGCTGCTGGCGCAGCTCAGGCGATAGCCGCACCCAGCAACGAGCCGATCAACCAGGTCGCGACACCGGCGCCGCCACCGATCAGCACCATCCGCAGGCCGCCCGCGAGCGCGCTGCGCCCGGTGAACAGGCTCAGTGCCGCGCCCACGCCGAACAGCGAAATCCCGGCCATCACTGCCGCGATCGTGACGGCCCGCTGCAGCGGCAATCCAAACAGGAATGGCACGAGTGGCACGATGGCGCCGACGGAAAACGCGAGGAACGAGTAGATTGCCGCACCCCACGGCGAGCCGAGGTCGTCGGGGTTGAGGCCGAGCTCTTCGCGCGCCAGCGCGTCGAGCGCCGAGGCTTCGTTCTTCACCAGCTCGCGGCTCACGCGGCGTGCCTCCTCGAGCTGCATGCCGCGCGCCTGGTAGATCAGCGCCAGCTCCTCGGCTTCTTCCTCGGGGTACTCATGCAGCTCGTCGCGCTCGAGTCCGATCTGGTACTCGAACATTTCGCGCTGCGAGCGCATCGAGACGTACTCACCGGCGGCCATCGACAGCGCGCCGGCGAGCAGGCCGGCAACGCCGCTGGTCATGACGAATTGCGCGCTCGCCGCCGCGCCCGCCACGCCCATGATCAGGCTCGTGTTCGAGACCAGCCCGTCGTTGATGCCGAACACGGCTGCACGCAGGTTGCCGCCGCCGTAGCCCTTGTGCCTGGCGCCGACGTCCGACACCGAGGTGGGCATCAGGTGTCCGGCGAGCGAGCGCTGCGAATCGTACGCGGAGAGTCCGCGCACCTTCATCGCCGCGAGCATGTGACGCACGCGACGCGGTCCCAGTGTGCGAGCCAGTGTTGCGGTGATCCGGGCGCGAACGGACGGCGAGAACGCCGGCGGCTGCGCCTGCCCGGACGTGGCGAGCCACTTGCCGGCCTGGAAATCAGCGGCGGACGCAAGTGCGCGGAACAGTTCCGCGATCCGCGGGTCGCTTTCACAGCCCGCGAGTTCACGATACAGCCACGCGGACTGCTTTTCTTCGTGCCAGCTGTCGATGGAACTCATGGGCCGGTGGCCCTGCGTGTCACGTGAGAGGCGCGCCGTCGCCATGCGAGTGCAGCAACTTCTGCACCTGCCTCAGGACTGCGGCGTCGACGTAAGGCTTTTCGATGAAGTCGGTCGCGCCCTCACGCATCGCCGCCACCGCGGTGGGGACGTCCGATTCGTCGGCGAGCAGGATGACCGGCACGTCGCTGCCATTGCTGCGCAGTCGCCGCAGCAATTCGAGGCCGGACATTCCCGGCAGCAGCAGGTCGACGATCAGGCAGGCGAGGTGGCGCGCGGATCCCGACAACAGGTACGACTCGGCGCTGTCGAACTCCACGACGTCGACCCCCACCGGCAGCAGCATGGATTTCATCGTTGAGCGGGCAACCGGGTCCGAGTCGATGACTCCGACCACGGGTGGGGCGTCCTGCGCGGCAGAGCTGACGGGTGACATCGGGGGGAGCGCGACCACAGAGCCCGGCCAGCTCACGTGGAGCCGCAGGGAGGATCAATTACGGCGAACTGCGCTGCGCAATGTGGTCGCATGAGGCGCAGTTTTCACGGCGGCCTCGCCCGCGGCAATTGCGGGTTTATACGTAAATAAAAGCGATTCTCAGCAGCCCTGCTGCAGTGCAGCAGAGCTCATTCCTCGGCGCGCTCGACCTCGAGGACCATGCGCACGAGGTGCGCGAGCGAGTGGGCTTCCATCTTCTCCATCACCCGTGCCCTGTGGATTTCCACGGTCCGCTGGCTCAGGTTCAGGTCGCCTGCGATCACCTTGTTGGCCTTGCCAGCCACCACCAGGTCGAGCACTTCCTTCTCGCGCGGCGTGAGTGATTCGAGGCGCTTCCGGATCATGTTGCGCTCGGCCAGCATGCGACGGCTGCCGGCGTCCTTTTCCAGCGCCTGGTTGATGCGATCGAGCAGGTCCTGGTCGCGGAACGGCTTCTGGATGAAATCGACGGCGCCGGCCTGCATCGCCTCGACCGCCATCGGCACGTCGCCGTGACCGGTGATGAAGATGATCGGCAGGATCGAGTGACGCTCGTTGAGCTTGACCTGCAGTTCGAGCCCGCTCATGCCGGGCATGCGGATGTCGAGCACCAGGCAGCCCGGCCGGTCGTCGCGATCGGCGTCGAGGAATTCCTGGCCGGATTCGAACACCTCGACCGGAAGCCCGACCGACTTGAGCAGCATGCGCAGGGAGTCGCGTACGGCCGTGTCGTCGTCGACCACGAACACCGTCGGCTTGATTTCCTTGATCACTCGCAATTACTCCCCTTTTGATACCGGCGCGGCCGGCAGCGTGAAGTGAAAACGCGCCCCGGTCCCCTCGTTCGGAGTGTGCCACAGCCGTCCGCCATGGGCGCGCACGATCGAGCGGCTGATCGCGAGGCCAAGCCCGGTGCCGCCGGACTTGGTCGTGAAGAACGGGTTGAACAAGTGCTCTGCCGCTTCGGGCGCCAGCCCGCTGCCGTGATCCGCGACGATGAATTCGATCTCGCCCTCGGGCAGCCTTCGCGTGCTCAGGAGCACCTCGCGCCTCGACTCCGGGCACTCGGCCATCGCGTCGATCGCGTTGCGCACGAGGTTCAAGATCACCTGCTGCAGCTGGATCGGGTCCGCGGACACCGTAGGCAAGCCAGGTTCCGCGTCGATGCGCAGCCGCACATTGTGCAGGCGGGCATCGGTCTCGGCGAGCGTGCGCAGGTCGTCAAGCAGGCGATTGCACTCCACTGGCTCGCGCTTGACCTCGCGGTTCTTGACGAAATTACGGAGACGGCGGATGACTTCTCCAGCGCGCAGCGCCTGTGCGTTGATCTGTTCGAGCGCCTCGAGCACGTCCGCATCGTCGCGGTTCGGCGAGCGCACGAAACGCTGGCAGGCCTGGGCGTAAGTCGCGATGGCCGACAGCGGCTGGTTGATTTCGTGGGCGAGGCCGGCGGCCATCTCGCCCATGGTGGACAGGCGGCTGAAGTGGGTCAGCCTGTCCTGCAGCTGCCGGGCTTCGTCTTCGGTCTGGCGCCGGTCGGTGACGTCGTGGATCGTGCCGACGTGCTTCAGCAGGTTGCCATTCGCATCGTGCGCAACCTGCGCGAGGTGGTGCAGGTGCCGCGTCGAGCCGTCGTCGAGTACGACGCGATACTCGACGTCACACTCCGCGATGTCCGAGTTGAGCTCGGCGAACGCCGCGTCCAGCTTCTCGCGGTCGCCGGGGTGCACCCAGCGCTGGAGCAGGGTAGTGAACGGCACGTACTCGTCCGTCGCCCCGATGCCGAGAATCCGGCAGAGCTGCGCCGAGTAGTAGTCGGGCTCGGACCGGTCGAGGTGGACGACGTAGTTGCCGAGGTTTGCGAGTCCCTGCGCCAGGCGCAGCTCCGACTCGCTGCGCCGCAGCCGCTCGTCCGCGAGCTTGCGCTGGGTGATGTCGCGGATGAAGCCGATGAAGCGCGGCGGCACGGCTCCCTGCACCTTGCCGACCGCCAGGTCGCAGGGGAACTCGCTGCCGTCCTTGCGGCAGGCACGCACCTCGCGGCCGATGCCGATGATGCGCGCCTCACCGGTGGACTGGTAACGATCCAGGTAGCCGTCGTGTTCGGCATGGTAGGGCGCCGGCATCAGCACGTTCACGTTGCGGCCAGCCACCTCCGCAGCCCTGTAACCGAAGATCCGTTCTGCGGCCAGGTTGAACTGCTCGATGTGGCCGCGGTGATCGATGACGATGATCGCGTCGACCGCCGAATCCAGCAACGAGCGGAACTCGAGTTCGCTCTGCTGCGCGGGTCGCGGGTTGCCACCGGTGGCAGGAGTCTCTGGATTGGGGCGGCGATCTTTGGGCAAGGGTCGGCTGCGGCTGTTGCAAGAGGGCGAATGCTAAAAGAACCGGGAGCGCGACACTAGGTATTGCTGGAACCTGGACTAGGCAACGCTGCGAATCGCGCGCGCGGGGGTCACTGTCCCACAATGTACCCGAGGCCGGCCGGGGAGGTGGCTGGTCCGCTGGTTCTTCTGGCAAGGGGACACCCAAGGAGGGCGCCATGAGATTGATGAGATGGGAACCGTTCCGTGAAATGGACGACCTGCTGAAGGGATTCAGCCCGATGTTCGGCCGGCTGCCGAACGTGGCCCGGCCGGTGGAAGGCGGGTATGAGTTCGTGCCGCCGGCGGACGTCATCGAGCGGGAGAAGGAGTACCTGATCAAGGTCGACCTGCCCGACGTGCGCAAGGAGGACGTGAAGGTCCTGTTCGACGAAGGCGTGCTCACGATCAAGGGTGAGCGCAAGGTGGAGAAGGAAACGAAGGGCGAGACCATGCATCGCACCGAGCGTTTCTACGGCATGTTCGAGCGCAGTTTCGCGCTGCCCGAGGACGTCGATCCGAAAGGAATCCATGCCGAATCCAAAGACGGTGTGCTGATGGTCAGCCTGCCGCGCGTCGCGGTGCAGAAGCCGCGTCCGCTGGCGATCACGATCCAGTGATCGGCTGATTCAGCCTCGAGGCGGGTGGTCGGGTGTCGGCGGCAACGCCCCGCGCGTCCTGGCCATCCGCCCCGGTTCTTTCCGGAATCTATTGCTGATGATGGTGCGCGTGCGGGTCCTCCGCGGGCGCACCGGGATTCGGCTCCATGGTGTCACCCGCTTCCTGATGCGTGGCGTGGGCACCGTGCCCGCTGTGCGCGAGGCCGTGATACAGGGCGTTGCCTGCCGTCCACGCGCCGAAGGCCAGCAGCAGCGCACCGGCCACGTTGCGCAGCGTGGCCCGGCTGGCCAGCGCTCGGGCCGCGCGCTCGAAGGCGACCGTGGCCGACACCATCGACGGCAGGGTGCCCAGTCCGAAGGCGGCCATGACCAGTGCGCCCATCGTCACGCTGGCAGTCGTCGCGGCCAGCAACAGCATCGAGTAGGTCAGGCCGCAGGGCAGCCAGCCCCACGCCAGGCCGAGGCCGATCGCGCCGGCGAGGCCCTTGCGCTGTGCCCCGCGCCCGGCCGCCGGCATGATCCGGCGCCAGAGGCCTGAACCCGCGGCTTCGAGCGGATCGAGCAGCCGCCAGCCGAACAGCAGTCGACCGGCCGCCGCGACCATGATTGCGCCGGCCAGCACGCGCAGCGCGATCGACAGCGGCGCGACGTCGACGGCGCGCAGCAACGTGCGGCCGAGCAGTCCTGCCAGGGCGCCGGCGAGCGTGTAACTGGTCACGCGTGCAAGGTTGTAGGCGAGGGCCAGCGCGAGGCGCGAGGGCCCGCCCGCCTCGGCACCGCCGCGCATCGCGAGCGCTCCGGCGATGCCGCCGCACATGGCAAGACAATGACCGCTGCCTGCCAGTCCGGCGATCAGTGCGGCACCAAGGCTCAGCGAGCCAGCATCCAGGCCATTCATGACTTCGGTCCTTCCTTCGTATCGTCCTTGCGGGCGGGGTCGCCCGACGATGCAGTTTCGTCGCGTGCCGTCGTCTTCTTCCCGTCGTCGAGCACGGACCAGCCAGGGCTGTCGAGATCGTCGAATTGTCCGCTGCCCACGGCCCAGAAGAACGCCCAGAGCCCGAGTGCGACCAGCACCAGGCCGAGCGGCACCATCAGGTAGAGGATTTCCATTCAGGCTGCTCCAGCGGGGCTGACGCCGGTCCAGTGCGGCGGCGGCGTGCCGGTCGATCGCCGCGCCACACGCATCGCGTTCAGCACGACCAGCACGGAGCTCAGCGACATGCCGATGGCCGCGAGCCATGCCGGCACCAGCCCGAGCGCCGCGAGCGGCAGTGCGGCGAGGTTGTAGCCGATCGACCACGCGAGGTTCTGTTTCACGATGCGCTGTGCCCGCCGCGCAACCTGCACGATCCCGGGCAACTGGTCGAGCGAATCGCGCACCAGGATCAGGTCGGCGCTGGTCTGGGCCAGGGCGGAGCCGCGGCCCATCGCGACACCTACATCGGCGCCCTGCAGCAGCGGCGCGTCGTTGATGCCGTCGCCGATGGCCATGACGACGGCGCCTTCACGCTGCAGTGCCTGCAGTCGCGCGACTTTGGCGTGCGGCGCCAGTCGCGCCTCGTAACGCTCGATGCCGCTGCGCGCGGCGATTCGTGCAACGGCCGGCGCGCCGTCGCCGCTGACGATCGCGGAATCGAGCCCGAGGTCCGCCAGCTGCTGCACGCAGGCAGCCGCTTCGGAGCGCAAGGGGTCGGTCAGGCGGAAGCCGGCCAGCAGCCCGTCCGCATCGCCCAGGAACACCCAGCTTTCCTGCGCCTCATCCTGCGCCCCTGCCGCTGTCGCGTGCGCCAGGCCC
>Ga0209262_10000441_pt1 | contig 19201 bp, 21 predicted proteins | sample Lowcelwee11metaG_FD_187171 | JGI IMG/M metagenome (GOLD analysis project Ga0209262, IMG submission 187171) | Freshwater pond sediment microbial communities from the University of Edinburgh, under environmental carbon perturbations - Low... | ecosystem: Environmental > Aquatic > Freshwater >...
GCGGGGGTAATATCGACATCAGTATATTGCCCCCGCTATTTGAATCGAAAATTGGCTCAAAAGAACCTGCAAATCAACAGAACCTGAATATCGAAAGAGGTCTATTGGTAGTCTGTGAGCCTGTCCCAATCCGAATGGGTGACTTTGAAGAGGACTGTAAAGGGAGAGATTATCGGGCTTTCTTTTTAAATTTGGCCTCGCAGCGCATGCACTCGCTGGCCATGTAGTTGCACTCGCCAAGAAGGAGCATAAGATGGTTTTTGTCTTGGAGTAAGACCTGGGGTCTGGCTTTTTTGTGTACATCGGATTTTAATTTGTCCCATGCTTTGTCCACCCGTTTTTGCAATTCTTTGTACGCTGCCCATTGTGCTTTGTGATTGGATTCAAGTTCTTTACGAGAAGAGCTTACTGTTTTTTTAGCTGTTTTTTTTCTTTTTGTTGTTCGTTTTGATCTAATAGCCATATAACAGTCTCCTACGCCTAATTTTGATAATATAAAATTATTTTTATTATTTCAAGTGGTCTGTTTTTGAAGATCAAATGCAATTAAAAAAATGAGCAATGATTTTTCATTAAATATTGTGATGAATAACGATCGTAAGTGACAAAATATTAGAAATATAGAGACTCGTATTGTGTGCGTAAGGTGAGTTTCAAGTTCTGATCGATCTCAGTATCAAAAAAGATCTAGTCGAAAAAAATAATTTGTTGTACAGTCTGGCTTCAGATCTTTAACATACAAGGAGATTCATATGAAAAAAATGGTTATCGGATTCGTCGCATGTTTCGCAGCATTCTCAGTATTTGCTCAAGAAGAAGCAGATGTAGCTGTAGAGTCTTCTCCAGTAGAAGCTCAAGTAGCTGATAACGCTGATTCACAAGAATCAAGCGTTGAAGTAGATGTCGATGCAGAGACTTCTCTCTAAATCATAGAGAGTTCGGATCTCTTTTTACAGGGAGATCCAAATTTTTAAGGATGTTAAAATGGAAGTTTCAACATCCTTAAGGAACTGTGAAATAATAAAATGGACGATTTGGTGCGGTCAAATCGTCCATTTTATTATTTCACAGTTCCTAAGTGTATTCTTTAATTCCAGACGAGATTGGAAGAGGATTGATATTCAGTCACTCGAGTCTCAAAGAAGTTTTTCTCCTTAGCGAGGTCGATTGTTTCCGACATCCATGGGAATGGATTTTTAGAGCGATAAATTGCTTTTAGTCCGATTCTTTCAAGGCGACGATCCGCAATATGCTGCACATAATCTCTAAACATCGGGGCTGATAATCCAAGGATACCACGAGGTAGGCAGTCTTCTGCATATTGAATCTCTAATTCAACAGCTTGCTTGATCCTGTCTGTCATATGTTCTTGGAATTCGGGTGTCCAAAGATGTGGGTTCTCCTCTTTAATCCCATTGATTAGATCGATTCCAAAATTCAAATGTACTGTCTCGTCGCGTAGGATATATTGGAATTGTTCTCCAACTCCAACCATTTTGTTTTGACGCAAAAAGGAAAGCATCATAGCAAATCCGCTATAGAAGAAAATTCCTTCCATAATGATGTAATAGCCAATAAGATTTTCGAGGAATTTCTTTGCTCCTTCAGGAGTATTGGTTGAAAAATTGGGATCCAAGATTGCTTCTGTAATTTCCATCTCAAATTGGTCTTTATTATGGATGGAGTTGATTTCATTATACATATTGAATACTTCCCCATGGTCTAGGGTGAGTGATTCTACGATATATAAGAAAGCGTGCGTATGAATCGCTTCTTCAAAGCCCTGGCGTAAAAGATATTGCCGCGCTTCTGGATTTGTAATATGACGGAAGATTGCTAGCACAATGTTGTTTCCGACAAGGCTTTCTGCAGTGGAAAAAAAACCGAGGTTGCGCATGATGACGCGTCTTTCATCTTCGGAGAGTTTATCAGATTTCCATAATTCAATATCTTTTCCCATGGCTACTTCATTGGGCATCCAATGATTTGCGCAGCCATTTAAATAATGTTCCCACGCCCAATTGTATTTAAGGGGCATCAGTTGATTGACGTCAACGGCATGACAATTAATCAGTCGTTTTTCAGTGACTTTCACACGGTTTTTTACAGAAGGAATTTCATTTTTCTGTGTCATTTTTTCCTCTTTTATTGGCAGCTTTCGCAAGATTCGCCTAATGTGCAGGCTTTCGGTATTTCTTCCCCTCGGTCAACAGAGACGTTGCTGGAGGCGGATTTGTTTTTCATCCAGCGGGGTTGCAATCCTCGCTTATTGATGTCGATGGACGATTTCTCGATTTGGGTAGCTCCCAGAGATCTAAGATAATAGGTTGTTTTAAGTCCTTTTTCCCAGGCGAGCATATACATTTGGTGGAGTTTTTTTCCACTTGGTTCTGCTAAATATAAGTTGAGCGATTGGCCCATATCAATCCATTTTTGTCGGCGTGCACCACATTCAATGATCCATTCCGGTTCAATTTCAAAGGCATTGAGGAATAGATTCTTGATTTCACCAGGAACTCTTTCGATTTCTCGGATAGAACCATCGAAATATTTTAAATCATCGAGCATTTCATCATCCCAAAGATTGTGTTGTTTTAGTTTTTCAACTAAGTGTGGATTGATGATTGTAAACTCTCCGGACAAATTGGATTTGACAAAGAGGTGTTTATAAATCGGTTCATTTGAAGGAATTACGCCAACGATATTTCCAATGGTTGCTGTCGGTGCAATTGCCATAGTATTGGAATTGCGCATCCCATGTTTTTTAATCGTATTGCGAACAATTGACCAGTCCATTGTGGATGAACGATCGATGTCTATTTTGACGCCTCTTTCTTTTTCAAGAAGATCGATAGTATCTATCGGGAGCAACCCTCGATCCCATTTTGATCCTTTATAAGTTGAGTAGACCCCTTTTTCTTGCGCAAGCTCAGAAGATGCTAGAAGGGCATAATAAGAGATCATTTCCATACTTCGATCAGCAAATGCAACAGCTTCATGGCTGGCATAGCTGATGTTTTGCATATAAAGAGCGTCTTGAAAACCCATAATTCCAAGTCCAATTGGACGATGGCGTTGGTTTGAATTTTTGGCTTCCTCTGTCGGATAAAAATTGATGTCGACAACATTATCTAACATTCGGATTGCGGTCCGAATTGTTGTGGCTAATTGTTTTTCATCGAGTCCTTTTTCTGTGATGTGTTTCGGCAGATTGATGGATCCGAGGTTACATACGGCAGTCTCATCTTTTGAAGAATTAAGAAGGATTTCTGTACAGAGATTTGAGGAATGAACAACGCCTACATGATCTTGTGGAGAGCGGATGTTTGATGGATCTTTAAACGTGATCCAAGGATGTCCTGTTTCAAAGAGCATGCTGAGCATTTTGCGCCAGAGTTGAATGGCTTCTACTCGTTTGAAGAGTTTAATTTTCCCTTCTTCTGTTTTTTTCTCATATTCTGTATAGCGTTTTTCAAAAGCCTGTCCATAAAGATCATGTAGGTCAGGTGTGTCGCTTGGACTAAAGAGAGTCCACATACCGTTTTCACGGACTCGTTTCATAAACAGATCGGGGATCCAATTTGCAGAGTTCATGTCGTGTGTACGTCGTCTTTCATCACCTGTGTTTTTACGCAGCTCTAAAAAATCTTCAATATCTAAATGCCAAGTTTCTAAATAAGCACACATGGCCCCCTTTCTTTTTCCTCCTTGATTCACAGCCACAGCTGTGTCATTTGCTACTTTAAGGAAGGGGATAACGCCTTGGGATGTTCCATTTGTTCCTTTGATTTGAGATCCTGTTGCACGAACATTTGTCCAATCATTTCCAATGCCTCCTGCCCATTTGGAGAGTTGCGCATCGTCTGCAATGACTTTAAAAATGTGGTGCAGATCGTCCATGATTGTCGAGAGATAGCAGGAACTAAGCTGTGAGTGCATTGTTCCGGAATTGAATAGAGTGGGAGTGCTTGATGTGAAATAGAATTGTGAGAGGATATTATAAAATTCAATGGCTCGTTTGTTTTTTTGTTCGCCTTCCTCAATTGCAAGGCCCATCGCAACACGCATCCAGAAAATTTGCGGTGTTTCAAGTCTTCGTTGTTCATGGTGGATGAAGTAGCGGTCATAGAGTGTTTGAAGCCCAAGATAAGAAAAAAGATCGTCTCTAGCAAGATCCATGGCAGCGCCTAACTCGTCGAGATCAAAATCGAGTAGTTTTGGAGAAATTCGATCTTTTGAAATGGCTTCTTTGATGTATTTTTTAAAATAGAGTCTATGTGTTTTGGATAATGATGAATCGGAAGCAGGAAGACCCATTGTTTCTCGGTAAATAACATCTGTCAGAAGGCGCGAAGCAACTTGTGCATAGGCGGGTTCTTTTTCTACTTTTGCTTTTGCTGAGAAGATATTAGCAAGGTCGACTTCGTGCTCTTTCATGCCAGTGTAGTATTGAGTAATTGCTGTTTCGAGAAGTTCATTGACAGAGACGAGATTTTCTAACCCATGGCAGGCAAACGAGAATTTAGCGCGTAGCATGTTCTCGGTGATGGTCATTTTGGTTCCGTCGATCATTGCAACTTCGAATTGGCGCTGCGTATTTGCGTTTGAGGGAAGCGTTTGAGTAGGTCCTGATATTTTTATTTTTTCTGCGCGATACAAGATATAATGTTTTGCGACATCAAAGATTTTTTCGCTCATGAGTTCGCGTTCAATACGATCTTCAATCATATCGATATAGAGAAGAGCACCCTTTTCTGCGATTTCAGAAACTTCTTCTACAATCTTTTTTGTAAGTAGATTGATGAAGGCGACTGCGTCATCAGGTGTTTGTTCTACAATTACACGTGCAGATCGAAAGGCGCGTTCAATGGAAGATGCGATTTTCATAGGATTGAAGCGGGCTGGAGTCGTCTTGTCCCTGCGGTAGATTTTGAGATTGAGGAAGGAGTTGTCTCGGGTAATTTTACGGCTATCTCGGTAAAGAATATAATCACGAGCGATATCATGATGGCCATTTTTCATCAAAGTGACTTCGACGACATCTTGGATTCCTTCTACAGTTAAAGAGGCCCCTTTTGAAGCGAGAGTGAGTACTTGCTTCACAACAAGATCTGTTATCTGCTCCATTGTTTTTTGGAGATCAGCATCGAGTGTAGCTGGTGCGGGGGTTTTTTTTGTGTCTCGAAATGCAGCTTCGATGGCTTTTAAAATGCGGTCTCGGCGGAAGGGGACTAATGTGCCGTTTCGTTTAACAACAGTATATTGTGTTTCTTTTGTAGTTTCTCTTTTCTTCGATCCGCTTTTAAGATTGAGTTCCTCGAGAAAGGATGTAGTTGTATCGCCGCTTTTTTTCATATTATGCCCTTTGCGAAATGTATGGGGTTTTTGTTCGTCCCTACAACATGTAGTAGAGATTCACGTCGTTCATACACTGTATATTGTAGTTTGGGTTTTCGCGTCCAGAAAAAAATGGAGTGTTTCTTTGGTCGTTAAACTGAAAAGAGATGAGAAGGAAAAAATGGAAGAAAAGAAAACATATTTTCCTCGATCCATAACAGGATCGAAGAAAATATGTTAGATGAAAATGAGATTAAGGGACGATTCTTGTGCGAAGAGCTGCTTGAATAATATCTCTTAGAGTGAGACCAAATGCTTTGTAGTTGATGTCTATTAAATTTTTGTAATTATTATATAATTTCAGATGCGATAGTGTCGTAGAAGAGGAGACCTTTTTCTGTGAGATGAATGCGAGAATTGTTTTTTATTAAGAAATTTTGTTGAATGAGGCGATCAAGAGTTTTGAGGGTTATTTCCGGGAGAGAAGAAGGGATCTCTGCCCCTTCGAGAAGTCGTAAGTGTACAGTAAAAAGTTCGATTGCATTTTGAGGAAAAGGGAGTTTTTCTTTGAAGTCAATGGGAGATGCGTTTTCTGTAAGTTGACGCGTGTAGCGCTGGAGATTTGCAATATTGCGAAATCTTTCCCCTTCCCAAAAACTAAATGCCGAGGGACCGAAGCCTAAAAAAGGGCGTCCTGTCCAGTAGCCTGTATTATGTCGAGATATATAGCCTTTTTTTGCAAAAGCGGATATTTCATAGCGTTCGAGTTTGATTTCTTCGAGAGATCGTATGGCGGATTCTAAGAGACGAAGACTTGTTTCTGAAGAGGGTTGGTGGAGCTCTTTTCTTCGTTTAAAGAAGGGAGTGTGAGGTTCGATTGTTAGGTTATATAAGGATAAGTGCTGGATGTTTAGGGAGGAAAGTTGAGAGAGGGTATATTGCCAGCTGCTCTCTGTTTGGTCAGGAAGGTCGTACATTAAGTCGATGCTGATATTACTAAAGCCGGCTTTGCGAGCGGAGAGGATCGCGTCTTTGGCTTTTTTTGCAGAATGAGTTCTTTCGATGGTTTGTAAAGATCGATCGTCAAGAGATTGGATACCAAGACTTAATCGATTGATGCCAAGAGAAATGAGTGATTCAAACAGAAGATCTGTACTGTCTTCGGGATTGGCCTCGATAGTGATTTCACAGTCTTTTGTAAGAATTAACCCGCTGGCATGGATTTTTTGAAGAATCGCTTTAATACCGCGCGGGGCAAAGAGGGAGGGGGTACCTCCTCCGAAATAGATAGATGCGATTTGTTTGTTTTGTAGCAGAGGGAGCTTCTGCTCCCATTCGAGATCAAACCCCTGAAGTAGAACATTATGGAAAAGGGGCTTATTCGGGACTACATAGAAATGACAATAGGGGCATTTCTTTGAGCAAAAAGGGATATGAAAGTAGAGAGAGATCACCAATTATCTACGTCAGGATCTTCCAGAATTCCTCGCTTCCAGCGATTGCGGTCGGAAAAGGGGTCTTCTTCCTCTTCCTCTTCTTCGACAACTGTCGTCTCCTCATCTGAGCTCGATCCACTTTCTGTATCTTCTTCAGTGGTTGTTTCTGTTTCGTAGGCTTCTGTTTCCATGTCTAGGCCGGCATCGGTCATGTTATCCCCAAGATCCATGTCGGGAAGTGTATGAGGTTCGGCATATGCCTGTCTTGCGGAGGATCGTTTGGGGGTGACATATTCTTCGAATTCGCCACTTTCTTTCATAAAGCGAAGACGCTCTTTTTCCTCGTCGACTTTTATATTCAGCGAGCGGATCTCTTCTTTATGTTTTTCCACATCCTTTTTGGGGACAAGGCCGAGATTCATCCATTGTTCTAAATCTTCTAGCTCAGTTTCTAATTTCTTTAATCGTTCACTTTTAATGTTCATCGTGTTTCTCTACACCTAAAAATTGCTGCCGAGAGGCAGTCGTTCTATCAAAAAGCCTTCCTATACCGTAGTCCTTAATAATTTGCAATGAGCCTGTCTTTTTTCTGCGCTGGTTTTTTTGCAAAAAGTGGGGAGGATGTCATTTTTACTCGAGTTGAGAATTTTAGTAAATAACTTTTCTTTTCCTTTTTTGGGGGGTGGATTGTGTTGAATATAATTGTTATATTTTGTTAAATAATAATTAGATTGTTAGTTTGAAAAACTTTAAGGCGTGGTGATGTAATGAGCAAGTTGGATTTAAACAAGATAAAACAAAATTTCCCAGAAGTGGAAAGGTTTGCGCATAGGTATGTTGTTGAAACATTGACTGTATTAGCGATTGTTATAGGTTTTTTTTCGGCATTAATGCATTGGTTTGTAGGAACTCTCGGGTGGTCTGCCCTATTTTTAGTGATTGGTTCTGTTTTTGGTCTGTTTTTTTCTAATAAAATTGATCAAGTAATGAAGAAAGTATATTCTTTCTCAATAGGATCAAATAAATTTTATGCAATTGGAAGTGAGGTAATTAAGATTTTAGTTGCGCTATTCTTGCCGTTTTTTTATTTCGGTTTTTTGGGGTTGTTGGCAGGAACAGCATATCAATACTATATCCGTTTTGCTAGATCTCACCGCGAGTAAATCTAAATTGAGTTGCGAATAAGGTGCTTGAGCGCAATCTTCTATAGACATATACTCTCTCTCTATTGGTAGGGAGAGAGTATATGTTCTTTGTTTTGACCCTTGCTATTACGGGTCTTTTTTTGATTTTCCTCGAGTTTTTTCTACCTGGCGTTATCATGGCTTTGGGTGGGGTTCTTTTGCTATTTGCTAGCCTTTTCGTTTTGCATATGGAGAACCCAAGCATAGTTTTTTTTCTTTGCTACTTAATTGGTTTGATTGTTCTTGTCTATTGTGTGATCCAGTTGGCGGTATGGAGAGTAAGGGCTACAGAAAAAAGGGGGACCATTTATTTAGCGGCAGATCAGCAAGGTTTTTTTGCTTCATCTTACTCCAAGGAGATGGTTGGTAAAATTGGGAAGGCTGAGACAGATTTACGCCCTTCTGGGTATGTTTTAATTGAGAAACAGTCTTTTCAGGCCGTTGCGAAGGCTGGTTATATCGATAAGGAGTCCTCTGTTGAAATTATTGGCGGAGAGGGTTCTCATCTAATTGTAAAATTTCTAGAGGTACATTTATGATTCCTTCATTTATTTTAATCATTGCAGTTGTTTCTGCAGTATTTGCTTTAATTATAGCGCGTTACATTAGTCTTTGGTTTCAGACCTTTGTTTCTGGTGTTCCGATTTCTTTATCGAATATTGTAGGGATGGGACTTCGAAAAATTCCTCCTCGGTTGATTGTGACAGCTCGCATTACCGCGTTTAAGGCAGGGCTGAAGACAATTTCTGTGAATGATTTAGAGACACATTTTCTGGCAGGTGGGCATGTTCATGATGTAATAAGGGCTATGATTGCTGCAGATAAAGCGAATATTTCTTTAGATTGGCGTCAGGCAACAGCTATTGATTTAGCGGGGAGAGATCTTTTCGATGCAGTCAAAACATCAGTCACTCCAAAAGTGATTGATTGCCCGGAGAAGGGGCTCTATATTCTTGCTGTCGCAAAAAATGGGATTGAACTAAAAGTTCGAGCACGGGTAACTGTTCGAACAAATATTAAGCAGCTTGTAGGCGGCGCTACGGAAGAGACAATTATTGCTCGTGTGGGAGAGGGAATTGTTAGCGCAATTGGCGATTCGGAAAATCATCAGGTAGTCTTGGCTGCACCGCAAAAGATTTCTAAGTTAGTCTTGGATAAAGGATTGGATGCACAAACTGCATTTGAGATCTTATCTATCGATATTGCGGATCTTACAATTGGAGACAATATTGGAGCTCGGTTGAGAGCAGATCAGGCTGAATCAGACATGCGGGTGGCTCGTGCTACAGCGGAGGAAAGAAGAGCTATGGCTGTGGCTTTAGAGCAGGAAAATGTGGCAAGGGTTCGAGAGGCAGAAGCTCAAGTGCCTCAGGCTTTAGCGCATGCTTTTATGAGTGGTCATTTGGGCGTCTTTGATTATCAGCGCTATCAGAATACAGGATCAAATACAGAAATGCTTAAGGCTCTTGCTTTGGGGATTCCTCAATTTTGCAAAGATAAGTTTTCTCATGATGATCATTGTACAAAGTAGATAGATTTGCTAATGTAAAGGTATGAAGAGAGCATCGTTTTTTCCTAATGTTATCACGGCTTTTGGTTTGGCTTGTGGACTTTTTGTCATTTTTAAGATGAATACGCTAGAGCCGGGTAGTGGGGACTATGAAGTTGTTCAAACGTCGACAATCTTACTGCTTGTGGCAGCGCTTGCAGACTTTATTGATGGTACATTAGCAAGAGCTCTTCATGGAGAAAGTGAATTTGGCTTTATTTTTGATTCTCTCTCCGACGCGATCTCCTTTGGTGTTGCTCCTAGCGTTCTGATGCTGAAAACATTATCTCTTGAGCATGGGACGTTTCTCTCTTTCTTTAGTGCGACGGGAGCGATGGTCTTTTCTCTTTGTGGAGTTCTTCGTTTAGCTCGTTTTAGTGTTAAAGCAAAAGAGGCTAAGGGGAATGCTTCTTTAGAAGCGGCCCAAAAGAACTTTTTTACAGGGCTTCCGATTACAGCGGCAGCGGTAGCTGCTATCTCTGCGAATTTGTTCTTTTTATCTCCAATCTTAAGGAATTGGATTGATTTGTCTCAAAATGACCGATCTATTGCTTTGTCATGCGTTATGATTTTTCTTGGATATTTGATGGTATGCCGTCTTAAATTCCCCAGCATGAAAGTACTTCATTTTCGGATCCCTTCTTTTCATTTGGTCTTTTTAATGGTGGTGGGCGCTGTTTTTGTGATTTATGGAATTTTATATTTCTTTTCTCTTATTTTAGCTCTTGTAATATGGGCCTATGTGGTGACTGCTTTGGTTTTGTCAATTATTCGTCTTATTGCAGGAAAGAAGTCAAAAACTCTTGAGGCATTTGAACCGGAACCCGATGATTTGGAACATAATTAAATGATCATCGCCTTGGTTGTTTGCGTGGCTGTTCTTGGATTCCTCTCTGTTTTGTTTTTTTTTCATCAAAAACAGTTGCAATTGATTCAAAAAAATCAGGCCGATGCTTTTAAGGCGCTTTCTTTCGAGGTTTTAGAAAAAAACAGTGGCATTTTTCTGGATTTGGCTAAGAATTCCTTAGATAAATATCAGGATGGGGCGCGTCAGGATTTAGAAGCTAGACAAAAGGCGATTGATGAAACGTTAAAACCTTTTAGTGAGGCTCTCAAGCAGATTGATCTCCATCAGCGTGAACTCGAAAAGAGAAGAGAGGGGGCATATGCTTCCTTATCTAAGCAAGTAGATGGGATGGTGATTGCCGAAAAGGAGCTCCGAAAGGAGACGGCTCTTCTTGTTCAGGCACTTCGTTCTCCACAAATGAGAGGTTCTTGGGGAGAGGTTCATTTACGGCGTGTTGTCGAGCTTGCTGGGTTGCTCAATCATTGTGATTTTTTTGAACAAAAAAGTTTTGATGCAGATGGGAAACTCTGGCGGCCTGATCTCATTGTTCGCCTCCCTGGACAGCGACATATTGCAGTTGATGCAAAAACACCTCTAAGTGCATATCTTGACGCATCGGATGCTGGAGATGAGTTGATTCGTAAAAAAAAGTTGCAAGATCATGCTCTTGCTCTGCGTAGACATATCAAGGATTTGTCTGCAAAAGAATATTGGAAGCAATTGGAATCGACTCCGGAATATGTAATTCTTTTTTTACCAGCAGAGGCCTTTTTTAGCGCGGCTTTGCAATCAGATCCAACGTTGATTGAGGTGGGGGCTGATCAAAATATTATTGTTGCAACGCCGACCACACTCATTGCAATTTTGCGTGCGGTGGCTTTTAGTTGGAAGCAAGAGGGGTTGTCTAAAAGCGCCAAAGAAATTTCTCGCCTAGGTCAAGAACTATATGACCGTTTAGGAACTGTTTGTGAACATTGGAATAAGGTGGGAAGAAACTTGAATACCGCAGTGGATGCATACAATCAAAGCGTCTCCTCCATGGAAGTTCGTGTGCTCGTGACGGCCCGTAAGTTGAAAGAAACGGGGGGGATTTCTAGTGAAATTTGCGAGCCTCAAGAAATTGAAGCTCGCGTCAAAAAAGAAAAGGCAAAACAAGAATCAGCGCTTTCTGAATAGGACAGCATTGTCTTTTTCTATTTCACAAATAATATCACAAGAATCAAAAAGCTTACAAAAAGATTTTAATTTTGGAGCTTTCCCATTGATCATGATGAATAGGTTGGAAATGAGGACGTACCCACCTTTTTTTACTTTTGGTAAATAAAGGCTAATGTCGTTAAGAGATCCTGTTTCGGAATAATCACCATCTAAGTGGAGAAAATCAATTTGCCCAAGACAAGGGGCTGCGTGTTCAGAAGAAGCTTTAATAGCTGTGCAGTAGTCTCGAAGAGACCAACTATCCAGTAATGACTGAAATGTGGCATGCATCGCTGTCATATCGACGGTTTCCCACCATCCTCGATTGGGATCGTCAGGAGTAAGATTTCTGATTGTAACTTCATTAGACCAGGCATCGATTGCAAAAAGATGTCCATAGTTTACATGTTTTAAAGCAGCAGCAATAGGTAAGCTAGAAGATCCTGCGCTCACTCCAATCTCTACGCAGAAAGAGGGTTTTGTTATAAATATTAAATCCATAAGGAGATTTGCTTTTTCTGAGGAACACCAACTATTTTGAAGATGTTCAATAACATATGATTTCCATCGAGCAAATTCAGGATCTACAACAACGCTTATATCATAGAGTTCTTCATCTTCATTTAAAAATTCGGGGTTCCATTCAGCTTGGAGAGTCGAACCCAAACACATTATTGCTACGATCCATTGTATGTATTTCATCTTCTTACCTTGTGAAAAATTAATGACAGCATTCATGCCATCAAAGTGATTTTTTGGAAAGAATTTTTTAATATTATCTTTCTTGCATGCTTTTCTTGAGATCTGATAGGATCGACGCGATCCAAAGAGGTATGTATGGGAGCGGAAAAATTAGTCATTATCGGTTCGGGACCGGCAAGTTTTTGTGCTGCTATTTATGCAGCACGTGCGAATTTACAGCCCTTAGTATTTGAAGGATTTATGTCAGGTCCTTCTGGTGGTCAGCTTATGACGACAACCGAAGTGGAAAATTATCCGGGTTTTCCTAAAGGGATTTTAGGTCCAGAGTTGATGCAGAATTTTCGCGATCAGGCAATTCGTTTCGGTACACGGATTGTAACAGAAGATGTAGAGTCTGTAGATCTTTCCAAGCGCCCTTTTATTATTAGAAATTCTTCGAAAGTTATTAAGATAGAATCTTTGATCATTGCGACAGGAGCCACAGCAAAGCGTCTTGATATTGAGGGTTCTCGCGAAGGGGAATTTTGGCAAAAAGGGGTAACTGCTTGCGCTGTGTGTGATGGAGCTGCTCCAATTTTTAGAAACAGGCCGCTTTATGTCATAGGAGGCGGAGATAGTGCCGTAGAAGAGGCGATCTTTTTGACTAAATATGGCAGCCGAGTCTTTCTCGTGCACCGAAGAGATCAACTGAGAGCCTCTAAAATTATGGCAGAAAGAGCTGCAAAGCATCCAAAAATTGAAATTCTTTGGAATACGGTCGTTGAAAAAATTTCTGGTGATGATATCGTAAGAACTGTTCTTTTGAGAAATGTAGAAAACAACACTCAAGAAGAAAAGGAAGCAGGAGGAGTGTTTTTTGCCATTGGTCATCAACCAAATACCCGTTTTTTAAACGGTCAGCTAAAGACAAATGAGGCAGGGTATCTTATGACAAAGAATGGAACTCATACATCTATAGAAGGTGTTTTTGCTGCCGGTGATGTACAGGATTGGATTTATCGTCAGGCAATTACCGCTGCAGGAACAGGATGTATGGCGGCTTTGGATGCAGAGCGGTGGCTTTCTCATTTGGGAGTAGAATGAAACGGGCTTTTCTTGCCATTTTGTTTTTGCCATTTGCCGGGATGGCTTTGGAAGCACAACCTTGGTTTGGCGATGTCTACGAATTTCATTTTTTGGGCTCCTATGCCTATAGTCGTTTTCGATCTATTCAAAATGCAAGGCTTTCATTACATCATCTTTTCCAATCACATCTTGCTTATTTAGGTTTGGATTTTTCCCCTTCACCTGTCTGGAGTCTCGATGGAGATATTCAGTTTGCAGATACGACTGAAATGTCCTTTAATTTTCGATCGATTGCCTTGCAAGCGCGTTATTTATGGTGCGATGATATCGTTGGAGATCCTGTTAGTTTCGCAACAGGCTTAAATGTTCGGGTAACGGGCTCGCGAAGTTTAAAAGATGTTAGCTGTCCTTCCCATGGTAACGCTGATTTTGAATTTAATTTTGCTTTGGGTAAAGAATTTGAGGCATCGAACAGTTGGCTTTTCCGTGCCTGGTGTTTTGGTGCAGTTGGGCATGCGAATCGAGGAGCTCCCTGGGTACGTGCGATTCTTTCATTAGAGACCAATATCGATGATCAACACAAGTGGGCTCTTTATGCTGAAGGAATCAATGGTTATGGAAGGCATATTCACATAGATATTGATCACTTTTTCGGATACGCAAAAATTCGAGAAAAAGCAATTGATTTAGGCATCCGCTATGGATATCGCATTGATGTATGGGGAACGATCCGTGCTGAGTATGTTCGCCGTGTCCTCGCTAAATCAGCACCTCAAAGAGTCAATACTTTCATCGTTAGTTACCTTTTGCCTTTTTCTTTTTAAAGATTGTTTACCCTTGAGTCCAAATGGCTGTTGCTGTTGCGTAGGAATTGCAGTGGCTGATGGTGACGAAAAAATGGGGATTGTTGTATTTTTCTCGAATTTGTTTTGAGAAGTGAACAATGGGTTTCCCTTGTTCGTTATTGATGATTTCGATGTCATGCCAAGCAAGGTCGGCACCAAAACCTGTTCCGAGTGCCTTTGCAACGGCTTCCTTCGCGCAGAAACGACCGGCAAAATGCGGGGAGGCATCTTGGAATTTATAGCAATAATCTTGTTCTCGTTGAGAGAAAAGGCGGTTTAAGAAATGAAGACCGTGTCTTTCAATGCTTGCTCGAATACGATCGATTTCTAGGATATCATTACCAAGTCCTAGGATCATTGTTCCTCTTCATTCTCATCATGATCTACTTCAGGAAATCCATCATGCATATCAGAGGCGTTACAGAAAATCATGCGGCCCGATGAAGTGTGTTTGACGGAGAGAACTTGCGCTTCAACGGTTTCTCCAATGAATTGACCACCCCCATTGACGACAACCATGGTTCCATCATCGAGATAACCGATTCCTTGTCTAGGCTCTTTTCCGTAGCGCTGGATTTTGATTTTAATGAGCTCTCCTGCCTGCATGAGAGGCTTTAGGGCGTTAGAGAGAGCATGAATATTGATTATGCGGACGCCTTCGATTGTGGCAATCTGTACGCGGCTTATGTCTGCAGTGAGTATGTTTGCATCTAAGAGCCGAGCGAGGCGGATCATTTTATTCATGGGATCTTTGACATCGGGAAAATCGGTATCATTATAGCGGAGTTCGAGTTCAGGAATCGCTTCGAGCTTTTTTGCGACTTCTAGGGCCCGTTTTGCTTTGGTACGTGTCATTTCATCAGACAGTTCTGCTTGAGCATACAACTCTTTAATCAAAAATCGAGGGATGACGAGGTGGTTATTGACAATTCCAGAGCTTGCCATATCGATGATGCGAGCATCTGACAGGACTGAACCGTCAAGAATAAGATCTTTTTTCTTGTGGGCAGTTGGTGTGAATTTGACAAAGGGGATGCTTACATAAATTTCGTCTGCAGAACGTAAAGTCATCAGAGTTCCCAAATAAACACCAAATAGGAAAAGAGAAATTTTTAATACTTCAAGGGCTTGTGGATTTAGATGAACAGAAGCTGCGCTAATTTCTAAAATGGCTCCTAAAATTAAGACAAGGGCTTGTCCCATAAGATAGCCAATGAAGAGTCCGATGATTGCAATATTGAAGGCGCGAAGATTAAACCGTCGAAATAGAATGTCAAAACCAATTAAAAGGAATCCTAAGATGACTCCTAGGACAACTCCCATGCCTAAATTGCCCGGAGTGTACCCGTCTCTGCCGGCAATCATGTAGGTGACCATAAAAAAAATACAGAGGATCATAAAGAACGTACGGGTAAAAATTAAAGCCACATTATGCATAGTAAAATCCCTTGATTAAGTACGAGGTCAGTGTATAGATAAAAATATTTTTTGTCGATATATAGCGCTTCCACTTCAATGGGTGCCATTGAAGTGGAAGCGCTATAGCAGAAGAAGGGAGGATTTATTTCGCAATTTTTGAATAGATTTTATAACATATCCTTATTAGACCTCTTGCGTAACCTAGGGTTCGTCGATTTTCGGGATTATTTTGGCCGATTTTCTATTTTTTTTCGGGGGGTAATATACGAATGTTGATATGACCCCCCCGAAAAAAATGAAAAATCGGCTCAAAAGAACCCGAAAATCAACAGAACCTAGGTTACGCAAGAGGTCTATTTAACGGGGAGAGAGCATGAAACATCGGGGTTGGATTTCTTTATCAGGTTTTATTTGGATGTTTGCTGGGGTGTCATTGCTTTATAAGGGGCTTCGGTTTGTTTCGGAAGGGACTTTGGTGGTGGATTCCTGGAGTTTTCGGATGAAGGGACTCTTTGGATCTCCAGCTCAGGCAGGAACAGTAATTATTGCAATGGGTCTTTTGATTGGATTTTTGAAGGGGCGTTTTGTTTTTGCCAAAACAGTTAACCGTGTTGTGACTCGTATCCAGTCTTTAACTCTTCCTATTCGATTGTCTGAAGTATATACCCCCTCTTACTGGATTTTAATCATTGGTATGATGAGCTTAGGGATGTTATTTCGGTTTCTCCCTTTGCCAATTGACGTGAGAGGTTTGATCGATGTAGCGATTGGATCAGCTCTTGTGAATGGCTCCATGCTTTATTTCCGTGCCGCGCGCTCACTTGTGGTATGAACTCGCTTTTTCGATTTCGGTTGCTCGATAGAGTTGTTCGATAAGTAGAAGGCGGACCATCTGATGAGTAAATGTGAGAGGGGAGAGACTCCAATGAAATGTTGCATGCGCAAGGATTTCCGAGGGGAGTCCAACGGGACCTCCAATGACAAAACTTGGGCGCAGTCCCCAAGTAGAAAAGAGCTTAGCATGAAGGTTTTCGCTTGATAAAAGAATTCCCTTAGGATCTAGTGCGATTAGAGTGGTTTCTTTTAAAGATTTTTCGATGAGTTCTTTCTCCTTTTCGAGGAGGATCCACTCGATTTGCATTTTCCCCTGGAGACGTTTTTCATATTCAGAAAGAGCTGTGAGTAGCCACGTTTCTTTGCTACGCCCTTGTGTGATCACTTTGACTTTAAACATTTTTTCCTCAAAAATATATGCATGTTTTATTGGGACCCCAAACCTGAGATCTTTACCATTCCCTACATCAATTGGCCTGTTCTTTGGTATGGCGTTTTTTTTGCTTTCGGTTTTGCTGTCGGGTTTCGGATTTTTGTATCTATCATAAAAAGATATTTCCGTTTACATCCTCAGTATACAGCATCGGATGATCGAAAAGCGATGCTCATTGCGGATCGCCTTGTTGTATATATGGTTATTGCGGTGGTTGTTGGCGCAAGACTGGGACACTTTATTTTTTATGAAAAGCCAGCAGATTATTTACGAGATCCTTGGGAAATTTTACGTGTTTGGGAAGGGGGACTCGCAAGCCATGGCGCAATGATCGCCATTATTTTAGCTCTTGTTCTTTTTAGTTATCGAATTCGCTCTATCACAAAAGGTTTAACTTGGATTCGTCTGCTCGATTTTATAGCGGCGCCTACCGCATTTTGTGCATGTTGTATTCGGATCGGGAATTTCTTTAATCAGGAGATTTTAGGAACCCCAACATCTCTTCCTTGGGCAGTTTTGTTTGGTCATCCGGCGGATCATAGCGCTCGCGTGGCACGTCATCCAGTTCAGCTTTATGAGGCCTTTTTCTACATTTTGGTGTTTTGGCTTTTATGGCGCTTGAGTTATCGATCTCGCTTTTTGCAGCGAGAAGGAAAATTAATTGGGCTTTTTCTTATTTTGGTTTTTGGATTTCGTTTCTTAGTTGAGTTTTTAAAAATAGAACAAAGCCGACTTCTTTCTTCAGGATCTTATTTAGGAATGGGTCAGATTTTGAGTATTCCTGCTATTATTCTCGGTTTTATTTTTTATTTTATATGGCCTAAGAAAAATATCCATTAGAGGTTTTTATGTCTTTAGAAGGTTTGTTAAGGTTGTCTTCTTCAGCTTCTCTGTTAGGAGCAGCCACTTGTTTGGCGGGGTCGTCAGCGATTTTGCTTAGATATCCAGGTTGGGAGAAAATTGCTATGACAGGAGCCTGTATTGGACTTGCAGGTTCTGTAGGTTCTCTGATTATTTCTAATTATTCTGCAAATAAAAGAAATGACGAGGGGTTGGAGACTATGAACGCTTCGATGGAGTGTTCTCAATGGAAGAGTATTGAAAAGTGTTCTATGAAGGGAGCGCAAACATCATTGGTTGTTTTGGGGACTCATGCGATCGCTTCTTATGTTTTCTCCGGCCCGCAACCTTTTTTTCTATCAACTTCTGTTGGATTTATAGGAATTGGCTCTTCCGTTATCCTCGCAGGGACATCTCTCCCTAATTTTTTTTGACAGCAAGTCCACAGTAGCCGGTAGAGAGACTTTTTGAGAAACGGAAAGAGAAATTCAAAGGAATTTTCCTTGTGAAAAGCATTTGAAAAAAAGGCAAGGAAAGGCGAGGTCTTAATCCTACAATATTCTCTACAGAAAGTTGATTTTTATCGCAAAGAAGACGCAGTTCTTGTGGTTTAATAAAAAGAGAATAGACGTGCATATTTTTGGGCGCATTTTGTACGCACCATTCCACACCTTTGATAATGACTAAATAACTCAATGGGTTGCGGTTGAATGTATGGAAAAAAAAGAGCCCCCCTTTTTTGAGTACGCGACTAGCTTCTGCAATGAGTCTTTCCGGTTGTTCGACATGTTCTAATACATCCATCGCGCATACGGTATCAAATGATTGGTCAGCAAAGGGGAGTTCGTAAGCATTAGCTTCTAAATAGCGTACTTGACCGGTAGTGTCTTTCCCTTTTGCGATTTCTAGGCTTGGTTTGGAGAGATCTATTCCTGTGACTGTATGTCCTTCTAGAGCAAGTGCATTTGTTAAAAGCCCTGCGCCACAGCCAATATCGAGAAGCGAAATATTTTGATTGAATCGTTTACGGATTTCATTGGAGATCCAGGGATTGCGCACTTTGTTTTCTGCGCGTAGTAGTGCAACGGGATGATTGGATGCGCTATACCAGTCTTCATTCAGAATGTTGTAAAATTCATTATTTATTGCCGTAAGACCGGTTTGTTTTTCCATATAAAATTCCAAAATACAATTTGATAAACGAAGAAAATGCTCATCATGGCAAATTGCCATTTTAAAAATAAGCCAAGAGCTTTGGGCTCGTTTAACCATTCTGCAATCCAAGGAGTGACTTCAGATCCTTGGGCAACAGGCCATATGAACGCAGCAGAAATCAAAGTAATGGGGTGCAGCGTAAAAAGAAGAGCATGAAGCCACTGCTCGGAAGGGGGACAGTGATCAAAATGGACAAACTCATCCTTGGTGACAAGGATTGAAGAAAAAAGAGCAAGGACGCAATAGACAATAAGCATATTTTGAGAAAAAGGGACAAAAATAACAAAGCCAAGGCAAA